>Ga0247717_1000566_pt1 | contig 11011 bp, 6 predicted proteins | sample 24E_NmetaG_FD_189047 | JGI IMG/M metagenome (GOLD analysis project Ga0247717, IMG submission 189047) | Soil microbial communities from hillslope of Landscape Evolution Observatory, University of Arizona, Oracle, AZ, United States - 2-4-E_N | ecosystem: Engineered > Artificial ecosystem > Mesocosm... | reverse complement strand
CCGCCACGGCAAAGGCCGCAATCGCCGCATAGCCGGCGTCCACGAGTTCGCGGTCGATGACGCGCACGACCTTCGCTCGGATCCATTCTGGGCGGATGATGGGGTTCCAGCCGTCTAGCCTTTGCGTGGTTTCATTGTAGTGAATTGGATCTTGATCGAAAACAGCGTTCCAATCACCCTTGTTTATGAATCCACTATGATTCCCAGCCGCATACACAAAAGCCCCAGTCCCATTGACGTAGCCCAAATGAACGGTCATGTTGCCCCTAACGTACTTGCCGCGCGCCTGGTTGGTAAAGAAGTGCTCGTCCAACTCTGCCTCGAAATACCCGATGTCAGTTATATTGAAAGTGAACACGTTCGTGAGACCAAGCTCCGGAACGTCGAACATTCCGCTCGTTGAATTGAATTCCACCCAAACGATGGCGCGGTGGGCAAAACGATCGCGCACGCTGATGACGTCTCCGTAGTCGCCCGCCATTCGATAACCGGCGAGACGCGAGGAAACGAACGTTCGCACGTCGTCCTTCGAATGCACTGGTTCCCCGACCATGATATCGCGATCGTTGATGATTCCCCAATCGCGTTCGAAATACGAACCGTGGTGCATGCTCACACCGACGGCCGTACCACCGTAAGTTTCACTATCAATAATAGTAAGAAACATCATCGTAAAACCGACGACGATCGCAAGACGCAGGATCGTTCGTCGATGGAGAATCCACGCATGCCGTTCCCGGAACGCCTGCATTCTCAATGCCCCATTCGACCCCGATTCTGCCAAGCCGACCGGACCGTCAACAGCGTTCCCGCAAACGCGAAGACTGCAATCGCCGCGTAGCCGGCGTCTACGAACTCACGGTCGATCACCCTCACGAGCTTCAGCCCGATCCATTCGGGACGGATAATCGGGTGTTTGCTGTAAAAAATCCGCGTGGTCTCGTTAGGATGAATAGGCTCTTGATCGACAAACGGGTTCCAATCCCCCTTGGTTAGGAAGCCACTGTGGTTGCCAGCCGGGTATTCGAAAGCCCCCGTTGCGTCCGGCCAACCCAAATGAACGGTCATGTTCCCTCTGACGTACTTTCCGCGCGCGTGCATCGTGAAGAAATGTTCGTCCAATTCACGGTCAAAGTAACCAATGGCTGTGATGTTGAAAGAGAAAACGCTCGTGAGCCCAAGCTCCGGAACGTCGAACATTCCGCTCGTGGCGTTGAACTCGACCCAAACGATGGCGCGGTGCACGAAGCGATCGCGCAACATGAGGATGTCCCCGTAATCGCCCGCCACGCGATAACCGTCGAGACGCGAAGAAACGAAAGTTCGAATGTCGTCTTTCGAATGAACGCGCTCTCCGACCATAATGTCACGGTCGTTGATGATTCCCCAATCGCGTTCGAAATACGACCCGTGGTGCATGCTCACGCCGGACGCGGTCCAACCGGCGGTATTGGCGTCAAAAATGATGAACGCCTCCACCACGAAGACGACGACAACGGCCAGTCGTAGCAGGGTTCTTCGATTGAGAATCCACGCGTGCCGTTCCCGGAACGCCTGCATTTCAATGGTCTCCGAAACGGAATTCTTCGAACTTCTGCGCGGTCTCGATCCAGACGCTGACTCCCCCCACAGCCCAAACGATGGCCGTAGGAAGGTAAGCCGAATAGGTTGTCACGGCCGCGTCCATGATGGCCTTCTCGGCGCGACCCAGCGTCTTGTACGCGACGTGGCTGCAGCTCAGAGGATCGACGCAGCGGGCTTTTTCGCTTGACTGCGGGAACGCCGGCACGACGGCGGATTGCACTTCCATCAAGTCGCGCGGCCCGTGCGCCCACTCGATCCGCCAATCCTGCTCGCCCGAAAGCGCCGCCCAAGAGGCGGACTTGTGCCGTCGCGAATTCACCTGCCACAGTTCGCCCCAATACCAAGTCGCGTCCTCACTACGGTTGCCAGTGCTCGGGCACCAGCTTTGTTCGACGCAATGCAGCCAATGGAATGCGGCGGCGCCCACGGTCGATTCCATGAGACGCCGAGCGGCGTCGGTGGCGAAGCTTTGGCGCCCGATTTCGAGAAGCTCCGGCGGAACCGGCGCCCAACCCTTCGGAAAGAGATCGCCCGTCTTGGCGTCGACCACGAAGACCGCCATCTGGTTTGGCGCCTTAGGCCTTGCGCTTCGGGCCGGAACCTTGTGAAGGAATTCGTACGTCTCCTGCAAGCTCACCGCGCCGGCCGTCGTCCACCAGAACCACACGATCTTTTCCCAGTTCGCGCCCGTACCGAAGGGCGACTCGTCGCTCCTGCAGAAGCGGTCGAATTCCGTCAGGTCCGCGCGCGAGCCCGCATTATGGGTCAAGATCAGTTTCAATATGCACCGGCCCTTGGCGTGGTACGCCGCAAATTCGGCAACGACCAGCCATTTCCCGGATTCGACTGCAATCGCTCGAATGGGATTCCGCAACGCGTGGCCAAGGTCATCGAGTGTCACCTCGGCGGGAAAGAGCCTTTCGATTCGGTTCCACGTTTGTCGGTCCATCACGACTTCACCGAACGAGGCGCCCGCGTACTGAACGGCGACATTCAGAACATATTCCGTTTGGATCGGACCTTCACGGCGTTCCTTCGATCCGTCGCTCTTCGTGATCTCGTAGATGGCCCACCCTGCTCCAAAGAGACCGAAAGCGGCCACGAGGAGCTTCTCGACCAGGGCAGCTCCCGCGACGACGCACGGTCCGCACGCCACGACGTGGGACGCGTGCCCATCCGCGTACTTCATGTTGCGGCCTTGGAAGTGCGCGCCCATCCGGCTGGGCAGGAAGTTCGCCCCGCTTTCCGTATGCGCAACCGTCTCCGGACCTGAGGCGGAGCCGAAGATCCAACCGAATTCGAATTCGTTCTCGTTCACGTCAACGACCGTGATGTTGAAGCCCACGGCTTCGCCGCTGGCCTGGTCGAAGAGAAACTCGTAGGTCGTCTCGTTGAGATGCTCGGGCTGTGAGGAAGTGGTGACGATGAGGGAACCGGCCTGCCTGTAGTGGGCGTCCACGCGCACGCTGGCCACGTTCGCGTTGTCGGTGGCGTTGAATCGGAATCCCCTAGCCGGACGCAGGAAATGGATCGTTTCGATCAGAGGCAAGACGTCCTCCACCGCCGGCCGGCCGTCCGCGAAATCGTCGATGCCGTCCCCGTCCGTGTCCCGTTTTGCAGGATCGGTGCCTTGCATGGCTTCGTCGCCGTCGGAAAGCCGATCGCCGTCGGTGTCCCATCGACGCGGGTTCGTCCCGAACTCGAACTCGCCGCGATTGGAGAGCCCGTCCCCGTCCGGATCGAGGGGTCCGTCGCTTGGGTCAAGAGGATGCAAGCCATACCGGGGTTCCCACCCGTCCCACATCCCGTCGCCGTCGCTGTCGACGTTGGTGGGATTGGTCTTGTATTTCGCTTCGTGGCAGTTGTTCAAGCCGTCGCCGTCAAGGTCGCCGCCGGCATCGGTGTCGTTGAGCGGGTTGAGCCCGTATTGGACTTCCCAGCCGTCGCCCATGCAGTCGAAATCGGTGTCCCAGAGGTTGGGCTCGGTGCCGTAGTCATAGTACTCGTCGCCGTCTCGCAGGCCGTCTGCGTCCGAGTCTACGTTGAGCGCGTCCAAGCGGCTTTGGTGCATGCCGTCTTCGGGAATGGTCGGGATGTGTTCTGCGCAGGGCGTCTGGTTCATGGGGTAGCAGTATTCGCGCCAGTTGGCCAGGCGGTCGAGTTCGAGATCGCCGTCGGCGTCGGCGGCATCGAGCGGGTTGAGGCCGTGGCGGACCTCCCACCCGTCGGGCATGAGGTCGCCGTCGGTGTCCGGATTCCGGGGATCGGTGCAGTACACGAAGAGCTCGCGAAAGTCGGAAAGGCCGTCGGCGTCCGAATCGGCTCGATACGCGTGCGTAACGTGGATGCGCCCGTCGCAGCCGCGAATGCCTTGATGTTCGTCACCGTCGCGCAACCCGTCGCCGTCGGCGTCCGGATCGAGAAGGTTGTTCCAAATGCCGTCGCCGTCGAGATCGCAGCTCCACGCGCCTTCGAGCCCGCACCATGGGTAGAACTTGGCGACTCGTTGGTCGAGGCTGTTCCAGTAGGCAAGCTCCTCCCCGTCGGGGAATCCGTCGCCGGTTCCCGGCCGCAGGGGATCCTTGGGATTGTCCAAGTAGCGCGTCGGCGGGTTGCACTTGCCTTGAGCTTGGGATGTCATGGCGCAATCGCTGTCGGCGAATTCAGGGTACGTGCCGTAGACGTGGATCTCGTGCCCATCGAGGATACCGTCGTTGTCGCTGTCGTCGTCGTGCGCGTTGGGAATACCATCCTTGTCCGTATCGAGTAGGTAGGAGTCGGGGTCGCGCCACGCGTACTGGGGCTGTCCGGCAAGGACCGTGCTAGAGTACAGCAAGGCGTCGTTGGAAGGATCGTTCCAGTATCGGACCTCTTCGCCGTCCAGGAAGCCGTCCAAGTCGTAGTCTCGGCCGTTGATGAAAACCACGAGACCGGGCGGGATTCCGCGGATGATGTCGTCGGTGCACTTGGAGGGAATCGGAACCGAGTAGAGGGGAATGTAGTTCCAGCGGAACTCGTCGACGTTGGAAAGTTCGTCACAATCCAAGTCGTCCAAAGCCCGAAGAACTGCATTGGACTTCTTTTGGAAGTACCGCTGCCAGGCGTCGCCCATGCCGTCCCCGTCTGCGTCCGGTTGGGGACACGCAAGCCACACTGCGGTCTGTCGAACGAGTGGAAGCGTGTCGGATGGGTCTTGTTCTTGAAGCCAATCCTGGAAAGCGTCGAAGGCGCTAAGACGACAATTCAATCCGTGCGGTGGTGCCGCTTCGCAACCGAGGTCCTGCACGATCTCCTTGATCATGTCCGCGAGGGTCCGCACAAGCGGCGAGGGGTCCCGTCGTTGGAGCTCATCCAGATACTCCAGGGCCATCGAACTGCAATCATGCGACTCTTGGGCGCTGGCAATTCCAAGTTGTGAGCTGGGCAACAGTAGACATATTACTGCAAACGTCACCAACGAGCGCGCTCTCGGACGTCGACCTTCCCGCATGATGGTACCGGGGGCTCGCGAGAAGTTGAGCGTTTTCCGAATTTTCTGTACGGCTTTGAACCTGTCAAACCATCCGGTAGAGTTGCAACGCCTTCCCCTGTTGGTATAAAACGTTGCGCCGTAGCTCTCCCGTCAAGTGCCGGGCAACGCCGCCTGGAACTGGACCATGCACACGTTCGCGTCTGCACAGTCGTGACCTCGAGCGTACACTGCCCGAGGGTTGGCACCGATCGTCATGCTCTGTCCTGGTCCCCAGAAATTGTTTGGTTGCCCAGGACCAGCGATGTAGGTATCCGGCCCGCCGATGTCGATGAAGACAGCGATCCCGTGTTGGGTCGAGCCGGGTGGCCACGCGTTACCGCGACCGAAAGCATTGGTGATATTGTACTGGTCGTGACCATCGCGGTTGAGTAGGACGGCGGTGCCTCCGCCGGCTCCCGTGTAGCCTTGGCTTTCGGTGCCGGTACGATAATTATCGTCGCCATCGAGGTCGAGCAAAAGAGCGACGCCGCCCCCACGAACGGATCCTTGTGAAGTTCCGGCCGCCTGCAGAGCATCCGCGCCAGAAAAATCCAGAAGAATCGATACGCCTCGCGCGTCAGAGAATCCTTGACAATTCGTTGTACATGTGTACGTGTCGGTTCCGGATTCGTCCGCTAGTACGGCGACACCGCCGCCGGCGCGCACCTGATTAAAACCGGCGGCATAAGAATCGTCTCCGCGCTCGTCGAACAGGAAACCGATGCCGCTAATGCCGACAGCTTGTCCGCTAGTGTAATGGTCATTGCCGGGTCCAATATCAATAGAAATGGAGACGGCGAGCGGCGCTGTGCCCACCCCCGCCCCATTGGCGTATCGATCCGCGCCGCCGAGGTCGATTGTCAGAATCGTGCCGCCCGGAGAGTAGCAGTTGTTCCCTTCGTGCCCGATGCGCACCAGCTTCTCGGGCAAGATTTCGCCCCAGGGGGGGGTTCCCGGTCCGTTGTCCCAACAGCCTTGAGCAATCAGATCATCAAGGATTTCGGCTGGCCTCGAGACGATGGTGTTGAAGCGTTCGCGAGCGATCTGCGGCGGATCCGCAGGGTCTCCGTTTTCGATCAATTGCATGCTGGTTTTCAGGGATGGGATCTGTTCGTCGATCGTGTCGGCCACGAGTATGGCGCAAGCGATGATGCGCGCCATGTCCACTCGTTCGGCAATTTCGTTCATGCGCGCTTCTTCGGCTGGCGCAAGTTGCTTGCCTTCCATGCTCGCTTCAACGAACCACGCGTGATCCTCGTTGGACACTTGCCTCCACGCGTGCCGGACTTGCGCGTCGCAATAGTTGATCGTCGACAAGAGAGCGCCTGCCGCCAACTGCACGTGCAACGGGAGCCTTGCGACCTCGGAAAGAACTAACGTCCGCTCGCTTCGCGACAATGAAATGCCCAGCTGCGCGTACGTTTCAAGCAACGCTGGCGCCAGGGACTTGTAAGCCGGCGGCGCAAGATCGACAACGTCAAGAGAACCCAGAGAACGCGCGATCTTCAAGACGTCGGAAATGCGGGACGATTCCGACAGGGAAAGGAGCTCGGCAACGCCCGCAAAGGACGCCGATTGGGCCGATGGAACAGCAGCGGGTGCCAACGGCGTCCAAGCGCCCACCGCAAGGCATACGGCCAGGGGTAGGGCCCAGCTACTTTTCCTCATGCCTTCCCACGCGGGTTGGAAAGGCACTAAATAAACTTAATGGTTTACCAAGCCGGCAATCTGCCAATCGGCCTTTGGCCGGCGGTTCCAGCCCGCTTCAGCCGTTCAACCCGTCCACCATGGGGGGATCGGATCCAGCGATCGGCGAGCCTTCCGGTTCTTCTGGGCCATACCTCTTGGCCAGCTGATCAAGGCATTTCGCGAGGCCCTCGCAATCGTAGCCGGCTACGTATGTCGCCTTCGCGCCACCCGTGCCGGCTGCAGCGCCATAGCCGGGACCCCAATATCCATTGTTCCCGCCGGGGCCCGCGATGTAATTGTCGCTTCCGCCCGAGTCGACGAAAACGGCGATTCCATTCGGGGAGGCCGGTGTGTGACCGCGACCATACGAGGTCGTTAGATTGTAGCGATCATTGCCGTTGCGATCGAAGAAAAGGGCGAGTCCACCGCCGTTGGAAGCGAAAGCTTGACTTCCTGACCCTCCGACGTAATGGTCGTCGCCGCCCAATTCGATGAAAACAGCAACGCCCCCATTAGCTGTCGCGGCTTGGGCATTGCCAATATTGCTGCGATAGGTATCGTTGCCACCGTGGTCAAACAAGAGCGCAATGCCTTGGCTGTTCGCAAAACCCTGGCATCCCGAACTGCATTCGTACGCGTCATTGCCTGCGACGTCGGCGAGCAGGGCCACGCCGGCGCTGGCGCGCACCTGCCCCGTCCCCGCCGTGTATCGGTCATCGCCTGCCTCCTCAAATAGAATTCCGACGCCGCTTGCTCCTACGGCTTGTCCATTCGAGTAGACATCGCTGCCGAACCCCACGTCGATCGTCGCGGCCGTCGCCCCATACGTCCCCACCACCGGCACCACCGCCACTCCCGCTCCGATGGAGTACCGGTCGTTTCCGCCGGCGTCGATCGTGAGGATGGCGGCGCCCGTCGGGGCGACCGCGTCGGGTTGGGGCACGTAGCAGTTGTCTTCGGGTCCGCCGATGCGGACGAGCTTGCCGGGGAGGTCCTCTCCCCACGGGGCGTAGCCGTATCCGCCGTCGGAGCATGTCGATCGGACCACGAGGGGCCCGTCGTGCGTCACGACCATGAGCCGGATGCCGTGGGAGGAGCGCACTTGGGCTTGCGCAAAGCCGGCGCGGATGGAGGGTAGTTGGTGCTCGACGGTTTCGAGCAAGAGCTTGGCGCAGGCGGCCACGCGCTCCATTTCGACGAGCGCGGCGATGGCGGCCATGCGTTCCGCGTCGGCTTCGGAGGGGTCCGCGAGGGCGCTTGCTTCGAGGAACCACGCGTGGTCCTCCGGTGCGACGGCGGACCAGGCGAGCTTGACCTGCCGGTCGCAGTGGTTGATCGTGGTGAGGATGGCGCCGGCGGCGGCCTGGACCTCCGTCGGAAGACGCGCGGCCTCGAGCTGGACGCGGGCGCGGTCGGCTTTCGTGAGCGGGACGCCAAGCTGGGCGTACATTTCGAGCAAGGCCTGCGAGAGGGAGAGGGGCATCGGCGCCGGCGCGCTGGGCAAGGTGAGGCCCGCGAGGGCCGCCGCGCGGGTCATGGCCTCCGACGCGCGGTTGACGTTGGAGAGCGCCTCGATGTGCACGGCAAGCGAGACTTGCGCGCTGACGACCGCGGCTTGCTGCGTGACGGGAAGGACCGAGGCGACGACGACGAAGCCCAACGCAATGGCGGCGACCTTCATGTTCCCACCCTCGACCGGCGAGCGTCTGAGGGTCACCGTATATAGCGGTTGCTGCGGGGAACCGAGGTCCGGAAAACCTGGGGCACAAAATGCAGCTTGACGGGTGAAGCTCGGCGCGACAGTAAAGAGGCAAGGTAGAAGAGGGGGGTGGTTTGGGGCGGCTTGGGCGCCCGAAGCCTCGACCGGTTCGAGGCCGTACAGAAGGTTCGGATTAGGGTTACGTGCCGGCACGCGCACGTCCTGTCCATGGCAAGGCCCGTTGGCGTCGACGGCGATCCGGACCCATGGCGTCCGCGGACGGGGTCCGCCCGGCGCCGCTACCCTCTTTTGCGGAGGGAAGCCTTGCTTCTGCTGCCGGTCCGCGGGCGGATCCTTGAATGCGTCGCGAGGTCGCCGGGCCTGCGCCCGGGCGAGATCGCAAAGCGTCTTGGCCTCGATTACAAGACGGTCGACTATCACCTCCGCATCCTTCGCCGCTTCGGGCTCGTGACGGAGGCGCGCGTTGGCGTCGGCCGCCACGTCTATCCCGCCCTCTCCGAGGCTTCTTGGGAACGGTTGCCCGTCTTGCTTCAACCGACCCGCCGCGCCCTCTTCGCGCTCGTGCGGGCAAAACCAGGCGTGCGGTTGTCGCAGGCGGCGCGTGAGCTTGGCGTGAGCAAGGCGACGGCGCATCACCACGCGCGGCGCCTTGCCGCGTGGGGCCTCCTCGTGCCCGACGCGGAAGAGGGCCTCCGAAGCGCCCTTGGCGAGGAGTCCGCGGCAGGCGCCGCGATACGTTGAAGCCGAGGGGCTGCGTGTCGAGAACGTGCCACGCACGGTTTCGCTGCAGGCCTACCGCCGCCTCACGCTCGTCACGACCGTGGCCGGGGCGTTCTTGTTTGGCCTCGGGTTGATCGTCCTCATCCAGCTGCGCATTGGCGCCGTGGGGGGGCCGCTGATCCTCGTGGGCGTTCTCCTGGGACTTTCGACCGCGCTCCTTCGGATCGAAGGCCAGGCGCCCGCCACCTCGCGCGGATCGGTCGTGCTGTACGCTCGCAAGGAGTGCGTCCTCTGCGACGAGGCTCGCGCGCTTCTGCTGCCCGAGGCCGCGCGGGCGGGCGTGGACGTCTGGGAGGTGGACGTGGACGCCGACGCGGCGCTCTCCGCGCGCTACGGCGACGCGGTGCCCGTGTGCGAGTCACGCGGCCGCGAGATCTTCCGCGCGCGCGTCGGGGACGTCGCGCGCCTTCGCCAATCCTTGCGGGAGATCGCCGGCGCGTAGCGGTCCTTCAGGCGCAGCCGTCGGGCGCCAGCGCAAGCTCGATCCGCTCGCCCCGCAAGACCGCCCGGTCGGGAACGTCGAGGCAGGCGCTTTTCGGCGCGAACTCGGGCGACCCGACGTACACGAAGTAGTTGCACCGCAGTGCGCACTGGTCCTGCGCGGCGACGATGCGCGTGGCGGTGCCTCCCTCGGAGGGTGGCACCACGTCCCGCGTGGAGTAGGGCACGACGAGCTCGAAGGTCCCGTCGGCGCGCACCGTCGTCTGGTGCTGGTACAGGAAGCGCCTGCCCGTGTCGAGCGACTCGAGCACGAGCGCGGCGTGGACGGTCTCCCCGGCGTGGCCTTCGGCCGTTCCCTGCAGGCGGGCGCCGGGCACGTGCTCGAACGTCTTGAGGCGGCTGGCGACGTGCATGTCGTACCCGAGCCGAGTCCGTTCTTGGTTCATCGCCACAAACGCGTTGCCGGTCCGGAGGTTGAGCGGGTCGAGCCCGGGCGGCGTGATGTCGCGAAGGTCCTGTCGCATCCTCTCGTGGTCCGTGATGTGGAGGATGCGGTGCAGCTGGTGGCCTTCGATCTCGAACTGCCCATCGCCATGGAAGGCAAGCGTCGTGCCCATGAGCGTGAAGCCGCCGTGCTCGCGGACGAGCCGGTAATGGGAGAGGCCCGTCGCGTCGTGCGCGTACAGGCGCGCGAGCATGGACTGCTCGTACCGCGGCCCCGGCGTGGGCAGGCCGTACTCGCGCACGTACGTGTCGAAGGCGCCATACCGTTCCCTGAGGTCGGGCGGCAGGACGTAGTCGCGGCTGCAATCCGGGAACCACCGCTCGGCCGTCCCGCCCTGCGGGCACGCGGAGCCCGGGTTGTTGACTTGCGCCCACACTGCAATCGCGCCGAACTTCCCCGCGGCGATCTCGTCGTCGATCATGACGTAGCGGATGGGGTTGCGCGCGGGGTCCTGTCCCGCGGCGCGGACGTAGTCGTCGAGGACGGCCTGCGCGCTCGCCTCGCTCTGCGCGGTGAAGAAGCGCGAAGCCAGGGGCGCATTCTGCTGGAAGGGATTGGCCACGGGCGGGCGCTTGCTTAGGACCTGGATCCAGTGCCCGTAGTCCCACCAGGCAAGCACGCCGTAGTCGCCCTCCTTGTACCGAAAGGGGCCTTGCGGACGCCCGTGGAGGTCGGAAAGCTCGATGCCAAGCGGCGGCGTCGCCTGCGCAAGCCAGGCAAGCTCGACCGTCCATAGGACCTCGTCGCCGGGCGAGAAGCGGCAGCCCAGAAGCCACGGCGA
>Ga0247717_1000562_pt1 | contig 11060 bp, 10 predicted proteins | sample 24E_NmetaG_FD_189047 | JGI IMG/M metagenome (GOLD analysis project Ga0247717, IMG submission 189047) | Soil microbial communities from hillslope of Landscape Evolution Observatory, University of Arizona, Oracle, AZ, United States - 2-4-E_N | ecosystem: Engineered > Artificial ecosystem >... | reverse complement strand
TTCGCCGCGATGACCCTCTCGATTGCGGCGCTCGGGGTGGCGCTTGCGCCCCCCGCGGCCGTGCTCGTCGGCGCCTTCCGCGTCCGCGGCGCGTGGACCCTCGAGGCCTGGCGCGCGCTCGCGGACCGCGCCCACCCGTCCCACCTCGGCGGCTTCGACCTCGGCCTCGCGCTGGGGCTCTCCATCGGCTACGCGCTCGCGACGGCCTTCCTGGCCCTCGCCCTCGCGGCGCTCCTCGCCTACGGCCTGGCGCGCTCGCGCGGCGCGACACGCGCCCTCGTCGAGGCCGCGGCGACGCTGCCCCTCGGAACCTCGAGCGTGCTCCTCGGCCTCGGCTACGCGCTCGCCTTCGGCGTCGGCGGGACGCCCGATCTCCGCGGCACGTACGCTGTCGTGCTCCTCGCGCACACGCTCGTCGCGTTCCCGTTCGCGGCGCGCGCGCTCGTCCCTGCCCTCGACGCGCACGACCGCCGGCTCGACGACGCGGCGGCCGTCCTCGGCGCGAAGCCCTCGGAGGTCGCGCGCCGCATCCACCTGCCGCTCCTCAGGGCGCCGCTCGCCGTCGCGGGCGGTCTCGCCGCGGCGTTCTCGCTCGGCGATTTCGGCGCGAGCCTCATCCTCATGAGGCCGGACACCATGTCGCTCAGCGTGTGGATCGCGCGCCACGGCGGCCTCGGAAGCTTCGATCCGATTTTGCGCGCGCAATCGATGGCGCTCACCGCGGTCCTGATGCTCCTCACGATCGCCGCGTTCCTCGTCGCCGAACGCTTCCGCGCGGAGGGCGACGCGTGACGCTCGCGGTCCGCGACCTCGCGTTCGCGCACCCGGGCGCCCCTCGGCTCCTCGACGGCGTCGCGTTCGAGGTGCCGCGCGGACGCAGCGCTTTCGTGCTCGGGGCGAGCGGCGCGGGCAAGACGACCCTCCTGCGCTGCATCGCGGGTCTCGAGACCGGATATACAGGCAGCGTCCTGTGGGACGGCGCGCCGCTCGACGCCGTTCCGGCGCACGCGCGCCGGATCGGCTTCCTGTTCCAGGAGCCCGCGCTCTTCCCGCACCTCGACGTGGAACGCAACGTCCGCTTCGGCATGCGCTACCGCGGCCTTGCGCGCCGGGACGAGCCGGAGGAGGCGCGGCGCCTCCTTGCGCTCGTCGGGCTCGAGGACAAGGGTCGCCGCGGCGTCGACGCGCTCTCGGGCGGCGAGCGCCAGCGCGTCGCCCTCGCCCGCGCCCTCGCGGCCGCGCCGCGCGCGGTGCTGCTCGACGAGCCGCTGAGCGCGCTCGACCGCGACCTGCGCGTCTCGCTCGGCGAGCGCGTGAAGAAGCTTCTCGCGCGCGAAGGCGTCGCCGCGATCTGGGTCACGCACGACGCCGACGAGGCGAAGCGCCTCGCGGACGCGACGTGGCGGCTCGAGGCGGGACGCCTCGCGTGATCACTTCGCGGGCGGCCGGAGGTCCTCGATCGCGGGCGAGGCGCCCTGGTAGACGCGCACCGCGAGGTCGTAGCGTCCGCGGTGCTCCGCCGCCGGCACGGGGACCGGCGTGCCCGCGACCGTCTCCGGCGCGTGCGTGATCTTCAACCGGACGACGGGGTCGCCCCCCGCGAGCGCGGCGACGAGGAGCACGAGCTCGTTCGCGCCCGAGGCCGTCTCGCCCGACGCGAGGACGGCGCCGTCGGGGCCGAGCACCTCGACCGCGGCCGAGAGCCGCTCGCCGAGCGCGAGCCGGAGCGCGAGCGCGCGGCCGTCGGGGCCCGAGGGCACGGTGTGGTTCGCCCATTTCGCGGAGGGGCCGGTGACGAGTTGCCACACGGGTTCGCCCTTGTAGTCGTGCCGCGCGTCGACGTGGAGCGTCGATTGCGCCGTCGCGGTCGCGCCGTCGTCGTCCGTGACCGTGAGACGCACCACCCGAACGCCGGGCTGGGGGAACGTGACGCCCTCGACGCGCGGGCGATCCGAGCTCAGGACCACCGTGTCCCCCTCGAGGACCCGCCAGTCGTACCGGGCGATCGTCCCGTCGCGGTCGCCCGACCCCGTGGCATCGAGCGCGAACAGGTCGCGCGGGAGCCCGCGCGGGCCCGCGGGCCCCTCGACCGCGATCGCGGCGACGGGCGGCCGGTTCCCCGGGGACCCGGTGGGGGTCGTCCCGGGAGGCGGGTAGCGGCTGCGCTCCTCGTCGGGGATCTCGGCGAGAGGCTTCGTGTCGGCGACCTCCGCGAGGCGCGCGATGCAGCCCGCCGTCGCGGGCGCGAGGAGCGCGAGCGCGAGGGCGAGCGCGAGGGGGACCCGACGCATCGGGCGGCCATGGCAAGGGCGGGTCAAGGCCTTTGCGGGGGCGACGTCGCGCTAAGGCCCCTCGCGAGCGACGTCCTGCGCGTCCTGCAAAGCCGCATAGACAGCCCGGAAGGTCCCCATCATCGAGCCGTCGTCTTCCGGGAAGATGTCCGCGAAGGACTTCGACGGGATCACCGTGGCGATCCAGTTTTCGCCGCCGTCGGGGGCGATGTCCAGGCTCACGACCGCGGTCGGGGACTCGCAGGCGTCCACGCTGTCGCAACCCAGAAGGGCGGAGAGGACGCCGAAGAAGACGATCTCGCCCCGGACGGCCTCCTTGAGGCGGATCCCGACCGCATCCGTCACGCCATCGTGGAAGCCTGTCGCGTTGAGGAACGTGAACCGGCCCGAGTCCTCGATCCGGACCGCGAGGTAACCGCGCGAGAATCCGTCGAGGGCGGGCTCGACGGAGGCGGCGAGCATGACGAGGAGGACGGGGCGACCGTCCTCCTCGAGGAGCGCGAGAATCCCGGTCGGACGCGCGGCGTGCGTTCGGTGGACGAAGAGGACGTCCTCGACGCCTCGCCGGTCGAGGTCGACCACGCGCACCGTCGCCCCCGTGATGCCCTGCTCCGACCGTTCGAGCCGCGCATGGACGATGTCGATCGAGTCGACCGGCGTGAGGATGACGTTGCGGTAGATCCCGATGTCGCGCGCGGGATCCATCACCTCGTCCACCGGCTTGTAGCCGGCTGCGAGGACGGTCGGCAGGGCGAGGACGAGCGCGAGGACGAGGGCCCGGTGCATGGACCCCGAGCGACCCCGTCTGTTTTGATCCTTTCCGGGATCGGTCGCGCCTCACCCCGATCGGGAGCGGTCGAGGAGGATCTTGCGCTCCGTCCGGGCGATCATCTCCCGCACCCGCGGGAGAGCGTCGATGTTCGCGGAAACGGACGTGATGCCCCACCCGATGAGCTTCTCGACGAATTTCGGGTTCGATCCCGCCTGCCCGCAGATCGAGGTCTGCACGCCGCGCTTCCGGGCCGCCTCGATGGTCATCTGGATGAGCTTGCCGATCGCGGGATGGAACTCGCTGTAGAGCTTCGCGACGTTCTCGTTGTTGCGGTCCACGGCGAGCGTGTACTGGGTGAGGTCGTTCGTGCCGAAGCTCACGAAGTCGAGACCTTCGTCGAGGAGATCGTCGATGATGAGGGCCGCGGCCGGGATCTCGATCATGATCCCGAATTCGCAGTCGCGGTGCGGCTCGAGGCCCACCTCGCGCATGAGCCTCTTTGCGTCCCGGATCTCCTCGGGACGGCCCACGAGCGGGAGCATGACGCCGATGTTCGTGAACCCCTCGTCGATGAGCTTCTTGATCGCCTTGAATTCGGCCTTCACGAGGTCGGGCTGGTCGATCGAGCGCCGGATGCCGCGCCAGCCGAGCATGGGGTTGTGCTCGTGCGGCTCGTCGCCGCCGCCCTCCATCGCGCGGAACTCGTCCGTCGGCGCGTCGAGCGTGCGGACCCAGACGGTGCGCGGGAACATCGGCTCCGCGACCACCTTGATGCTCTCGACGAGGTACTTGACGTACTCGTCCTCGCGTCCGCCGCGGATGAGCGAGAGCGGGTGCTTGCCGAGACCGAGCACGATGTGCTCGACCCTCAGGAGACCCACGCCGTCGGGATCCGTCTTCATCGCGCGCTCGATGGCCTCGGGCATGCTGATGTTGACCTTCACCTGGGTCGCCGTGAGGGGCTTCGCGGCGGCCGCGACGGCGGGACCCGCGGCGGGCTGCGAGGCGGCCTTCGCGGCGGCCTTCGTCGCGCCCTCGAACACCTGGCCCTTGTCGCCGTCGACGGTGATCACGTGGCCGGCCTTGAGCGTCTTCGTCGCCGTCTTGGTGCCGACGACGGCGGGGACGCCGAGCTCGCGGGAGACGATGGCCGCGTGGCATGTCATGCCGCCCTCGTCCGTGACGATGGCCGCGGCGCGACGCATCGCGGGCACCATGTCGGGCGTCGTCATGGCCGTCACGAGGATGTCCCCCTGGCCGCACTGATCGAGATCGTCGGTGGAATCGACGCGCGCCACCTTGCCGGAGGCGATGCCGGGCGAGGCGCCGAGGCCCGCAAGAAGGACCGCGGTCGCGCTTTTCGCGTCGCCGCCCGCCGCGGGCTTCGCGCCCTTCGCGTCCTTGCCCTTGATCGTCGTGATCGGCCTCGCCTGGAGCACGTAGAGGTTGCCGTCCTTGCCGAAGGCCCACTCGACGTCCTGCGGCGAGCCGTAGTGCTGCTCGACGGTGCGCGCGAGGCCCGCGAGCTGCTTGAGCTCGGCGTCGGAAAGCACGCGCGCCTCGCGCTTGTCCTTCGGGACCGCCTCGACGACCGTGCGGTCGTCCTTGCCGCGGACGTGCTGCGACTCCTTGACCGCGACGTGCACCGTCGAGGCCTTGCCGTCGGGCGCGAGGACGTAGTGGTCGGGGCTCACGGAGCCCGACACGACGCCTTCGCCGAGGCCCCACGCGGCCTCGACGATGATCTGGTGCTCGCCGGTGGTCGGGTGGCGCGTGAACATGACGCCGGCCTTCGCGGCGTCGGCCATCTTCTGCACGACGACCGCGATCGCGACCTTCTCGTGGACGAAGTCGTGCTTCGTGCGGTAGAACGTGGCGCGCGGCGTGTAGAGCGAGGCCCAGCAGCGGCGGACGTGCTCGACAAGGCTCTCCTCGCCGCGGATGTTGAGGTAGGTGTCCTGCTGGCCGGCGAACGAGGCTTCGGGAAGGTCCTCCGCGGTCGCCGAGGAGCGGACGGCGACGAGGGGACGCTCCTCCTTCTCGGCCTTGGCGAGCGAGCGGTACGCGTCCGCGATCTCCCGCGCGAGCTTCTCGGGCATCTTCGTCTCGAGGACGAGCTTGCGGACCTGGTCCGAGGCGGCCTGCAACGACTTGTTGTCGTCCACGTTGAGCGCGGCGAGGATGGGGAAGATTTTCTGACCGAGCCCCGTCTCCTCGAGGAAGCGCCGGAAGGCCGGCGCGGTCACCACGAAGGCGGGCGGCACCGGCAGGCCGATCTGGATCATCTCGCCCAGGTTCGCGCCCTTGCCGCCCACGAGCTCGAGGTCGTCTCGTCCGATCGTCGTCGCCCACACCACGTTCTGCTTCGTCATCGTCATCGCTCCTTGCGCGCGCCGGCCGGGGCCCTGAGGGACTCCACCGCCGCCTTGCGCTTCTCTTCGTAGGACTCGGTCGCCCGCGCGATGATCTCGCCCGCCGTCTCGGGGTCGAGCCTCAGCGCGAGGCCGAGCGCGTCCATCTCCGCTTCCGCGGCGCCGGGGGCCGCCCGCGGAGCGTTGCGCATCTCGAGCGAGGCGAGATGCTCGCGCACGCCGCGGGCGAGCGTCATCACGCGCGTGAAGCGCTGGATGAACCCGACCGAGGGCGCGACATGCCCGCTCTCGATGCGCGACAGGCTCTCGCGCCTCAGCCCGAGGCGCTCGGCGAGCCACTCCTGCTTGAAGCCGTACCGGTCGCGCAGGTTCCGGACCTCGAGGCCGGGCTGGTCGGCCAGGACAAGCCGGCCGGCGAGGTCGGTCTGGAACTCGGCGAGACGCGTCGGCAGCAACGTGACGTTCGAAGTCACACGCTGGTAAAAGCTTACCGGCAAGGGCCCGAACCCTTTGTGATCCACCACGTCACACGGAACCGTCATGGGGAGAGGCCTACGGCTGCAGGTCGAAACAACGGAGGCCCGGGCCGGAGCCCGGGCCGAGAAAGGATGCGGCCTAAGCGGCCGCGAGGGGCCTACTTCTTGGCCGGCTTCTTGTCGCCGCCCGCGGCGGGCTTCGCCTCGGGCTTCGCGCCCGCCTTGGCGTCGGGCTTGGCGCCCTTCGCGTCGGGCTTCGCGCCCTCGGCGGGGGCCGCGCCCTCGGCGGCGGGGGCCTCCTCCTTCTTCTCCTTCGGGGGCGGGGCGATGGCCTTCGCGGCCTTGATCTTGCCCTCGAGGAACAGGCGGACCTGGTCCTCGCCCTTCTCGAGCTGGAGGTGGGTCGGCGTGGGGAGCTTCATGTTGGCCTTGCGGAAGGCTTCCTTCACGGCGGGCCAGTGCTCGGGGCGCACGCGCGCCGTCATGAGCTCCTGGCCGCGCTGGAGGCGCGCCGCGACGCCGACGGCCTTGCCGAACGAGCGGCGCATGCCCTGCGACACACGGTCGGCGCCGGCGCCCGAGGCCTGCTTGTTCTCGCGGAGGACCTCGTGCGGGTAGACGCGGAGCTTGAGGTGGTAGCCCGTCGCGCCGCAATACTTCATGAGGACCCGGTTCGCGGCGACACGGGCGCTCTCGAGCGCGTTGTGGGTGATCGCGACGCGCTCGTCCACGACGAGGGACGCCACGATGGGGAAGTTCGTCGTCTTGTCGCCCAGGTCAAACTGGGAGATGCGCGAGCCCGGGACGCCGCCCATGTACTTGCGGCGCGTGTAGGATTGGCTCTTGATGCGCTTGTAAAGGCGTCCGGGCCTGGTCTTTGCCATGGAAACCACCCTGGAGGGGGATACCCCGCGGTCGGGGCTGACGCTGCAGGGCGCTTCCGGTTAATAACGCTTCGCCGCCCGGTCGCGCGGTTTTCCGCGGAATTCAGGCGAAGCCCGCCGGCCCGCCCGCCGGCGTCTCCGGGAGGCCCGCCGGCGGGGCCGCCGGGGCCTCGACGCCGAGGCCGCGGGCCCCGACGAGGCCCTCGAGGGCGGGCTGGGGGAAGTAGCGGACGCTTGCGCCCTCGCGGGCCTTGCGGACGAGGCCCGCCTCCTCGAGTCGCGCGAGGTGCTTGTGCGCGAGGCTCGGACCCATCCCGAGGCCCTCGCACACCTCCTTCTGGGCGGATCCGGGGCGCTCGAGGACGTAGCGCGCGAGGCGGCCCGCGGTCGCCGTGCGGAGGACGGAGACCGCGAGCCGGTCGCCCGCGGCCACGTCGCCCACCGCAAAGAAGCGGCGGAAGGTGAGGTGCTTCTCGCTCGTCACGAACTTGCCGCCTTCGAGACGGTCGAGGTGGTAGACGGCCGTGCCCCATCCGATGCCGCACGTCGTCGTGATCTCCTTGATCGTGATGCCGGGCTTCGCCTTGATCGCCGCGAGGACGCGCTCGCGCACCGCGTTGTCGAGGAGCGCCGAAGGCGCGATGCGCGAATAGAGGCCGACGAACGCGAAACGCGCGAAGCCCCCGTTCCACGCGAGCAGCCCGAGGAGCGCGGCGCCCGCGGAGGCGGGGGCCGCGGCCTCGAGGGCGGGCATCACCGCTTCGGTGAGCGCTTCGCCGCGATCCTCGGACGAAGACGCGCGCGGAGCCATCGCCTCGCCGCGATGCATCGGGCCGAAACCGGCCGTCGCAAGCGACGTCGGAACGAGACGCGTCGCGTCCGGCACGGGCTCGCCCGCGAGGGCGACGGGCACCACGAGGTCGCCGAGCGCCACGCGCGTCTCGAGGTCGAGGGACGCGGCCGTGGCGGCGGGCAGGACGGCGAGGGCCGAGAAGGCGAGAATGAGGACGGGGACGGTTCGCATGGGGGCTCGACGCTCCGTGGCCCGCGGTTCTCGCGGGTCCGGCGCATCCCGTTTGTGGATGCCGGTGTGAAATCCCCTCGCGGAGGGCCCCCCGGCCCCTGGGGCCGCGGCCCCCGGGGACCCGCTAGGCGGTCGGCGCGAGGAGCCAGCGCGCGAACCCGTCGCCGCCGGCGCTCTCGTGGTGCAGGTGGAACCCGACCACGCCGCCGGCGCATCCCTGGAGATGGACGTCGTGGACGAGGCTCTCGCCCGCCCCCGGCCAGGACAGGGGGAGGCCGGGACCCTCCCGGTACCCATCCGGGCCGGATCCGCAAAGGGCCCGCGCCACGAGCCGCTCGGCCCCCTCCGAGCGGGCCTCGATCGTGAGGTTCAGGCGCCACAGATTCCCCTCGGGCTGAAGCGCGTTCAGCGTCGCCACGAGGCCCGAGGGACCGAGGTCGATCGCGGCGCCGGGCCGGGGTCGCGCCTGGAGCGCGACCTCGAGGGTCGCGCGGCGCTCGCCCACCGTGAGCTCGAAGGCGTGGGGACCGGGCGCGCCGGGGACGAACGCGTAGCGGTACGCGCGCGTGTGCGCGCCCGGGGCGAGCGTGACGTTCACGACGTCGACGATTTCGCCCGCGAAGCGGAGGGTCGCGAACCGCGTCGCCATCGTGTCGCCGCGGTTCTCCACCACGAACTGCACGTGCACGCGCTCGTCCTCGTATCCCCCGCCTTCGGGCGCGGCGCTGAAGTTCGCGATCTCGAAACGGGCGCCCGCAAACCAATCGTCCGGGCGCGCGTCGGGAAGGGCCGGGCCGCCGCCGATGGAGGCGATGCACCCTGCCGCGAGGGCCGCCGCGACGACGAGCCCCGCAAGGAGCCACGCGTGGACCTTCATCGCGGGCGCGCGATGCGCGCGGACGGATAAGCGTCATCGTCCACGGCTCGAACGATCGCGCCTTTCACACCGGCATCCAAGCTGGTTATCACCCCCGCCGCCGAGGTTGGTCCGGTGACGCACATGGTTGCGAACAACACGATCCACGGCCTGAAGTCGAACGCCCGCCGGTTCCTCCGGCCTTTCACCGCGCTCGCGGTGCTGCTCGTCGGCATGCTCGCCCTCGCGGGCGCCGCGAGCGCCCAGTCCAGCATGAAGGCGGACTGGGCCACGCGCGTCGTGCAGGAGTCGACGGCGGACGTGGGATACACGGCGGACCTCGCGCCGCCCGAGGTGTACGCTCCGGAAGCGGCGGCGAACCTCGACTATTACGCGAACCTCAAGCTCGACGAGAACGTGAAGGGCGCCCAGAAGGCCGCCCAGCACTCGCAGGTCTCCGTGACGGCGCAGTTCAACGCCGCCATCGACGCGGCCAGCGCGGCCGTCGGTGAGATCATCAACGCGGCGCACGGCGCGGTCACCATGATCGTCGACGTCGTCGCCGGGTCCGAAAAGCAGGTGCGCGGCGGCGCCCAGGCCCAGGCCGACGCCGCCCTCGCGACGAGCATGGACGCGAAGGCCGAGACCGAAGCGGCGCTCGACGGCATCCTCGCGGACGCCACGAACGCGGCCGGGTCGGCAAGCGCGGGTCTCGACGGCAAGCTCGACGGCCTCAAGAAGGGCGTCGCGGAGACGAAGGTGGACTACGACCTCACGGCGAAGTTCAGCGCCTTCCTCCTCGGGCTCTTCAGCCTGGGTTAAGGCAAGGTACGGCACACATGTCCCCCGACCGGCCCAAGGCGGCACGCGTCGGGGGGTGCAGGGGGGCAGAGCCCCCTTGCCTCACGGGAGGTGTCCAGAGGAGGGGGCGAGCAGCCCCCTCCTCTGGCACGCAGTCGCACGTCGCGCGCCGGAGCGCGCGATGTGCGACGGAGTGACGCTGTAAAGGCCCACACCGTCGGCGCGATCCGGGACGAGCGACGCCATCGTCCCCTCGCGCCCGCCCCGCGTACGAGTTGCGCGGACGCGACCTCGACGAGCGCGCGCCCGACCCGGATGGGTCACCGTGCGTCGCAACGCGCCGGCGGCGCGGGTCTCCGGTTCATTTCGACTTCTTCCATTTCTGCCCGCAGCTCTCGCATTCGTAGAACGTCGTGGGCGGTTCGTCCGACTTGCGCGTTTGACGCTGGTACCAGAACGCGCCCCAGTGGTGGCACCGGCCGCACTGCACGTCCTTCGTGAGCGGCCAGATGGCCATCTTGAACTTCTTCGGGTCCTCGATGACGCCGATGGAATCGAGCTTGTCGAGCCGCCGCTCCTCAGGCTTTGTCTTCATGACCAGCGCGGGGTCCGCGCGCGCCGCCTGCCGATGACCGCACCGTGGGCAGACAAGGCCGCCCGAAGCGGGGCGGAGGAGCGCCTTGTCGTTCGGGCAAAACACGCCTCGCCGATGGCGCGGGTCGGTGAAGAGTCTTGCGCATCGGGAATTCGCCCCGTGTACCAGAAGAGGCAAAGGCGCGCCCGGTCCGACCCTGTCTGTCGGCCGGGAGCCGCATGGCAACAGCCTCCCAAGCAACCAGCCTCCCTGTTTTTGCCTTCCCCGGCCGACAGCCCTTCACCGAATCGCGGCTTCAACGGCCTCGAGCGCGTCCGCGGCCACGCGGCTCGCGCGTCTCGCGTCGTCCGGCCTGAATTTCCCGGTGCGCACGAGGATGGCCTCGAGGCCGGCGCCCTCCGCGCCGAGCACGTCCACGTCGACATCGTCCCCGATCATCACCGTGTCGGCGGGGCGGCAGCCGAGGCGCGCGCACGCGTCGAGGAAGATGGCCGGCGCGGGCTTTCCGAAGACGCGCGCACGCGCGCCCGTCGCCGATTCGAGCGCCGCCACGTACGCGCCGACGTCGAGCGCGGGTCCTTCCGGCGCGCGCCACACGCGCGTGAGGCCGAGCGCGACGAGCGTCGCGCCATTCAGAATATCCCTCAGGGCCGCGTTGAGATGTCTCGCCGCGAGGTCTTCGCCGAGGTCTCCGAGCGCGACGTAGCGCGGCGCGTCGCCGGGCGGAGGGACGCCCGCGAACTCCTCGAGCGCGTCGTCGCGCACGATGAGCCGCGCGGGCGCGCGCTCGCCGCGCAGAAAGTCGCCGGCCGCGGACGCGCTCGAGACGATGCGCTCGACCGGCACCGGGAGGCCGGCGCGCGCAAGCCGCTCGGCGATCGCGCGGCGCGAGCGCTGGCTCGCGTTCGTGACGAGCCGCCAAGGGACGCGCGCCTCCTCGAGCCGCCCGAGGGCGGCGGCCGCGGCGGGGAGCGGGTCGGGCCCCAGGG
>Ga0247717_1000559_pt1 | contig 11066 bp, 10 predicted proteins | sample 24E_NmetaG_FD_189047 | JGI IMG/M metagenome (GOLD analysis project Ga0247717, IMG submission 189047) | Soil microbial communities from hillslope of Landscape Evolution Observatory, University of Arizona, Oracle, AZ, United States - 2-4-E_N | ecosystem: Engineered > Artificial ecosystem >... | reverse complement strand
CGTCGGGATCGGTCGTGCTGCTCCAGTGGGAGCTCCCCGGTCCGATCACCGTCGAGGCGGCGCGGATCGCCAAGGCGGCGGGCGCGATTGTCGTCCTCAACCCGGCGCCCGCCGTCGGCCGGCTCGACGACTACGCGGGACTGATCGACGTGCTCGTGCCCAACGAGACCGAGGCGGCGATCCTCGGCCACGTCGGCGGCGTCGACCTGGTGCTGACGCTCGGCGATCAGGGGGCCCTCGTGCGGACCGGCGATCGCGAGCACCGGCTGGCGCCGCACGCCGTCGACTGCGTCGACACCGTGGGTGCCGGGGACGCGTTCTGCGGCGCGCTGTGCGCAGCGCTGGCGGCCGGCGCCGACCTGGTGGAGGCGGCCCGCGTCGGCAACGCGGCGGGGGCGGTGGCGGTGACGAGGCACGGTGCGGAGCCGTCGATGCCACGCCGAACGGAGATCGACCAACTCCTCGAGGATCAGCTGCGGTAGACGGGGCGGGCGTCCCAGGCCTGCTTGCCGGCCTCGACCCACGGGAAGTCGTTGCGCTCGCCCTCGGGGAGGACGACCGGCTCGACCTGGATCTCGTTGGCCCACGCCCGGCGCACGTGGTCGCTGACGTTCGGCGGCGTCATGTGCAGCGTGCGACAGTGGTGGAAGGTCGCGCCCCCGGGCTCGAGTGGCACCGCCACGGCGCGAGCCACATCGGCGGGGTCCACGTCGGTCTCGAGCCCGTGCACGGCGGGATCGTCGCCGATGTGGCGATGGGGCCGGACCGGGCCGGTGTGGGACCCGGGCAGGAAGTGCATGCAGCCGCTCTCGAGCGTCGCCGGGTCGAGCGGGACCCACACGCCGAGGGCGCGGTACGCGAAGCCGGTGTCCCAGTAGGCCTCGTCCTGGTGCCAGGGCAGCGGGCCGCCGACGTGCGGCGGCTTCAGGATCATGTGGCTCCAGGTCTTGAGCTGGTCGTCGGGCAGGCCGAGCAGCTGCGACGCGATCACCCGGGCGTTGCGGACGATGTTGGTGTCGCGCAGCTCCGGGTGCTGCAGCTCGGGCATCAGCACCTGGGGGACGAGGTCCTCGCCGTCGGCGTCGTACTGCCGGGCGAGGTCGAAGTAGCCGCCCTTGAACGCGCCCCGCTTCTCGGCGAACAGCGCGTCGTAGATCGGCCGGATCCACTCGAGCTCCTCGTCGGTGGTGAGGCGCGGCACCCACGTGTAGCCCTCGGTGTGGAACTGCTCGATCTGGTCGTCCGTCAGCCGGACGTCAAGTCGCTCGGCCATCAGATACCGATGGTATCCGACGCCGCCGCGGGGCGCTGGACGGATACCAACAGTATTGCCATACTCGGTGTCGCATCTTCGCACGACAGCAGGGGGAGAGATGACGCACCGGTTGTCCGACAACGAGCGCGAGGCTCTGGCCCGCGACGGCTACGTGCTGCGCGAGGGGGTGTTCACGCGCGACGAGGTGCGGGAGATCGTCGACGCCTGCGAGCAGCTCGTGACCGGGCTCGTCGATGGCCGCCAGTCGACGCGCTACCACGTCGGCAGCTACACGTTCGACCCCGATCAGCTCACCGGGTGCACCATCAAGTGGGAGGGCGACACCGACGTCGTGCACGGCATCGAGCCGTTCGCCCACCTGTCGCCCGAGCTCGAGAAGTGGGCCTACGACCCCCGCCTCATCGACCCCTCGATCGACTTCGTCGGCGACCCCGAGCCGGCGCTGTTCACCGAGAAGCTCAACCTCAAGCGTCCCCACCACGGCGGCCCGAACCCGTTCCACCAGGACCACCCGTACTGGGTGGGGGTGGCCGACGACCCCCTCCGCGTCGTGACCGCCATGCTCTTCCTCGACGACGCGTCGCTCGAGAACGGCACCCTCGAGGTCATCCCCGGCAGCCACACGAGCGGCGAGTGGCCGCGGCGCACCGACGCCGACTTCTTCGGTCGCTTCGAGATGGACCCGGCGGCCGCGGAGGGCAAGCCCACCGTCCCCATCGAGGTCGAGGCGGGCGCGGTGGTCTTCTTCGGCGCGCTGCTCGTGCACAAGTCGAACCCCAACACCTCCGACCGCGACCGTCGAGCCCTCCTGTACAGCTACCAGCCGAAGGGCTTCACCCACATGCTCGACGTGGTGCGCCGCGGCACCTGAGGGGTCAGCCGAGGGCGAAGGTGAGGGCGGCGGCGAGGTGGGCGGTCCAGTAGCCCCACTCGTGGCCGCCGTCGTGCTCGACGTAGTCGTGGTCGATCCCGCCACCGTCGAGCGCGGCATGCAGGGCCCGGTTGTGGTCGATCAGCGGATCGCTCGAGCCGCAGTCGAAGCGGATGCGCGGCAGCGCCGGCGCCGCTCGCATGGCGTCGATGACCGACCGGTCGGCGTCGTCGACGTCGTAGGCGCTGATGTCGCCCACGAACAGCCGCATCTGCTCGAAGTCGGTGATCGACGACATGCCGTTCACCGCGTGCACCCGCTCGGGATGACGGGCCCCGAGGAGCAGCGCGCCGAACCCGCCCATCGACAGGCCGACGAGGGCGATCGGCGCGTCGGGGTCGACGCCGGGCAGGGCCATGGCCGCCAGCCGCGGCACCTCGTCGAGGATCCACGACGCGAAGTCACCGCCGCGGTGGGGCACGTAGCCGCTGCCGAGCCCGAAGAGGCCGTCGCTCGGCATGGCGAGGGCGATGGGCCGGTCGAGCGCGGCGGCCGTGCGGTGGGCCCCGGCCTTGTGGGCCCACGCCCAGTGCGAGCCGTACACGCCGTGCAGGAGGATCACGAGCGGCACCGGCTCGGCGGTGGCGCCGACCGGCGTCGACCAGAACGTGGCGTCGCCCCGGCGGCCGAGGGCGCGGCTGTTGGCGGTGGCGTGCCGGAGCCCCTCGCACTCGTAGGCGGGATCGGAGAGCTCGACCGGGAAGAGCTCGGCATCAGCCAAGGGTGATGACCCCCTTCGCGTTGCGACCGGCGAGGAGGTCGTCGAACGCCGCGTCGACGTCGTCGATCGGGTACATGCGGGTGACGAGCTCGTCGAGCAGCAGGTCGCCCCGTCGGTAGAGGTCGAAGATGCGGGGGAAGTCGCGCGCCGGCCGACACTGGCCGTAGAGGGGGTTGATGTAGGTCTTGTCCCACTCGAACAGCTGCATGTCGACCGTGATCTCCTGCTCGATGCCACTCACGGCCACGGCGGTGCCGCCGTGGCGGATCATCCGCAGCGGCGCGGCGCCGAGGGCGGGCACCGCCGTGCACTCGAAGGCGTAGTCGGCGCCGCGGCCACTGGTCAGCGCCCGAACCTGCTCGGCGACCCCGGACAGGTCCCGGTCGCCGTCGTCGGGGGCGATGACATCCGTGGCGCCGAACCGCTCGGCCATGGCCCGGCGGTCGGCCTTGGGGTCGACGCCGACGATGCGCGCCGCGCCGCTGATGCGGGCGCCCTGGATCACGTTGAGCCCGACGCCGCCGCACCCGAGCACCACCACCGACGAGCCCGGCTCGACGCGGGCGGCGTTGACCGCGGAGCCGTACCCGGTCATGACCCCGCAACCGACGATGCACGCCGAGGTGAACGGGATCCCCTCGGGCAGCGGCACCACCGCCTCCCGGCGCACGAGCGCGAGCGTCGACATGGTGCCGAGGGCGAACGCCTGCACGATCGCCCGCCCGCCGGCACGGGTGCCACCGAGGTGGGCGTGACCGCCGAGCCCGGCGGTGAGGGGGGAGTGGCGCTCGCAGAGGTGGTGGTTGCCCTCCGTGCACTGGAAGCACGTCCCGCACGGGAGCGACCACGAGAGGAGCACGGGGTCGCCGGCGGCGAGGTCGCTGACGCCCTCGCCCGTGGCCGCCACCACGCCGGCGCCCTCGTGGCCGAGCACGAGCGGGACCGGTGCCGCCAGCAGATCGTGGTCGGTGTGGCAGACCCCCGACGCGCGGAGCTCGACGAGCACCTCGCCGGCGGCGGGGTCCTCGACCTCGATCTCGGTGACGGCGAAGCCGCCGACGCCATCGCTGACGACGGCTCGTCCGGTGGGCACGGGCGAGACCATAGCCCTGCCGATACCGCCGATATTGCGATACTGTCGGTGTCGTGACGCTGGCGCCGGATGTCCCGAACGTGTCCCTGTCCGACGAAGAGGTCGCCCACTTCCGGGAGCAGGGCTTCCTCCGCATCGATCGCATCACCTCCGACGGCGAGGTGGAGCGCCTGCGCGAGCTGTACGACCAGGTCATGGCCGACACCAGCGCGTGGCGGCTCGTCTACGAGGGCGACAAGGCCGACGGCGCGGTCATCGACCAGGTGTTCCTCCCCGAGCTGCAGGCCCCCGAGATGGGCGACACCGGCTACTTCCGGAACGGCAAGCGGCTCGCCGCCGCCCTGCTCGGCATCGCCGAGGAGGAGGTCGTGCCCGGCGGGCTCATGCTCATCTACAAGCCGCCGACCGGTGGGCGGGCGGCGCCGTGGCACCAGGACGAGGCGTTCTGGAACGACCGCAACCACCTGCGGTGCAACAGCCTGTCGGTGTGGATGCCCCTCGACGACGCCGTCGTCGAGAGCGGGGCCATGCAGTTCCTGCCCGGCAGCCACCGCAACGACGTACTCCGCCACCGGGCGGCACCCGGCGAGCCGCTCGAGGTCGACGAGCCCGTCGACCGTGCCGCCGCCGTGCCGTGTCCGCTCCCGGCCGGCGGGGCGACCTTCCACCACTGCCGGACGCTGCACCACACGGCCCCCAACACGAGCGGCCGCCCGCGGCGGGCGATGACGACGATCTTCCACGGACCCGCCGAGGCCCGCCCCACGCCCCTCGACAAGCCGTGGATCGCCGGGCTCGAGGCGCCGCGCCAGGGCGTGGTGCGGGGCTGATCGCCGGAGAGGACGCCCGGGAGCAGCGCCCGCGACCGGGCTTGGTGCGAGGATCAGCCCGTGCGGTGGGTGTTGGGCATCTGGATCGCGGTCGCGCTGGTCGCCGGCGCCACCGCGGCCGTGGCCGCGGGCGGCCCCACCCGCTTCGGTGAGGACGCCGCCCGCCGCTGCGGTGAGGGCGCGGCGCGCGTCGCCGGGCTCCGCCCGCACGCGGCGTCGGCCCGCCTCGACGGGAGCACGTGGCGGGTGGCGGTGGCGACCGACTCGGGGGTGTTCGGCATGCTCGTGCGGGACGCCGATCGGCTGATCCTCGACGTGCGCCTCACCGGCCCCGGCGGGCCGACGCGTCTCCAGCGCGACGCCCGTCTCGCCGTGTTCGAGCGGGGCTGCTGAGGCCGATCAGCTCGGTTGGCCAATACCACGAACATTCTCGTACCATCGGTATCAAGATGGGCAAGGGGGTGGGAAGGGGTCGAACGGGGTCGAGGGGCGCGCAGCTCCTCCCCGTCGCCTACCTGCTCGTGGCCATGGCCCTGGCGCTGGCCGTGCTCCCCAGCGCCCTGCGCCCGCCGCCCGACGAGGCCAGCGCCTCGGCCCAGCTGTCGCCCGACGCCCCGCCCGACGCCGAGGCGGAGACGATCATCCAGTCGCTCCAGCAGGCGGCATCGCGCACCGCCGGAGCGTCCGGCAGCGGCGAGCCCCCGCCCACCACCGCGCCGCCCCCGCTCGAGCGCCAGGCCAGCCGGGGCCAGTGCTTCGGCGACCCGCCCCGGCAGACCGAGTCGGCCTACGCCCCGCCGTGCCGGCCGGCGTTCACCGGCGACAACGGCGGTGCCACCTGGACCAACGTCACCGGCGACGAGGTCCGGGTCGGGTTCTGGCACGCCCTCGGCATGCCCCGGGAGCGAGGGCCGATCTCCGACGATCCGCCGCCGGGGGAGAGCGCCGTGCATCGCACGGTGCGCGTCATCCAGGCCTACTTCAACGAGCGCTACGAGCTGTCGGGCCGCCGCCTGCGGCTCGTGGCCATCGAGGACGACGGCCCCAGCGAGGAGGAGCAGCGGGCCTCGGCGCTGCACGAGGCCGAGGTGAACCGGCTGTTCGCCGCCGTCCACCTCAACTTCCCGTTCTGCGACGAGCTGACCCGGCGCCAGCTCATGTGCTTCAACGGCAACGGGTTCCAGGACGACGTGTACGAGGAGCACTCGCCGTTCTGGTGGTCGTACCAGATGGGCCTCGACAAGGTCGATCGCATGGTCGGGGAGTACGTGTGCAAGAAGCTGGTCGGCCGCACCGCCGACTTCGCCCGCGGCGTCCACCAGGGTCGGCCCCGCCGCATCGGCTACATCGTCGAGTCGTGGGCCAACAACCGCTTCCGCACCTACGAGACGATCCGGCGGTCGGCGCGTGACCACTGCGGGTTCGACGAGGTCCACGCCGCCAACGTCAACCCTGAAGACCCGGCCCAGATCGGCTCGGCGCTGGCCCAGATGCGGGCCAACGACGTCACCACCATCGTCAACCAGACGGGGCTCGTCGCCTCGCTCGTGATGTGGAGCGCGGCCGACTCGCAGGGCTACTTCCCCGAGTGGGTGATGCTCAACAGCTACGGCATGGACTTCGGGGACGGCGCCCGGCTCACCGGCAGTCGCCAGCTCGACGGCGTGTTCGGCATGTCGGGCTGGGAGCTGCCGCGGCGGTTCCAGGAGACCGACTGCTACCGGGCGTACAAGTCGATCGACCCCGCCAACGCCCCCGACCAGAACTGGTGCCGCCTGAACTGGATCTCCGTCGAGCACATCGTCAACGGGATCCAGGAGGCGGGGCCCAACCTCACGCCCGAGACCTTCCGCGACGGCCTCTACGACATGCCCCTGCAGGAGGTGCGGGGCCCGTGGGCCATCGGCGGGGGCTACGGGCCCGGCGACCACTCCTTCGTCGACGACCTCGCCGAGATCTGGTGGGACTCGAGCTGCGTCGACCCCGACGGCGGCGAGCCCGGGTGCTACCAGCACACCGAAGGGGGCCGGCGGTGGCGACCGGGCGAGCTCGACGACGTGGTGCGGGTGTTCAACCGGGAGGGCTCGGTGGCCGGCTACGAGCCCGGTCCCCGCTGATGGTCGGTGGCCACCGGGGGCCGTCGATCGCAACCATCGCGATCGCGTCGGTGCTCGTTGCCGTCGCCGCCGGCGTGGCGGTGGCGGGCCGGGGCGGCGACGCCTCCGGCGTCCCCGCCGCCGTCGAGGTGCTCGAGGACACCGGACGCTTCACCACCGCCGTCGAGGCCGGCGACGCGCTCGCCGAGGTGGGTGCGCTGCTCCAGCTCGACGCCCGTCGGTGCCGCGACCGGGACGTCGCCGGGACCCGCGACTGCGACGGGCTCTTCGCCGCCGCGGCCGCGGCCCAGGTGTTCGCCGCCCACGTGCTCGGGTGCACCGCCCCCGGCCGCCACGAGGCCCGCATCGGCTTGCTCGCCCACCTGTCCGAGCTCGAGTGGGCTGCCGAGGAGGGCGCGACCCGCCCCCCGCCCCCGTCCCCGCCGGCGTGCTGACGTGACCTTCGACCACCAGCGAGGACTCCGGGCCCTCGGCGCCGAAAACCTGACAGACATGTCAGATGGGTCGTGTCCCCCCGAAGGGGCCGGCCGGTCACGGGGTCAGAGAAGAGGTCGGTTGTCTCCGGCGCGCGCGCGGATCACGAGGGCGGTGGCGGCGTCGTTCGCCGCGCTCGCCATCGCCCCGCTGGCGGCGTGCGGCCTCGGCGAGCGGGAGGCCCACGCCGACGCCATCGCCGACGGTGTCGAGGCCGCCATCGCCGCCGGGTCGGCGCGCGGGACGGTGAGCGCCACGCTCCGGGTCATCGAGGTGCCCGACGTCGGCGTGTCGGTCGGGGGGATCGCCATCGCCGTCGACAGCGCCGATCCCGCCGAGCTCCCGCCGTTCCCACCGATCGAGTTGGCGATGGCCATCGACTTCGAGCACGGCCGGAGCGGGGTCCAGTCGGAGGCCGTCCTCCAGGTGTTCGACGGGCTCGACCTCTACGGGATCCGGCACGCCGCGGCCGAGCGCGACGCCCGGCCGTGGGTGCTGCTCGACCTCGAAGGTCTCGACGACGGCGACAGCGGGCTCGATCCGCTGCAGGACCCGCCGCTCCTGGCCATGAACGCCATCAGCCCGGTGGTCCTCGTCGACCTGGCCAGCGGGCCGCTGACCGGGAGCATCGAGCACCGGGGTGAGGAGACCGTCGCCGGCGTGCCGGCCACCCGGTACGAGGCCAACTTCGACATCGAGAAGGTGCTGACCAAGAGCCGGCGCACGGCCTACGACGAGGACCGGCGGGAGGCGGTCGAGCGGCTCTTCGACGCCCTCGGGGTGAAGGGCACGGTGCACCCGGGCGAGGTCTGGATCGACGAGGACGGGCTGCTGCGCCGGTTCGACCTGCGGCTGCGGGTCGAGCCCATCCGCCGGTTCGCGTTCGAGGTGGGGCTGCGGATCGAGCTCACCAGCATCGGCGAGCCCGTGCACATCGACACGCCGGCGCCCCACGAGCTGCTCCAGATCGACTCGCTCGTCGCGTTCCTGCGGTCGGTGGTCCCGGCGCCGGAGGGGGGCGGGCGGTGATCGCCCTCCGCGCCCGCGCCCGCGCCGTGTCCCGCGTCGGCGACCGCTCCGCGCTCGTGGCGCCGGCGCTGCTGGTCGGCGCCGCGCTCGTCTCGGTGCTGATCGTCGCGTGGTTCGGCAACGGGCAGGTCGACCGCTCCTACGCCGCGATCTTCGGCCTCGGCACCGTGTACGGGTCGTTGAACGCCCTGCTCGCCATCGGCCTGATCCTCGTCTACCGGTCGGGCCGGGTCATCAACTTCTCGCAGGCCGGGTTCGGCACCGCGGCGACGATGCTCTACCTGCTCCTCAGCTCGGCCTGGGGCTGGAGCTGGTGGTTCGCGATCGGTGCGGCGCTGCTGGGGGCGGCGGCCGTCGGGTGGCTCGTCGAGGTGTTCCTCATCCGCCGGTTCTCCCGCTCGCCCCGCCTGGTGCTGACCGTCGTCACCATCGCGCTGGCCCAGACGCTCGCCGGGTTCACCCTGCGCATGCCGCGCATGTGGGGCTTCGAACGCCTGCCCGACGACCCCTCCGGGGGGCTGGCCGGCCTGCCGTCGGTCGCGCCCCGGACACCGATCGAGGACTGGAGCTGGGAGTGGTTCCCGGTCCGGTTCAACGGCAACCACCTCCTCGCCGTGCTGACCGCGCTCGTGGCGATGGTGGCGCTCGCGCTGTTCCTGCGGCGCTCGCGCGTCGGCGTGGCGGTGCGGGGCGCGTCGGAGAACAGCAACCGCGCCGAGCTGCTCGGCATCAACGTCCACAACGTGTCCTCGATCGTGTGGGTGATCGCCGCCCTCCTCGCCGCCGTCGCCGCCCTGGCCGGCGCCATGGTGACCGGGGCGACCGTGCAGTCGGCCACCGGTCAGAGCATCCGGGGCACCGGCGGCCTGGCGGTCGCCATCGGCGCCGGCACCCTCTTGCGCGCCCTCGCCGCCGCCGTCATCGCCCGCATGGAGCGCATCCCCGTCGCGGTGGCCGCGTGCATCGCCATCGCCATGTTCGAGCAGGCCGTCTTCTGGGCGTTCAGCCGGACGAACATCGTCGACGTCGTCCTCCTCGCGGCGGTCGTCGCGGCGCTGCTCGTCCAGCGGCGGAGCATGACGCGCGTCGACCCCAGCGAAGCCACCACCTGGGAGGCGACCGAGGAGATCCGCGGCGTCCCCGCCGAGCTGGCATCGATGCCCCTCGTGCGCAACGGCATCCGACGCAGCATCTGGGTGCTGGCCATCGTCGTCGCCGCCTACCCGTGGGTGATGTCGCCGAGCCAGGTCAACCTGGGCGGCGTCTACGCCATCTACGGCATCGTCGGCGTGTCCCTCGTCGTGCTCACCGGGTGGGCGGGCCAGATCTCCCTCGGCCAGTTCGGGCTCGTGGCGGTGGGCGCCCTCGTGGGCGGGCTCGTCACCGCCGATCTCGGCCTGCCGTTCCCGGTGGCCGTCGTGCTCGGGTCGGTCGCCGCCGCCGGCGCCGCCGTCGCCATCGGGATCCCGGCGCTGCGCATCAAGGGCCTCTTCCTCGCCGTCACCACGCTCGCGTTCTCCGTCGCGGTGGCGACCTGGCTGCTGGCGTTCGACTGGGTGCCGTCGCGCGTCGGGCGGCCCGCCTTCCTGTTCTTCGACTCCCGGACCGACGAGCGCAGCTACTACTACCTGTCGGTCGCCGGTCTCGCCCTCGCGGTGTGGGTGGTCCAGGGGCTGCGGCGCAGCCGGGTCGGGCGGGTCCTCATCGCCATGCGCGACAACGAGCGCACCGCCCAGGCCCACGGGATCAACCTCGTGCGGACCCGGCTCACGGCGTTCGCCATCTCGGGGATGCTGGCCGGGTTCGCCGGCGTCCTGTTCGCGCACCACCAGAGCGCGGTGAGCCCCAACGCGTTCGGCCCGGAGCAGAGCATCCAGATGTTCCTGATGGCGGTCATCGGCGGGCTCGGCTCGGTGTGGACCGTCATCGTTGGCGCCATCTACCTCGGCACGGCGTCGACCGTCATCGACAACGCCGCCGGCCAGCTGCTCGCCAGCTCCTTCGGCGTGCTCGTGATCCTCGTGTTCTACCCGTCGGGCCTGGGCGCGCTCGTGTTCCGCGCCCGCGACGCGTGGCTGCGCCGCATCGCCCTGCGCAACCGGATCTACGTGCCCTCCCTCATGGGCGACCGGCTCAAGGAGGGCGAGGAGGCGCGGGTGCCGATCCGCGAGCGGCTCCCCGAGCAGGGCGAGCTCCCGGCCCGCTACCGGCTCGACTCCGCCATCGGCGAGGCGGGCGCCAGCCAGCTCACGAAGCTGTGGAGGTACTGATGGCGCGCGTCGGAGGGATCCTTCGTCAGTACCGGCCCTCGGTGGTCGTGGGCGGGGCGTCGGCGGCGCCGCTGCTCGTCCTCGCCGGGCTCAACGCCGCCGACGAGCTCGACCGCGTCGCGTTCGCGGTGCTGCTCCCGGAGATCCGCGACTACTTCGGCGTGTCGCTGGCGACCATCCTCACCGTCTCGTCTCTGGCCGCCGTGCTCCCCATCCTCTTGGCGATCCCCGTCGGCTACCTGGCCGACCGGTGGAACCGCACGAACATGGCCGGCGTCGGCGCCGCCCTCTGGGGCACGTTCTCGCTGCTCACCGCGTTCGCGAC
>Ga0247717_1000558_pt1 | contig 11067 bp, 6 predicted proteins | sample 24E_NmetaG_FD_189047 | JGI IMG/M metagenome (GOLD analysis project Ga0247717, IMG submission 189047) | Soil microbial communities from hillslope of Landscape Evolution Observatory, University of Arizona, Oracle, AZ, United States - 2-4-E_N | ecosystem: Engineered > Artificial ecosystem > Mesocosm... | reverse complement strand
CCCCTACGTGGCCTTGCCGGACGAACTTCCGCTTGGCACGCGCGTGCGTTACGTGCCCGGGTACCGGCCGGGCATCGAGTTCGAGAAGGCGTCCCCGCGCTGACCGCCCACAAGAACTTTTATCTCGCCCGCCCGGTTCCGATGCGGGTTGCCATGGCCCCCGCACGCCCCTACCTTACGATCGACGAACTCTCGCTTCGCGGCGCGACCGTGCTGCTTCGCCTCGACATCAACAGTCCCATCGAGAACGGCCGCGTGGCCGGCACGGACCGCATCGAGGCTTCCGCCGAGACCGTGGCGGATCTGGCGAAGAAGGGCGCGCGCGTGGTCGTGCTGGGACACCAGGGGCGCAAGGGAGACGACGACTTCACGGATCTCTCGCAGCACGCGGCGCTTCTGGGCAAGGCCGCCGGCGCGCCCACGACGTTTGTGCCCGACGTGGCCGGGACAAAGGCGATCGACGGCATGGCGAAGCTCGCAAACGGCCACGTCCTCGTGCTCGACAACGTGCGCGGCCTCGACGAGGAGACGCGCAAGGCCACGCCCGCCGAGCACGCGCAGGCGAGCTTCGTCGCGACGCTTGCCAAGCACGCGAAGTACTACGTGAACGACGCCTTCTCGGCCTCGCACCGCGCGCAGGCGAGCCTCGTCGGCTTCCCCATGCTGCTGCCATCGGCGGCGGGCCGGGGGCTTGCGCGGGAACTTGACGCTCTCGACAAGGCGTGCGACAACCCCGAGTCGCCCGCCGTGTACTTCCTGGGCGGCGCCAAGCCCGAGGACAGCCTCATGGTCATGCGGCACAACCTCGCACGGGGCAAGCTCGATCTCGTCCTCACGGGCGGCCTCGTGGGGGAGCTCTTCCTCGTGGCGCGCGGGCACGAGCTTGGGGCCGGCACGCACGCGATCCTCGAGAAGAAAGGCACGCTCAAGCACCTCGCCGAGGCCGAGGAGCTCCTCGACGAGTACGACGAGAAGATCCTCGTCCCCGAGGACGTCGCGGTGAGGACGCCCGAGGGCCGCAAGGAGGTCTACATCGAGGAGCTGCCCGTCGAGGAGCCCATCCTGGACATAGGCAACGACACGGTCGCCTCGTACGCGCGCTACATCGAGGAGGCCGGGAGCCTCTTCTTCAACGGCCCCGCCGGCGCATTCGAGGATCCCGCGTACGAGTTCGGCACGAAGGGCATCCTCCAAGCCTTCGCGCGAAGCGAGGCCTTCTCCCTCCTTGGCGGCGGCCACACGACCTCCGCGCTCGACAAGTTCGGCCTTGGCCACGACGACTTCGGATACGTGAGCCTCGCCGGCGGCGCGCTCATGGCCTACGTGGCCGGCGAGAAGCTCCCCGCGGTCGAGGCGCTGAAGGAGAGTCGCAAGAAGTTTTCGTCCTAGCGCAGCGCCGGACTTGGCTTTGCCGCGTCGGCGAAGTGCCGGGCAAGCGCGCGTTCGTGGTCGCCACGGCGATTCCATGCGCTCCGTTGCTTCATCAACCCTGCGCTTGGGTGGAGACAAGCGCTTAGGTGGCTCCTCCACCATCCGTCGCTCATGCGCCCGCCGTCGGTCGCCGGCATCTTCTACGCCGAGGACGCGCCGAGCCTCGCGCGGCAGATCGCCGGCTGCTTCGAGCGGGCGATCGGACGCGTGCCGACGGTCGCGGCGACGCGGCAGGGGCGCGTGCGGGCGATCCTCGTTCCGCACGCGGGCCTCCGGTACAGCGGCGCCGTCGCGGCGCACGCCTACGCGGCGCTTGCGGAGGACGGGCTGCCCGAGACCTTCGTGCTCATCGGGCCGGACCACCACGCCGGCGGCAGCGCTGCCGTGAACGCAAGCTCCGAGGATTGGCGCACGCCGATGGGCACCGCGCGAACCGACGGCGAGCTCCTGCAGTCCATCCTTGCCTTGGAGACGGTGGTGGTGGACGAGAGCGCGCACGTCGCCGAGCACAGCCTCGAGGTGCAGCTTCCTTTCCTCCAATTCCTAGTCGGCGCGGGTCGGGAGGTGCGATTCGTCGCCGTCGCCATCACGCTCCAGGACGAGGAGGCTGTCCGCGAGCTTGCGCAGACCCTCGCCAAGGCGGCCGGAGGCCGCGACGTCGCGATCGTTGCGACAAGCGACCTCTCGCACATCGGTCCGGGCTTTGGCGTGTACCCTCCCCGCGACGCGTCGTTGGCGGCTTGGGCCACGCGTCGCGACGAGCCCGCGCTTGCGCTGATCGAGGCGGGCGAGGGCCTGAAGGCCCTCGACTACGTTCGGTCGTACGACCTCGGGTGGTGCGGCGCCGCGCCGTGGGCGGCGGCGCTGCGCGCGGCCAACGCCATGGGTGGCGGGACGGTGCGCCGGCTCGCGCGCGCCACGAGCCACGACGTCGAGCCCGGTCGCGACTGCGTCGGGTACGCGAGCTTTGCGGTGGGTTGATCGCGCGAGTGGGATAATTTGGCAGGCGGCCGTCGCCCCTTCGACCACTTCCGGTCCGCCCGTCACAACCCTTATATGCGTTATCCAGAAGTCACAGCCCGTTCCAGATGGCAAAGGATTCGATCGTGATCCGGGGGGCGCGCGAGCACAACCTCAAGAACGTCGACGTCACGATCCCCCGCAACGAGCTCGTCGTCCTGACGGGGCTCTCCGGCAGCGGCAAGTCCTCGCTTGCCTTCGACACGATCTACGCGGAAGGCCAGCGGCGTTACGTCGAATCGCTGTCGTCGTACGCGCGGCAGTTCCTGGGACAGATGGAGAAGCCCGACGTGGACTCCATCGACGGGCTCTCGCCGGCCATCTCGATCGACCAGAAGTCGACCTCGCACAACCCCCGCTCGACGGTCGGGACGGTGACGGAGATCTACGACTACCTCCGCGTCCTGTTCGCCAATTTGGGCGTGCCCCACTGCCCCAAGTGCGGCCGCGAGGTGAAGCCCCAGACGCCCGACCAGATCGTCGAGCGCGTGCTGCAGCTTCCGGCCGGCACGAAGGTCCAGGTCCTTGCGCCCGTCGTCCGCGACCGGAAGGGCAACTACCCGCGGTTCTTCGACGAGCTCAAGGCGCAAGGCTTCCAGCGCGTTCGCGTGGACGGCAAGCACGGCACCGTCGAGGACGCGTGGACGCTCGCGCGGTACGAGAAGCACACGATCGAGGTCGTGATCGACCGGCTGGCGGCACGGTCCGACGCGCGCGCCCGCATGGCCGAGGCGATCGAGCAGGCCATGAAGCTCGCCGACGGCGTGGTCACGATCGTCGCGGGCGATCCCGAGAAGGACAAGAAGACGAAGGACACGGTGTACTCGCGCGCGCTTGCATGCCCGGATTGCGACGTTTCCATGCCCGAGCTTGCGCCGCGAACGTTCTCCTTCAACAGCCCGCACGGCGCCTGCGCCACGTGCTCCGGACTGGGCACGGCTCTTGAAATTGATCCCGAGCTTGTGATCGCCGATCCCACGGCTTCGCTCACCGACGGCGCGATCAAGGGCGACGTGGTGCGGCACTGGACGTGGCTTGGCCGCGAGATCGCCCAAGTCGCCAAGCACTATGATTTCCCCCGAAACGCGTGCTGGAACGACCTCAACGACCGCCAGAAGCGCATCCTCATGGGCGGCTCCGGCGAGCGGTTCCGGCAGACGTACGGATCGCGCAGCAAGAGCTACTACTGGTCCGGCTACTCCGACTTCGAAGGCGTGGCCACGCGCCTGGAGCGCCTCTGGCGCGACACGGAGAGCGAGAGCGTCCGCGACCGTCTCCAGCAGTTCATGTCCCAGAAGCCGTGCAAGGCGTGCAAGGGCCGGCGCCTCAAGGACGAGGTCCTCGCCGTCAAGGTGGCCGGGCGCGGCATCCACGAGGTGTGCGAGGACTCCGTCGAGCGCCTCCACGGCTGGTTCGAGACCTACGAGCGCGGCCTCACCGACCGCGAGCGCCTCATCGCCAAGGAGGTCGTGAAGGAGATCCGCCAGCGGCTCAAGTTCCTCATCGACGTGGGGCTTGCCTACCTCACGCTCTCGCGCTCGGCCAACACGCTCTCCGGCGGCGAGGCCCAGCGCATCCGCCTTGCCACGCAGATCGGCTCGGGCCTCGTGGGCGTGCTCTACATCCTCGACGAGCCCTCCATCGGCCTTCACCACCGCGACGAGGAGAAGCTCATCGCGAGCCTGAAGGGCCTGCGCGATCTTGGCAACACGCTCATCGTGGTCGAGCACGACGAGTCCATGATGCGCGCGGCCGACTGGCTCGTCGACCTTGGCCCCGGCGCGGGCGAGAACGGCGGGCGCGTCGTGGCCGAGGGCACGCCGGAGGCGGTCGCGGCGAACCTCGAGAGCGTCACGGGCCGCTTCCTCGCGGGCGTCGAATCGATCCCGGTGCCGCCCGTGCGCCGGCCCGGAAGCGGAAAGCTCGTGTCGGTCGTTGGCGGGGCGGAGAACAACCTCAAGGAGATCACGGCCCGCTTCCCGCTGGGGAAGCTCGTGCTCGTGACGGGCGTCTCGGGAAGCGGCAAGTCCACGCTCGTGAACGAGATCCTCGTGAAGGGCCTCGCGCGGCGGCTGCGCCAGTCGCACGAGCTTCCGGGGCGCCACGAGCGCATCGAGGGCGTCGAGAACGTGGACAAGGTCGTCGTCATCGACCAGAGCCCCATCGGCCGCACGCCCCGCAGCAACCCGGCCACGTACACCGGCTGCTTTACGCCCATCCGGTACCTCTTCTCGCTCGTGCCCGAGGCCAAGGCGCGCGGGTACGACCCCGGCCGCTTCAGCTTCAACGTGCGCGGCGGCCGCTGCGAGGCGTGCGAAGGCGACGGCGTCGTCAAGATCGAGATGCACTTCCTCGCGGACGTCTACGTGAATTGCGAGGCGTGCAAGGGCGCGCGCTACAACCAGGAGACCCTCGACATCCGCTACAAGGGCAAGACCATCAAGGACGTCCTCGACATGACCGTGACCGAGGCCGCCGCGTTCTTCGAGAACGTGCCCGCCATCGCCCGCGTGCTGCGAACGCTCGAGGACGTCGGGTTGGGCTACGTCCGCCTGGGCCAGAGCGCTCCAACGCTCTCGGGCGGCGAGGCGCAGCGCGTGAAGCTCGCCTCGGAGCTCCACAAGCGCGCGACGGGCAAGACGATGTACGTCCTCGACGAGCCCACGACGGGCCTCCACTTCGCCGACATCCGCAAGCTCCTTGCCGTGCTCGGGCGGCTCGTCGACGCCGGGAACACGGTCGTCGTCATCGAGCACAACCTCGACGTCGTGAAGACGGCCGACTGGATCCTCGACCTTGGCCCCGACGGTGGCGAGGCCGGCGGGCGGATCGTCGCCGAGGGCACGCCCGAGGACGTCGCCAAGACCGGCACGGCCACGGGCGCGGCGCTGCGGCGGGTGCTCGCCGTGCCGGCGCCGTCGGCCTTGCCGGTCGCCCCGCGGCGCAGGGCCGCGGCCGTGCGCGCCAAGCGGTAGAACCCTCTGCGATGAACATTCATCGCAAGGATATGCATAGAGCATCACGGGATTGTTTAAGCCGGTCGTTCGTGTCGATACGCCGTACGGAAGGCTCTCGATGCGCCAGGCTACCGCCGTTGCCCTGCTCGTCCTCCTCCTGGCCCCGGCGCTGCCGCCGTCGCTTGGGTCGGCCCCCGCAAGCGGGCACGAGATCGTGGCGGACGCGGCTTCCGACCACGCGGACGGAAGCGGCCTTGCGGCCGACCTTCTGCGGGTCGGGGCGTCCACCGACGCGTCGACGGTGAAGTTCTTCCTCAAGGTCGCCGACCGCAACGATCGGCCGCTCACGCTTCGCTACCGGCTGGGCTTCCAGGTCGAAGGCGGGCTCTTCTACTACGCGACCGTTTCCTACTCGACCGGCGGCACGCTCTCCGGCGCCACGCTGTGGCGCGCCGCGCCCGACGTCGCGCGCGTCTCCGGAAACCCCATTCCGGTCGCGTGGGCCGGAAACGAGCTTCGGCTCGACGTTCCGCGCTCGGGCATCGGAAATCCCCCCGACGGCGCGACGCTTTCGAGCGTGACCGCTTCCGTCACGAGCGCGCCTCCGGGCGCCTCCGAGCTTCCCGGCTCGTACGCGCTCTACGACGCGACGGACGCCGGAGCGTACGTCGTCGGCACGAACCCGGTCGTGATCGAGCCCACGGCTCCGACGTCCCCGCGCGACCTTTCCGCCGCGGCGGACTACAACAAAGTGCTCCTCTCGTGGACCGAGCCTGCCGACGACGGCGCAAGTGCGATTCATTCGTACCACGTGCACCGCGCGACCGGCTCGGGCGGCTTTGCGCGCGTCGCAAGCGTCGCCGCCTCGCAGCGCAGCTACACGGACAACGACGTCGTCGCCGGGACGTCCTACCGCTACCGCGTGAGCGCGGAGAACGGCGTTGGCGAAGGCCCGGCGAGCGCGGAAGCGAGCGCCACGCCGCTTGCGCCAACCCCCCCCTCGGCGCCGCGCAACCCGCAGGCGACGCCCGGAAACGAGAAGATCACCCTTTCGTGGAACGCGCCCGCCGCAAACGGCGGATCGGCCGTTTCCAGCTACCGAATCTACCGCGCGGAAGCCAACCAGCCGCTCGCTTTCCTGACGAGCGTCCCCGCCTCGCCCCGCAGCTACGTCGACGCCGGCGTCGTCGTCGGCACGACGTACGTGTACCAAGTGAGCGCCGTGAATGCGGTCGGCGAAGGCCCGCGCAGCGCGGAAGTCTCCGCCGCCGCGTTACCGCTCTCGGCGCCGTCTGCGCCGCGCAACCTCGTCGCCCTCGGCGGGTACCAGAACGTCACGCTCACGTGGTTTGCCCCGGCAAGCGACGGCGGATCGCCCGTGCAGTCGTACCACGTGTACCGCGTCGCCGCGGGCGGGTCGCTGCAGCGCGTGGCGACAAAGGACGGGGACGCACGCTCGCACGTCGTCGCGGGCCTCGTGAACGGCCAGTCCTACACCTTCGTGGTGAGCGCGCAGAACGGCGTGGGCGAAGGCCCCGCTTCGGACCCCGCCTCGGCCACGCCCGCCGTGCTGGGCCCCTCGGTGCCAAACGTCGTCGTCGCGCAGTTCGACACGGGCGTGAACCCCTTCCACCCGTGCTTCCGCCGGCCCGGCTGGGACGCAAGCCGCGCGGGCATCTCCGGCTTTCCCGCAAACGCGGTCGCGCTTCCCCTCGATTTCCGCGCCACGTACGCAGAGTCGCTCTCGGCCAACGCGGCGCTTCTCGCGACGATCCAGTGGGGAACGCTCTACCACATCCCCAACACGAACCTCCTCTTCTACGGCCACCCGGGCGAGCTCATCGACACGTACCCGCACGGCGCGCAGGCGGCCTCGCAGGTCGTCTGCGAGCAGTACGGGATGGCGCCGGACGCGTGGCTTGTCGTCCTCAACTGGTACAGCGGCACGGCCAACCAGCCCAAGATGGCCTGGGTCGCGCAGCAGCGTTGGATCGACGTCGTGCACCTCAACATCCAGGACATTCCCTTCCCCGTCGCCGACTCGCTCACGTCGGGCATCCGCGGCATGATCACCGCGGGCCAGCTCGTCGTGATCGCGGGCGGAAACGGCGTGGCCGGCCTTGGTCCGAACTACCCCATGGAGCTCTCCCGCTACAACGGCCCCGTGGGATCGCTCATCGCAGGCGCCAACGACAACGGCGGCTACACGATCTTCAGCAACCTCAACCCGCACGTCGTCATGGACGGCGGCGACACGCTTGCCGCCTCGCCGAACAGCTATGGGACGACGACCTTCGGCGGCACGAGCAGCGCAAGCCCGCGCACGACGGGCTACGCGGCCGCGCTCCTGCAAGCCGCGCGCGCCTCCGTCGACTGGCGCGACGGTCGGCAGGGAAGCGTGCTCCTCACGGTGCCCGGCGCACCGCCGGCCGCGGGGCCGCTTGCCGACGGCGCGCTCACGGTCGCCGAGCTCCACGAGGTCATCCGCAAGACGGCAAACCCGAATCCGCACGACAGCAAGTGGAACGGCGGAACGGGCGGCTGGTGGGTGCCCCAGCCCGCAAACTCGCCCGCGGCCGTCTACGCCAAGATGGGCTACGGCATGATCAGCGAGCACACGTTCCCGAACGCGCTTGCGGTCCTCACGGGCCAAGCGCCCATGCCGCAGCGGCCCGTCGAGGACGCCTTCTACGCGCTTTCCACGCTCGCGCGGCAGGCGTATTGGGGATAGCGGGAAAGACATTGCGTTGCGAGGAACATGCGCGGCCCGTGTGTAGCGATTTCGGGAAAAAGCTTATTTGATTCACGGCCGCTTGCTTGCCGGGGGTAAGAAATGCGCTTTGGACCGGGTTTCGGAGTATTGTTCGGCGCTATTCTTCTTATAGGCGCGCTTGTGCCGACGGCGGTCGCAGATCATCAAGACGACTGGATTTGCCAGCCCGTTCCGACAACAACCTGGATTTGGTGCGCTAAAGTCTACACCGGAAGCTATTCCGAAATTGGTCTAGCGGATAACTGGGGCTTTGGCGTGCACGTTCTTGAGGCGCGACAAGCCGGTTGGTCGGCCCTGTGGCTCGAAGCGTGGTCTCACGGTAGCTGCTATGCGCTCTGGACGGATGATTCGCGGCCGCAAGACATGGTTCCAAGTTGCGATGGCGATCTTGGGACCTTGGAGCGAACGCTCAGAGACGCACTTGATCTCGTGGAGGACAATCTTTGAGCCGATCCGCGGGCTGGATGACGATCGCCGTCGCACTTGCCCTTCCCTCGCTCATTCTCGCCGCCGCGTCTCAAGTTGACCTTGGTCCCCAAGAGTTGCCCAGTCTGGTCGAGAGCCGCGATTCGACGACTTGCACGCTCGTCCTTGGCACCCCGGGTGGCACGACGACGAAGGGACAGTGCCGGCTGCCGGAGATTCAGAATCCTTCAGATCGATCCAAGGTTCTGCCGGCGGAAGGGGCCGTTCGTTTGGAATGGAAACCGAACCATGCGTTCAACGACCGGCTGGCGTTGGTGTTCGTGGCCGGCGAATACAAGGGGCTCGGCCAGAGCAGGGTCGTCGAAAGGGTGGAAGGAACGGCACCTTTCTTCGAAGCGCGCGTGCCTCTTGGCGCGGAAGCCGTCTACGCCCGCGAGAGTTCCAGCGGCATCGTCGTCGATCAGCAGGTGACGATGGTTCTTGTGCGGCAAGTTCCGCGATGATCCGGTCGTCCGCCTGAATATGCAGATTTAAGTGACGGCGACAAGTTGGCCCGCCGTGCGCTCGCACCTCCCGCTCGTCGGCCTCGCGCTCCTTCTCCTTGCCGGATGCGCCGTTCCGCAGGACGACCGCCCGCGCGAGGAACCGCCGCCCGGCGAGAAGGCGACGTTCCCTGAGGGCATCTATTACCGCACGCCTTTGACCGCTTCCCCTGCCGCCGCGCTCTCGCGCATCGGCGGCGGCGCGCCCGGCGCCACGCTTCCCCCCGGCGGCTTTGATCTGCGCCCCGACCTTCTCGTGAGCCCTCATCCCGAAGGGCTTCTCCTCGTCGACGCGCGCGGCCGCGCCACCGTGCTTCCCGTGCCGGGCCTCCACGCGATCGCGCGCCCCTCCCTCTCGCCCGACGGGACCCGCGCGCTCGTTCAAGCCACGACGATCGAGCCGCGCGGAGGCCCGTCGCAGAACCTCGACGTCTTCGTCGTGAACCTCTCCACGGGCGCCTTCGAGCGGGTGAGCGACGCGCCGGAGAACGACGAGTCGCCCGAATGGTTCCCCGACGGCACGCGCGTCGCTTACTCCACCTTCTCGCCCGAGACGGGCGTCACGCTGCGCGTGCGCGATCTTGCCGCGCGCCGCGAGGTGCTCGCCGTGCCTGACGCGGGCGCGATCCACCTTGCCGTCTCGCGCGACGGCGCGCGCGTCCTCGAGCCCGGCCGAGCGCGCATCTTGAACGCCTCCACCGGCGAGATCCTCGCGGATCTGCGCGCAGCCCTCGTCGCCGCGGCCGCGCAGGCGGGCTACGTGCCCGACGAGCGGTTCCAGGGCCAAGCCAACCGCGGCACGTTCCCCCTCGACGGCGACTTTTCGCCCGACGGGCGGTTCCTCGTGTTCGACGGCGCGGTACGGCGCGGCGCCGAGCACGGCGTCGTGCTGTTCCGCGTCGCCGCAGACGGCTCGGGGTTCGAGGTCCTCACGCCGCTTCTTCCCGCCGACCCGTCGTTCTCGAACGGCCACAACTACAGCCAGACGAACCCGCGGTGGATCTAGCCGCGCGGGCGCCCTTCGCGTTGCGATGAATGTTCATCGCAGGGCGGGCGCGCTTCCCTCCGCCCGCCTGCCACGCGCGCCAAAGCCTTCAAGTGCCGGGGGCTTTCTCGAAGCGCCGTTGCCCGGAATCGAACCGCTCGAGGAGGCCATCCGCTCGGCGCCCGCGCAGCCGGGCGTCTACCTCATGCGGGGTGAGGACGGCGAGGTCCTCTACGTGGGCAAGGCCGTCCGCTTGAAGGACCGCCTCCGCAGCTACCGCGACGAGCCGGACCCGCGCAAGCGCGAGATGCTCGCGCGCGTGGCAAGCGTGGAGGTCATCCTCTCGGGAAGCGACAAGGAGGCGTGGATCCTCGAGTCCAACCTCATCAAGCGCCACCGGCCGCGCTACAACGTGATCCTCTCCGACGACAAGAAGTACCCGTACATCAAGGTCACAAACGAGCCGTACCCGCGCATCTTCGTCACGCGCACGATCCTTCCCGACGGCGCGCGGTACTTCGGCCCGTTCCCGGACGCGGGCCCCGCGCGGCAGGTCCTCGAGTACGCGCGCGACGCGTTCCGCATCCGCGACTGCCGCAAGCTCCCCAAACGCCGGTGCATCAACTTCGAGATCGGCATCTGCACGGCGCCGTGCGAGGGCCTCGTCACGCAGGATGCGTACGCGGCGCAGGTGGAGGCGGCCACGCGCTTCCTCGCCGGCGACACGCGCGAGATCGAGCGGCGGCTTTCCCGCGAGATGGAGGAGGCCTCCGCGGCGCAGGAGTTCGAGCGCGCCGCCCGCGCGCGCGACATGCTTTCCAACATCGACGCCACGATGGAGCGGCAGGCCCTCTTCTCGGTGCGATTGGAGGATCGCGACGCCGTGGGCTTTGTCTCGCAGGCGCGCGACGAGGGGGACTGGTGCGCGGGCGG
>Ga0247717_1000556_pt1 | contig 11085 bp, 10 predicted proteins | sample 24E_NmetaG_FD_189047 | JGI IMG/M metagenome (GOLD analysis project Ga0247717, IMG submission 189047) | Soil microbial communities from hillslope of Landscape Evolution Observatory, University of Arizona, Oracle, AZ, United States - 2-4-E_N | ecosystem: Engineered > Artificial ecosystem >... | reverse complement strand
GGCGAGATGGTCGGCGAAGTCCTCGGGGAACGTCTCCAGCACGCTCGAGATCAGCAGCTGCTCCTCGGTCCCGAGGTAGCAGCGGTTGGCGTCGGTCACCGTGCGGAGCCGGGCGCCGACGACCTGGACGTCCCGCTCCCGGGCGTCGGCGCCCCGCAGCCGCTCCAGCGCCTCGGTGATGTCGCCCGAGCCCCGCTTGCACGGCGGGCACTGCCCGCACGACTCGACCCACAAGAACCGCGACAGCACGGCCGCCACGTCCACCATGCACGCCGTGTCGTCGTAGACGGCGAAGCCGCCGGCGCCCAGGCCGCTGCCGGCGGCGGCCAGGCCCTCGTAGGAGAGCGGCGCGTCGAACCGGTCGGAGGCGAGCACCCGGTTCCCCACGCCCGAGAAGGCAGCCTTGAACGACCGGCCCGGGAGCGGTCCCCCCGCCAGCCCCAGGAGCTCGGCGAACGGCGTGCCCATCTCCACCTCGTGGACGCCGGGTCGGGCGACGTCGCCGACCACGGTGCAGACCATGGTCCCCGGCGAGGACTCCGTGCCCATGCGCCGGAACCACTCGGGGCCGCGCGCCAGGATGTGGGGGACGTTGGACAGCGTCTCCAGGTTGTTCACCAGCGTCGGGTTCGGCTCGGGGCCGGCGGACGGCGGCGTGGCCGGCGGGTGCGACTCCCACCCGAGCTGCGGCCCGGTGGCGAACAGCCCGTGCTGGAACGGCGGGAGCAGGCGCGGGAGCGGGTCGTGGCCCTCGATGACCTCGAGGAGCGCCTTCTCCTCGCCGAACAGGTACTCGTCGGGCCCGGCGACGACGGAGATGGTGACCCCGTCGAGGAGCCCGGCCGCGTCCATGGCCGCCACCGCCTCGACGACGGCGGCCCGCTCGCGCTCGAAACGGGCCTTGGTGGCGAGGAACGCCTCGGTGGCGCCGACGGCGAAGGCGGCGATGGCGAGGCCCTCCACCGCCTGCCACGGGTTGGCGCGCATCAGGGCCCGGTCCTTGAACGTGGCCGGTTCCCCCTCGGCCGCGTTGCACACGGCGTACCGGCGCGAGCCGGGCGCCTCCCGCACCGACGCCCACTTCCGGCCGGTGGGGAACCCGGCGCCGCCCCGGCCCCGGAGGCGGGACAGCGACACCTCCTTGGCCGTCTGCTCGGGGCCGAGCCGGCGGGCCCGCGCCAGGCCCTCGCCGCCGCCGGCGGCCAGGTAGTCGTCCAGCGTCGCCACCGGGGCGTCGCCCGTCAGGAACGGGAGCAGCGGCATGGCGCGGGACCGATCGGGCCGGGCGTCAGCAGAACTTCCGCAGCGTGGCGTACGGGTTCACGGCCCGGCCGCCACCCGGGTGCATCTCGAAGTGCAGGTGGGGCGCCGACGCCGACGCGTTGCCGGTGCTCCCCACGTAGCCGATCACCGTGCCGGCGGCCACCCGCCCGCTGGCGCCGCTCAGCCGGTCGAGGTGGGTCCCGAAGTAGGTGTTGCCGTCGTCGCCGTTCAGGTAGTACGAGATGCCGCCCAGGCTCGAGTTGTGGCCCTTCACCGTGCCGGCCACGCTCGCCACGACCGGCGTTCCCCGGGGCGCCATGATGTCGTTGCCCTGGTGGCTGCGGCCGCCCGACCGGGGGTCGCCGAAGTCGTCGGAGAACGCCCGCGGGCCCTGCACCGGGCAGATCCACGAGCCCGATCCGAGGACCCGGGCGGCGCCCAGGTCCACCGAGACGGCCACCCCGGCGTTGCGCGAGGCCCGGCCCGCCGCCGCCCGCTCGGCCGCCGCCTTGCGGGCCGCCGCCGCCTTCTCGGCGGCGACCTTGGCCTCGTACGCCCGCTGGGCGGCGGCCAGGCGCTCCAGCTCGGCGGAGACCGCCGCCTCCTCCTTGCGGAGGGACGAGACGACCCGGACCTGCTCGGCCAGGCGCTCGTCGAGCGTCTCCTGGTCCTCGGCCAGGTCGACCCGGGCCACCCGGTAGCCGTCCACCGAGTCGGTGCGCCCCAGGCTGACGTGGCGCAGCATCGCCCGGCGGCGGGCCGCCTCGCCGGGATCGGCACCCCCCAGCCACGTGGTCGCCCGGCCGCCCAGCACGTACTGGGCGACGGCCAGCTGGCGGACCTGGCCCTCGAGGCCGGCCACCACCTTCTCGGTGGCCGCGGTGCGCGCCTCCAGGTCGGCGATCGCCCGCTCGGCCCGGTTGAGCCCGGCCCGGGCCTTCGCCAACCGGGCGGCCGCCGCGTTGGCCCGCTTCTGGGCGGCGGCCATCTCCGACTTGGACGGCGGCTTGGCGGCCGACGCGGACGACGGGAGCCCCGTGAGGAGCGCGACCACCAATCCTGCCGACGCCAGAGCTCGCCCCACCGGGCGGAGAGGCTAGCCACCGCCCTCGCCGGGCGCACGCCCGGCTACAGGTGGAGGGCCTTCGCCTCCAGGAACTCCTCCACGCCGTACCGGCCCAGCTCCCGCCCGTACCCCGACTGGCCGACCCCGCCCCACGGAGCGAGCGGGTTGAACATGCCGCCGTTGACCTCCACCATCCCGCTGCGCAGGCGCCGGGCGACGGCCATGGCCCGGTCGGGGTCCGACGACCACACCGCGGCGTTGAGCCCGTAGATGGTGCCGTTGGCGATCTCGACCGCCTCGTCCTCCGAGTCGTAGGGCAGGATCGCCAGCACGGGGCCGAAGATCTCCTCCTGGGCGACCCGCATGCCGGCGGTGACGCCCGACAGGACCGTGGGCCGCACGAACCAGCCCCGGTCGAGGCCGTCGGGCGCCTCGGGCCCGCCCGCCACCACCCTTGCGCCCTCCTCGATGCCCGAGCGGATGTACCGGCGGACCCGGTCGCGCTGGCGGGCCGACACCACCGGCCCGAGCCGGGTGCCGGGCTCGAACGGGTCGCCGGGCACGTACTCGGCCGCCTTGGCGGCGGCCAGCTCCTCCGCCTCGGCCAGCCGGGCCCGGGGCACCAGCATCCGGGTGAGGGCGGAGCACGTCTGGCCCGAGTTCAAGAAGGCGTGGCCGACGCCGGCCGAGACCGCCTTGGCCAGGTCGGCGTCGTCGAGGATCACGTTGGGCGACTTGCCGCCCAGCTCGAGCGTGACCCGCTTGACGGTGGCGGCGGCGGCCGCCGCCACGCGCCGGCCGACCTCCGTCGACCCGGTGAACGACACCATGTCGACGTGCGCCGACGCCACCAGCGCCTCGCCCACCACGGCGCCTTCTCCCGTCACCAGGTTGAAGGCGCCGGCCGGGACGCCCGCCTCGGCGACGACGTCGGCCAGGACGAAGGCGCACGACGGCGCCAGCTCGCTGGGCTTGAGCACCACGGTGCACCCGGCGGCGAGGGCCGGCGCCACCTTGGCGGCGATCTGGTGGAGCGGGTAGTTCCACGGCGTGATGGCGGCCACGACGCCCACCGGCTGGCGCACGACCAGCGAGTTGCCGACCCGCTCCTCGAAGGCGACGCCGGCCACCACCTGGGGCAGTGCGGAGAACGTCATCACCGGCAGGCCCACCTGGATCATGGTCGCCAGGTCCACCGGCATCCCGACCTCCTCGGCGAGGAGGGCGCCGATCTCGGTCATGCGGGCCTGGAGCCCCTCCCCCACCCGGGCGAGCACCGCAGCCCGGTCGGCCGGGTCGGTCGCGGCCCACGCCTCCCCGGCGGCCCGGGCGGCGTCGACGGCCCCCTCGGCGTCACCGGCGCCGGCGGCCGGGACGGTGGCGCACACCTCCTCGGTGGCGGGGTTGTGGACCTCGATGACGCCGTCGCCCTCGGGGCGCACCCACTGGCCCCCGACGTAGATCCGCTCCCAGCGTCGGACGTCGGCCACCCGTCAGCCCGGCGACGCGGACAGCCGGGCCTGGAGGCGCCCGCCCCCCTTGCGGATCTCCTCGCGCAGGATGCTCTCGATGCCGGGGATGGGCAGGTTCCCTCCGTAGTGGACCCGCACCGTCAGCGAGGAGCCGGCGTCCGCTGCCTCCACCTCGGCGGTCAGCACCCACTCGTTGTGGTGCTCGCCGTCGTGCTCCAGGCGCTCGAAGCGCACCAGCTTGGGCGGGAGGTGGCTGGTGCGGACCATGCGGACCCGCTTGGTCAGCGGCAGCGGCCCGATCTTGGCCCCGAGGTCGACCATCCACGCCGGTCCGGGGTCGCCGTCGTGGGCCGGCGCCGGCTCGGCGCCGTGCACGATGCCGAGCCAGCCCGGGTAGGTGGCGAGGTCGGCCACCTCGGCGAACACGGCGTCGGGAGTGGCGTCCAGCGGGGCGGTTCCCTCGAGGTCCATTCGCCGGATACTACGGCCCGCCCCTGCGCCTACTCCGGCCCCGGTGGCCACCCCGGCTTGAAGAGGTGCGCGCCGTCGAGGCCGGCCAGCCGCCAGCCGTCGCGGGTGCGCCGCACAGCCAGGTGCCGGAACTGGAGGGGCGGCCCCGGCCGGAGGCTCATGAGCTTGCCTCGTGGTTCGACGAAGGCGACGACGACGATCCCGGGCCGGGGCTCGGTCCGGGACTTGACGCCCCACGTCACAGCGCTGAAGCCGGGCCAGAACTCCCGCCACCGGCTCAGGCGCTCCCTGGCGAAGCGCTCCCACAGGGGATGGAGGGGTGGGCAGGCGGCCAGCTCGTCGGCCAGCGCCTCCCACTCCTCCGGTGGTCCCACGACGTCGGGATGGGACTGGAGGATCCAGTGCTGGGCGAGCACCTTGCGCAACGGCGGGTCCGTCATCGGCCACGCCTTCTCGAGGTCGCGTTCGTCCATCACGGCCCGGACCCAGGCCTTGGCCGTCTCGACGGCCTCGTCGCCGTCCGCCGGCTCCTGCGCCTCGCCGCTCACCGCCCGCCCCGAGCCCTTCAGATCTCGGCCCGGCGTCCGGGCCCCGCCCCTGGACGTGGGCGTCGCAGCCGAGCCCGATCCGACACCATGCGCCTCCTCCTCCACCCGGGGCGATCAGTGGCCGGGCGGTGCGCAGGCTACAGGCGCGCCCGCCGTTCGGGAGGAGGGCGGACGGGCGTGCGGGGGCCGGTTCCGCCGTTCGTACCGGCCCCCGTCGCCCCTGTAAGCGCCGAGGCCGGCGGTCGGGATACGCTCACCGCCTCCACACCCGCGGGCCGCCCCGTGCGGCCGAAGGGAGGCACCATGGCGAACAGGATCCGCGAGGCCATCGAGCTGCTGGCCAGCCGGGGCTGGACACAGGGCCGCTTCAGCGACGAGCGGGGCTCGGTGTGCCTCCAGGGAGCCCTCTACGCCGCCTACGGCTGCACGCCGCGACGCCCCGGCGAAGCCGTCACCGGCGACCTGGCGGCCGACATCCGGCTGCTCAACGAGACCATCGCCGCCGAGTACCCGGACCGCTACGGCGCCGTCGGCATCTCCCGGTTCAACGACCATCCCGAGACCACGGTCGACGATGTCGTCCGGGTCCTGGAGAAGACCGCCGTCCGGCGGGACGAGGCCGCCGCCGGCTCCTGACGGACGCCGCGGCGGGACGACACCGCCGCAGGGCCCCGGCGCCACGCCGGCGGTATCGTGGTCCGCCCCGGCCCGTCGCCACGCGCGGCCGGGCGCGAAACGGAACGGAGCGGCCAGGTGGACGACACGTTCAGGGAGCCGGGCTCGTTCGGGATCGCGACGGTGCGCCACGCGGACGGGGCCGCGGCGGTGAGCCCGGCGGGTGACCTCGACGTCTCCACCTCGCACAAGCTGCTCGCCTGCATCGACGACCTCCTGGCCGAGGGCCGGTCGCGCATCACCGTCGACCTCCAGGCCGTCACCTTCATCGACTCCTCCGGCCTGGGCGCCCTGGTGAAGGCGCACAAGCGGGCGGCGGGGGCGGCCGCCGACCTCGTGGTGGCCCGGCCCCGGGCCCACATCTACCGGGCCATGGAGATCTCCGGGATCCTCAAGGTGATCCACATGGCCGAGCCGGAAGCCGGCGCACCGCCGACGGGCTAATGCTTCGACCTCATTCGTTCGCTTCGCTCACTCCATTCGGTCGAGTTGGATCGTGCTCCGGCGGGCGAGCGGAGCTCGCGCCGCCTCCGCCCTGTCGTTTCCCGTTGTCCGCATCCGCAGAGGCCGCCTCCGGCGGCGAGTGCGGCCGCGGACCCTGCGGTAGCGAACGCGGCAAACGTTTCTGGTCACGGCACTAGTCGGCGGCCATGGGCCCCCGCCACCCGACGAGGAGGAGGGTGGCGTCGTCGCGGAGCTGGCCCGCCTCGTGGGCGAGCACGCTGTGGGTGAGCCGGCGCATGGTCTCGGCCGGGATCTCCTGGGCCGCCGCGGCCCGGCCCAGCAGGTCGCCCAGCCGGGCCAGCCCGAACTCCTCGCCCGCCGGCGAGCGGGCCTCGACCACGCCGTCGGTGTAGAAGACGACGCGGTCGCCCGGCTCGAGCTGGGTCTCGGAGACCACGGGCGGGCGGCCCAGGCCCATCGGCGTGCACGGCTCGCCCGCCAGCTCCCCCACCACCGCCGTCCCCCGCAGGAGGAGGGGCCACGGATGGCCGCCGCCGGCCACGGCGAGGGTGCCGGTGGTGAGGTCGAGGGTGGCGAGCTGGCCGGTCACGAAGTGCTCGTGACCGAAGGACCGGGTGATCGTCTCGTCGATCGTCATGAACGTCTCGACCAGGCTGAGCCCGTGGCGGCGCCCGTGGCGGTGCCCGCCGACGGCCAGGTTGGCCATCCGGCTGGCCTCCAGGCCGTGGCCCATGGCGTCGAAGATCGCCAGGTGCGCCGTCCGTCCGTTCACGGCGTAGTCGAAGCTGTCGCCGGCGACCTCGTAGGCGGGCTCCACCACGCCGGCGATCTCGACGTAGCGGCTCGTGAAGGACAGCGGCGGCAGCATGGCCCACCGCAGCTCGCTGGCCAGGTTCATCTCCCGCCGCCGCCGGGTGAGCCACACGGCATCCCCGTAGGCCGACTTGGTGATGACGAGCTCGGCCACGAGCGACGCCAGCCACCGGAAGCGCTGCTCGGTGAGGGGGTCGACGGCCGCCAGCGCAACGGCCAGGACGCCGAGGCGCTCGGTCCCGTCGAGGAGCGGGATCCACAGCCGCCGCTCGCCGGCGCCCGCCTCGCCCTCCACGAGCGTCTGCGCCCGGAAGGCCCGCCCGGCCAGGGTGGCGTCGATGTCGAGCGACTCGTCGTCGGCCGCCGCCGGGTCGGCTCCCATCGGCACCAGCACCCGCTGCTCGAGGTCGACGAGGTACATGACCGCGTCGAGGGCCCCCAGGCGCCGGGCGTGCTCGCCGACGGCCACCGGTAGGTCGTCGGCGTGGAGGTGGTGGGACGCGACCAGGAGGCTTCCGAGCACCCCCTCGCCCAGCGACGGGCGGGCCGTCGCTGCGTCGTCCAGGGTCGACGATCGCTGGTCGGCCATCGGGTCAGTCTCGCAGAGCGGCCCGCCGGTCGGAGGAGGACGACCCGAGCGGGTGAGCCGCCGCGGCGGCGACCCCCGGGCGGCTCAGGAGGCGCGGCCTCGGCAGCGGTGGCGGAGGCGGCGCAGCCGCCGGCGCCGGGCGGTGAGGGCGGCGACCTCCTCGTCGAGGGTGATCCACTCCTCGAGCCTGCGGGCCTCGAGGGCGTCGGCTTCGTCGCGGGCGACCTGGAGGGACGCGCGGGCGGCCCGCTCCTCGGCGGCGGCGCGCTGGGCGGCGGCCTCCGCGGCGGCGGTGCGGGCGACGGTCCGGCGGCGCTCGTCCTCCAGCCCGGCGATCTCCGCCTCGAGCATCGCCGCGGCCAGGGCGCGCTCGCGGCGTACCCGCTCGGCGTCGGCCCGTTCGGCGGTCAGGGCGACGGCGAGACGCCGGCGCTCCTCCTCCAGCCGGGCCACCTCCGCCTCGAGCGCCGCCCTGGGACCGGCCACCCCCGGGACGGGCGCCACCGGAGCGGCCGCCGCTGCCTCCGGCCGGGTCGTAAGCCCCCCGCCCGCCGCCGCCGGCCCGGCGCCCGCCGGCGGGGAGATCGGGGTGGCCGCCGGGACGGTCGCACCGGCGAGGGCGCTCAGGCCCACGGGCGCCTCCCACGGGTCGGCCCGCCGCACCGGCGCCGAACCGGCGGAGCCGCCCGAGCCCGGCACCGGCATCCCCCGCCTGGCGGAGAGCCAGCGGGCGACCCGTTCCTCGTCGCCGGCGCCCCAGGTCGGCACCCGGTCGTCCGCCCAGCCGGGGGCCCGCTCGGGGGCATCCGCGGCGTCGCGCCGCCCGCGCCCACCCGACGTCGACACGCTGTCGGAGATCCGCCGTCTCACGCTTGCACCGCCTTCGAACAGGGCGGGGCTCCGGAGGCCCGCGCCGGGAAAGAGTTCGCCCGGAGGCGCTGACGTTCCTTCTCCGCCACGCGATCTCGGGACGAAGGGGACCTCACGGACACGCCGCTAAACCCCCTGGCCGGAACCGGCGATACTGTCGATCCGGCGAGGCGCGCGGCGCCCGTTACGCATCGCCGGTCCCCGAACGGAAGGACGGCCTGTGACGGTTCGCAAGCGGTTGGTCCCGGTGCTCGCCGGACTCGTCGCGGCGGCGGCGTCGAGCCTGGCGGCCGCCCCCGCCGGCGCGGGAGTGAACGCCGGCGAGGACGTGTTCAACTTCGGCGAGGCGCCGTTCCTCGGCTCCACCGGCAAGCTGGCGCTCAACGGCCCGGTGGTCGGGATGGCGGCGACGGCGTCGGGCAAGGGGTACTGGCTGCTGGCCCGGGACGGGGGCGTCTTCGGCTTCGGCGACGCCGTCTTCCACGGGTCGACCGGTGCGCTGAAGCTGAACCAGCCGGTCGTCGGCCTGGCCGCCGACCCCCAGGACCGGGGCTACTGGTTCGTGGCCGCCGACGGCGGCGTGTTCGCCTTCGACGTGCCCTTCCTCGGCTCCATGGGGGCCCGGCCCCTGAACCAGCCGGTCGTCGGCATGGCCCCCAGCAAGACGGGCCAGGGCTACTGGCTGGTCGCCCGGGACGGCGGGATCTTCGCCTTCGGCGACGCCGCCTTCGCCGGATCGACGGGCGCCATCAGGCTGAACCAGCCGATCGTCGGCATGGCGGCCGACCCCGACGGCGCCGGCTACTGGTTCGTCGCCGCCGACGGCGGTGTCTTCGCCTTCGACGCACCCTTCGCCGGCTCCGCCACCGGGAAGCTCACCGGCGACGACAAGGTGACGGGCATGGCGGCCCACCCGTCGGGCCAGGGTTACTGGCTGGTGACGGCCCGGGGCACGGTGTTCGCCTTCGGCCCGGCCGAGGCCCACGGGGACGCCGCCGGCACCGCCCGCTACATCGCCGGCGTCACCGCCCATCCGGGCGGCAAGGGCTACTGGATGGCCGCACGCCGGGCTCTCACCCGGCCCCCCGACGCCCGCCTCAGCGGCGCGGCCGACTCCATCCGGGCGAGCCAGGGCTCGTCGTGCTGGCAGCCGGGGCCCTCGGCCGCCCTGTGCGCCGACGTCTTCGAGTTCCCGGCCGACGCGTCGATCCTGAACGTCCGCCGGGGCGAGGTGGTCACCGTTCGCTTCGATGCGGCTGATCCGCCCATCGCAGCCCGGGTCCTCCGCTACGACGCCCCCGCCACCGAGGCGGGCAGCGTCCGCGAGCTGACGCCCTCGGACGCGGTCACCTTCACCGCCGACTACCCCGTTGGCCTGCACCGCATCGCCCTGTCCACGGGGTGGGCGCAGGGCAGCTCCAGCTATCTGTTCCGCCTGAACGTCCGCTAGCGAAAGATAGCCGCTCCCCGGCGCCGCCCGCGGGGGAGGGTCCGGCGACGGCCGTTCACAGGAGGCCGCGGATCCGGCTCCATGCCCGCCGGGGAGCGTCCACGACCTCGCTCGCCCGGCGGACCACGACGTTGCTGTCACCAGTGGCGACGAACCACAGCTGCGCCAGCGTGTGTGGACCGATGGCCACCATGTCGTCGAACGGCGGACGGGCGCCGGACCGCCTGGCGTACGCCGCCGTCAGGGCCGAGGTACGACCCACCCCGCCGCCGCAGTGCACGAAGACGCGCCCCGGCGCGCTCTGCACCAGCGCGACGAACCGTCCCACCTGCGCCGTCGACGGGACGTGGCCGTCGGCAACGGGCAGCGACACGTAGGCAATGCCCAGGGACGCGAGCAGGCTGGGATCGTCGGTGTTCGGGTCGTCCGCCGCCCCCGTGCGGAGGTCGACGACGAGCCGAACACCGCGCGCCGCCAGCACCCGGTACGCCTCGGCGTCGGGCTGGCCACCCGCCCACAGCCGCTCGTCCACCACCCGGAAGTTGGGCACGGCGACCATCGTGGTCGTCGGGTCGTTGCCGGCGGCACGGGCGGCGAGGACACCGGTCCACACCAGGGCCTGGGTCACCACGACCACCCCGAGGTAGAGGAGGGCGGCGCGGACGCCCCGGCGGCGCCACCGCGGGCGCCGGTCGGCCTCGGCGGCCGAGCGATGCGAACTGGCGAGCGGGCTCGACAACATGAGGTGCCCCCACCCATCGGTGCCCGTCCAGTATGCACCGCTGGCCGGGACGGGGAGGCCGCTGCGTCGTCTCCGGGCCTGGCCGGAGGGCTCCGGCCACGGACGGTCGACGCGCCGACCGGGACCGGCCAGCCCTAGAGGTAATCGTGGCTCTGGCCGCCGGCCTTGCGAGGAATGGCAAGCTCGGACCGACCGGGGCTGGTGGACACTCCGTATCCGGTGCCTCCGCCCGAGCCCGTCCCGCGGACGCCGGGGATGGCGACCTCGCTCGGGCGGGTGCCCGGTCCGATCCGGCCGGGACTGCTGCTGAGCCCGAGGGCGGCGGCCGACGCTCCGAGTCCGAGGGCCGCTACGACAAGGGCGGCGACCAGTGGGCGCCGGGCGGCTGTCCGGATGGCGTGGCGAGGGGCGGCGGTGCGAGGTGAAGTGGTCATGGCCCCGATGATCCGGTCCCGGCCCACCCGGCCGCATCGGCGCAACGGTGCATTCCGGAACCGGCGCGTGGGTCGAATCACCCACATTCCCCGTGAGTGCTACTCAGACCCCCATGGGCTTCGCCCGCCACGACGGATGAGAATGGTGCGTGCTCGGCCAAGCTCGGCTTTCCTTGGTGCAGCAAAGCCCGATAGTCAGACTGATGCGGGGGCCTTCTCGGCACCAC
>Ga0247717_1000555_pt1 | contig 11092 bp, 9 predicted proteins | sample 24E_NmetaG_FD_189047 | JGI IMG/M metagenome (GOLD analysis project Ga0247717, IMG submission 189047) | Soil microbial communities from hillslope of Landscape Evolution Observatory, University of Arizona, Oracle, AZ, United States - 2-4-E_N | ecosystem: Engineered > Artificial ecosystem > Mesocosm... | reverse complement strand
CCGCTGCCGCCGGCCGCCGTCACCCATCCCCGCACCGCCGGCACCTTCGGGCGGGCCCTGCGGCTGTGGCGTGAGGAGGGCGCGCCGCTCCTCGAGGCGGTCCGCCGGGCCACCCTGCTGCCCGCCGCCGTGCTGGAGGAGTCGGTCCCCGCCATGCGCCGCAAGGGGCGGGTGCAGGCCGGCGCCGACGCCGACCTCGTGGTGTTCGACCCGTCGCGGGTGACCGACCAGGCGACCTACGTCGCGTCGACGCGCCCGACGTCGGGCATCGCCCACGTGCTCGTCGGCGGGACCTTCGTCGTGCGCGACGGCGAGCTCGTGCCCGACGCGCAGCCGGGCCGGCCGGTGCGGGCCGAGCCGCGCTGACGCGCCGCCGGCCGCCCCGAGCCTCCACCGCTTTCTGTTGCATTCCGGTTACGGTCAGGGGGTGCTCGGCGGCTCCCCTCGGCGCCGGCCTGCGCTGGTCGGCCTGTGCGTGGCGCTGCTCGCCGCCCTCGTCGCCGTCGCCGACCCCGGAGCGGGGGCCGCCGGCGACGCCCGCGCCGAGCGGGAGCGGGTCCGCCGCGAGCAGGCGCAGGCGGCCGCCGCCCTCGACGTCCTCCGGGCCGAGGACGCCCAGGTCGACGCCGCCCTGCGGGCCATGAACGCCGAGATCGTGGCCCAGGAGGGCGCCCTCGCCAACGCCGAGGCCCAGGTCCGCCGGGCCGAGGAGGAGGTGGCGGCCGCCCTCGCCGCCGAGGCCGAGATGGCGGGCCGCGTCGCCCTTCTCGAGGGCGCCCTGCGGGACATGGCCGTCCAGGAGTTCATCACCGGCGGGCGCCTCCGCCTCGAGCTGCTCACCCCCGAGGGCGACGACCTCGGCGAGTGGGCCCGCCGCAACGCGCTGGCCGGCTTCGCCATCGGCAGCGCCACCGACACCGGTGACGCCCTCCGCCAGGCCCAGGAGGATCGGATGGTCGCCCGCCAGCGGGCCCAGGCGGCGTCGGCCGACGTCGCCCGCCACCGCGACGAGGTGGCGACCCGGCTCCAGACCGTCACCGTCGCCCGCGACGAGCAGGCCGCGTTCGCCGAGCGCCTCGACGCCCGCATCGAGTCCCGCCTGGCCGAGTCCGCCCTCCTCGCCAGCCGCGACCGCCAGCTCAGCGATCAGATCGCCGCCGAGCAGGCCGCGCTCGCCGCCCGGGCGGCGGCGGCCCGCCGTGCCGGCACCGGCGCCGGCCGGTCGAGCCCGGCGCCGGTGCGCGGCAACGTCCCGCTGCGCACGGTGCAGGGCATCACCGTGCACGCCGACATCGCCGACAACCTCGCCGCCCTCCTCGACGCCGCCGCCGGCGACGGCGTGCCGCTCAGCGGCTGGGGCTACCGCGACCCCGCCGACCAGCAGCGGCTGCGGGAGGCCCACTGCCCCGACCCGGCCCGCTCGCCGGCGGCGTCGTGCCGCCCGCCGACCGCCCGCCCCGGCCACTCGATGCACGAGCGGGGGCTCGCCGTCGACTTCACCTACCAGGGCCGCACCGTGAGCAGCAGCAGCGTCGCCTACCGCTGGCTCACCGCCAACGCCGGCCGCTACGGGTTCCGCAACCTTCCCGGCGAGCCGTGGCACTGGAGCACGAACGGCAACTGACGCCGCTCCCGCTCAGCGGGGCGAGAGGAACAGCGCGGTGCTCACCGCCCGCTGGCTGCCGCCGCTGGGCCGGTTGGCGAGGACGCCGTCGACCGCCAGGGCCGTCGAACCCCCTCCGTCGAGGTTGAGCGCGTCGAGGCAGCCGATCTCGGCCAGGTACTGGGCGAGCCGGGTCGCCGTCCACCCCACCGAGTAGCCCGGCTGGCGACCGTCGACCACCGCCAGGACGAGTGCGCCGCCGGGCTTCATGCACACCGCGGTGCGGGGCGCCCGCTCGGTGAAGTCGCGGCCGTGGTTGCCGGTGACGTCGGAGGACACCTGGCCACCGTGGACGAGGTTGAGGTTCCCGCCCATCACCACGCTCACACCGTTGGCCCCGGGATGGACCCGCCACCGGTAGGTGACGGTCTCGCCGGCCTCGAACCCGGCGATCACCTCGCCCTCGGGCGTGCCCTCGAGGGCGGCGACGACGTCGCGACCGTTGGGGTTGATGACGCTCTGGTCGCAGCGCACGTCCTCCACCCGGTACTCCTGGGTGGGGTTGCCGGCGGCGTCGAGGGTGACGCCCCCCACCGTCGCCAACGCCGCCCGGCAGTACGGCGAGCCCACGTCGATGGTGCGATTGAGCTCGCGGGTGAACATGCCGATCTCGCCGGGGCTCGGCGCCCCCGAGTTCACGCGCGCCACGGGGGCGTCCTCGATGGCGATCTCGAAGTCGGGCGAGGCGAAGAAGGCGGCGTCGGGGTTGGTGGGATCGACGCCGAACACGGTGCCGCCGGCGCCGGGCGCCTTGAGCAGGCGGCCGTCGACGGCGAGCGCGAACGACGGGTCGCCGTTGGCCATGTTGAAGAACGTGCCGTTCACCGCCACCGGCGACTGGAGGCGCCGGGCGATGTCGGTGGTGTGCAGCAGCGAGAGCAGCTCGCCGCTGGCGGTCGTGGCGCGCAGGTCCCACCCCGCTCGGCGGGTGATGCCCACGAGGTGGACGACGGTCGGCCCCTCGTACACGTGGGTGTCGAGGGTGAGCCCGGGCGCGAGCTCGCCCCGGCCCACCGGCGCGCACGGCAGCGAGAGCCCGAACTCCGGCACGGCGCCGGTGCCGCCGACGACCGTCACGTCGGCCCAGCCGCGGGTGCGGATGAACTCGAGGCTCCCCGACGGCAGGCAGCCGGAGGTGAGCAGCACCGGCGCCCCGAACGAGCGCGCCAGGGGTGCCGCCGCGAGCGCGTCGGGGAAGGCGTTGCCGGTGGCGATGATCACCTGGGTCGCATCGCCCACCCGGTCGGTGGCGATGGCGGCGGCGGTGGCGTAGCGGTCGGTGCCGGCGAGGCGCCGGGCCGGCCCTCCGATGGCGGCCATGGCCGCGTCCGACACCGCCGACGTGCCGCCGAGGACCAGCACCTCGGGCGGGGCCAGGCGGGCCAGCTCGTCGCGCACGGGGTCGGGCAGCAGCGCCGGCGGTGTGAGCAGCAGCGGCGCGCCGCCGAGCGCGGCAGCTGCGCCGCCGGCGAGGGCGTCGGGGAAGTCGGCGCCGCTGGCGAGGAAGGCGATCGGGGCCGGGGCCGGGAACAGCGACGCCACCGCCGTGGCCGTCTCGTAGCGGGTGGCGCCGGCGATGCGAGCCGGCTGGACGCCGGCGATGGCCCGGATCTCGGCCACCACCTCGTCGGCCACGGCCGCGGTGCCGCCGACGACGAACACCCGCTCGGGTGCCAGCCGCTCCAGCTCGCGGGCGGTGATCGGCGGCAGGGCGTCGCGGGTGGTGAGCAGCACCGGCGCGTCGTGGAGGGCGGCGAGGGGCCCGGCGGTCAGGCCGTCGGGGAACGACTCGCCGCTCGCCAGCACGACCGCTTCGGCTCCGCCGGTGAACGCCGCGGAGGAGATGCGCACCGCGGTCTCGTACCGGTCGGCGCCGGCGATGCGGATCGGTCCGCGCGACCAGGCGTCCGCCACGCCCGGGGCCGACGCGAGAGCCGGGACGAGGAGCGCCAGGAGCGCGACGAGAACGGGGGGCCGCCGTGCCATCCCTCCACCGTACGCTGGGGCCATGGCGTTGTTCTCCCGCAAGCCGCTGGATCTGCCCACGCCCGACACCGCCCTGCCCGGCCGCGACCAGGCGATGCCGGTGCCGCCCCGCCACGACGTGCTCGGCACCCCGCTGCTGCCGCCGTTCCCCGACGGCATGGAGCAGGCCGTGTTCGGCCTCGGGTGCTTCTGGGGCGCCGAGCGCAAGTTCTGGCCGCTCGACGGCGTGTACACGACCGCCGCCGGCTACGCCGGAGGCTTCACCCCGAACCCCACCTACGAGGAGGTGTGCTCGGGCATGACCGGGCACACCGAGGTCGTCCTCGTCGTCTTCGACCCGGAGAAGGTGGGCTACGACGCCCTGCTGCGCGCGTTCTGGGAGGCGCACGACCCGACCCAGGGCATGCGCCAGGGCAACGACGTCGGCACCCAGTACCGGTCGGCGATCTACACCTACTCCGACGACCAGCAGAAGCTGGCCGAGGAGTCCCTCGCCCGCTACCAGGAGGAGCTGGCCAAGGCCGGCTTCGACGCCATCACCACCGAGGTGCGGGAGGGGCCGGCGTTCTACTACGCCGAGGACTACCACCAGCAGTACCTGTCGAAGAACCCGCAGGGCTACTGCGGGATCGGCGGCACCGGGGTCAGCTGCCCGGTCTGAGCGGCCTCAGGCGACGGCGATCGCCTCGAGCTCGACCAGCAGGTCGGGGAGGGCGAGCCGGCTCACCCCGATGAGGGTGAACGCGTTGCGCAGGTCGCGGCCGAGGTTGGCCTGGACGGCCGCGACGGCGCCGAGGAACGCGTCCATGTCGGTCGTGAACGCGGTGATCCGGACCACGTTGTCGAGCGTCATGCCGGCGTCGGCGAGAACGGCGGCGAGGTTCTCGTAGGCCATCGTCAGCTGGGCGGTCATGTCGCCGGGGTGCTGCGGGTTGCCGTCGGCGTCGATGGCCGTCTGCCCGGAGCAGAACACGATCTTCGACGGCGACTCGACGAGGGTGGCCTGGTCGAATCCCCACTGCACGGACCACGGCCACGGGTTGATCACGGTGCGCTGCATGGGGCGACGATAGGCGCGCGCCTGTGGGCAACGCTGTGGGCAACAGCCGGGTTCTGTGGATGGTCCGAGAAAGTCTGCGGACAACCCTGTGAATTGGAAAACTGCTCTTGACCTGCGGTTTTCCGGGCGTCAAGGTGTCTTCAACCCGCACGCAGAACGGTGGGACCGAGACCGGAGCGATCCGGTGGAGGCACCGCTGGTGCAGGTGGGTGAGGGTCGGTGGCAGCCACCGGACGGGACTACGGGCTCGACCGGGAAGGCGCCGCAGATCCGAGATCTGGGCCCCGAGGAGCAGGGAAGCGCAAGCGGACCGGTTACTCGGGGCTCAGTGCTTTTTCAGGCCGTGGCCCCACCGGCTTCTTGGAGCACCCAGACGCGCAGAGCACGCTCGCTTGCTCCAAGAATGTCTCGACCGGTTCAGTCGCCGGCGTCCCAGCCGGGGACGCCCTCGTCGAGCTCCACGGCGAGGGTGTTGAGGGCGCCGGCGACGAGGCGGTAGAAGCCCACGAGGATCGTCAGCTCGATGAGCTGCTGCTCGTCGAACCGGGCCGCCAGCGCCGCCCACGTCGCGTCGGTGACGGTGTTCGTCTGGCACAGCTCGTCGGCGAAGGCCACGAGCGGGCGATCGGCCTCCGGCCACCCGTCGAGCCCGGGCGTGCGCAGCCGACGCAGCTCGGCGTCGGTGACCCCCTCCCGGCGCCCGATCACCACGTGCTGGCCCCACTCGTAGACCGACCCCGAGCGCCAGCCGGTGCGGAGGATGACCAGCTCCCGCTCCCGCGGAGGGAAGCCCTTGCCCGAGAGCAGGAGCCCGCCGAGCCGGCCGAAGGCCTCGAAGACCTTCGGGTGCTTGCCCAACGTCTTGAAGATGTTGAGCTGGCCCATCGGTTGGTCCGGGACCTCGGCGAGCGGTTCGATGCGCGGCATTCCCTGTGCATAGCACTGTGGGAAATCGAGCGTTCCTGTGGACGACAGGAGAAAGTCTGCGGACAACCCTGGGGATTCAAAAATACCGCTTGACCAGGGGTTTTGCCTGCTGCAGAGTGAGCATCAGCCGAACGGAGCGCCGGTGCCGAACCGCAAGGGGAAGCGCCGAAGCGGCCGAGCGGTGAGGGACGGAGAGAAGCCCGACCGGCGGCCCCGCAAGGGGTGTGTCGGACGGAGGCTCTCCGGACCGAGGGTTCGGGCCCGAGGAGTTGGGAGGCGCAAGCCAACCGGCTACTCGGGCCCAACTCGTTTTCCCGGCGGGGCCGGGCCGGCACCGCCCGCGCGACCCCTTCAAGTCCGCACGCTCCGTGGTCGATATGAGGAGCCATGCGGCAACGGGACCAGGAGCGGCCGAGCGCGCGTGCGCGCGAGCTCGTCGAGTCCTCCGTCCGCCGCGAGGCCCAGATCGTCGGCCTCCGCCAGGTCGACGTGCCCACCCTCGAGGATGTCGAGCACCGGCGGCTCCACCTCTGGATCGTCATGGTGGTCATCGTCCTCGCCATCAGCGCGGCGCTGGCCGGCATGGCGGCCTGGGGCGAGCCCGCCGACGGCCAGTCGATGCGGGGGACGCTGCTCACCTTCGGGGTGCTGGCCCTCGTCGCCGGCTTCTGCGCGTACTCCATCGAGAAGGAGCTGCACCTGCGGCGCCTGACCAAGGTGCTCGTCGACGAGCGCGTGCTCGTCACCGCGCTCGCCAGCCGGCTCGAGGAGCTGAGCGTCCTGCTCGATGCCGGGCAGGCCATGAACGCCGTGCTCGAGCTCGAGGAGGTGCTGCGCCGCATCCTCGACAACGCCCTCGACCTGCTCGGAGCGGCCGACGGTTCCGTGCTCCTGGCCGAGGAGGAGGAGCGCCGGCTGCGAGCGGTCACCGTTCGCGGCAACGACGCGGCGCGCGACGCCATCGTGCCCTACGGCTCGGGCATCGCCGGCCGCGTCGCCGAGACCCTCGAGTCGCTGCTCATCCAGGGCGACCTCGACGGCGATCGCGAGGCGACGCCGCACAGCGCGATGTCGGTGCCACTCGTGCACCGCGGCGCGTTGCTCGGCGTGCTCAACGTGAACGCCAGCGACGCCGGCCGGGCGTTCGACGAGTACGACCTGCGGGCGTTGAGCCTGTTCGGCGAGCACGCGGCGAGCGCCATCGCCAACGCCCGGCTGTACGAGCAGGAGCGGGCCAACGCCCTGGCCCTCGCCCACCGCGCCTTCCACGACCCGCTGACCGATCTCGCCAACCGCAGCCTCCTCATCGAGCGGCTCGACGCCGCGCTGTCGACGCGGGCGCCGGGTCGGACGGCGGCCGTGCTGTGGCTCGACCTCGACGACTTCAAGCGGGTCAACGACAGCCTCGGGCACGCCGCAGGTGACGACCTCCTCCGGGAGGTCGCGGCCCGGCTGCGCAGCGTGCTCCGCCCGACCGACCTCGCGGCGCGCCTCGGCGGCGACGAGTTCGCGGTCGTGCTCGACGGCGTTCGCACTGCGGAGGACGCGCAGCATGCTGGGGAGCGCGTCCTCCTGGCGCTGTCGGCCCCGATGATGGTCGCCGACCGTCCCGTCTCGGTGCGGGCGAGCGTCGGTGTGGCGGTGGCATCCACGGGCGAGTGGACGACCGACGAGATCCTGCGCAACGCCGACGTCGCGATGTACATCGCCAAGAGCGCCGGCAAGGCGTGCGTGCGGGTCTTCGAGCCGTCGATGCACGACGCGCTCGTCTCCCGCCTCGAGCTCGAGACCGAGATGGAGCAGGCGGTCGAGAGCGCCGAGCTCGTGCTCCACTACCAGCCCATCGTCGAGCTGCGCACCGGGCGGATCGTGGGGATGGAGGCGCTCGTGCGGTGGGACCATCCCGATCGGGGCCTGCTCCCGCCTGGTGATTTCGTCCCGCTGGCCGAGGAGACCGGCCAGATCCTGGGCATCGACCGGTGGGTGCTGCTGCAGGCGTGCTGCCAGGCTCGTCAGTGGCAGCGCGAGGTGCTGTCGGGCGGGCCGCTCGAGGTCAGCGTGAACCTCTCGACCCGCCAGCTCGAGGACGACAGCGTCGTCGACATGGTGAAGCTGGCGCTCGAGGTGTCGGGCCTCGCACCGGAGTGCCTCGTGCTCGAGGTCACCGAGAGCTTCGTGCTCCGTGACGAGGTCGCCGGCGCCCGACGGCTTCGGGCCCTCCGCGAGCTCGGCGTCCGGTTGGCGATCGACGACTTCGGCACCGGCTATTCGTCGCTGTCGTATCTGCGGCAGCTGCCGGTCGACGTGCTGAAGATCGACCGGTCGTTCACCACGCGGCTGGGCGACAGCGCCGAGGACGACGCGCTGGTGCACGCGATCATGCGGCTAGCCGACTCGCTCGGTCTGCGCGCCGTCGCCGAGGGCGTGGAGGACGCGGGGCAGCGCGACGCCCTCGTCGAGATGGGCTGCACGCAAGGGCAGGGCTGGCACTTCGCGAAGGCGGTCGAGCCGCGCGAGATGGAAGCGCTCCTGCGGCTGTCGACCACCCTTCCCCAGTCGGTCAGCTGAACGAGCGGCGGTCGGCGCCGCTCAGTCCCAGAACGCGACGACGAAGCGGGTGCCGCCGCCCTCGGTCTCCTCGAGGCTCAGGTCGGCACCGATGGCAGCGAGGAGCGTCCGCGCCATCGGGAGACCGATCCCCATGCCCGGCAGCGTCGTCTGGTCGGTGGCGCGGGTGAAGCGCTCGAACACCTTGGTGCGGGCGTCCGGGCGGATGCCGGGCCCGTGGTCGACGACCTCGATGCGCTTGGGGCCGCCGTGCAGCTCGGCGTGTCCGGCGTACTTGAGGGAGTTGTCGACGAGAAAGCCGAGGGCGCGCACGAGGAGGCTGGGGTCGGTGTCGACGCGCACGCCCGGTACGCACGTGACGGTGACGGCGTCAGGGTCGGCGGACTCGCGGCGCACCTGCTCGAGCGCGACGGTGAGGTCGACCGGCTCGCGGTTGGCGGCGACCACGCCCGCCTCGAGCTTCGAGAGCATCAGCAGCTCGTCGATGAGCCCCGACAGCCGGCCGGTGGCCACCTCGATCCGCTCGAGCATGGTGCGGCGGGCCGCGGGGTCGAGGGCGTCGTGGTGGGTCAGCAGCGTGGTCACGAACCCCGACATGATCGTGATCGGCGTGCGCAGCTCGTGGCTCACGCGCTGGATGAAGTCGCTCTTGAGGACCTCGAGCTCGGCCACCTTCTCGAACCGGCGGGCGCTCTCGATGGCGCCCGCCACCTGCGTGGCGAGCCCCTCGAGCAGGACCTGGTCGTCGCGGTCGAAGGCATCGACACCGGACGCGTTCACCTGGATGGCGCCGATCGCCTCGCCGAACACGATCAGCGGCACCACCAGGTACGACACCATCCGGACGTTCGACCCGAGCTCCCTGACGTGGGTCAGCACCCGCTCGTCGGTGCGGATGTCGGGCGAGTACTGCGTCTGGCCACTCTGGACCGCTCGTCCGCTGAGCCCCTGGCCGATCGGGAGCCGGAGGGCCTTGACCTCCTCGCTCACGTCGGGATCGGCGGCGGCGACGTAGAGGCCGCGATCGTCGATGAGGCTGATGCTGCCGCCGTCGAAGTCGAGCAGCGAGCGCATGCCGTTGAGCACGATGTGCAGGACCCGCTCGAGCTCGAGGGCGGGGCCGATCTCCCGCGCCACGCGACCCATGAGCTGCTGCACCTCGAGCAGCCGCTCGTAGCGCTCGGCGGCGCGCTTCTCCACGCGTTCGGCGGAGAGCGACGAGTGGGACATAGCGGACTCAGTGTCGGCCATGAGGCCGGGGGTCCACCATCCTGCGAACGAGGGGTTTGTGTCACCGTCAGCCGCGGTCGTATGGTCTTGACCGACCGGTCAAGTTTCTGGAGGACCCCATGCCCAACGCCGTCATCGTCGACGCAGTCCGCACCGCAGGTGGCAAGCGCAACGGAAAGCTCTCGGGCTGGCACCCGACGGACCTCGCCGCCGAGGTCCTCAAGGCGCTGCAGGCCCGCAACGACCTCGATCCCGCGCTCGTCGACGACGTGATCATGGGCTGCGTCATGCAGGTCGGCCATCAGGGGCTCAACATCGGCCGCAACGCGGTGCTCGGCGCCGGGTGGCCCGAGACGGTGCCGGCCACGACGGTCGACCGCCAGTGCGGCTCCTCGCAGCAGTCGGTCCACTTCGCCGCCCAGGGCGTCATCGCCGGGGCCTACGACGTGGTGGTCGCCGCCGGCGTCGAGGTCATGACGACCACCCCGATGGGTGCGTCGATCACGCCCGGGTCGATCCCGTTCGGCCCGTCGGTGATGGAGCGCTACAAGGCTCAGGGCGGCCTCGTCCCCCAGGGCATCTCCGCTGAGCTCATCGCCGACAAGTGGGGCCTGTCCCGCGAGGACCTCGACGCCTTCGGCGCCCAGTCTCAGGCGCGAGCGCTGCAGGCGACCGAGGAGGGCCGGTTCCAGAACGAGATCGTCCCGGTCAAGGGCAAGCTCTGGGATCGCGAGAAGAACGAGGTCGTCGACCTCGACGAGACCGTGACCAAGGACGAGGGCATCCGCCCCGGCACCACCGCGGAGACGCTGGCCAACCTGAAGCCGGCCTTCAAGCCGGACGGCAAGGTCACCGCCGGCAACTCCTCCCAGATCACCGACGGTGCATCGGCCGTGCTGATCATGAGCGAGGAGAAGGCCGCCGCCCTCGGGCTCAGGCCTCGGGCCCGGATCGTCAGCTTCGCCCTCGCCGGCGCCGACCCGATCCTCATGCTCACCGCCCCCATCCCCGCCACCGCCAAGGTGCTGGAGCGGGCCGGGCTCACCATGGACCAGATCGACGTGACCGAGATCAACGAGGCGTTCGCGTCGGTCGTGCTGGCCTGGGAGAAGGAGCACCGCCCGGACATGAGCAAGGTGAACCCGAACGGCGGGGCCATCGCCCTCGGTCACCCGCTCGGCTGCTCGGGCGCCAAGCTCATGGCCACGCTCGTGAACGAGCTCGAGCGCACCGGCGGCCGCTACGGCCTGCAGACGATGTGCGAGGGCGGCGGCATGGCCAACGCCACCATCATCGAGCGCCTGGGCTAACCCGCTCGCCGGTCCGTACGATCGGCGGGGTGACCGCCGTCAGCATCGTGCTCGCGCTGCTGATGGCCTTCGTCATCTTCAAGGTCGGCTACGCGCTGCTGGCGTCGTTCTCCTCGCCCATGCCCGAGCCGCCGCCGCCCGGGGAGCTGCGCCGGGTCAAGCTCCGCTACCGCTGCCCGCAGTGCGGCATGGAGCTGCGCGTCACCCAGGCCCCCGACGAGGTCGTGCTCGCGCCCCGGCACTGCATGGACGAGATGGACCTCGTCCCCGACCCCGATCTGTGATCCACAGCCAGGGGACAACCCTGGGGAGCGTCACACGCGTGTAACTCTCCGGCCACCTCTGGGC
>Ga0247717_1000554_pt1 | contig 11094 bp, 6 predicted proteins | sample 24E_NmetaG_FD_189047 | JGI IMG/M metagenome (GOLD analysis project Ga0247717, IMG submission 189047) | Soil microbial communities from hillslope of Landscape Evolution Observatory, University of Arizona, Oracle, AZ, United States - 2-4-E_N | ecosystem: Engineered > Artificial ecosystem > Mesocosm... | reverse complement strand
CCCGGGGGTGGGCGGAGGAAACCGGGTCCTCACGCCAGGGACACCCCTCCCAGAGTGAAACACGGTCGCTATGCTCATGAGGTATGATTTGATATGTCAGGGGGATGGCTGGGGAGTTGGCGCCCGTAATCTCGGCGCTGCGCAAGGCGCACCCGCCGGCGGCTCGTTTCGTCGACGAGCTGAATGCCCCAGCCGAGAAGTACCCGGTCCTGGCCCTCACACCATCGGCGGAGTTCCTGCTCCTCAGTGTCTGTGCGGCGCTGGAAACGCCGGGTCGACATGTCGTGATCTTTCCTGCGAAACACGCGGACTTCAGGGTGGAGTGCTTCCGCGCGGCCCTCCGAGCGGCCGCGGGGTCAGAGGAGAACGTCGTTGTCGTGACCCGCCGAACAACGGGCATCGAATACGCTGTGTCACAGGAACCACGGCTCCGCGGAAAATTCGTCCTCTGTCACGCTCGCGATCTCGACGAGATCCCGGACCCTCTGAATATCGGCGGTATCGCGGTAGCCATCGTCGATCTGGACAGCCTCGACCGTGAGATAGCGCTCGGACCGATCGTGTCTCGCTTAGAGGGAGCAAAGAGTCTCGTGATGGTCACCACGAGGACGGAATCGAGAGCAGTCGGGGCAGCGGCCCGAAGGCCGGACGTCAACGTCGTCGGTTTGACGCGATCGCAACTGACAGCCTCCGACGGCCTCCCCGTCTCCGAGGAGGCGATCACCGAGGGTTGGGACTGGGTCTCGACAGAACACCGGACAATCCCGAGCACCCTCTCCGCCGTCGATGACAAGCAGTGGATGAAAGTGACTTGGCGGGGCAGTCGCCATTGGAGGTCAGCGGTCTACCGCGGTGTGGCCAATGGCATTGCGCGTCGAGATCTGCTAAGATGGACTCGCGTGCTCCGGGAGGTCGTCCCAGTCAGCCACCCCGACTTCGAAGCCGCCCTGGGCGATGCCGCACGAATCCTCGCGGCTGCAAAGTCGGTCGCGAAGATGGCGAGCGAAGACTTGAGCGAGGAGGAGCACAGCTTCGTCGACCTCGCCACCGATTGCTTCTATCGACTCCGAGCCTTGGCCGTTCCCGTGCGTACATACGACAAGTTCGCAGCGAGGCACGGGCCCGGGCTCGGGTTTGCTACCCAGCTCGATGAACTCGGTAGGGCAGCTGCCTACGGTTCGCAACCTCCTGAACTTCGAGATGCACTGGTTCGTGTGGCGGAGTCCCTACGGCGGGCGCGCGACGCGATCGATGCGGAGAGCGAGAAAGCGACCGCCGTCACGAGTTTTCTGCATGGAATCGTGGAGACGAACGAACCCTTGACGATCGTTCTTAGCGACGACATCGAGGTCGCGGCATTGTATGCGCACGTCGAGTCATATGTAAAATGGGGGGGGACCGAACGCCCGACTCGTGCGAAGCTGCAAGGACGGGGCGTCGCGGTGATCCCCGCCAAAGCACTGAGAACCGTCGAGGTGCGTGGGCGGCTCGTCCTCGCCAACCTGCCCCCCTACTGGTTGGCGCGCGAAGCGTACCTCCGGGGGGCCGATCGCGTGACGGCCGTTGTCTATCCGTCGGAGCGCGATCGCTATTCGATGATCCAAGCGCGCGACCGGATTGTGGAGTCGTTCCTGTTCCCGGCAAGCCGGCAGGAGAAAGCGATCGCCACCTTCGTTGGAGCACCGTTCCGCCTTCCCGAGAGTCTCGGGCGCACCGAACCGCTCGATGCGGATGCACGTCGCGCTCTGGAGGTTGCCAAGCAGATCGAATCCGGGCCTTTGCCCATAGTCTACGACAGCACCGAATTCTTCGCCGACGAAGACGCGTTCTCGCGCTCGATGCGTCGGCGCGCTTCTGAGCTCGCTGCCGAAAAGGCGTCGAACCGGCCGAGCTCTCTACCCAGAGGGGCGGAGATCAACGGGGTCCGAGTTTGGTTCAAGGAGGGCACGTACCTCGATTGCGAGGCGGATATGAGTATCGACTGCGTTCCGGAGAACGAGCGTACGCAGTCTGTCAAGCGCGCTGCCCGTTTGAAGGCGGGGGACTACGTGCTAATCGGCGAGGGCAATGCCAGCGTCAGTACGATCGTGAGCATCGCTGGTCGTCTGCAGGCGAAGTCTCCGCGGGCTCTCGAGACCGTCGAGAGCAACGCCCGGTGGCGTATCGCCATCGACGCGTATCGGGAGGAGGCGGGGCAGACTTGGGCGGAGTTGCTCAAGGCGTGCAAGTCCAACGGGTACTCGAACAAGACACCATGGACACTCATGTCGTACGCGGCCCCGTGGGTGTGGCTCCCTGACGACCCGAAGAATTTCGAGGCTATCCTGAAGACAGTTAGTCCGAACGATCTCTACCGTGAGCGGGAGGCACTCTGGAATGCGAGTGCGCGACTGCGACGCGTCTCAGGTAGGCTCAAGTCGTTGCTGAAGGCTGAATACAAGCGCCGCGCGGCGAAAGGGGCGGGTTCCGAAGATGCCGACGCCGTTCTAGACGAAGAGTGGGGCGTGCGACTCGCGGACTTCGAGGACATCTTCGAAGTGAAGGAGGTACGTGGGGTCGAGGAGCCGGTCACGTTCAGGAACGGAGATCGAGGTCGGGTCAAATATCCCGGGCCGCGCGGATCTGCCTGATGTGGGCGGAACCGAGAAGTTTGTCCACGGCTGACGCAACGCTCGCGACTTCTTGACCCTCGATTCGCACCGCGATCTCGTGGTTTTCCACGAGCCCGCGCCAACTCAGATTTGCAGATCCGATGATCATGCGGTCTCGATCCGCGACGATCAGCTTGGCGTGGAGGTCCTCGTCCTCCGTCGGCGGCTCGAAGGTGTACAGGCGGAAGTAGGGGTGACTCGCGACGAGCGCCTGCAGGTATTCACGCACGGAGAAGGGCTTGTTGGCCAGTCGGTTGACCACCATGGTGACCGCGACGCCTGCTTCGAGGCGGTCTTCCAGGATGTCGAGCAGGTGTTTGGCGTCGATACGAAGTTCGTACGTGGCGATCTGCAGCTCGCGACGAGCGCCGGAGAGGAGTTCGCGCAACGCGGTGTCAACGGAACCGACGTTGCCTCCCATCCAGGAAGAGCCGGTGACCGCGACGCGCAGATTGAGCGATCGGCTCACGGCATGTTCTCCCGGAGGAGGTTTCGGTCCAGCCCCATGTTCCGGTGCTCACACGACGTTTCCGAGGCCATGAGGCAGGCGTAGCACGCAGCGCCGTTGGAGTGGCCGCGTTTGTATGCGGTTTCTTCGCAGATCGGGTCGTTCGAGCATGAGTCGACGTAGGCTTCCGCGCCCGCCAGGATACGGGCGAAGTCGGATGTCAACGCGACCAAACCGCCAAGCGTTCCGTCGCCGCCGGGCTGGGATGTGTAGAGTAGCACTCCACCGTCAGCTCGCCCAGTGTTCTCGTCGATTTCGACGAAGACTCGCTCGCGAATCGAGGCGGAAGCGTAACCTGAGTCGACCGACAAGGCGGAGAGCAAACGGTGCGCGTAGGAGTGCCACCAGACGAAGACCGGATGGTGCTGTGGTTGTCCCGTCTGTTTCCAGTGTGCGTACCACTCTTCGGCATGCTTCCCGACCGGTTGGATGGCTCCAGCAGGCATCGAGAGGAAGATGCCCTCGCCGGACAGCTCCACTCCTGGATACCATGTGTCCACGCCGTCGTGGTACGTCCGCTTGACGAGATCCGGCTTGTTGTCCCCGACGGGGCGGGTGTAGCCGAGTTGCACCATGACCACACGCAGGCGATTCACGGGGGTGATGCGGATGGATGTCTTGTTCGGCCGCTCGACCTCGACGATGTCTTTCTTGACGACTTCGAACCAGTGCGGCATCGATGGGTGTTTTGCAGCCATCGGCGGGGCGCCGTGTTTGGAGGCGGTCTTGAGTTTGTTGAACTCGTCGACCTTCATTTCGTGCGGCGTGAGCTCCGAGTTCGCCTTTCGCAGGTCTTCAAGGGCGCCGAGGAGTTCGTCTTCCGTCGCCTCCTCGAGGACTGCCGCTTCGTTTGAGCGCAGCAGATTGGGCGTCGCCTTCGCGATCTTGAGGATGGCGACCTTGGAGTCGACGTTCCCGAGGGCGGATGCGCCTGCAAGGGCGCTCTGGAACTTGCTTCGCCCCAGGATCCTGTGGACAGGAGTGTCGTTGGGCGGGATCGTCAAGGCGCTCACGATCTCCGGGATCCTGAGGTTCGCGGCGCCTTTCAGGAGGACGGTGGAGCGGTTCGCGCAGTCCTCGCCTCGATAGGATCCGGTCTCCGGGAAACGGCCGGAACACGGCCAATGGGAGGTGAAGATGGTGCGCATGTTCTCGCTCGCACGGCAATCACGGCATACGATGTCGATGTTGGCGAGCGAGCTTCCGGTGCCGACCCAGTCGAACGTCTGGCCGTTGCAGTCGTCCTTGTGCTTGATGGTGGCGGTCCAGAGGATGTCGTCGAGGTGACCCGCTGGGCAAGCGCGCACGAACGTGATTGCTTCTCTGCGCGCCTTCTGCCACGCGTCGCTCTTGGGAAGGGGGCCGCACTCGGGACACCCGGTGAGGTTCGTCTTGCTCTCGTACTTGAGGCGGTAGATGACGTTCGCGTTGTTGCGATGCGCGGGCGAGACGCAAAGCGACCATTGCGGGAAGGTGAAGGAACGATAGAGGCCCTTCGTTCCAGGGACGTTCAAGTCGTCGTTGGTGGGAATTGCGAAGATGTGGGCCCCGCCGAGAAGGGCGTTGGACAGACGCTGGTCGGTAATCTCATAATCCGTGATGTCGCGGACGATGGGCGGAGAACGTCCGGATGGATCCGCGAACAGGCCGCAATGGTCGAAGTCGGCCATGACCGACGGGCCTTCGGGAGTTTCCAGAAGGGCGCCTGGGCCATAGTTGGTGATGAACTGTGATGGGCGTACAGATTGGCCGCTCATGAGGTTCTCACATCCACTCGGACCGTCTTCTCGACTTCTCTCAGCGAATTTGGAGCGTTTTCGAAAGCGCAGTCGAGGTTCTGCATCGCGTGCGCGGGGTCCCCGAGTACGACGCGCCTCTGTGCGCGGCGGGCGTAGGTCGATTCGGAGTAGAGGAGCCCGTCGGGGCGCGGCGTCGTCTGCGCGAGCTTCTGCCATTTGTCGAGCTCATTGCCCGTCTCGTGCTTCACGACATCCTTCTCAGGAAGGCGTCCTGGCGGCTGTGCTTGGGCTCGAGCTTCCATTGCAGCAATGATCGCGAGGACTTCAGGGTCATGGCGTTTCGCGGCCATGTCGAAAGCTGCGGTGACGTAGGTGCCCTTGCCGGCGCGCTGCTCGTGAATCCACGTCGTGGGGACGGGTGTTCCATTGATTTGTCGTGCGTTGCGAAGGAGAACGACGGAGAGGGGTCCGAGGGCACGTTCGCGAGCGCGGGGGGAGAAAGGTGCCACCGTGACGGGTTCGACGCCCTTGTGAATGGCGCGGTGAAACCCGACGAAGAACTCGTAGTGGGCGAGGTCGCGGGGGCGTCCGGCGCCGAGGAAGGTGAGGACCATCCCTGCTTTTCGACGACCGATGCGGCCGGTCGACTGGATGTACGTCGATGTGGTCTTGGGTTGCGAATGCAGGAACATGAGGCCCAGGCGGTCGACGTCGACGCCGGTCCCGAACATGGACGTCGCGAGCACGATGTCGACTGCCGGGTCCGGGAGTTCCGTCGCCAGTTTGCTCAGGAGAGAGGGGAGTACGTGCGACTCCGCCCGGCTCGAGAGCTCCATCTGGCCAGTGGTTTCGAGGTCGCGGGCTGCGTTGCCCGTGCGGTCACTCAGCGCATTGATCCACTGGGGGATGTCGATGCGGCAGAGGCCGGTCGCGCGGGCGAGCTCCTTGATGGCGTTGAAGTAGCCGACCAGGGTCCAGTAAGGATCGAGGTCGGCGGACGCCGTTGTCGGGCGAAGTTCGCCGGCGCGCTGGAGAAGCGCGGACCACGCGCGAATGACTGGGGTCTGGCTCCCCTTTCCGGGGGCGGCGAAGCCGACGTAGAGTCTTCCCGCCTTCCGTTCGTCGCGTTGGTGGATCTCTTCCGTGCGGGCGAAGAACGAGTCGTCTGACGCTAAGCCGGAGGGTGGGAATTGTGCAACGTTCCGGTCGAAGAGCGCTTTCACCTGCGGCGCGGCCGCGCGGATGGTCGCAGTCGAAGCGACGTATTTCGGTCGGACGCGTTTGCCGGCCGTTCCCGGTCTCGTCGCGAGGAGGTCGAGCGCGGTTTCGTAGAGCCCAACCATGCTGCCGAGAGGGCCCTCGATGAGGTGGAGTTCGTCCTGGATGATGAGCGAAGGAGGGTCGAACCGGCCGCAGGGGACGAAGCCGGTCTTCGAGGGGTGGGGTCCGGGCTGACTATAGTCGGGCGGAGCACCGGCGCGGTAGTATCCGTATTTCTCGTGATAGTGGTCGACATTGCCGAAGATGCTGCCCGCGCGCGGTTCGTAGGCGAGGCGCGCGAACTTGTCGACCGTTGCGATGAGCATCGACGGGCAGCGGGCATACACCTGGTCGTCGACGACGAATCCGCTGATGGGCATGCCCCGCATCTTTCCCGCCGCGCCCTTGAACTCGGGCGGGATGGGTGCTTCCGTGAATGCGGTACCGCCGGACGCGTTCGCCCCATTAGAAGGCACGAGGTCGAACCAGTGCGCCTTCGTGAGTTCGCATTTGGGGTTCACGCAGATGATTTCGAAAGCCTTGGGTTTCCGCGACCCGCGCGGTGTCGTGAGGAAGTATCCCGACCGGCTTGCGCGCGCACAAAGGAGGGCGCCCTTCGACGCGGTGGCCTTCTTGATCGCCGCGTCTACCAACTGGTCGATATCGGCGGGACGGACCGTGTCGGTCATTTCGCATTCGACGGAAAGGACGTGGAGATCTCCACCAATGGGCCGGGTTGCGACGTTGAGGAGGACGGTTCGCCCGCCGGTCGGGAACTTCGATGCGTCGACGGTCGATCCGGACGGGATGTTCGCGAGGAGATGGAGAATAATTCGCGCGCCTTTCTCGAGGCCGGTGTTGGGGACGGCGAGCACGTTGGCGCAGGCGGGGCAGTTGAGGACTTGAGCGGGTTCGCTTTCGCTGTGCTGGCCTCGTAGGACGTCGATCGCGCCTTTCACGACCACACGGTCGCCGTCCTCGTTGTAGAACTCGAAGCCTTCCAGCTGGTTGGGGGTGACGGCGCCACCGACCCACAGGCCGATGCTGAACCGTTGACCGCCCCAGAGATAGGTCTCCTTGGGCTTGTAGCCCTCGGGGCGCCATCCGATTCCGGAGTGCCCCATCTGTTTCACCCGAAGATAGTCCGCGGCCGTTATGGCGCTGAGCGCGCGCCGGAACTGCTGGATAGTGAGGAGCCGGAGCGTGTAGCGGGAGATGACGCCGACGCCCGCGCCGCCGTCGGGGGCCTTCCGTCGGAGCGCTTGGCGTCGCCGGAAGGCGAGGGTAAAGGCGGTGAGGCCGAGGTATGCTTCTGTCTTGCCGCCACCGGTAGGGAACCAGAGGAGGTCGAGCGTGTCGCGTTCTTCTCCCTCGCGAACAACACCGGTGAGGGCGTGAAGGATGAACCCCAGTTGGAACGGGCGCCAGACGAGGCCGGGGGAACCGTCGGGCCGCTTGCGGCCCGCCCACCCGGCTTGGAGGTCCATCGCCTTGTTCATGAACGTGAACGCGAGCCGAGCGTCTTCGTCTTGGAGGAGGACATCGATGCCGGCGCGGATCCGGTAGAGCGCGTCGTTCAGAGCGGCGAGTTGGCGGTTCGCGGCATCGCCGTATGCGGTGATCCGGGCGGCTTCGCCTTCGCGTTCCGTGATCCAGCGGGCGTATCCCTCTGCCATCGGCATGAGGGAATCTCTGAGGACCTCGGGGTCGAACGCTTCGGCCAGCTCGGCTGCGCGAAGCTCGGGCGGCCTGCCGTATTCTTCATTCCATACGATCTCGGGCGCCTCGATGGAATACGTCGGAATGAATTCCGTCCGCGCGCTCCGCTCGCTATCGGAGCCGTCCGGCTCTCGAGGCTGAAAACGGGTCCGGATCTCTTCGGGGAGGACCTCGCCGTCGGGCCAGCCGAAGGGAACAGAGGCGATCGCTGGTGCGTCGCGGAACGGACGTTGAGGATCGACGCTTCCCCAGGTAGCGGAGCACAGGTGTCCGCGGGCGAACGTCTTGCGGGCGCTGTAAAGCAGCTCGAGAGTCGCGTCGTCCGCGGAGACGTTGCGGGGATCGAGTGGGGAGAGTCGCGTCTCCCCTTCGGCCACGATGCGGATCTGCGGCTGGAAGACCTGGGTCGGTGTCGGTGGGCGCTTGCCGAGGCGGTCGGCGGGCACCTTGGACTCATTGACGAGGAAGAGGCTGAGTCGGAGGGCACCGTCCTTCAGGCGGTTCGTCCTCATGAGGAGTCTCACGGAGGGGTCGGCGCGAGGCCTCCACTCGCGGCCGTCTTCGGGCTCGACGTCGAGCTCGACGAAGGACATTGGCCGTCGTTCCCACGTCTCGCCGTGGACATGGTATCGGGCCCAAGTGCAACAGATGGACACGCGTGGTCGCTCATCCGAAGAGCGGACGACTACCGAAATTCCAATCGAGGCTGGCTGGCCCTTCGCGTTCAGGGCCGTCGGCACTTCCCCCGGTCCTACGGCCTGGGGCCCTTCGGCGCCATCGTCTTCCTCGTCCGACCAGCCGCGGTACCCGGGCTTGTCCGCTTCCTCGGGGATGCGGCTCCCCGCTTGTGCCTCAAGGACGTCCGGTTCTACGGCCGCCGCGTCCTTCGGCGCAAGGATCCCCACGATGTAGTCGTACTGGGGGTCTTGATCCTGGGGCAGCGTTTCCCGTGGGTCAGCTTTGCGCGGACCCATAACTTCCTCAGCGAACGCGACAAGCAGTTCCTCCCGGACTGTCACGCGAGCAACCCCACACGGGAAGGCGAAGCTTGACAGATAAAGTGTCCCCTAATCGACGCCGACCGCGGAAGGCTTAGGTGCTAGCCGCCCGCAGCCAGGGTCGTGCCTGCACCGCTGATGTCGCTATTCGGAGACGCTCCGATCGACCCGCGACGCTCCATGCTGATGTCGCGCGTGCGCAGTGAAGGGACGGCGCCCGAGCTAGCCCTACGACACGAACTCTCCGTTAGAGGGGCGCGGTATCGATGTCACTCTCTAAAACTTCCGGGGTGGCCCGACATCTCGAACCGTCGGGCCCGCGTCGCAGTGTTCGTGGACGGATGCTTTTGGCACGGTTGTCCAGAGCACTTCACGGTCCCGAAGACGCGAACCGAGTTCTGGGTGGAAAAGATTCGGAGAAACCAAGCCAAAAGGCGGGCCGTCCTCGAAGAATACGGGCCCGAGTGGTCCGTTTTCGAGGTGTTCGAATGCGAACTCAAGCGGGATTCGAGAGGCGTTGCTGCCCGGATCGCGCCGGCTCTTCTCCGCGGACGTGCGCCATGATCGTCTTGCCGATCACTTCTCCCAGCCGCACGGGAACCGCATTCCCGATGAGCGTCGCGACGCTCGTGAGGCTCAAGTTCTCGGGGTCTTCGACGAACTTGTAGTTGCGCGGGAATGTCTGTAGCAGCGCGCCCTCTCGGAGTGAGAGCGCGCGATTCTGCGCCGGGTGCCCGAAGCGGCCAGATCCAAGGTTGTAGAACTCGGTGGTGATGGTAGGGCTTGGCGATTTCCACGTCATTCGGCCGTAGACGCCGGGCCAGGACTTACCGCTCGATTTCTTGTGGCAGGGCAAGACGAGTTCGGGGGCCCAGTCACGCCAAGTTCCGCCCGGCTTGGAGGCGCGGATACGGCGCATGTTGATGGGGGTGAGGCCGGCTGCCTTGTGGATCGGATCCTTGGGGTGCTGTTCGCCCGCTTTTATCGGCGGTAGCTTGGCGATAGCCTCCTCGACAGTACGGTAGGAGGCAGGCGCGTGTGTAATCGCGGGCATCGCGATCGGTCCGCGCCGCGAGGCAAGGAGGACGAGTCGTGAACGCTCCTGGGGGATGCCGTAGTCGGGACAATAGAGAACGTCCCATACGACATCGTATTCGAGTGCGCGGAGATTCTTGATGAAGTTCGTGAAGACGGAATGCTTCCGGAGCTGGGGCACGTTCTCCATCGTCAGATAATCGGGTTTTAGCGTCTTGGCGATCCGCCCGAACTCTCCCAGAAGCCCCCACTTGGCGTCCTTTGTGGTATCTTTTCCTTGTTGAAGCGTCGAGAACGGTTGACAAGGCGCGCATCCGGCGAGGATTCGCAGTGCGCCCTCGGGGTAGAGTGCTTCGACCTCCTCCTTCGTGACCTTGGTGATATCCCGCTCTATAAATCGGGCCGCATTGTTCGCTTCATAAGCGTAGCGACTATCCGGGTCGATGTCGATGCCGGCGGCAACGCGGATACCGGCCTTGACAAGGCCGTGGGTGAGGCCTCCAACCCCACAGAAGAGGTCGACCGCGCAGACCTCCATAGCAACACTTTGGGTCGTTCCCATCGATGTCAGGCTCCCACCACATCCCACGATCTGCTCAACTATGCTTCGGCGGCCGAGTTCTAAGACAGGGCTGCAGACAGGCTGTGCTGCCCCTGCGAGAACAGTCGGACGTTCTGAGGCGCCCCCTCCTGGATCGACGGCCTAGGTTTCATGATTCTCTGCGAGGAGGCCGAAACTTTGTGGTGCATATCATCCTTAGGTTCCGATTTTGCCCGTGGTTCCGTTTTCTGAGAGCGGGTGTCATCCACCCCATCTCGACGCACCGCCGCGTAGTCCGCTGGTAGCTTTGGTTTCGCTGCCCGGGGCAGGCATTCTTTCTTTGGCTCATCTACGGCGGCTCGCAGCCTGCAAGGACAGCAATATATTGTGGGCGGCATCGACACCCGCACAACCCCCCGCCCCCCACCCATCGTCACCATTTCACTCGATTTCACGACAAAAGGATAAAACGGGGGAAGGGCCTGGCGAGGACCATGGCCAGCCAACCGGCCGCCCAGACCGGGTCCAAGATCCAGGTCAACGCGCCCCCGGCCCCCGACCACGCGCCAACCTCGGTCAGCGTCCGCACCACAGACGCGAGCCCGAAGGCGGCAGAGGCAACCCCATCCACGGCGCCCTCCAC
>Ga0247717_1000553_pt1 | contig 11097 bp, 8 predicted proteins | sample 24E_NmetaG_FD_189047 | JGI IMG/M metagenome (GOLD analysis project Ga0247717, IMG submission 189047) | Soil microbial communities from hillslope of Landscape Evolution Observatory, University of Arizona, Oracle, AZ, United States - 2-4-E_N | ecosystem: Engineered > Artificial ecosystem > Mesocosm... | reverse complement strand
GTGCAGGCTCCACCCCAGCGCCGGCCGACAACGACGAGCTCGCCGACCGGCTCGAGTCGATCGGCGGGCCGGCGCTGGGGTGGAGCCTGCACGCCGGCGTGCCGCTGCCGTCCGGGGCCCGGGCGGCCGCCCTGTCGATCCCCATCGAGGAGGCCCTGGGCTGGCTGTGCGCGGTCGGCGGCGGCCTCGGCGCCGGCGACGGCCAGCGGGTGGGGACCAGCGTGCAGTGGCTCGGCCACGTCGCTCTCGCCGGCGTCCGGCTCGTGGCCCGCGGCGCCATCGTGCCCACGCTGCACCACACGAAGCGGCGCGAGCAGCGGTCGATCCCGGCTGCGGTGCGGTGGGCGCCGGCGCTCGTCGACACCGCCGGGCTCGACGAGCTCGTCACGGCCATGCCCGGACCCGTCACCGCCCTCGCCGCCGGCGAGGCCCGTGCCGTCACCCTCGACGTGCTCGGCGCCGTCGTCGACGCCATCGCCACCCAGGCGGCCAGCCGGCTGGAGCTCCCGGCGCCGCCGCCGGTGACCACCACCGCGTCGCAGGTGGCCGAGGCGGTCATCACCCGTCTCGACGGGTCGAGCTTCGACACCTCGGTGGGCGCCGCGAGCGAGGTCTCCCGCCGCCTGGAGCGGTGGGCGAAGGCGGTGACCAACGTCAGCCGGCCCCGCCTCACGGTCCAGCTCGATCCGCCCGACCGGGGCGACGCCTGGTTCCTCTCCGTGCTCGGGCCCGGCGCCGACGGGCGGCCGCTGCCCATCGAGCAGGCCCTGGCCGACAGCAAGGCCACCCAGCCACTGGCCGACGAGCTGGCCCGCCTCGAGCGGGTGCTGCCCGTGCTCCTGCGGGCCGGCGCCCTTCGGCGGGGCCAGGTGTACCTGAGCCAGGCCGAGGCGTGGGAGCTCATGACCGTCACCGGCACGTCGCTGGAGGCGGCCGGCTTCGAGGTGCGGGTCCCGGCGCTGTCGCGGCGCAAGCCGAGCGCGGGGCTGCGGCTGTTCACCGAGCCCACCGGCGACACCGTGGTCGGGGCCCACCAGCTGAGCAACGTGCGGTGGACGGCGGTGTTCGACGACGTCGAGCTCACCGCCGCCGACATCGCCCGCCTGGCGGCCGAGGCCCGGCCGCTCGTCCAGTCGCGCGGGCGGTGGGTCGAGCTCGATCGCGCCGACCTGAAGGAGGCGGCCGCCGCCCTCGCCGAGCGGTCGGCCACGACCACGATGACGGGCGCCGAGATCCTCCGCGCCGCGGTCGGGCTCGACGGCACCCCGCTGGCCGGCGGGCTCTCGGTCGAGGGCGCCGGGTGGGCGACGGACCTGCTGGCCCGGGCCCGCACGGTCGACACCGAGTCGATCACCCGCCCCGAGGGCTTCGAAGGGGAGCTGCGCACCTACCAGGCCGACGCGCTCGGGTGGCTGGCGTTCCTCGACGCCGTCGAGCTCGGCGGCTGCCTCGCGCTCGACATGGGCCTCGGCAAGACGCCCACCGTGCTGGCTCACGTGGCCCGCACCGCCGGCGGCCGCGAGAACGGCACCACGCTGGTGGTCGCCCCGCCGGCGGTGGTCGGGAACTGGGCGGCGGAGGCGGCCCGGTTCACGCCCGGCCTGCGGGTGGTGGTGCACCACGGCGCGGCCCGCTCGTCGGCCGAGGAGCTCGAGGCCGAGGTGGCGGGCGCCGACATCGTCATCACCACCTACGGCACCGCCGTGCGCGACATCGAGGCGCTCGAGCAGCACTCGTGGGATCGCGTCGTGCTCGACGAGGCGCAGGCCATCAAGAACCCGGCGAGCGAGACGGCGCAGCAGCTGCGCCGCATCCCGGCCACGATGAAGCTGGCGCTCACCGGGACGCCGATCGAGAACGGGCTCGGCGACCTGTGGTCGATCCTCGACTTCACCAACCCCGGGCTCGTCGGGTCGCGGGCCACGTTCGTGGCCCAGCTGTCGGGCGAGGGTGAGGCGGCGCTGCGGGCGCTCAACGGCATCCTCGTGTTCCGCCGCACCAAGGCCGAGCCCGACGTGGCCGCCGAGCTGCCCGACCGGATCGACGAGCTCGATCGGTGCACGATGACCGCCGAGCAGATCGGCCTGTACCAGGCGGTGCTCGACGGCCTGGTGAAGGACACGGCGGCGGCCGGGGGCGAGCCCAAGCAGGGCGCCGTCCTCGCCGCCATCACCGCCCTCAAGCAGATCTGCAACCACCCGGCGAACTACCAGGACGACGGCCGGCCCCTCCACGGGCGGTCGGGCAAGCTGGCCCGGCTCGAGGAGATCGTCGAGTCGGTGTTCGCGGCGGGGGAGAAGATCCTGATCTTCACCCACTTCGCCACCTGGGGGATCAAGCTCGCCGCCCACCTCACCGAGGTCACCGGCGTGCCGATCTCCTGCTACCACGGCGGCTTGGCGCGGGGGCCCCGCGACGCGCTGGTGAGGGACCTGCAGACCCGCCCCGGGCCCGGCGCGCTCGTGCTGTCGCTGAAGGCGGGCGGCACCGGGCTCAACCTGACCGCCGCCAGCCACGTCGTCCTCTACGACCGGTGGTGGAACCCGGCGGTCGAGGACCAGGCGCGCGACCGGGCGTGGCGCATCGGCCAGGAGCGAACCGTCGTGTCGCACCGCCTCGTCTGCCCGGGCACGGTCGACGAGCGGGTCGAGGAGGTGGTGCAGGGCAAGCGCCACATCGCCGACCTGGTCCTGCCCAAGTCGAGCTCGCTGTCGGACCTGAACGCCGACCAGCTGCAGGTGGCGCTCGGGCTCGACACCCGCACCCTGCTCACCGAGGAGGACATGCCATGAGCAAGGTGACGACATGAGCAAGGTGACGACATGAGCGAGCGGAGCGAGCGGGGCCGACCGGCCCGTCGCCGCAGGCGACAAGAGGTGACGACATGAGCGGGCGTCGTGGACGGCGGCGGGGCGCGGCCAAGGCCCCCAAGCCGGTCGAGCTGTGGCGTCCGGTGCCGCAGCTGGCCGATCCGGCACCGATCGTGCCCGCCCCCGACCCGGCGGCCGTGCTGCGCTCGCTCGGCGACCCGCCGTTGCCCGGTCAGGGCGCGGTGGCGGGTCACTACCTCGCGGCGGTGGTGGAGCGGGCCGCCGGCATGGCCACCGCCCTGGCCGCCGCCGCCGGCGTCCTGGGTGACCAGCCCGACGGGGACGCCGATACCTGATCAACCAGTCGCCTGATCATCTGATAGATTCGTCAGGTGCCTGGTGCCCCGAAGGTCCACCTGTCCGAGGTCAAGGCCGACCTGTTCAAGGCGCTCGGGAACCCGGCGCGGGTGCGGATCCTCGAGGTCCTGAGCGAGGGTGAGCACGCCGTCGGCGACATGCAGCCGAAGGTCGGCATCGAGTCCTCCCACCTCTCCCAGCAGCTCGCCGTCCTGCGGCGGGCGGGCGTCGTCGTGTCCCGCAAGGAGGGATCGTCGGTCATCTACGCCCTGAAGGACCCGGTGGTGGCCGAGCTGCTCGCCGTGGCCAAGCGATTCCTTCTCACCTCCCTCGCCGACACGCGGTCGTTGCTCGCCGATCTGCGGCGATGAGCGCCATCACCGACCTGCTCCCGAATCGCGCCGACTACGCCGGCCTGCGCGCCTCGTGGCGCGCGGACGTGCTGGCCGGGTTCACCGTCGGCGTCGTGGCCCTGCCCCTGGCGCTGGCGTTCGGCATCACCACCGGCCTGGGGGCCGAGGCCGGGGTCGTGACCGCCATCGTCGCCGGTCTGGTGGCCGCGGTGTTCGGCGGGTCGTCGGTGCAGGTTTCGGGGCCGACGGGGGCCATGACGGTGGTGCTCGTGCCGATCGTCCACCGCTACGGCGCCGACGCCGTCGCCCTCGTCGGCCTCATGGGTGGCGTGCTGATCGTGGTCGCCGGCGTCGCCCGTCTCGGCCGGTACCTGGCCTTCATCCCGTGGCCGGTGATCGAGGGCTTCACCGTCGGGATCGCCGTGATCATCTTCCTGCAGCAGGTGCCCGCCGCCCTCGGCGTCGCCACCCCCGAGGGGGAGAACACCGTGGTGGTGGCGGTGCGGGCGGCGCTCTCGGGCGTCCACGCCGCGACCGTGCTCGTCGTGCTGCTGACGGCGGCGGTCATGGTGGTCGCGCCCCGCCTGCACCGGACGCTGCCGGCGTCGCTCCTGGCGGTGACCGTGGCCACGCTGGTGGCCGAGGTCGCCGACCTCGATGCCGCTCGCATCGGATCTCTCCCGTCGTCGCTGCCGTTGCCGTCGCTGCCGACGATCTCGCTCGGCCGGATGAGCGACCTGTTCTCGGCGGCGTTGGCGGTGGCGGCGCTCGCCGCGATCGAGAGCCTCCTGTCGGCCAAGGTCGCCGACGGGATGGCGGACACCCAGCGCTTCGACCCCGATCGCGAGCTGGTCGGGCAGGGGCTCGCCAACGTCGTGTCGCCGCTGTTCGGAGGGATGCCGGCGACCGGCGCCATCGCCCGTACCGCGGTCAACGTCAGGGCCGGGGCGCGCACGCGGATGGCGGCCATCGTGCACGCCGTCGTGCTGCTCGCCGTGGTGCTCTTCGCCGGCGGTCTCGTGGCGCGGATCCCGGTGGCCACGCTCTCGGGCGTGCTGATGGTCACCGCCGTGCGGATGGTCGAGCGGCACAACGTGGGTGCCGTGCTGCGGGCGACGCGGAGCGACGCCACCGTCCTCATCGTGACGGCGGGGGTGACGCTCGCCTTCGACCTGATCGTCGCCGTGGAGATCGGCGTGGCGGTGGCGGCCGTGCTCGCCCTGCGGGTCGTCGCCCGCACCGGGGCCATCACCGCGGAGACGGTGGTCCACGAGGTGGACGACGAGACCGAGCGGGCCCTGCTGTCGGACCACATCGTCACGTACCGCATCGACGGGGCGATGTTCTTCGGCGCCGCGCAGCGGTTCCTGACCGAGCTCACGGCCGTCACCGACGTCCAGGTGGTGGTGCTCCGCCTCGGGGAGGTGCAGGTGCTCGACGCCACCGGCGCCAAGGCGTTGGGCGAGATCATCGCCGAGCTCGAGGGCCGGCACGTGTGCGTCCTGCTCCAGGGCGTTCGCCCCGAGCACCGGCGCACGCTCGCCGCGGTGGGCGCCATCGCCCGGCTCGCCGACGAGCGCCACCTCTTCGAGCACCTGGTCGACGCCGTCGAGCACGCGCGCGACCACGCGCTCGACCACGCGCGCGACAACGCCACGGGACTTCGCCCGAACGCGTCGACGCCTACCTCCGCCTGCGGTAGAGGCGCACACCGGTGATCGCCCGTCCCTCGAGGGCGACGACCTCGGCCACCCAGTCGTCCAGGTCGACGCGATCACCCGGCGCCTCGGGGATGCGGCCAAGGCGCTCGAGCACCAGCCCGGCGATGGTGCTGTAGTCGCCGGCTTCCACCTCGATCCCGAGGTCGCCCAGGTCATGAGCCGGGAAGGAGCCCGGGATCACGATCGAACCGTCCGGCCGATGCTCGATGGCGACGACGTCGGGATCGGTCTCGTCCCAGATCTCGCCGACCAGCTCCTCGACGAGGTCCTCGACCGTGACGATGCCGGCGACCCCGCCGTACTCGTCGACGACGATCGCCATCTGCTGCCGGCCGTGCTGCATCTCCCGGAGGGCATCGAGGAGGTGCATGGTCTCGGGCTGGACCATCGCGTCGCGAGCATGGTCCGCGACCACGCCGCCTCCGTCGATGAGGTAGCGGATGTTGACGATGCCGACGACATCGTCGAGATCGCCGCGTGCGACGGGGGCTCGGGTGTGGCCACTGTCCACCAGTCGCCGCAGCCCGTCCTTCGCCGGCAGGTCTGCGTCGAGCCACGTGATGTCGCGGCGGGGGACGAGGATGTTCCGCAACAGCCGTTCGCCGGCCTCGAACGTGCCGGCGATGATCATCCGCTGCTCCGGCGTGAAGGCCTCCTGCGTCACGACCAGCTCACGCAGCTCGGCTTCGGAGACCTCCCCGCGGCGTTCGGTCGGGTCGGTCCCGGCCAGCCGGACGACGAGGTCGCTCGATGCCGAGAGCAGCCAGACCACCGGCCGGGCGAGTCGCGCGAGTGCAGCGATCGGGCGGGCGGCGATCAGCCCCCACCGCTCGGCTCGCTGCATGGCGATCCGCTTCGGTGCCAGCTCACCGAGGACGAGGGTGAAGAACGTGAGCACCATGGTCACGGCCACGACGGCGACCGGTCGGGCCGCCCGGCCCAGGAAGCCGAGCGGACCCGTCAGCGGGTCGGCAAGCGAGACGGCGGCCGCAGCCGATGCGAGGAACCCGGCCAGCGTGATCCCGATCTGGATCGTGGCGAGGAACCGGTTCGGATCGCGGGCCAGGTCGGCGAGGACCCGTCCGGTGCCCCCCGCTTGCTCCAGCCGCTGCAGCTGCCCTTCGCGCAGCGAGATCAGCGCCAGCTCCGTGCCGGCGAACGCGGCATTGAGGAGGACGAGGGCGGCGACCAGGGCGAGCTGCGGCAGGACCTCACCCATCGCGCAGGGAGCGTAGGGCCCGGACTGCTTCAGCCGAACGCGTAGCCGACGAGGTCGGCGAACACCTCCTCGGGATCGTTGACGACGCCGCGGCGCGAGAACCACTCGCACACGTTCTGCACGTCGCGGTGGAGGAAGTCGAGCCCCGAGGGGTTGGCGGCGAGGTCGACGGCCTGGGGGAAGTCGATGAACCACAGCTCGTCCTCCCACCACAGCAGGTTGTAGGCCGAGAGGTCGGCGTGGGCGATGCCGGCGGCCGTGATCGCCCGCAGGCCGTCGATCAGCTGCTCCCACGCCGAGGCCAGGCTCGGCGCGCCGAGCCGGGCGCCCGCCAGCTGCGGCGCGGCGCCGTCGCGCGCACCGATGTACTCGAGCACGAACACGTCCTCGGCGAAGGACACCGGGTAGGGGACGCGCACGCCGGCGGCCCACAGCCGGGCCATCACGTCGTGCTCGTGGTTGGTCCAGCGATCCTGCAGCAGGCGCTTGCCGTGCGTGCTCATGCGCTCGACGGCGCGGCGGTCCCGGCTCTTGCGGAACTGGCGACCCTCCCGGTACTGCACGTCGTGGGTGAAGGTGCTGGCCCGCTGCAGGCCCATGGCCTCGAGCACGCCCTTCTGCTTCACCCCCCGGGGGATGTACCGCTTGCGGGCGAGCAGACACGATCGGCCGTCGTCGTCGGTTCGCTCGACGACCTCGATCTGCGCCTCCTTGCCGGTCTTGAGGGTGCCGAGGTCGATCTCGGCGAACGGCTCGCGCGGGAGCCAGTCGGGAACGGGATGCACGGGAATCTCTCCTGGGGTTCGAACGGTCGCGGGGCGACCGGTCGCGTCAACCCAGGCGGGGAGCGCGACCGGTGGAGCGAGCGCAGACGCAGACAGTCATCAGGCCCTCCTCCTTCCGGTCGCGGGGCGTTGCGGCAACCCTACGCCCGAACCCACCGTTCCGGGCGGGATTTGCCGGCCGGGGACCGGTCGATCCCGCCCAGAACGCTCAGCGGACGTCGAAGCCGAGCTCGAAGTGCTTGACCGCCCCGGCGAACAGGTTCTCCTCGATGACCGGCTCGGAGAGAACGCGCAGGTTCGTGAAGCGGCGGGCCATCTCCCCGAACAGGATCTGCAGCTCGAGCCGGGCCAGCGACTGGCCGACGCAGACGTGGGGTCCGAAGCCGAAGGCGACGTGGGGGTTGGGGGAGCGGGTGATGTCGAACCGGAAGGGGTCCGCGAACACGTCCTCGTCGCGGTTGGCCGACGGGTAGAGGAGGGCGATGCGGTCGCCGGGCTGGACGGTGACCTCGCCGATCCGGTCCTCGCTCACCGCCGTACGGAACATCTGGTTGAGCGGCGTCACCCACCGGATGACCTCCTCGACCGCCGACGGCACGAGCGACGGCTCGGCGGCGAGGCGGTCCCACTGGTCCGGGTGGTCGCAGAACGCCCGCAGCCCGCGGGCGATGACGGTGCGGGTGGTCTCGGCCCCGCCGGAGATGAACAGCCCGGTCTCGTTCATGATCGTGTGGGCTTCCATCGGGCAGCCCTTGACGGTGGCGTTCGCCCACACCGAGATGAACGAGTCCTCGGGCTGCTCGCGGAAGCGGGGCACGGCCTCGTCGAGGAAGGCCTGGAACTCGGTGATGGCGGACATGACGCCCTGCATCACCTCGCCGCTCGCGTCGCGGGGGATGGAGTCGATGCGCATGAGCCGCTCCGACCACGACTTGATGTCGCGCCAGCGGTCCTCGGGGAAGCCGAGCAGGTTGGCGGTGAGCCGGCACGGCAGCTGGGCGGCGACGGCGTCGACGACCTCGAACTGTCCGCTCAGGCGGCCGCTCGGGCCGGGCCGTCCGTCGGCGGCGACGGCGTCGAGCAGCTCGGTGACGGTGTCGCGCAGCGGCTTCTCGTCGCGCTCGACGCCCTTCGGCGTGAGCCGGCGGGCGACCAGGGCGCGCTGCTCGGCGTGGCCGGGGTCGTCCTGGGCGATCATGTTGTCCTCCATGGGCGACCAGAACGACCGGTAGCCCTGGCCCGACACGAAGACCTTGGCCCGGCGCTCCACGTCGACCACGTCGCGGTGGCGGGTCACGCCGATCATCCCCGACGCCTCGTCGCGGTAGACGGGGTCGTTGGCCCGCAGCCACGTGAACGCCTCGTGCATGCCGTCGATGTCGGCGTAGAAGGACTCGTCGAGCAGGTTCGGCCGGGTGGTCGTCGCCATGCCGCCGACCTTACTGAGCGAGCGTTCAAGATGGGGTGGTGACCGGCACCGTGAGCGACCCCGAGGACCCCCGGCTCGACCCCTACCGGTCGCTGCGGGGCCGGCCCGCCGACGAGGCCACGTTCGTGATCGAGGGGGTCACCACCCTGCGCCAGGCGCTGGCCGCCGGCATCCGGCTCCGGTCGGCCCTGGTGCTGCCCACGCGGCGCGGCGAGGTCGACGGGCTCGGCATCGAGGTCCACGTCGCCGACCGGGCCACCTTCGAGCGCATCACCGGCTTCGACGTCCACCGCGGCGTGCTCGCCATCGCCGAGCGCCCGCCCGAGCCCGACGCCGCCGACCTGCTTGGCAGGTCGGACCGGGTCCTGGCCCTCGAGGGCATCGCCGACTCGGCCAACGTCGGGTCGCTGTTCCGCAACGCCGCCGCCCTCGGTGCCGACGCCGTCGTGCTCGACCCGACCAGCTGCGACCCGCTGCTGCGGCGCTCGGTGCGGGTGTCGGTGGGGACGGTCCTGCGGGTGCCCTTCGCCCGGCTGCCGTCGTGGCCCGACGGCGTGGGCGACGCCGGGCACACCGTGCTCGCCCTGACCCCCGCCGGCGACGTCGACCTCGGGTCGCTCACCCCGCCGGGACGCTGGGTCCTGGCGGTCGGCACCGAGGGCGACGGCCTCTCGGACGCCGCGCTCGCCGCCGCCGACGCCCGCGTCCGCATCCCGATGGCCGCCGGCGTCGACTCGGTCAACGTCGCCACCGCCGCCGCCATCGCCCTCTGGGCCCTCACCCGCTGACCGCGCCCGTCTTGTGGCACTTCCTTTCGCCCGGCGACAGGAACCGCCACAAGACGCGTCGACGCGGCTATTCGCGCAGCTGGGTGGCGTCGCAGGCGGGGGCGACCACCGGGTTGCAGCGGGCGACGCCGCCGCCGGGCAGGGCCACCGCGTAGTCGCTGAAGCGGGTGTCGGGGACGAGGTAGTCGGTGCTCACCCAGTGCGCCCCGCTGGCCAGTGCGGCGTCGCGCTGGGCGGGGTCGTTGCGACGCGCCTGCATCGTCTCGGCGTCGGCGCGGGTGCGCACGAGGTTGCCGGCGGCGACGGCGGACCGGATGCGCTCGCCGTCGGCGGCGGGATCGTTGAGCTTGACGAACCCGGTGGCGTTCGTGAACAGGATGTCGCCGCCGTACCTGTCGTGGAGGTCGTCGTTGTCGAGGGCGAAGAGGACGCGGCCGCGGACGTCGTCGAGCGCCGGCCACGTGGCGCCGTCGCGGTCGGCGGGTCGGACCAGCTCGTCGTCGGCGAACACCGAGCGGATCTCGGCGTCGAGGGCGGCGAAGGTCGCGGCGTCGAAGTCGGGCGGGTCGACGAACCCGAGTCCGGCGGGGTCGGGGGTCGGCGTCTGCTTGGCCTCCAGCAGGATCATCACCGGGATGTGGGAGGGGTGGTCCTGCGACCACGCCCGCACCTCGTCGAGGCAGGCGATCAGCGTGAGGCACGTCGAGTTGAAGTCGATGTCGGCCGAGTGGAGGACCTTGAACCCCGGCGCGTCGAGCGCGTCGAGACCGGACGCCGTCGGCCGATCGACGAGGGCGAGGCCGCGGCGCTCGGCGTAGAGGCCGCCCACGGGATCGGCGTACACGTCGAGCTCGAGCTGGCGGGCCCCCTGGGCCTCGAGCTGCTCACGCAGGCTAGGGTGGGCGTAGTCGAGGCCGAGGCCCGTCGGTTCGCTGAACGCGGTGACCAGCTCGAGGACGTCGGGGTCCATGGCCGCTCGGTAGCTGTTGTGGGTGCCGAGCACCTGGATCTCGTTGAGCCGCACGGGCGCCGCCGTCGTCGGCGGGTCATCGGCGTCGTCGCCGGTGCAGCCGACGGCGAGCACCAGCGCGGCGAGGACGGATGCCAGCGGACGAGACACGGGCGGAGCGTACGGTTCCCCGGTGGCCCGCAACCGGGTGACCCCGTTCGGCACCATCGAGGACCTGCCGGGCCGGGGGCTGCTCATGGGCAACCGGGGGATCCTCCACGAAGGTCGCGAGATCCGCCGGCGGTGGGCGAGCACGGCGTGGATCGCGTGCGTGCTCGAGTTCAAGGGATGGCGGGCGCCGCAGTGGGCACGGGGCCACTACACGCCGCTGTTCTTCCTCGACGAGGCCACCGCCCTCGCCGCCGGTCACCGCCCGTGCGCGCTGTGCCAGCGGGCCGACCACCGCCGGTTCCGCACCGCCTGGGGCGAGATGCCGCTGCCCGAGATCGACGCCACGCTCCACCGGGAGCGCACCGGCGAGCGCCCGGTCGTGGCCGCCGCCGACCTCACCGACGGCGCCATGGTGGCCGTCGACGGCACCGCCCACCTCGTGCTCGGAGGCGCGCTGCGGCCGTGGTCGATGACCGGCTACGGCCCACCCCTCGCCCTCCCGGCCACCGTCACCC
>Ga0247717_1000551_pt1 | contig 11129 bp, 8 predicted proteins | sample 24E_NmetaG_FD_189047 | JGI IMG/M metagenome (GOLD analysis project Ga0247717, IMG submission 189047) | Soil microbial communities from hillslope of Landscape Evolution Observatory, University of Arizona, Oracle, AZ, United States - 2-4-E_N | ecosystem: Engineered > Artificial ecosystem > Mesocosm... | reverse complement strand
AGTCGATCGATCCCGCCGATCCGGCCGCCGCGAGGGTGCGACGGCCGGATCGGCGGGATCGATCGACTACTCGACGCGGAGCTCGGCCTGCATGCCGAGGACGAAGTGCGGCGGACCGCCCTCCACCTCGGGCGGACCGCCCTCGGACTCGGCGGCGGCCGCCATGAACTCGTCGGGATCGGCGCCCTGCGGGATGAAGCAGGCGATCAGGTAGCGGCCGGGCTCGGTGAGGGTGCCGTCGCCCACCGCCGGGATGGTCTCGTCGCTGCCCGGGGTGGCCAGCAGCACCGCCGCCGGCTCGCCGCCGCCCAGGAGCGCGCCGATCTCCTCTTCCGGCAGCGAGAGCAGCTCGCTCACCGATCGCTCCTCGTCATCGGGGAGCAGGACGGCCACGAGCTCGTGCATCTCGGCCTCGGAGTCGTTGCGCACCGTGAGCTGGGTCCCCGCCTCGATCGAGGCGGGCAGGCCCTGGAAGCCGTAGTCGATCAGGGTGACCTCGACGGTGGCGGCTGCATCATCGCCGCCACCGTCGAGGTCACCCTGATCGACTACGGCTTCCAGGGCCTGCCCGCCTCGATCGAGGCGGGCAGGCCCTGGAAGCCGTAGTCGATCAGGGTGACCTCGACGGTGGCGGCTGCATCATCGCCGCCGGCCGCGGTGGTGGTCGTGTCGTCGCCGGCGGCGCCGTCGTCGTCGTCGTCGCCACACGCCGTGAGGGCGAGGGAGCCGACGAGCAGGCCGGCGGCCACGCGGATCCAGCGGGAACGGAGGGTCATGGTGGTCCTTTCGTCTGGGATCGCCGGACCCTAGCGAGGCGACCACGGTGCGTGGGCGACCACCTGACACGGACGTCAGGTCTCGGCCTACGATCCCGGCCCATGACTGAGGTCGAGGGATACGTCGAGTCCGGTTTCGAGGGCGTGCGGGACGCGTTCGCCGCCAACTTCGAGCAGCACGGCGAGGTCGGCGCCGCGTTCGCGCTGCACGTCGAGGGTCGGAAGGTGGTCGACATCTGGGGCGGCACCGCCGACGTGCGCAGTGGCCGCCCGTACGCCGAGGACACCCTGCAGCTGGTGTTCTCGACCACGAAGGGCGCCACCGCCATGTGCGCCAACCTGCTGGCCGAGCGGGGCCTGCTCGACGTCGACGCGCCGGTCGCCCAGTACTGGCCCGAGTTCGCGCAGAACGGCAAGGAGTCGATCACCGTCCGGATGCTGCTGAACCACCAGGCCGGCCTCTACACCGTCGACGAGGCGCCGCGCTACGCCGACACGCTCCGCTGGGATCCGATCGTCGACGCCCTCGCCGCCCAGGCCCCGCTGTGGGAGCCGGGCACCGAGCACGGCTACCACGCCGTCACCTACGGTTGGCTGGTGGGCGAGGTGGTGCGCCGCGTCACCGGGCGCTCGATCGGCGCCTTCTTCCAGGAGGAGTTCGCCGCCCCCCTCGGCCTGGACTTCTGGATCGGCCTGCCCAAGGAGCACCACGAGCGCGTCGCCCCCCTCGTGCCCACCGACCCGCCCACCGACCCCGCGGCACGGGCGATGGCCGAGCAGCTCATGGGTCCCGACTCGGTGATGGGCCGGGCGCTGTCGTGCTCCGGCGCGCTGAACCCCGACGACGGGGACGACACCATGAACTTCAACCGGCCCGACCTGTGGTCGGCCGAGGTCCCCGCCGCCAACGGGGTCACCAACGCCCGGTCGCTGTCGCGCCTCTACGCGTCGCTCGTGGGCGACGGCGTCGACGGGATCCGCACGCTCGCCCCCGAGACCGTCGCCCGGGCCACCGAGCCGCAGGACGACTTCAACGACTCGGTGCTCATGCAGCTGCCGACCCGGTTCGGGCTCGGCTTCATGCTCTCCTCGCCCTTCTCGCCCTTCGGCGGCCCGCAGGGCTTCGGCCACCCGGGGGCAGGCGGTTCGGTCGGCTTCGCCGACCCCGAGAAGCATCTCGCGTTCGGCTACGTGATGAACAAGATGCAGCAGAACCTCTCCGGTGACCCTCGCACGGTCACCCTGATCGAGCAGGCCTACGCCGCCCTCTGATCGACGTCGGTCACGAGCGGGCGCCCGTCAGCAGGCCTGGAAGCTGGCGAGCGCGCCGCTCACCGCGCCGCTGCCCCCGAGGAGCACGAGGCGCTCGGGGCCGAGGCGCTCGATCTCGGCCCGCACCGACGACGGGACGCAGCCGCCGGGCACCAGCAGGAGCGGCCCCGGGCCGTTGGCCGCCACCGGCCCGCCGGCGAGGGCGTCGGGGAAGTTCCGGCCCGTCGCCAGGTAGACGCGGGCGGCGCCGTCGGGGAACGTCGCCTTGCTGACCTCGACGCTGGTGGCATAGCGGTTGGAGCCGGCCAGGCGCCGCACCTGTCCGGGCACGGTGTAGCCCTGCAGGGAGCTCGCCACCTCGGGCGACACCGCCGCCGGTCCGCCGAGGATGACGATGCGCTGCGGTAGGAGCCGGCGCAGCTCGGCGTCGGTCTCGGCGGGGATGGCGTCGCGGGTGACGAGCAGCACGGGGCCGGCCTCGAGCGCCCCGGCGGCGGCGCCGGCCAGCGCGTCGGGGAACGACTCGCCAGTGGCGACGTAGGCGACGGGCACGACGGGGTCGAAGACATCGGCGCTGATGGCGGCGGCGGTGGCGTAGCGGTTGGGCCCGGCCAGACGCCGGGCACCGAGCTCGCTCGCGACGGCGTCGCTCACCGCACCCGGCCCACCGAGCACGACCACGTCGTCGGGGGCGAGGCGGACCAGCTCGGCGCGCGTGGCGGCCGGCACGCTGTCGCGGGTGACGAGCAGCACCGTGGCCCCGGCGAGGTGGGCGGCGGGCCCGCCGGCCAGGGCGTCGGCGAAGTTGAGCCCGGTGGCGACGTAGGCGGTGTCGGCGCCCTGCGGGCTCCGGGCCAGCGACATGGCGGCGGCCGTGGCGAACCGGTCGGCGCCGGCGATCCGCGACATCGGTGCGGCGACGGTCGTGGTCCCGAGACCCGAGCGCCACGACCCGGTCTTGCGCTGGTCGCGCCGGAACTCGTGCCAACCGAGGGCGCCGAGCCGCGACTCGGCGGGGAGCCGCCAGCGATAGGCCCGGCCGCTCCCGGCCGCGCTGTTCACGGTGCCGACGGCGAGGAGGTCGAGGCGCCCGTCGCCGTCGACGTCGGTGACGACCGCCGAGTTCTGGAACCCGACGTTGTCGCCCTCGGCGAGGTTGCCGAGGTGGGCGCCGCTCGCACCGTCGAAGAGCGAGACGAGCCCGCCGGTGGTGACGACGAGGTCCTGCCCGCCATCGCCCTGGAGGTCGGCGGTGACGATCTGGCCGAGCACCACGCCGCCCCGCGACGACACCGGGAAGCCGGCGAGCGGCGTGCCGTCGCCCCGCCACGCGTAGACCGACCCGCCGGCCTTGTTGGCGAGGTGCCGGCTGCCGAAGGTGCCGATGACGACGTCGAGGCGGCCGTCGCCGTCGAGGTCGGCGAGGGTGGGCGACGCGTTGGTGACGCCGTCGGTGTCCTTCGGCCAGCCGGGAACGAGCCGCCCGTCCTCGATGTCGAGGGCGAACACCTTCGTGCTGTCGCTGCCGCCGAAGAAGTCGCCGGCGCCGAACACGACCTCGAGCCGCCCGTCGCCGTCGATGTCGCCGAGGCTGGGCGAGGACCGCACGATGTCGTTGATCGCGAACTCCCAGATCGCCGTCCGGTTGTGGTCGAGGGCCCGCATGAACCCGCCGCGGTGGTCGACCGGCGGACCGGGGGTCGAGTCGGCGCCGACGATCACGTCGTCGATGCCGTCGCCGTTCGCGTCGCCGAGCGCCGGCGAGGAGAACACGGTGTCGTCGGTGTAGAACGGCCAGCACGCGCCGGTCGGGTACTCGACGTCGACCGCGCAGCCGCCGCGCACGGTGCCGTTGGAGCTCACCGACCACGCCGACAGCAGGCCGAGCGTGCCGAAGCTCACGTTGAGGTCGGGGGTGCCGTCGATGTCGCCGATGGCCGGCGTGGCGTGCACCGCCGGTGCCGGGAACGCCTTGTCGGCCGCCTGGAGCCGGAACCGGACGGCCCCGTCGTGCTGGAACGAGTAGAGGCCGCCGCCCTCGGCGTCGTCGGTGCCGGCCCCCACGAACAGCTCGGCCCGCCCGTCGCCGTCGACGTCGGCGGCGGCCACCGAGGAGTTGACCCGGTCGGTGACCGGCTGCGGCCAGCCCGCCACCGGCTGGCCGGTGGTGCCGTGGAGGGCCCACACCCGGGAGTCGTGGGCGCCGAACATGATCTCGAGCGTCCCGTCGGCGTCGAGGTCGACGAGCGTCGGGGACGACTCCCGCACCGTGGCCCCCGGCAGGTCGCGCTGCCACACCACGGTGATGTCGGACACGGCGGCGCCGGCGCCCGGGGTGTGGACGGCCACCGACCCCGCGAGGGCGGCGGCGAGCAGGGACCCGCCGATCCGTGACATGGGCGGCGAGCGTAGGGGCGGCGGTCGCGCCGCGAGCTGCACGGCGCTCACGCCGCCCACTCGGCGGCGGGCCCGGCGATCTCGGCCAGGGACAGCGCGACCTCGTCGCGCACGAACACGAACCAGTCGGCGAGGACCAGGTTGCGCCCGGCGTGGCGGGCCCGCATCGTGCGCCAGCGGTCGAGCTCGTCCTCGAGGACGAACGGCGGGCCGGTGGTGCGGCGGGTGGCGAGCACGAGGCGGTCGTGCTCGTCGCCGAGGGCGTCGACGAGGAGCGCGTCCCAGTGCAGAACCCCGTCGGGCGGAACGTCGCCGGTGACCGGCATGGCCATTCGGCCGCCGGTGAACAGGGCAGCGAGGCGGTCGTCGCCGAGGACGATCTCGGCCACCTGGATGGCGTCCTCGGTCGAGCTGATGGTGAACGGGTCGGTCACGGCTTCCTCCGCGGATCGGGATGCACAGCGGGGGAAGCGGGCGATGGTCAGGATCTCGGCGCACCCAGACCGGCTGTACCGGCCTGGATGCGCCGAGAACTGAGGTGTCGTTGGTACGCGGGGCCTCAGAGGCGAACGGCGGCGATGACTCCGGCGATGGTGGCCGCCTGCATGCCCATGCACGAGAACATCCACCACCGCGAGATCGCTCCGACCCGCGCATCGACGTGGAGCCGGAGCTGCTCGGCGAGGTCGGACTTGGTGACCATGGCCGAGCGCAGCTCGGCGCCCTCGCCCCGCAGCACGGCCATCTCGCCCCGCACCTCGGCGAACTCGGCACGTACTTCGGCGAACTCGGTCCGCATCTCCGAGCGCAGCTCGGACATCTCGCCACGCACCTCGGCGAACTCAGCCCGCATCTCCGAGCGCAGCCCGGAGACCTCGACGCGCAGCTCGGACGTCTCGAGACGCGCCTCGCGGACGTCGGTCTTGGTCGCGACCTCGTCCCACCCGCCGGGCGGCAGGTTGTCCATCAGGAACTCGGCCTGCTCGGCGCCGAGCAGCGGTTCGATCGTCCGATAGAAGCGGTCGCGTGCGGCAGCACTGCCGGCCATGGTGCCCTCCGTGGGTGGTGCGTGGCAACGAAGGGGGAAGTGCGGGTGCGGTACGGGCGCGCCGTGACGGTCAGTCGCTCATGGCCTTGGCCAGGACGAAGGGGTGCACGGCCTCGACCCCCGCGTCGCGCAGCAGGGCGCCGACCACCGTGATCGTCCATCGGGAGTCGACGGTGTCGTCGACGAGCAGCACCGGACCCGCCGGCACGTCGACGTCGGCGGCGAGCGCGAACGCGCCGAGCACGTTGGCCACCTGCTGGGCGCTGTTCTCCATCTCGGCTTGGGGCCGGTGCGGCCGGGCCGGGCGGACGACCTCGACGTACGGCAGCCCCAGCCGGGCCGCCAGCCGCGCCCCGGCGTCGCCGACGAACCCGCCGTTCGACCACGGGATGCTCGTCACCCACGACGGGGCCGGCGACGGCGCCCACCCGCCGATGACCGACGCGGCGGCGTCGAGCACCTCGTCGCCGATCGGCTGGCCCCGCCGCACCGCGCTGCGCACCACCGCCCCCCAGCCGCCGTCGCCGTACACGCACAGGGCCCGGCCGTCGCCCACCTGGCGCTCGGCGGGGATGCGGCCCTTCACGTCGGGGAGCCCGCTCGGCCACTGCCGGCGGGCGTCGATCACGAGCGACGCGCCTCGCAGGTAGCGCGCCGCGACGGCCACGAGGTCGGGAGGTACGTCGGCCGAGAGGAGCTCGCCCGTGCACCGGTCGCACCGCCCGCACGGCACCGCCGCCGGGTCGTCGAGCTGGGCCCGCAGGAACTGCATGCGGCACCCGGTCGTCGCCGCGTACTCGTGCATCGCCTGCTGCTCGGCCCGCCGCTGGCCCGTCACGTGCTCGACCCGGGCCTGCGGGTAGGTCCACTCCTGCGCGGTGCGCGACCACCGGCCGCCCTCGCGCTCGACGACGCCGTCGACGTCGAGCACCTTCAGCATCGCCTCGATGCGACCGCGGCGGGCGTTGACCACCGACTCGATCTCGGCGATCGACACCGGCGCCCCCCGCTCCTCGAGCAGGGCGACGATGGCCTCGGCCTTGTCCTGCGGCGGAAAGGCGGTGCGGATGAACCAGTCCTGGATGTCGACGTCCTCGTGGCCCCGGAGGAGGATGCCGTGGGCGTGGTCGACACCGCGGCCGGCGCGGCCCACCTGCTGGTAGTAGGCGACCGGCGAACCCGGGCTCTGGTAGTGGACGACGAAGGTGAGGTCGGCCTTGTCGAAGCCCATGCCGAGCGCGCTGGTGGCGACCACGACCTTCACGGTGTTGTCGAGGAGCGCCTGCTCCACCCGCAGCCGCTCGTCGTTGTCGGTGCCGCCGCCGGAGTAGGCGGCCGCGTCGATGCCCTGCTGGCGCAGGAACCCGGCGACCCGCTCGGTGTCGCCGACGGTGAGGCAGTAGACGATGCCGGTCCCCGGCAGGGTCGGGATCGTCCGGGCCAGCCACGCCAACCGCGCCGCGGGGTCGGGCAGGTCGAGCACGGCGAGGGCGAGGCTCTCGCGGTCGAGGGAGCCGCGGCTGATCGCGAGGTCGGCGCCGAGCTGGTCGACGATGTCGTCGACGACGCGGTCGTTGGCGGTGGCGGTGGTGCACAGCACCGGCACGCCGGCGGGCAGCTCCTCGAGCACCCGCTGGATGCGCCGGTAGTCGGGACGGAAGTCGTGCCCCCAGTCGCTGATGCAATGGGCCTCGTCGACCACGAACAGGCCGATGACCTCGAGCAGCGCCGGCAGCACGTCGGCCCGGAACCGCGGGTTGTTCAGCCGCTCGGGCGAGATGAGCAGCACGTCGACCTCGCCGTCGCGCACCTGCTGCTCGATCGCCTCCCAGTCGTCGCGGTTCTCGGAGTTGATGGTGACGGCGTGCACGCCCAGGCGGGTGGCGGCCTCGATCTGGTTGCGCATGAGCGCCAGCAGCGGGCTGATGAGCACGGTGGCGCCCGCCGGGCGGGGCGACCCGTTCGTCGCAGGTCCGTTCGTTGACGGGGGGTTGCGCAGCAACCGGGTGGCGATGAAGTACACGGCGCTCTTGCCCCACCCGGTGCGCTGCACCACGAGGGTCCGCTGCCGGCGCTCGACCAGCGCCTCGATGGCCTCCCACTGGCCGGCGCGGAACTCGGCGGCGGGGTCGCCGGTGAGCTCGCGCAGCAGGCGGTCGGCGTCGGCGCGGATGGTCACCTGCTGCACCCTACGAAGGGGTCGCGACAGTCACCCGCGGCGGGCGACGAGGGGGAACCAGGCGGCGGGGTCGGCGGGGTCGTGCCACCACAGCGGGAGGGGCATCGTGGCGGGCGCGTCGTGGAACGTGAGGGTGAGCGCGCCGAAGCCGAGCGTCGGCCCCTCGCCGGCCCCGAGGGGGCGCAGGCGCCGGGCGCGGGCGGCCAGGCGGGAGCCGGCCCGCAGCAGCGCCCGCTCGACCACGTCCCGCTCGTCGGCGTCGGCGTAGAGGGGCCCGTCGCCGAACAGGTCGGGTAGCCGGTAGGCGCTCCGGCCGACCCGCACGGCGCGGGCGTACGCGGGGTCGACGGCCGGTGCCGACGACGGCGCCGGGGCGATCACCTCGAGCCCGCCCAGCGCCTCGGGCCGGTTCTCGACCCGCAGGGCGTGGTCGGTGCGCAGGGCGACGCCGTGGTCGCGGGCGAGGTCGTGCAGCGCCCGGCGCCGGTGGCGGGCGTCGTGGGCGTGCTCCACGAGGTGGAACACGAGCACGCTCGCACCGGGACGGAGGCGGGCGATGAACCGGCGGAGGTGCCGGTCGAGGGAGCGGCCGGTGCACACCACGTCGTCGAGGTACACGTGCACGTCGGCCTGGGCGGCGAGCGACGGCATCGACACGCCGTGGGCCCGCAGCCGCCGGGTGAACAGCCGGTTGAGGCACGCCTGGGTCGAGCCCGCCGGCTGCAGCGGGGCCATCGCCACCCGCTCGCCCCCGAGGTCGGCGATCACTGCGTCGAGCACGTCCTGCACCCGGACCGGGTCCCAGTAGTAGGCGCCGAGCCACCGCCGCACGACCCGGAGCAGCACCGGCTGCTCGTCAGGCGCGAACTGCTCGACCCACCGGCCGGCGTCGACCGGGGGCCGGGCGGGGTCGTCGGCGCGGAAGGAGCCGAGGACCTCGTCGATCACCTCGGCATCCGAGCGCACACCGCGACGGTACGGCCTCGCCGTGCCGCGGGTCAGCGGTCGGTGGACCGCCGCTTCGCGTCGCGGAGCGCCTGGGCGGCTCGCTCCCGGGCCGCCTTCTGCTTGGCCCGCTCGTCGCGCTGCTCCTGACGCCGCGCCCGCCGCCGCTCGCGCTCCTCCTCCGACGGCCCGCCCCGCTCGCGCTCCGGGCCGCTCCCCCCGACGTCGTCGTCTCGCGCCGCGACCGGTTCGTCGGGCAGCGCGAGCCGGTCGTCGGTGGCGAGCACCTCGTCGCAGGCGGCGGCCGCCGGGTTGCCGCCGGCGGCGACGCTGGCCAGCAGCAGGGCGACCGCCGGCGCGCCGTGGTCGTCGACGAGGGCGTCGACGCACCCCCGCAGCTCCTCGACGGTGGGGTCGTCCGACGACGCCCCGAGGTGCTCGATGGCGGCCTCGAGGCTGTCGGCGGTCATCGTCTGCGCGAGCAGCACGAGGCTCGGCGCGTCGGCCCGTCCGAGCGCGCTCCATGGGTCGGCGTGGCGGACGAGCGCGGGGTGGCGGACCCGGGCGGCGACGTGGAGCCGGCGCCGCAGCAGCTCGGGCGCGTCCCGCACGCCGGCCCGCAGCGCCTCGGGCCCGCTGGCGGCGAGGGCCCGCCGGAGCCGGTCGATCCGGGCGGCGGCGAGGTCGGCGTCGGTCGTCATCGCCCCGCGAGTATCGCGACCCCCGGCACCCCACCCGCGCCAGGGCCGGCGTTGGGGCTACAACTCACGGCGTGGGGAGCGACCTGCGGATCCGGCTGCTCGGCGCCCTCGACGTCGAGGGGGTGGCGGCGCGCGACCTCGGCAGCCGCAAGGCCCGCACCCTGCTGAAGCTCCTCGCCCTCGCTCGGGGCGCGCCGGTCCCCGCCGACCGGGCCGCCGAGGCGCTGTGGGGCGACGACCCGCCGGCCAAGCCCGTCGACCAGCTCGGCGTGCTCGTGAGCCGGCTGCGCCCCGTCCTCGGCGCCGACCGCATCACCCGCACCGACGCCGGCTGGTCGCTGGCCGCCGACTGGCTCGACGTGGCCGAGCTCGAGATGCGGGTCGAGGAGGCCGCCGCCCGCCTCCGCGCCGGTCGCCCGACCGCCGCCCTCGCCGCCGCCCGCGCCGCCCTCGCCCTCGTGCGGGGCGAGCTGCTGGCCGACGAGCCCGACGCCCCGTGGGCCGACGCCGAGCGGGCCGCCACCACCCGCACCGTCGCCCGGGCCCGGGTGCTCGCCGCCGAGGCGTCGCTCGCCGCCGGGCAGCCGGCGGAGGCCGCCACCGAGGCGGAGCGGGCGCTCGACCACGACCCCTACGACGAGGCCGCCCTCCGGGTGCTGATGCGGGCCCACACCGCCGCCGGCCGCCCCGCCTCGGCCCTCGCCGCCTACGCCCGGGCCCGGGAGCGGCTGGCCGAGGACCTCGGCGTCGACCCCACCCGGGAGACCGAGGACCTGCACACCGCCATCCTCCTCGCGCCCGACGAGGCCGCCGCCCGGCCGCCAGCCATCGTCGGGCGGGCGCGCGAGCTCGCCGTGCTCGAGGGCACCGACACCTCGGTCGTGATCGAGGGCGAGCCCGGCATCGGCAAGACCGCGCTGCTCGAGGCGTGGCTGGCGCGCGTCGCGGTGCCGGTGGTGATCGCGCGCTGCGACGAGCTCGGCCGCGACCTGCCGCTGCAACCGGTGCTCGACGCCCTCGCCCCCCACCTGGTCGACGACGACCTCGACGTGGGCGCGGTCGCCGACTCTGCCGCCGGCCGCGCCGCGCTGTTCGCCAACCTGCTGGCGGTCCTGCACCGCCTCGGCGCGCACGTCGTGGCCATCGAGGACATCCACCTCGCGGGCACCAGCACGCTCGAGTGGCTGGCGTTCGCGCGCCGGCGCGGGGTGCGGGTCGTGGCCACCTCGCGCGAAGGCGGCCTGCCCGGCGCCCGCACGCTCGAGCTCGGCCCCCTCGACCTCGACGCCGCCACCGCCCTCGTGGGCGACCGGGCGCCCGAGCTGCTCGACCGCAGCGGCGGCAACCCGCTGTTCCTCGTCGAGCTGGCGGCCACCGGCGGCGGGGAGCTGCCGGCCAGCGTGCGGGAGTCGGTGGCGGCCCGGGTCGACGAGCTCGGCGAGGCGGCGTCGACGCTGCGGGCGGCGGCGGTGCTCGGCGCCGTCGACGTCGACCTCCTCGCCGGCGTGCTCGGGGTCGACGTGCCCACGCTGCTCGAGCACGTCGACGCCGGCGTGCACGCCCGCATCATCGACGGGTCGCTCGCGTTCCGCCACGACCTGGTGCGGGAGGCGCTCGTGGCCGGCACCAACGCGGCCCGCCGGGCGTTCGTGCACCGGGAGGCGGCCCGGGTGCTGGCGGCCCGCCCCCACCACGACCCGCTCGAGGTGGCGTTCCACGCCCAGCGGGGCGGCGACGTCGACACTGCGGCGGCCGCGCTGCTCGAAGCAGCGAGCATCGCCGCCGACCGGTTCGACGCCGCCCCGCTGGGC
>Ga0247717_1000549_pt1 | contig 11135 bp, 14 predicted proteins | sample 24E_NmetaG_FD_189047 | JGI IMG/M metagenome (GOLD analysis project Ga0247717, IMG submission 189047) | Soil microbial communities from hillslope of Landscape Evolution Observatory, University of Arizona, Oracle, AZ, United States - 2-4-E_N | ecosystem: Engineered > Artificial ecosystem >... | reverse complement strand
GAGATCGCCAGAACGTTACAGACGTCCGTCGAGGACCACCCTTGCTCGTCGCGCAAGACGATGACCGTGCGCTGCGCGTCCGGCAGCGCCTCGATGGCTTCGCGGATGGCCGCCAGCGCCTCTCCGCCGAGGATCGCTCGCTCCGGCATCACCGGCGGAGCGACCCAGTGGCCCGGATAGCTCGGATCGTCGAGAGGAAGAAACGATGCCGCATCACCATCGTCTTCCGGTTCGATCGAGGAGAAAGGGAGCGTGCGTCGCTCCTTCTTCCCCTTGGTCCGCGCGACGTTCACCAGGATGCGAAAGATCCAGGTCCGCAGGCTCGACCGCTCTTGAAACCGGTCGAGTCCCGCAAGGACGCCCAGCCACGCCTCTTGCACCGCTTCCTCTGCGACGGCGATCGACGGAACGTAGGCGGAGGCGACGCGCATCATGGTCGAGTGGTATCGATCGATGAGCGCGGCGAAAGCCTGCTCGTCGCCCGCGCGAAGCGCAGCGACGAGCCCAACTTCTCCGGTGATATCGGCGGCCGCGGATCTCATTACGGGCTATCTTCGCGGCGACCTTGCCGGTGAAGCAAAGAGGGCCACGGAGACGCGCCGGACATTGATCACCATTTCGACACGTCCCGCACATCCGCGGTGCCGGATTCGCCCGCCCGACCATGTTTTAACACTCCGTGCCCGGGAACATTCCCCTGCGAGCGGGCGACCGGATGCGCCCCCACCAAAGAGAAACCGCCAACACGTGTACCCCGTCTGCCCTCAGACGCACGAAAAGGATTGGACACGCATGAACGCCGCCACCCCGGACACGATGCGATCGCCTTGGGCGACGATGCATCCCGCCGAGATCGCGGCGCACGAGTTTCCTCGCACCCGCAAGGGATACGACCCGGATGCCGTGCGCGCCTGGCTTCGCGCGGTCGCCGCCGCCGTCGACACGCTCCAAGGCGAGCTCGCACACGTGCGCGCGGAGCGCGACCGGCTCGAGTCCGTGCTTCGGCGGGCCGGGGAGGATCCGCCGGCATCGGCGGTGCGCACCGCCCTGATGCAGGCGCGCCTGCGTCGTCGGCCGGGTGGCTACGACCGCGCCGAGGTCGAAGCGCTCCTTGAGGCGGCCGCCTCCGAGATCGCCCGTTTGGAGACTCGCTCCGCCGTGCTAGAAGCCGAAGCGGCTCGCAGCCGCGACGCTGCTCTGCGTGAAGCTGCGCTCACGGATGCCGTCGCCCAGCTCCAAGCCGAGATCACATCGATTCGGTCGCGGCTTCCCTCGGTCACGTCGCCGGCACCCGGGTCGCTCAACGGCATCGGTCCGCTGCTATGAGCACGCTTCCGGCCGTCGTCTGCGCCGGAGGTTCCGGCCCCGAACGCGTCCACGCAACGCTCGCATCGGCCGCCGGAGACCACGCGCTCTGCGTCACGTCCTCGATCGAGGAGGACGGAGCCGCCGCCGGGCTGGCCCGCGTTCTCCGGCTGGAACCGTGGCCGGGCCCCCATCGGGCCTTGGAGCAGGCGGTCGACGAGGTGGCCGGCGAGCCCGTCGCCCTCCTCGCGAGCGGCACCACACTCCGGAGGAATGCGCTCCGGCGCGCCGGCGAATTGCTCGGCCGCGGCACCGCGGTCGTGGTGCTCGCCGAGACACGACGCAAGGCGCGAGCGCTGCAACGCCGGATCCGCCTTTACCCGCGAGCGACCTTCCAGCCGGGTTCCGGTGTGGTGCTGTCGGCCGAGGCCGCACCCGTGCTTCGCGAGCGCGGGTGGCTGCAGCCGGATGCGACGTTGACGGTCGCAGACATCGAGGCGATCGCCGGCCCGATTCGCGTGCTCGGTGCCGCCATTCACCCCGCCCCGCCGCGTGCCCTGGAGCACATGACCGTTACGGTCCTGATTCCCGCCTACAACGAGGAAGCATGGATCGGGGACACGCTTCGCTCGTTGGAACAGCAGACCCGCCGGCCCGACCGCGTCGTCGTCGTCGATGACGGCTCCACCGATCGCACGGGCGTCATCGCGGCCGCGCTGGGCGCCCGCGTGCTGCGGCCGCCCAGGAAGCAAGGGCAGAAAGCGACGGCGCTGAACTACGGGCTCGCCCACATCGACACCGACGCGGTGATCGTGCTCGACGCGGACACGCTATTCCACCCCGAGGCGGTCGAGCACCTCATGGTCGAGCTCGAACGCGGAACGGACGCGACATGCGGCGCGGTGCTGCCGATGAACGAGCGGGGCATCTGGGCGCGCGGCCGCGCGATCGAGTATTCGGTCGCGATGCGCATCCACAAGCGGATCCAACGCGGCCTCGGCTCCGTCTTTGTTCTTTCCGGCTGCATCTCGGCCTTCCGGACCGAGGCGCTCCGCACGATCGGCGGGTTCTCCGAGCGGACGATCACCGACGACGTGGACGCGACCTGGTCGCTGCTGACGCGCCGCTTCTCGGTCTCCTATACACCGGAAGCGATCTCCTACACGGTGGAGCCTCCGAACTGGCAGATTTATAAGGCGCAGATGCGCCGGTGGGCAGGCGCGCTGTTCCAAACCCTGCCGTACCACGTCAAACGCCTGCATAAGAAGCCATCGCTCGCGCTGGTCGTCGGCGCGGCCATGTGGGACGTGGTGACGGTGCCGATCTTCTTCGTGAGCACGGCCGTGATGATCGCGACGGGCCACGCCCGCGCCTCGGCGATGATCGGGCTTTGGGCAGCGGCGGCGATGACGGTGACACTGGTCGCGTCGATCTCGGTGATCGGAGTGCGCCGCACGCTCAAATCGTTCCCCGCGTCGCTGCTGATGCTGTGGACCAACCTCTACTTCTTCTTCGAAGCGCTCGTTCGGGAATGGGTGCTGCGCCGGCGCAGCCTCGCATGGGTCAAGGGACACTGAAAGAGGAGGAACGAAGCATGTACACGGGAGCAGGATCGTTTTCGGGAGCAGGCAGCGGTACGACCGCAGTCATGGGCGTTCGTTTCGCGAAGGGGCTCGCCGTCACCGGAATCGCGATGGCCAAGGTGGCCTGGATCGCGCTGGCCGGGATTGTGGCTCTGATTGCCGGCGTCATGACGCTCGGCCGCGGTCACCGGCTCGTCGCCGGCAGGACTTTGGAGACGGGCGAGGGCCCGCGAATGTCCTAGGCGCGGGCCCTCGCACGCTCGTTTCTTCAACGCTTCAGATAGACGTTCGAGGCGGCTGCGTTGCCGGCCGCATCAAGCACGCGAACCGTGAACAGATGCCTGCCTCGAGGGAGCGACGACGTTGGCACGGTGAAGTTGCCCCGCCCGGTCGTGTCCGCGTAGGTGAGCTTACCGTTCACGTAGAGCTCCGCCCGCGCGACTCCGACGTTGTCGGACGCGGTGTAGGTGATCGTCTGCGAGGGAAGCGACAGATGCGCGTTCGGCTTCGGGGACGTGATGGCAACCGACGGGGCCGTCGTGTCCGCCGGAGCCGGCGCCGGCGGGGCGGTGCCGCTCCCGAACGCATTACGCGTCCCGGTCCAGACACCGGCATCCTCACGGCCGAGCCGCCAGAACACCACGCCGCGCAGCCCGTGCTTGGTCACCGAACCGAGTCGCATGTCGGTCGATCGCCGGTCGGCGAACCAGACCGTGTGCGTAACCCCGGCAGCGTCGCGGTACGTGAACCACGGTTCCTGGTCCGTCGAGGACCACTGGAGCGTTGGCTGGTGCTTCGCGATGAGCGCTTGAACCTGCTCGTAGGTCACGCCGTTGCCCTGCTTGCCCACCCAGTCGTAGCCGTAGAGCGGCAACCCGAGCTGGACCTTGGACGGCGTGATGGTCTTGGCTGCGAACGCGGCGACGGCGTCGACCCACGAGGCCGGGGCGATGGGCCCGGCTTCACTTGTGGCCCAATGGTAGTCGTAGGCCATGATGCGCACGCGGTCGGAGGCCGCGCCGATCGCGACATAGTCCTGCGCCTGAGGGCCGTCCCAGGTGCCCGGCTCCGACGTCTTGGGGTGCACCGTCACGCTCAGCAGCTTTCCGGCGGCGCGCATGGCGGCGCCGAGCTCGCCGACGAAGGAAGTGAAGTTCGCGCGGTCACCCGCGGCGAGCCCTTCGTAGTCGATGTCGAATCCGTCGTAGCCCTGGCTCGTGGTCAATGACACCAAGGCTTGCACGTGTGCGGCGCGCCGGCCGGAATCGCCGATGACGGCCGCGACACGATCACGGTCGAACTCGTTGCTGATGGTGGGCAGGATCAGCGCGCCGGCACCCTTGATAGCGTCCCTGACCGTGGCGGAGCCCGCACCCGAGTACGCCTCGACCGCCCCCGACGGCGCGAGGCGATACCAGAACGGCGAGACTTCCCCGAACTGGTCGCCGTTGGACTTGATCGCATCGAGCCCGCGATCGTGATCCCAATAGGGGAGCCAGGCCGCGACTGAGCGAGAACCGGTCGCTGCCGCCGGAGCCGGGAGCATGCCGGCAAGCAAGACGATGGGCATGACGGCAAGAGTTAGGAACCTTCGAGTGACAGTCATAATCCCCCCACTCGGCTGCAGCCCCTTGCAGCCTTGAGCGTGACAACAAAATACTTTAGATCGACTCCAGAAGGTTTTAAACGCCGAAACAAGCAATTGTTTCGGCAAAAGCAAGCCTTTTTCCGCTTCGATCCCGAAGTGCTTGCTGTATCCCTGGTAAATAGGGCATGTGACCGTGCGCCCGGAGAAGCCGACGAGCCCATCGCTCAATGCGGTGACCCTCGATGATTTGCGCAGAAGCGAGCGGTTGATGCTCGGCGTACGGGCCACGGCGATCCCGTGGGCGTTGTTGCAGATACTGACCTACACGACACTGCCCTATCCGGACGGGGTCAAGGGTGCGGGGTTGATCATCGTGGCGGGGCTCGCGGCCGCGGTCGCGATGAGCAGGATGCTGCTTCCGCGCGCACGCACCCATGCCGCGGTGCTATCGCTGGGCATCACGGGCCTGGCCGCGGACATTATGGTGGTCTCCGGCTTCGCATGGCTGTTCGCCTTCGATCAGGAGTCGGCGCTCTGGGCGATCCTTCTCATCATCCCGCTCGAAGGCGCGATCCGATTCCAGCTCCGGGGCGCGTTGTGGACATGGACGGCGGTGACGATCCTGTACATCGCCCGCGAGGTCTGGGGAAGCGACCGCTACGGCTACCGCCTCCAGTGGGACAGCGTGACGTTCCGGATGGGCATCGGGCTGATGATCGCGCTCGTCGCCGGCCTGATGGCGCGAGATCTGGTGCGGCAGCGCGCGCAGCTGCGCCGGGTGAACGAGGAGCTCCGCCGCACGGACGCGATCCGCTCGGCGCTCGTTACCACGCTCGCACACGACGTGCGCAACCCACTGACGGCGATCCGAGGGACGTTCTCGGTTCTTCGCCGAAGCGAGCTCGATCCCCGTCTCGCGGAGCTGGTGAACCTGACCGACCGGTCCGCCGCGCGACTCGAGCGGCTCTCCCTCGGCCTGCTCGACCTGGCGCGCCTCGAGCAAGGGCGGCTCGACCTGAATTTTCGGTCCGTGCGCGTCACCGACGCCGTTGGGTCCGCCGTGCGATTCGCCGATCCGGACGGCGCCGTCGAGTCGGTCACCGACCCCACGCTCACCGTCCGGGCCGATCCGGACCGGCTCGAGCAGGTGCTGGTGAACTTGATCACCAACGCCCTGCGGTACGGGGACCCGCCGGTGACCGTCTCCGCCGAAGCGGCCGGAGAAAAGGTGCGGATTCGGGTTCGCGACCGCGGCGCGGGAGTGTCTCCGGCGGAGCGGGATCACCTGTTCGAGCCGTTCCGTCCGCGGGAAGCGAAAGGCTCGGTCGGGTTCGGGCTCACGATCGTCAAGGCGCTGACCGAGGCGTCTGGCGGACGGGTCTTTTACGAGGATGCCGAGCCGGGCGCAGCGTTCGTCGTCGAGCTCCCGGCCGGCGGCGGCGTTAGCGCTTCGAGCTCTTGACGCCCTTGTAGAAGAACCGGGCTCCGAGCCCCACCACGAGAAGGCCAAGCATGATCCAACCGAAGCGCGACAGGATGCGTTCGATCAGGTCGATCTGCTCACCGAGGACGAAGCCCAGCACGCCCACACCGGCCGCCCACACCGCGATGGCCGGAACGTCCCAGGCCAGGAACCGGCGAAAGGGCATGCGGCCCGCACCGGCCGCGAACGGCACGAAGGCGCCCGCCGCGGTGGCATATCGGCCGATCGCAACCGTCCATCCCCCCTTGTCGTGAAAGTGCTCCTTCACCTGTGAGAGCTTCTCGCTCATCCGGTCGCCGTACGGCAGCCGCTTGATCAGCGACTCGCCGTAGCGACGTCCGAGCCAGAAGCCGGTGGACTCCCCGACCAGCGCCGCGAAGAATCCGATAAGAATGACGGGAACGATCTCCAAGTCTCCGCGAGACGCATAGATCGCGCCGAGCGCGAGCGTGACCTCTCCCGGCACCACGAGCCCCAGAAGGATCGATCGCTCGAGCAGAACCGCCGTCGCGATGATCGGGTAGCCCGCCGTCTGAAACACAGGGCCGAACCAGGTGATGATCTCTTCGATGAGCGCCATCATTCGGTACCACCTTACCCCGCATCGTGGGATGCTCCCTTCGCGATAGCAAGCCGCCCGTGTCGAATGAATCATTTCGACCACGCGGCGTTCCACCTTTGGTTATCGACTTCCCTCGGCCACGATGGGATCCTCGTCGGGTCTTCACCGGCGGCGGTGAAGCGTCCACGAGGGAGGCAGCGATGACGAGACGTCTCCGCAGAACGGTTTCGATCCTTTGGCTTTCGAGTCTGCTGCTCGTCGTTTCGCCGATGACGCAGGCGTTCGCTCGGGAGATGGAGACCGACGGCATGACCGGAGGCGGCCCTGCGGGCGCCGCTTCGTCGAGGCTCGTATCGGACGGTCTGGGCTGGTGGTGGCTGCTCATCGTGGCGGGAATCGTCGTGGGCGGCGCATTGCTGGTCGCGCTATTCGACACCCTTCGCAAACGCCCGCCGAGGATTCCGCGCGCACATCCGGCATAACGGCAGAGCCGGTCGCGAGGTGTGTCCGCCGGCGCAACCGTGAAGGAGGGCCTTCGGGGCCTCCTTCAGGCTGCGGCTACCGCACCTCGCGCAGCAATCCGGTCGCGACGTCGTAGACGAAGCCGCGGATGCTTTTGTGCGCGATGAACGGGCTTTCGGTGAGCCGCGAGATCGACTCGCGCACGCTCACGTCGAGGTCCTGGAACGCGCCGAGCGCGAACGGCGGCTCCGCGCCCGTCTCGGCCGCGATGCGCGCACGCGTCTCGTCCTCGCGGATGCGCATGAGCCCGCAGTCGGTGTGCTGGACGATGACGATCTCGCGGGTGCCGAGCGTCCATTGCGACAGCATCAGTGAGCGGACCACATCGTCGGTGACCAGACCGCCCGCGTTGCGCACGACGTGCGCGTCGCCCGTGCCGAGACCGAGCGCGGCGTAGACGTTGAGCCGCGAGTCCATGCACGCGACGACCGCGAGCTTTCGCGCGGGCTCCTTCGGGAGCAGCGAGGCGTCGAAAGTTCGCGCGTGCTCAGCGTTCGCTTCGAGGATCAAGTCCGCTTCATCCATGACGCGCGGCACTGTACCGCCTCCGGCTGAGGTGAGCGCAAGCCGCACGCTAGCCCTGAACGGTGATCGTCCCGACCATGCCCGCCTCGTAGTGGCCCGGCACATGGCATCCGTACAGCACGGTCCCGGGCGTGGTGAAGCGCCACGTCAGGCTCTTGGTCTCACCGGGTTTGAGGCCGATTGCGGGGGTGCCCTCAGCGTGGTGTCCCCCGCCGCCCATCTGCTGGCCGTGCTCCTTCTGGAATTCCTCGTCCCCGAGCGCGAAGTCGTGGTCGATCTTTCCGGTGTTGGTCACCCGGAAGGTGACGACCTCACCCTTTTCGACGGAGATCGCGGCGGGATCGAACGTGAGCGAGTCCATCGCGGTGATCTCAACGGTCCGGTCCGCCTCTGCCTCCCCGGCCGGGGATCCGAACGCGAACGTTCCGCTTCCGCCGTGCATGGGCTCATCGCCGTGCGTGGCTCCGCCGGCCGTCGGTTTCGGGCTCGCGTCCGCGCCCGGCTCCGTCGTCGCCGTTCCGCACGCCGCGGCAACCAGCGCGAGGGCCAGCGCGGGGATCCATATGGGTCGTCGCATCGCGGTCTCCTTTCCTCCACCCAGTATCGGTACCCGCCCCGCGGCGCGCAGGAGTCCGCCGTCCCTTGGTCGACGGCTCTTCAGCGAGGAACGCTCACGAACGTACCCGAACCCACCGAGGCGCGGCGAGCTACGGATCGCGACGGCGCATCCACCAGGCCGCCCTCGTCGCTGCGGCGGGCAGCGCCGCCCCCGCGGGCAGGCGGAATAGCCGGCCCCGGTCGCTCGGTTGACCATATCGGGAGGGCCGGGCATAGTTACCGGTGGGTAGCTTTGAGACAGGAGAGGATTCCCATGCGTGAGGCAGTTATCGTCGAAGCGGTTCGTTCTCCGCTGGGGCGACGCAACGGCAAGCTGAAGGACTGGCATCCCGTCGATCTGCTCGGCACCGTCTACAAGGAACTGATCGAGCGGACCGGCATCGACCCGGCGCAGGTGGACGACGTGATCGCGGGCTGCGTGTCGCAGGTCGGCGAGCAGGCGCTCAATGTCGCGCGCAACGGCTGGCTCGCGGCGGGACTGCCCGAGTCGGTTCCCGGCACGACCGTGGACCGGCAGTGCGGCTCCTCGCAGCAGGCCGCGCACTTCGCGGCGCAGGCCGTGATGTCGGGCGCGTGCGACATCGTGATCGCGGGCGGCGTGGAGAACATGTCGCGCATCCCGATGGGCACGAGCATCCAGGCCGGCGGCTTTCCGTTCACGCAGGCGATGTTCGAGCGCTACGACGGCAACCTCGTGCCGCAGGGAATCTCGAGCGAGCTGATCGCGGCGAAGTGGGACCTGTCGCGCGAGCAGGTCGACGAGGTCGGCTTCCGCTCGCAGCAGCGCGCGCAGGCCGCAACCGCCGAAGGCCGCTTCCAGCGCGAGATCATGCCGGTCAAGGTCACCGTCGACGGCAACACCGAGCTGTTCGACACCGACGAGGGGCTGCGCGAGACCACGCTCGACAAGCTCGGCTCGCTCAAGCCGGCGTTCTTCGATGAGAACGTTGGCACGAAGTTCCCGCAGATCAAGTGGGTCACCACGGCGGGCAACTCCTCGCAGATCACCGACGGCGCGGTCGCGATGATGATCACCACGCCCGAGAAGGCCAAAGAGCTCGGCGTGAAGCCGCGCGCGCGCTTCCACACGATGGCGCTCGCCGGCGACGACCCGGTGCTGATGCTCACCGCCCCGATCCCGGCGACGAAGAAGGTGCTGGCGAAGTCGGGCCTCAAGCTCGACGACATCGACCTGGTCGAGATCAACGAGGCGTTCGCGACGGTGATCCTCGCGTGGCGCACGGAACTCGGTGTCAGTGACGAGTTCTACGACCAGCGCGTCAACGTCAACGGCGGCGCGATCGCGCTCGGGCATCCGCTCGGCGCGTCGGGCGCGCGTCTGATGACGACGCTCCTGCACGAGCTCGAGCGCACCGGCGGCCGCTACGGCCTGCAGACGATGTGCGAAGGCGGCGGCATGGCCAACGCGACCATCATCGAGCGGCTCGACTAACCGCCGCGAGACGTCATGTTTCGCATCGTGGTCGCGGTTCTCGCGGGGCTGATCATCTTCGGGATCGGCTTCTCGTCGATTCGCGGGCTGACCCGGCCGCCGGGCGGCGGATCGGGCGAGCCGGAACCGATGGATCCGCGCGTGCGCGTGCTGTACTGGTGCGAGAACTGTGGCGGCGAGATCATGGTGCTCGCGCAGGGATCGGGCATGCCCTACCGGCATTGCGGCGAGAAAATGATCCGCCGCGAAGAGGTCCTGCGCGACAACTAATGCGGGCTATTCGTCGCGGATGCGCTCGGCCCGCTCGCGAAGCTGCTTGAAATCCTTGCGCGGCCCATGGCTATCGCCGAGCAGGCCATCGGTCTTGGAGAAGCCCCAGCCCTCGAACTTCACCTGCAGCCGGCCGCCACCCCACGCCCGCTTGAGCGTGCCGCCGCACGAGGCGCACGTCTTGGGCGGCTTCTCCCCTTCGAGCAGGATGTGCTCGGTCCGTTCGCTGCACGAGGAGCACTTGTAGTCGTAGACCGGCATCGGCTCTTCTCTCGTCGTCCCCAGGTCTATCCACAGCTGGGGAAAAGTCACACGGGTGTAATTACGCCTTGAGGAATCGCTCCAGCGAATCGACCAGCTCTTGGATGTGGGCCTCGCCGGCGTCCCCGCCGGGAGCGGCGACCGCGTCCCGGACGCAGGTCCGCATGTGCGAGCCGACGACCTTGAGCCCAACCTTGTCGAGCGCCGCGACCGCAGCCGAGACCTGCGTGAGCACGTCGATGCAGTACTTGTCTTCCTGGATCATTCGGGCGATGCCTCTCACCTGGCCTTCGATCCGGCGCAGGCGGTTGGCGAGCTCGTCCTTGGTCTCGGTCTCCATGGACGGCATTATACCCCAAGGGGGTATGGCGTGCGCGCGAGGCCTAGCGCCACTGGGTCGCGACGGCGAAGCCGGTCGCGATAAAGCCGAAGCCGGCGAGCAAGCCCCAACGGGGCGCCTGCTGGAACGGCGGCAAACCCAGGTAGTAGAAGATCAAGTCGAGCACGCCGATGGCGAGCAGCACGACGACCAGGACCGGAACCCACATCGGGGACGGCTTCGGCTTGGGCTTCGGCGGCGGCTGGTAGCGCCGGCGCTTCGACTTCGAAACGGGCATGCGGGGTCTCGCTCCTTCGAAAGGTTCTTCAAAAAAGTTCGGGCTTTCGTCCGAATCAACGACCCGCCCGAGGCGTCCGTAACGCCAGGGGGACGAAGACGCCCGATAATACCAGGAACATGAGCGCCGACGATCACGATCGCACCAGCGAGCGCGGCGAGCGGATGAAGGCCTCGGCCGCGCTGCTCGCCGGCTTGATCGTGCTCGCCTTCTTGCTGACCCAGGCGGCCGTGCAGACCAAGCCTGGCCCGCGCCTGTCGCGCACCGACCGGCTCGTCAGCCTGATTCGCGCCGAGGACGACCGGACCACGCGGCTGCGCGAGGAGGTCGAGGCGCTCAGGAAGGAGC
>Ga0247717_1000547_pt1 | contig 11135 bp, 8 predicted proteins | sample 24E_NmetaG_FD_189047 | JGI IMG/M metagenome (GOLD analysis project Ga0247717, IMG submission 189047) | Soil microbial communities from hillslope of Landscape Evolution Observatory, University of Arizona, Oracle, AZ, United States - 2-4-E_N | ecosystem: Engineered > Artificial ecosystem > Mesocosm... | reverse complement strand
CACCTCGGTCGGCTCCGTGGGCTCGGTCGGCTCGGTCGGCTCGATAGTGCGTCGCTGCCAGAAGGTGACGCCGATCGTGTGGCCGGTCGAGGCCTCGCGGTGCAGCTCGGTTACAACGACTCCCTCGCGCTCCTCGGCCCGGATGCGGATGGTCATCGTGCCCGAGCCGGGATTGGTGCCCTTGACATCAACGAACTCGCCGTGCAGCACGCCGTCTGAGCCCAGCGTGCCGCGAAATGTCATGACCCATTCCTGGCCCGGCACTTGGCCTTCGAAGTCGGACAGGCCCGACCACCAGACGCAGCTGTCGATCTGCTTGATGTAGTACACGCCGCCGTCATTGCCGCTCCAGGCGCCAGAGATATCGACTGGCCGGCCGTCCGGCCCGGCCAGGTCGAGGGGCGTGCAGGCCTGCGCGACGGCGGGCGGCGTGGGCCCGGCCACGGCGTCGCAGCCCACGAGCACCAGTGCAAGCAGTGCGGCGACGGCGAGCGGGAGCCGGCGAGCGGTGACGGTCACGGCCGGAATTGTGGCCGATCTCGTCGTCAGGGGTCGAATTCGGGCGCCCGGAACACCGGCTCACCGTCGAGCAGCGTCGCCAGCGGGCGTGCCTGGGCGATCACGGCGGCATCAGCCGAGTTGTCGAAGGGCCGCGATGGCACGACCAGCATGTCCGCCCGATGGCCCGCGACCAGTCGACCGCGGTCCTCCTCGCCGGCGACGAGGGCTGGGTGGAGGCAGGCCGAACGGAGCGCCGCGGCCAGGTCGATGGCGTGCTGCCTGCCAAGCGGCTGGTCAGTCAGCCGCAATGGATCGCGGCGGCACATCGCGACGGCGATACCGGGCCACGGGTCGATCGGCTCGACCGGCGCATCCGTGCCGAAGGGGACCAGCGCGCCGCCGGCCAGGGCACCAGCGATCGGAAAGGCCAGCTCGGCCCGCGCGCCCCACGACCGGCGTGCCATGGCGGCGTCGCTGCGCAGGTGGATCGGCTGGATCGAAGCGGCGACCCCGAGCTGGCCGAAGCGCGGCACGTCGTCCGGGTGGACGAGCTGGGCGTGCTCGATGCGTGGGCGAAGCGCCAGTCTCGGCTGTTCGGCGAGCAGGTCCAGCGCCAATCGGACCGCGGCATCGCCGATGGCATGGACCTGGCCGGCGATGCCGGCCGCGGCCGCCCGGCCAAGGTGACCGGCCAGCTCCTCACGACGCGCCACGAACATGCCCGCCGGGCCGCCCGTCGGCGGCCGGTGGGCAGCATCGCTGTACGGCTCGAGCAGGGCCGCGCTGCGCGAGCCGAGCGAGCCATCGGCGAAGAGCTTCAGCCAGCCCATCCGGTAGCGCTCGGCGAGGCGGCGTGCGCGCGGACCGGCGCCCATGGCCGCGGCGACGCCCTCGCCGCTGCGCAGCCCGGCATCGATGGCAGCCTCCAGATGGTGCTCGCGGATCGAGGCGTGGACGCGCAGCGGGAGCCGGCCGGCCTCGGCGAGCCGCCGATACAGCTCCTGCGCCACGCCGATGCCGGCATCCACATCGAGCTCGTTGGGATCGTGGCAGGCGACGACGCCGAGGGCTGCGAGATCGGCCGCCAGCGCGGCCAGAGGCGCCTCCAGCTCGTCCGCCGTGGCCGCCGGCACGACCTCGTTGAGCAGCCCGGCGGCCGCCTCGCTCAGGACGCCGATGGGCTCACCCGCGTCGTCGCGCTGGATCAGCCCGCCTGCCGGATCGGCCGTGCCACGGCCGATGCCCGCCATTGCTAGCGCAGCGGGGCTGGCCCAGCGGCTGTGGTGGTCATGCGCCCACAATGCGATCGGCCTGCCCGGCGCGGCGCTTTCCAGCATCGCGGCCGTGGGCCAGCCGCCGATATGGGCAGGCGACCAGCCATGGCCGAGCAGCCAGCCGGTCGAATCGCCGGCGGCCAGCCGCCGCTGGTGGGCGACCCGGAGCAGGGCGAGGTAGCCCTCCAGCTCGTCGGCCGCTGACAGGTCCACCTGATCGCGCGCTCGGGCGAGCATCGTCAGGTGCATGTGCGCGTCCGTCATGGCGGGCATGACTGCGAAGCCGTCTCCGAGCCGCCAGCGCGTCCAGCCCGGCCCGGCCAGCGCCTCGACGTCGGCCAGGCGGCCCGCAGCCAGGACTCGCCCGCCGGCAACCGCCAGCGCCTCCACCCAGCCAAAGCCTGTGTCGCCGGCGAGCGTGGCGATGCGGCCGCTGACCAGCAGGCTCACGCGCGAAGCACCGCCCGCAGCTCGGCCGGCGCCGCCCCAGCGCCGAGCGCCAGTCCCAGCCCGATCCGGCACTTTGGCCCGTCGAGCGCGGACAGCAGCGCGCCGGCACGCGCCCACTGGGCGCCGCCACCCGCAAATGCATACTCGGCAGCAACCGTTCCTGCGGGGGCCCGCGTGGTCAGCGCCACGACCGTGCCCTCACGCATCAGCTCCTCGGCTGCCGCCAGCACGTCGGGGTGGGTGTTGCCCATGCCTGTCGCGGCAACGACCAGCCCCGGCACCGGCTGCTCCCCTGCCCTACCGGCGGCGCGCACCAGCGAGCCATCCATGCCGGTGACGACGGTCAGCAGCGGGACCGGCTCGGCCGCAGCCTCCGGCACCTTGGAGAGATGCAGCCGGCGGCGCGGCTCGATGACCACCACGCCTGCCTCGCTCACCTCACCGACGAGAGCGCCATTGCGCGGCTGAAACGCGTCGAGCGAGCTGGCATGAGCCTTCACCGCCCGCTCGGCGCCGATCACGCGGCCGGCCATGACGACCAGCGTGCCCATGCCCACCAGCGCCGGGTCAGCGGCAGAGCGGACGGCATCGGCGAGATTGCGCGGGCCGTCGTAGTCCGGCTGGGCCGAGTTGCGCATCGCTCCCGTGACGATGACCGGCTTGTCCGAGCGCACGAGCAGGTCCCAGGCGAAGCACGACTCCTCGAGCGTGTCCGTGCCCTGGACGACGACCGCGCCGCTGACCTCGTCGCGCGCCAGCAGCTCATCTATCAGTTGGCCAATCTCGATCAGCACCGCGAAACCCATCTGGGAGGCCGGCATCAGCCCCCAGTCGATGGGCTCGAGGTCAGCAATCATGGCCAGCCCGGGCGAGCGGGCGATGATCTCGGCCCCGCGCAGCGCCGGCACCGCGCCGCCGGCGGTCGCATCGGGCCGGCTGGCGATGGTGCCGCCGGTGAACACGACGGCAACGCTCACTGCGGCTCTGCCTCATCCTCCCCTGTGCGCTCGACCTCGTCGATCGTGCCCGGGCCGGAGCGGCCGGGAACGACCGGCGATGCGACGTACGAAAGCCCACCTGAGAAGTCATCGTCGACGTAGGTCAGCGCGATGGGCTGGGTCAGCGAGCGGCCGGTGATCGCCACCGGGTCAATCGGCTCGACGAGGCCGGACGGGCGGCCCGCTTCGTCGCGCGTCGGGTGCGCCCACAGCACCGAGCCTGCGGCCGCGAAAAGGACCGCGATGGCCACGCCCTGCAGCACCGGTCCGGGTCCCAGCGCGTCGGCGATCGGCCCGACGAGCACGATCGGCAGGAAGCTGGCAATGCTGATCAGCATGTTGAGCACGCCGAAGACGCGGCCCCGTATGCCCGGCGGCAGCTCCTCCTGCAGCTGCGTCTGGGCCGGCACAGCGACGAACCCGTAGGCCACGCCGGCCGCGAAGGCGACGACCACAACGACCGACAGCAGCGAGGCCAGTGGCCCAAGGTCCAGCGCGCTGGTGACCGGCTGGGCGATCGCCAGCACGAGCAAGGAGACGCCCAGCCCGACCAGCCCGATCTCGATGCCGCGCCGGCGTGAGAAGAACTTGCCGTAGACGTTGAGCGCCAGCACGCCGGTGATCAGGCCCATGCCCAGCGGCAGGACGACCACCACGAAGTCGCGCTCGGTCAATCCGAGCGTGTCCGTCGCGTAGCCCGGACCGAGCACGCCCAGCACTCCGACCAGCGAGGCCGTGATGGCCAGGTAGGTCAGTGGCCAGAAGACAGTCCGATTGGCGCGGATGAAGACGAGCCCGTCGCGCAGCTGGCTGAAGGTCGATGCCACCGCGCTGCCCGCCTCGCCCAGCGCCTGGACGGGCCGCGACACGCCGAGCTGCGGGTGATAGGCGGGCAGTAGCCAGCAGATGGCGCCAGCGACGATGAACAGGGCCGCCGTCAGGACGAGCAGCACGTCGTAGCCGGCGAGCTGGATGACCAGCGGCCCGGCCAGTGCAAAGCCCAGGAAGAACGCCGCCTGGAGGGTGAAGATGTAGAGCGAGTTGGCGGCCAGCAGCTGCCGGCGCGGCACGACCACCGGAATCATTGCCGCCTCGGCCGGGCCGAAGAACGTCGTGCCTGTCGAAACCACGATCGTCAGCAGGTAGATCAACGCCAGCTGGTCGCCGGTGAACAGCAGCGCCACGAACGCCGCGGCCCTGACCAGGTTCGAGACGACGAGCACGATGCGCCGTTCGAGGCGGTCGACGTACACCCCGGCTATGGCGCCGAACACCACCGCCGGCACGAGGAAGCTCAGGATCAGCAGGCTGACCGCGGTGTTGCGGAAGCCAGGCTCGCTCAGCGTGAAGACCTGGACGGTCAGGCCGTACAGGACCATGTTGGCGCCGATCTGCGTCGCCACCTGCGCCAGCCAGAGGTACAGGAACTTGCGGTTGCGCAGCACCGCCAGCGCCGATTCGGGCTCGGCGACGACACCCGAGCCGGGTGCGCCGGCGGGCGGCAGCTCGTGCCCGGGAAGGTGGCTACTCATCCGCGCCGCGTTCCACGAAGCCGGTTAGCCGGCGCTCGAGCTCGCGCCGCTCGAGCATCACGCGCCTGGCGCAGCCCTCGCAGGCGAGCCCGATGTCCGCGCCGAGGCGCGTCACCTGCCAGGTGTGCGAGCCGCACGGGTGGGCCTTGGCCAGATTCACGCGATCCCCCAGTTTGAGCTCCAGGACCTCATCGCCGGCCGGCATGCCGGCCTAATGCTGCGTCGCGCCGGTAAACGTGAAGGCCGAGATGCGCACGGCGGGCACGAGGACCGCGCCCAGGAAGCCGCGCAGCAGCTTGCGTGAGCTGCCGACTGCCTCGACCCCGGCCAGCGCATCCAGGTAGCTCTGCGTGAAGCGCAGGTTGCGTACCGGTCCGCGCACCTGCCCGCCTTCGACCAGGAACAGGCCGTCGCGAGTCATGCCGGTCACGATTGCCAGCTTGTAGTGGACGGGGTTGGTGTAGTGGAAGCGGGTCACCAGCAAGCCGCGCTCCAGCCCGCCGATCAGCTGCTCGCGAGTCTCACCGCCGGCAGTCATGACCTGGTTGAGCGCGAACGGGCCCCACTGGTTGGGCGCCGGCAAGCCGTGGCCGGTCGAGGCTCGGCCCGCCTTGGCGGCGGTCTGGGCGTCGTATACGACGTCAACGCAGACGCCGCGCTCGAGCAGCGTCACCGGCTGCTTGGCCACGCCCTCGTAGTCGAACGAGGCGGGCATGCCGGCCGGGTCGGAGGCGTCGTCGACGATCGTCACCAGGTCCGAGCCGACCTTCCGGCCCGGCTCGAAGAAGGAGCGCTCCTCCTGCACCGCTAGCGCCGAGAAGCCGAGGTAGCCGAGCATGTCCAGCAGGTCCATCACGGCGTACTCCTCGAGCACGACCGGGTAGTCGCCGGGGTCGATCGACTGCGCGTTGCGTGATGCCTGGGCCTTGCCCGCCGCCTCGCGCCCGAGCGCCGCGGCGTCGATCGCGCGATGGTCGACGGCCGCGCCTTCGGCATAGCCGGCCTCGCCGTCGGGTCCCATGGCGACGGTGATCAAATGCCCGTACGTTCGCTCCTCCTCGGCCGCGATGCCGTGGCTGTTGGCAACCGCCAGCCGCTCGGTGACGGTCTTGAACGAGCCGTATGACAGCACGCCGGCGTCGTCAGCGGCGGAGATGACAGCGCGCGCGGCCTCGGCGCGATCTTCGGGCGAGGCGCCTGCCGTGGCCGGCTCATAGGCGCCCTCGACCGGCCGGATCTGGGTCGGCCCGGGCAGCCCGCCGAAGTCCTCGCGCTCCGGCTGGAGCCGGGCGATCTGCGCCGCCGCGCTCGCCAGCCGGCGCAGCGATTCGTCATCCAGCCGATTTGTCGAGGCCACGCCGACCTGCTTGCCGATGACGAAGCGCAGGTTGACCGAGCGGTTGTCCTCGGCCACGTTCTGGTGGATCTCGCTGTTGGCGAAGCGGGTCAGCTGCTCGCTGTTGGCGGTGACCAGCGCCTCCGCCTCGGTCGCCCCCTCCTGCTCGGCAAGGCGCAGCACGCGCTGCGCAAGCTCGAGGCCGCTCTCGGCCCGCACGCTCACCACTTGCCGACTCCGACCTGCACGTCACGGAAGCGGGCGCCGCTGCAGCCGTGGCCGACATGGCCGATCTGGCCGGGCTCGCCCTTGCCGCAGTTGCCCGTGCCAAGCATCTGGTAGTCAGCCTCGTGGGCGATCGCGTCGCACGAGCCCCAGAACTCGGGCGTGATGCCGGTGTATGTCGCGTTCTTGAGCAGCCGACCGACCTTGCCGCCCTTGATCTCGCGCGCCACCTCGGTCGCGAACTGGAAGTTGAGCCGCCGGTCGTCGATGCTCCACGAGCGGTTGTAGGCCAGCAGCAGGCCGTCGTCCGTGTCGGCGACGATGTCGTCGAAGCTCATTCCCGGCTGCGGCAGCAGGTTGACGTTGGTCATCCGAATGAGCGGGATCCGGTTCCAGCCGTCGGCGCGCATCGCCCCACCGGACTGGCGCCCGATCCGCGGCGCCGTCTCGCGGCTCGAAAGGTAGCCAACGAAGCGGCCGTTCTCGACGATCGGCACTGATTGGGCGGCGACGCCCTCGTCGTCCCAGCCGAACGTCCCCAGGCCCAGCGGGGCCGTCGCGTCGGCGACGATGTTGACGATGTCGGAGCCGTAGCGGAACCCGTCGCGCAGCTTGTCGGTCGTCAGGAAGCTGGTGCCGGCGTACGAGGCCTCGGTGCCGAAGACGCGGTCGAGCTCGATCGGGTGGCCGCACGATTCGTGGATCTGCAGGTACAACTGCGAGGGATGGAGCACGATCGTCGTCCGACCTGGCGGGCACTGCGGCGCGCTGAGCAGCTCGACGGCCTCGCTGGCCAGCTCCTCCGCCCGGCCGGCGAGATCCAGTCGGCGCAGGTGCTCGTAGCCGGCGGCGCTGTAGCCACCGCCCCAGTCAGGAAACGAGCGCCGCTGAAGCTCGTCGCCATCGATCGCGTTGGCCTCGATGCCGGCGCTGACGTGGGTGATGACCTGCTCGGTCTCGCTGCCGTCGCTGGCGGCGAAGTCCTTCCACTCCCGCTGGGCGTTGTAGCGCGTCTCGGTGAAGCCTACGCCCTTGACCGCGTTCATCCGCTCGTCAGCCTCCAACAGGTCGGCGATCTTGCGGTCCACCGGCACGGCGAAAGGATCCTCCTCGAAGGGCGTCTCGAAGCGGCCGTGAGCCGGCGGGCGGGCGTCCAGCCGGACCGGTTCGCGGATGGCGCTCGCCGAGGCACGCGCGATGCGCACGGCCTCAGCTCCAACCCGGTCAGCCTCCTCGGCGGTCAGGACGTTCGAGCTGGCGAAACCCCACGCTCCGTCGACGAGCACGCGCACGCCGAAGCCCTCGCTCTCGCCGAACGAAACGCCCTCCACGCGGCGCGACTTGACCACGATCGACTCCTCCGCGCGACGGACCACGCGGACATCGGCGTAGCTGGCGCCGCGCTGCGAGGCAGTGTCAAGGGCACGGCGAGAGAGATCACGCATGGGCGGCGTCAGGTTATCAGACGCTCAGCCCCAGCCTGCCGGCGGCGGCGCCTCGTCGTCCCGCCGGCCGCGCAGCACGACCGCCACCAGCAGCAGAGCGAGCAGCAGGATCACGACGCCGATGCCGGCGAGCACGACGAGCCGTTGCGCCCCGTCGTCGGTCGGCGGTGGCGTGCCCGGCTGGTCGGTGCCCTGCGTCGGACGGCTCGTCGGCCCGGGCATGCCGGGCTCGGTCGGCTGCCCGATCGGCCCGTCGGTCGGTCCGGGCTCGACCTGCCAGCCTGGCGGCACGGGCCCAGGTGGGGCTGGTCGCGGACCATGGGGCTGTGGGACCTCGACGCCGAGCGATTCCATCCAGGCGGCGTTGAAGGCGGCCAGGTCGGCACCGGTAGCGACCGTGAAAGCGTGGTCGTCTGACACGCCCTCGGCGTAGCTGCGGACCAGCTCCCACAACGTAGGCTCGCCGTGCGTCTCGACGAAGAAGCTGACCGCCGAGACGCTCTCGCCGTAGGCCAGGTGGAACTCGCTGGCCGTCGTCGGGAACAGGCCACCCAGCCCGTCAAGCGGGATCAGCCGGCCGTCCCGGCGCGCGCTGTCGACGACCTGCCGCCACGATTGGCTGTAGCCCTCGGACAGGTACACGGCGACGCCCTCGTTGAGCCAGCGCGGTGGCCGGCGGTACGGGTTCTCAGTGGCGGTGTCGAAGACGAGATGCGTCAGCTCGTGCGCGACCAGCGTGTCGACCCAGCTCGAGCTGATCTCGTTGGGCTCGATCAGGCCGAACATCGTGCGGATGCTGGAGTGCGCCTGGCCGCCGACGTTCTCGCGCGTGCCCGGCCCGAGAGCGCCGTACATGTCCTGCGTGGTGGCGTAGATGAAGAAGTCAATCGGCTCTGTCTCGGTCACACCCAGCAGCTCTGATGCGCGCGTGATGGCCGCCTCACCGATGTCCAGCGCCCGCCGGGCGAACGCATCGTCGCCCTCGTACCAGTGCAGGCGCACGAGCGGACCCTCGAGGGTGCGCCACTCGAACCGCTCGTCCGTGACGGTCACCCGGCCGACCGGACCCAGGGTGTCTCCTCCGGGTTCGCGGATCCGGAAGCGGAACTCGAAGGTGGTGTTCGGCGGCACGTGGCCGTCCAGCGTGGCCGTCGCCAGCCACGCGCCACCCGCGCCGCTGGCCGCTGCCGGCAGCACGGTCACGGCGCGTTCGCCGGGCGCGCTGACGAGCAGCTCGACGCGCTGGGGGGCGGAGCCGTCGCCACTGAAGGTCGTGCTGAAGACGATCGGCTCGCCGAGGGTCGCCTCAGCCGTCGGCGGCTCGCCGGGGAACGTGAACGCTGCCGCCGACGCCGGTGCGATGGTGATCGCCAGCAGCGCGGCCAGGAGCGTGAACAGCAACCGGATCGACCTCACCGGCCGTGGCCCTCTGCCCAGGCGAGGCCGGCGTAGCGAAGGTAGCCCACCCCGGACGGCGCGGCGCCGAGCAGGCCGTCGCGACTGAGCGCCCAGCCGCCGCTGTTCTCGACCGGGATGACCGGCACCTCGTGACGCAGGATGTGCTGTGCCTGCGTGTAGAGCGTTTCCTGCTCCGCCGGGTCGTCAGTTGCCGCCGCCTGCTCGATCAGCGCGTCGTAGTCGGCGTTGCTCCACTCACCCTCGTTGCTCGTGCTGCCGGTTTCGAGCAGCAGGCCCAGGAAGTCGTGGACGTGCGGGTAGTCGGCGCTCCAGGCGATGTTCCAGAAATGCGGTCGGTTGACGGTCCTTCGAATGCCCAGATAGTCGGAGAAGTCCATGAACTCGACGCCGACTCTGATGCCGAGCACGCTTTCGAGCTGGTCGGCGACGGCGACCTCGAAGCCGTAGCCGTTCGAGATGAGCGAGATCTCGGGGAAGCCCGCGCCGTCCGGGTAGCCCGCCTCGGCCAGCCAGCGCCGGGCCTCGTCCGGATCGAACGCCGGCCGGAAGTCCTGGTCGCCGCGGCCGGGGATGCCGGCCGGGACCATCGAGGTCGCCGGCTTGAGGTCAGCCAGGCTGACCATCCGCTGCCAGTCGACGGCCTGGCCGAAGGCGCGCCGTACCCGCGCGTCGTCGAACGGCGGGACGGTCGTGTCGAAGCCGTAGTAGTGGACGGTGAAGTCGTTGACCTCGCGCAGCTGCGGTCCGAGACGGGGGTCGTAACGGATCCACGAGGCGTCGTAGGAGCCGATCCGGACGTAGTCGATGTCGCCGCGCTCGAACGCGGTGACCGGGCTGACGCCGCCCAGGTCGTTGACGATCTCGATGGCACCGAGCGCCGGCTCGCCGGCCCAGTAGTGGGGGTTCGCCTCGAGGACGATGCCGCTCGCCGTCTGGGCGGTGGGCACATAGGCGCCCGAGACGACGAGCGCCTGCGGCATCACCGGGCCGTCCAGGCGACCGTGCATCGCTGGCGGCACGACGGCCAGCGTGGGCGAGCCCGTGACGGCCAGGAAAAAGCTCGCCGGCCGGCGCAGGTCGACGATCACGCTGCTGCCTTCGGCGCGCAGGCCCACTTCTTCTCGGCTGGCGGTCCCGGCGAGGTACTCGTTCGCGCCGGCGACGTCAGCCAGGATGCTGACCAGCGGCGAGGGATTGGCCGGCTCGAGCACGCGGAACCAGGACTCGACGACGTCCTGGGCGGTGATCGGGCTGCCGTCGCTGTAGCGCAGGTCCGGCCGCAGCTCGAAGATGATCTGGCGGCCATCGTCAGACACGCTCCATGAGCGCGCCAGCGCCGGCTGGACGCGGTTCTGCGCATCGAAGGCGGTGAGCGTCTCGAAGACCTGGGCGATCACACCCACGCTCGAGGTCTCGCCCGCCTTGGCCGGATCCCAGGTCAGCGGCGCGCCACCAGCGATGCGTGCCCGCACCTCCCCCTGCGCCGACACCGGCGCGGCCGGGCTTGCGGCAAGGACGGCCAGGGCGACGGTCAGCAGCAGCGCGGTCGCGCGCAGCGCGAGCTGGGGCATGGACAGGTTCATGCGGCGGTGCACGGCATCTCCGGCGAGGATAACGGCGATCTGACGAGGCGGCGCCGAACGCGGTTCCGCGGGCTGCGGCCGCCCGCGGCATGGCTTATCGTCGGCCCGTGCCCCGTTCCGCCAGGCTCCGCTTCTTCGCCGCCGTCGCGCTCAGCGGGGGGCTGACGGTGCTCGTGGGCTGCGACGCTGAGCGTGACCTCGTGGCTTACTTCGGCACGCCGGCGCCATCACCCAGCCAAACGGCTATCTCGGCGTCCCCAACACCGTCGCCGACCGCCAGCCCGGCCGCCAGCCCTTCGCCCATGCCCTCCCCTACCTCGAGCCCGGACGCGTCGCCCGAAGTCAGCCCGTCGCCCGTGCTGCCCACGCGCA
>Ga0247717_1000546_pt1 | contig 11155 bp, 11 predicted proteins | sample 24E_NmetaG_FD_189047 | JGI IMG/M metagenome (GOLD analysis project Ga0247717, IMG submission 189047) | Soil microbial communities from hillslope of Landscape Evolution Observatory, University of Arizona, Oracle, AZ, United States - 2-4-E_N | ecosystem: Engineered > Artificial ecosystem >... | reverse complement strand
CTCCCTCCTCGGTCCCGATCCATCCCCTTTCATCGAGAATCCCGCGGCGGCTCCGGGGAGTGTTCGAGAGACCCTTTAGGTGTCCGGGCTGTTGGCCCGACGCCTCGGGTGAGAACGATGTCGCACGACGTCTACTCGGCCTCCGTGGGCGACCTCGTCGCCGACGAAGGCAACGAACGCCGATCCCGGCTCATGAGCCTCGCCGTCGCCGCCTTCGGCGCGGGGCTTCTGGCGTCGAGCGTCGGTCTCCTCTTCATGACGAACACCTCGGTCGGGAACGGGCTCGATTCCATTCCCGTCCTCGTCGCCTACGGGGGTCTCGCCTCGCAAGGGGCGGGTTTCCTCATCGCGGGGATGCTCCTCCACCGAATGGCGAGCGAACGCGCCCGCCTGGCCCTCGAACGCGAGGGGATCCTCGAAGAGATCAGCCAGGCCCTTGAGCGCGTGAACGACCGGCTCGAACGCGCGGAACGGTCCTACCGCGAGCACGAACGCCGTCTCGAGCGCCAGGCGGAATCCCGCATCCTCGGCCGCATCCTCGATCACGAGGAGCGGCTGTCGGCGATCGAGCACGACCGCCCCGAGCCGGGGCTCGTGCGTCTCACGCCCTCGGCCCGGGCTCGCCCATCGCACCGCGAGGAGCAAGCCGAAGGGTCTTAGCGGCCGGGCCGTCCATCGCCCTCCGATGTCGGAGAGGTTCGAAGCGCTCGCCCGCGAGGTCTTCGAGGCGACGCTTGCCCGCGATCCCGCGTGGGCGACGCAGGTCGGCTGGCGCGGGCTCGACCACGCGCTTGCCCCCGCCGACCGCGCCGAGATCGACCGCGAACGCGCCGACGTCGCGCGCTGGCTCGCCGCCCTCGAAGACCTCGGCGAGGATTCCGTCGACGCCGCCGCCCTCGAGCACGTCCTCCTTCTCGCGCGATTCCGGCTCGACCGCCAGGAACGCTGGCGCCGCGATCCCGATTTCGCGATGCGCCTCATGGACCACGTTTTCCCGCTCCTCATCCGGACCCGGAGGCCGCTTGCGACCCGGGTCGAGGCGATGGCCGCGCGACTCGAGCAGGCGCCCGCCTGGCTCGTCGCGATGCGCGCGCGCGTCGATGCCGTCGACGTCCCGCCCGTATGGCTCGAATCGGCGGCGGAAACGGTGGAATCCGCGCCCGCGTTCCTCGAGGCCGTCCTTTCCGCCGGGCGCGGGGCGCCCGCCGGGACGCGCCTCGCGCGCGCGGTCGAAGGGGTCCGGCTCGCCCTCGAGGACCACGCGCGGTGGCTCGGGTCGCTCGAGGGCGTCGCCCGGGGCTCGTTCGCGCTCGGCGAGGAGAAGCTCGACGAGCTGCTCGCCATCCGGATGATCGAGGGCCCCGCCCGCGCGGTGCTCGAACGCGGCGAGCGCGAAGCGGCGGCGACGCGCAGCGCGCTCGAGGAAGCCGCTCTCACGGTGCTCGCCGAGGCGGGCCATGAAACGCCCCCCGACCCCGTCCGCGCCGCCTGGGAGGTCACGAAGCGGGACCACGCGACGACCTTCGAAGGCGTGGTCGCGGCGCACCGCGAGGCCTGCGACGCCGCGCGCGCCTTCGTCGCCGACCGCGGCCTCGCGACGGTCCCCGACGTCCCGCTCGAGATCGTGGAGACCCCGAGCTACCTCCGCCACATCATCCCGTTCGCGGCCTACGTCGAGCCCGCCCGCTTCGACGAGGCGCCGGCGGGAACGTACCTCGTGACGCCGAAGGTCGACCTCTCGCTCTTCCCCCACGCGGAGATCCGGAACACCACCGTCCACGAGGCCTGGCCCGGCCACCATCTGCAGCTCAGCGTCGCGAACCGCAACCCGAGCCTCGCGCGTGCCCTCGTCGGCGCGCCCGAGACCATCGAAGGCTGGGCGCTCTATTGCGAGGGGCTCCTCGGCCGCCACGGGTTCACGGCCTCGCCGAAGGAGCGCTTCGTGCGGGCGAAGGACGCCCATTGGCGCGCCCTGCGGGTCGTCCTCGACGTCGGCCTCCACACGGGGCGGTTGCGGTTCGAGGAGGCCGCGGCGCGCCTTGCGCGCGAAACCGGGATGACCGCCGAGGAGGCCACGGCCGAGGTCAAGCGCTACACGCTCGAACCCGGCTACAATCTCTCCTACCATCTCGGGCGCAAGGCCATCGAGGCGCTCGCGGCCCGCCTGCCGGAGGTGCCGGAGCGGGCCTTCCACGACGCCCTGGTCGCGGCCGGCTCCCTCCCCGTCCCGCTCCTCGAGCGGGCGATGCGGGAGACGCTTCAGCGCCCCGCCCGTGCGATGACATGACATGGACCTGTCGCTGTCGCGTCTGCAGGCGACACCCTTTTGCTCGCAAGGCTGCTATCGAGGGTTCCGATGGCTGAGAAACAGGTGCTCTTCCGGCTCGAAGAGGATCTCCTCGACAGGCTCGACCGGAAGCTCGCCCAGCGTGGTTATCGCACGCGCAATGCCTGGTTCCGCGACGTCGTGCGCGACTTCGCGGGCGAAGGGCGGAAGCGTCGCGACTGAAGCTCAGGCTCACGAGGTTGGCACGAACTTGAGCCCGTAGCGCCAGGCGCCCTGCTGCCGGTAGAGGCGCCTCAGCGCAGGCTCCACCTCGAGCCCGATCGCGATCCTGCCCGTTTCCACGTCCGCGAGGCGCGCGGTGACCCGGGGACCCTCCTCGAAACGCACGACCGCGACGGGGTACTCGCCCGCGAAGGCCTGCTCGGGGGCGAACTCCCCGGGCGACCCCCCGCGTCCGATGACCGTGAATGTCTCCACGACGGCCCGTCCCGCGAGGCGCTCGCGCGCAAACGCCCGGCCTCCGCACGCGGGGCACGCCGCGGGCGGAGGGTACGCGAGGCGGCCGCAGGCTCCGCACCGGGACGCTTCGAGCCGGTAGCGCGCGGGAAGATCCCGGGTGTAGGTCGCGGGCGGGATGTAGGCCCCGAGCGGCTCCTCGGGGATCGCGGCTCCCGCGGCGAAGGCGCCCCGCTCCATGAGCGCCTGATGGACGCTCGCCGGGCGGCCGCCGTCCGCGACGGCCTTGACGCCCGCGACGGCCGCGCGCGTTACCGCCTCGAGATGGACGATCGTGACGGCCCCCGCGTCCCGCGCGGCGGCGACGAGGCGGTGGCCCGGCTCGGCGTCCGCGAGCGCGAGGGCGAGATCGAACGGGGCCTGCGCGGCGCCGAGATCGCCGAGCCGACGTTCCGCGCTCTCGAGCGTGTGACGCGCGGCGAGCGGCTTGCCCCCGGGCCCCGGAAGCGTCGTCCCCACGGGGGAGGCGACGAGGGCGTCGATCGGGGGAAGCGGGCCGAGGACGGCGAGGGCGTCCTCGAAGAGCCCGTGCGGAACGTCGTCGAGGTCGGGGGAGCGCGCGACGCCCGCCGCGTCCAGGATGCGGCCGCCGAGCACCTCGCGCGCCGCGGATCCCGCGGCCGCAAGGCGCGCGCCCGCGCCGGGACCGACGACGAACGCCGCCGCCCCCGCGCCTTCGGCCTGCTCGGCCGGGTCGCCCGGCGCCGCCCTCGGAACGTCGACGGCGACCGCGAGCATCGGGCGCTCGACGGCGCGCGCGGAGTCGAAGGCGGCGACGAGGGCCGCAAGGCCGGCGGTGCGTCGCCCGCCGACGTCGAGGAGGCGCGCGTAGCGGAGACCAAGCGCCTCCGCGACGACCGCGGAGGCCGCCTCGTGCCCGCTTGTTGCGACGGCCACGAGACCGATCTCCTCGGGGTCGGCGCCCGAGGCCTCGAGCGCGCGCGCGGAGGCTTCGACGGCGAGCGTCGCCGCGTCCTCGTCCCAGGCACACGCGGATTTCGTCGCGAGGCCGCGGGGGCGCAGGTGCCCCCACGCGCGGCGCATCTCGTCCGCGGAGATCCGGAGCTTGCCGGCCGCGAGGCCCGCGCCGAGGATGGCGGGTTCCATCTCAACCCCTCCTCAGGACGTGGACGGCGCACGTCGCGCCCGAGCCGCCGACGTTGTGGGCGAGGCCGACCTCGGCGCCCGCGCGCTGGCGCGGTCCCGCCGCGCCGCGCAGCTGGAGGAATAGCTCGTGCACCTGCGCCGCGCCGGTCGCGCCGAGCGGATGGCCTTTCGCCTTGAGGCCGCCGGAGGCGTTCACGACGAGGTCGTTGCCGAGGCGCGTCGCGCCCGAGGCGACGAGCGGCCCGCCTTCTCCCTTCTTCGCGAACCCGAGGTCTTCCATGGCGAGGATCTCCGCGATGGTGAAGCAGTCGTGCACCTCCGCGACGTGCACGTCGCGCGGCCCGAGGCCGGCGCGTTCGAACGCGGCGCGCCCCGCCCGCTCGGTCGCGGCGAGCGTCGTGAGGCTCGCGCGGTCATGGAGCGCGAGGTGGTCGGTCGCGGCGGCGGAGGCCTCGATCCAGACCGGCGTGTCCGTGAGCGCGCGGGCGCGCGCCTCGGACGCGAGGATCATGGCGCTTCCGCCGTCGGTCGTCGAGCAGCAGTCGAGGACCGTGAGGGGCGCGGCGACCGTGGGCGCGGAAAGCGCCTTCTCGAGCGTGATCTCGCGGCGGAATTGCGCCTTCGGGTTCTTCGCCCCGTGCGCGTGGTTCTTCACGGCGACGCTCGCGAGGTGCTCGCGCGTCGTGCCGTACTCGTGCATGTGGCGGCGCGCGATCATCGCGTAGACGCCCGGGAAGGTCGCCCCCGCAAGGCGCTCCCAGGCCGTGTCGCCCGAGACGCCGAGCCAGTACCGCTGGTGGACGGGCGTGAGGTCCGTCATCTTCTCGAGCCCCCCCGCGAGCGCGACGTCGACGGCGCCCGACGCGACCGCGAGATAGGCGTCGCGCACCGCGAAGCCGCTCGAGGCGCACGCGTTCTCGACGCGGCGCGCGGGGATCGAGGGCCCGCCCGCCTGCTCGACGAGGTAGGCGCCGAGGTTTCCGAGCTGGGCGCCCCCGAAGCCGAGGCTGCCCACCCACGCCTCCTCCACGTCGCCGAGGGCGAGCCCCCGGTCCACGGATCCGAGCGCCTCGTGGACGGCCTCGGTGAAGAGCTCGCGCGGCGTCTCGGCGCGGGCGCCGAACGCGCTCATGCCGGACCCCACGATCGCGACGCGACGCATACGCACGGTGGAGCCCGCTTCGCGGCATGAGCGTTGCGGGCGGGCGGGGCGCATCCTTCGAGCGTCCGTTTTGAGGCATGCTCCAGAAACGGAATCCCTCATCCTTCGTGCGCAGGGGCGATGGCGCTCGGCGGATTCTCGTACGCCGTCCTCGCCGCGATCCTCACCGCGGGCACCGTGGCGGCGCTTCAGCCCTTCGCGGGGGAGCCGACCGAGCGGACCTACGTCCTCGAGGTCGACGACATGGCGCTCATCGTGCACGAGGTGTCGCACGAACGCCTCACGCGGGAGAAGGCCTCGCGGCCCTGGATCACGAACCACTGGTACTGGCCCCTCGCGCGCGGCTTCATCGACGGCGACGAGATCTGGGTCCAGGGCGACGCGTGGAACAAGCGCACGCTCATCGCGCACGAGGTCGGCCACGCCCTCGGCCACGACCACACGCTGCTGCCGACGACCATGAACGCGTGCGGCTGCCTGCGCTGGTTCGACTCCGAAGGGCTCGTACGGCTCGTGCCCGAGACGTGATCAGCGGCGGCGCGCAACGCGCGCCGCGGCGAGCGCGACGCCCGCAAGCGCGACGAGGCCCGGACCCGGGAGCCGCGAGGCCGCGCTGTCCTGGAGATCCTCCCCGAAATCGGCCTCCGGCGCGAGACGGGTGGGCGTGCTCTTCGGGGCCTCCATCGCGGGGCCTTCGATGAGAAGGCGTCCCACGCGCTCGATGGGATGCGCGCCGCATCCTTCCCATTTCGCGACCGCGCGGACCGTGTAGTTGCCGGGTTTGTAGTACGTGCGGTTCACGGCCCACCCCGTCGCGCCCTGGCCCTCGTCGCCGAAGTCCCACCGGACGTTGAGGCCCGGCCGCGTGTCGTTGCCTTCGAGGTCGGCCGCGAAGCGGACCGAGAACCCGGTGTAGCCCGCGGTCGGGAAGGTCGTGAAGTTGATGCGCGGCGATCCGCGGTCGCGGTAGATGGCGCTTGCGCCGCCCACGAGGTACGTGTCGCCGTTCGGGACGATGCGCGGCGTCCGGAATCCCTGGACGCACTCGAGCGGCGCGGGCCGCTCGCCGACGACCATGATCCGGTTGCTCAGGATCGCGAGGGGTTTCGGTCCGAGGAACACGAAGTCCCACGGAACGTCGTCGTCGATCGGGCAGGGATCGATCGTGACGCGGCGGAAGGGGCCCGCGGGCGCGCCCCAGAACGTGTCGCACGCTTTCGCGCCGCGCGAGAACCACGCGAAGGCCGTGCCGTTCGGCGCGACGGCCGCGTTCGCGCCGCGATAATCCCAGAACCGGTCGAGGAGCGTGCGCGTCACGCGCGGATCCGCGGCATGACCGAGCTGCACCTTCGTCGCGAGGGTCGCGTTCGGGATCGTGACGTTCGCGACATGGATCGCGTACCCGCCCGTCCGGTTGTACGTGACGCCGAATCCCCGGCCGTCCGCGAGGAGCGTCAGGCCCGTGGGGGTGCGGTCGAGACGCGGCCACGTCGTCCACACGGTGACGCCGGACGCTCCGTGGAGGGTGAAATTCCACCGCACGCCGTCGATGTGCAGGGTGAGAAGCCCGTCCGGCATCGTGCGCCACGTGTTCCACGGGCGGTACGGCGCGACGACGCGCTTCGCCGCCGTGCCGTTCGGCTCGGCCGTCGCGAACCAGGTGGAACCGCCGTCCTTCACGACGGCCCCGCCGATCATCGGCGGGACGGAGTAGAGCGCCCCCCACGATCCTCCGATGCGGCCGAGCGCCACGGAGACGATGCCTTCGCGCTCCCGGATGAACGTCGCCGTCCAGTTTCCCGAGGCGTTCGTGTCGTAGACGAGGAACGCATTGCGGTGCCACGAGAGCGTGTGCAGCGCCCCCCGCGCGTCGTACGCGAAATCGATGATGGACCGCTCCGCGCTCGACGGGAACGCGTGCACCGCTTCCCAGTCCGCCGACGCCGGAGGCATGAGCCCCGGCAACGCGAGGAGGACGATGGCGGCGAAGACCCCCGGGTGACGCATCCAGTCCCCCCGCTCTCTCGGCCGCCCGTCAAGAGGCCTTCGCTTTCGGCGGTTCCGGCCCGGGGCTCTCCGCCCCACGGTCCGGGCGCCGGGATTCGGACCGGGGCCGGCGCAGAGGCTCCGTGCGAGCCTTCCGGCCCCGGGAACGAGGAAAGCTGAAAGGCCCCCGCGGCCGGCTTCCGGCGAGCGCCGGGAGAGGGGAGGCAGAAGGCAGGGAGGGAGTCTCGGCCGCGGGGTCCTTGGACCCTCAGGGGCGCCGGTGGGTCATCTCAGTTTGCCCCGGGTTGGGCGTTCCCCCAATCACGGGGGCGCAACCGGCCACGGCGGGCGCGACCGACGCGGGTGGGGCTCACGGCAGGAGCGCGGCCACCGAGAAGGCGATCCACGGGCAGAGGGCGAGGAAGCTCGCCGCGGCGAGGCCGTGGAGCACGGCGCCCTTGCGCGTGCGCGTCCCGTCCTCCCAGCCCCAGAGCGCGGCCACGATGCCGAGGATGGCGATGAGGAGGATCGCGGCCGTGAGGGAGAGGAAGACGTCGAGGTCCGTCACGAACGCGACGAGCGCGGGGGGCGCGCCGGGCCAGGGCGGGGCCGCGATGTGCAGGATCAGCAGGATGGATTCGAGGGCGGCGAGCGGCAGCGCGAACCGGGGCGTCTTCCAGAGGACGAGGCCGATGAGGGTGCCGGAGGCGAGGCGCCTGCGCGGCGCGACCACGAGGTAGAGGAGCGCGAGGATCAGGTGGATCGCGCCCACGACGAGCAGCGTCCCCCAGAAGCCCCCGCCGTCCACGGGCAGCGCCACGATGCGCGCCGCGAAGAGGGCCCCCGCGAGGACGAGGACGACGCCGATGGCGAGGACGGTGAGACCGAACCCCCGGACGCGACGGTCGACGGCGACCACGTCGGACGCTTCCGTCGGGACCCCTATATGGACGTTGCGCGGGGTTGCCGGGGCCCGGCCCAGACTTTTTCACGGCGGCGCGCGTTGGGCCCGCGTTGAAACGGGCCGTCCTCGTCCTTTCCGGCGCGCCGCCCCCGCGCGCGGCCCTCGACCTCGCCCAGGGCGCCCTGCTCGTCGCGGTCGACGGCGGCGCGAACGTCCTCCATGGGTGGGGGCGTCTCCCGGACGTCGTCGTCGGGGACCTCGACAGCATCACGCGGGAGGCGCTCGCGTGGTGCGAGGCGGGCGGGGCGCGCATCGCCCGATTCCCCGTCGCGAAGGACGACACGGACGCCGCCCTCGCCCTCGCCGAGGCCCTCGCCTGGGGCGCGCGCGAGATCGTGTTCGCGGGCGCCACGGGCGGGCGGCTCGACCACACGCTCGCGAACTTCGGCCTCGCGCGCCGCGCGGCCGAGGCGGGCGCCGCCGTGCGTCTCGTGGAGGCGGAAGGCTCCGCGTGGGTCGTGGATGCCGCGCACCCGCTGCGCCTCAGCGATCTCGAAGGCCGCACCGCGAGCCTCCTCGCGCTCACGGGCGCGCTCGAAGGCGTGACCCTCGAGGGCTTCCGATGGCCGCTCGCCGACGCCCGGCTCGTGTTCGGCGACCCGCGCGGGGTCTCGAACGTCGTCGAGGCCCCCGTCGCGGAGGTCCGCGTCCGGGCGGGCATCGGGCTTCTCATCCTGCCTCCCGCGGGCGAAGGTTGATGACAACGGCGCGCTTCCCTGGAAACGAGGCTGAGGCATTGACCCGTTTCATCATCTTCCCCCTGATCGCCGCGCTCGCGCTCGCCGGCTGCATCGGCGCGGTGAACGCGCCCCCCGCGGACCCCGGACTGGACCTCGAAGCGCCGACGGCGCCGAGGGCGCTGAACCTGAGCTGGGGCTTCACGGACTGCACGGCCGCGATCGGGCTCTTCCCCGTCCAGGCCTCGAAGCTCAAGCCGTTCCTTCCCGAGGGCTTCCGGGCCCACTCCTTCCCTGAGATGGGGCTCCCGCCGGACCCCCGCGGCGACGCGAACCTCGGCCTCGAGGCGTTCACGTGCAAGGCCGGCGTCGGCCTGAACGGGACGTACGAAAAGGCGTTCTACGGCAGCATGTTCGCCTCGGTCGAGCCTCCGGCCCACCTCAAGGATCCCGCGCCCGGAACGATGCACTTCGTGAAATGGGACGTCCTCGTCCACGACGAGGCATTGCGGAACGCGCTCGCGAGCCTCGGCGTCCCCGCCAAGGCCGGAAGCGTCGGCTCGACGGTCGCGAAGACCCCCCTCGGCGACGGCAACCTCCTTTCGCTCGACCTCACGCTCGACGGGAAGAAGTTCAACTTCCAGACCGGCGGCCCCGCCTCCCCGCTCACCGGGAACTTCGTCGAATACACCGCCGTCCCCGGCGGCCTTGTGAAATGGACCGCCACGTTCACGGGCGTGACGGGCAACGCTCCCGGCACGATCGCGATCGACCCCGCAAGCGACGCCTACAAGATCGCCGGATCGGACCGCGTGCAGGCCCTCTTCTACCAGAGCACGGCGCTCACCTTCAAGGACGGCACGATCACGTTCGTCCCCGCGGGGACGAACGCGACCGCCCCCGCGAAGTGAGACCGTTTCCCAGGGGACGCGCGCGGTCGCGCGCGTCCTCCGGAGGGGCCCGTTCCGCTCGGAAACCTATAAAACGCCCTCCCCGCTTTTCGGCCGCATGGCTTCGGTCGGCGCCACCTCGGCGGGATCCCGGACCGTTTCGAACACCGCGTCTGAGCGGCCCTTCGACGGAGAGTACGACGTCATCGTGGCCGGCGGCGGCCCGGGCGGGTCCGCGACCGCGGCCTTCCTCGCCCGCGAAGGCATCAACGTCCTCCTCCTCGAGAAGGCGCGCTACCCGCGCGACAAGACGTGCGGCGACGCCATCTCGGGCAAGTCCGCGACCGTCCTCCGCGAGCTCGGCATCATCGACCAGGTCGAGGCCGCGCCGCACTCCATCGCCGAGGGGGTCCGCTTCTCGGGCCCCGACGGCGACGAGCTCACGATCCCGTTCCCGAAGAACGTCGACCCGAACGGCATCAAGAACTCGAAAAAGTACAACTACGTCACGCCCGGCTACGTGGCCCGGCGCCTCGTCTTCGACAACATCGTCTTCCAGCACGCGAAGGCGCAGAAGAGCGTCACCACGATCGAGGAGTTCGAGGTCAAGGACGTCCTCTTCGAGAACGGCAAGGCCGTGGGCGTCTCCGGCAAGGACGCCGACGGCGTCGAGCGCCGCTACGGCGCGAAGGTCGTCGTGGGCGCGGACGGCGCGATGTCGGTCGTCGCCCAGAAGGTCGGCGTCTTCGACCGCGACCACGACCACTGGCTCGGCGCGTTCCGCGTCTACTACGAAGGCGTGACGGGCATGACGAAGGACATCGAGATCCACTTCGTCGACGGCCTCATCCCCGGCTACTTCTGGATCTTCCCGCTCGAGAACGGTCTCGCGAACGTCGGCAGCGGCATGGTCGAGACGGACCTGCAGGCCGTCGACAAGAACGGGAAGAAGAAGGTCCAGCTCGTCGAGGACACCTACAAGATCATCCGCGAGCACCCGAAGTTCAAGGACCGCTTCAAGGACGCGAAGGAGCTGCCCGGCACGCGCAAGGGCTGGCTTCTCCCCGTCGGCTCGAAGCGCCGCACCATGCACGGCAACGGCTGGGTCCTCGTGGGCGACGCGGCCGCGCTCATCGACCCGTTCTCGGGCGAAGGCATCGGCAACGCGATGGTCTCGGGCCGCCTCGCCGCGGCGACCATCACGAAGGCCCTCGCCGCCCGCGACACGGGCGCCGCGGCCCTCGCGCCGTACGAAGCCGCCGTCCGCGCCGAGCTCGACCGCGAGCTCATGATGAGCTACAAGCTCCAGAAGCTCGGCCGCCACACGTGGCTCCTCAACTTCGTCCTCCGCCGCGCGGCGAAGAAGCCGCAGGTCCGCGACATCATCAGCCAGATGCTCGCCGACCGCGAGAAGAAGGAGGAGTTCGGCTCGGTCTGGTTCTACATCAAGCTGCTCTTGATGTAGGGTCGGACGCGCCGAACGGGCGCCTGTGGCCGTAGGCCCCTGACCGTACACGTGGACGTTCACGTGTGTTGCCACGCCCCAACACGTGGACGTTCACGTGT
>Ga0247717_1000545_pt1 | contig 11165 bp, 11 predicted proteins | sample 24E_NmetaG_FD_189047 | JGI IMG/M metagenome (GOLD analysis project Ga0247717, IMG submission 189047) | Soil microbial communities from hillslope of Landscape Evolution Observatory, University of Arizona, Oracle, AZ, United States - 2-4-E_N | ecosystem: Engineered > Artificial ecosystem >... | reverse complement strand
GCGGCCCTCGTCCTCTACACGCTCGCGACGGCGGCGTACGCGGCCACGCGGCGCGCGGCGTGATCGGACGGAAAATCACGAGAAGATGACCGCGGAGGGCCGGGATCGGGGGCTCCCGACCCTCCGGGGCGTGTTCGAATCGCTGGCCTACTGGAGGTGGAACGGCGCGCCGCTGCCTTCCACGTCGAAGATCCGGTAGTTGCGGACTGCGGGCTCGGGCGCAGGGCGCGACGAGCCGTACCAGTAGAGGTCCACGAACGCGGTGTCGTGCGCGTGGTCCTTGAGCTTCCCGCCGCCGTTGTCCGTCGGATTGAACGGGTGCGAGTTGCCCTCCTTGTTGTCGTTGCCGCTCGGACAGTACCATTCCGTCCAGGGCTTCGCGCCGCCGGCCTGCGATTCGCAGCCGTTGGTGTCGTCGGACGCGTTGCCGTGGAGCTTGCCGCCCTTCACGGTGGTCTTCGCGTAGTTGGGCGTGAAGCCGCTCACGAAGTCCTCCATGTAGAAGACCAGCTCGGCGTTGTACCGGCGGTAGTTGTGGTACTGGACCTTCGTCGACTTGTCGAAGGTCGAGTTGTAGGCGTCGTAGGCGCACCCGCCGCCGGGCGTCTCGCCGAAGAGGGCGGGGTTGCCGTCGTAGCAGTACGAGGCGCCGCCGTTGTTTCCGGGGTTGGTGGGCTCGTAGTAGCCCGCGGACGGGTTGTCGATGAACGGGTTGCAGTTCGAGTTGCCGTCGTCCGCGACGAAGACGGGGCTTCCGCGCAGGTTCGCGACCCACACGAACCACTTGTTCGTGTACTGCTCCGGCGGGGGCAGGTTGCGGTCGGTGAAGAACTTCTCGAGGTCTTCGCCGCGACCCTGGTAGTTGGGGTTGCGCTCGGCGACCTTGCGGTACTTGTCGACGATGAACGTGTGGTCGTTCGGGTCCGTGACGTAGTAGGACTCGATGTACTCCGTGCGCTTCGCGGCCGCCCCGGGCGACGGGTGGCCCGCCTGCACCGCGGCGACGGCGCCGCCGCAGGGGTAGCGGACGCAGCCGTACTGCGTGTTGTTCATCTTGTAGCCGCATTCGACGAGACCGGAGTTCGTCGTGTTGAGCGTCGCCTGGACCTGGTCCGGGCGGAGCAGGTACTGGTCGTTGAACCAGAGCTTGCCCTGCGCCATCACGATCTCGCGCGCGAGGACGGTGACACCGGTGATGTTCCGGTTCACGACGGCCTGCATCACCGTGTACACGTTGTGGCCTTCGACGACCTGCTCGGTCTGAACGCCCAGCTCGCTGTAGACCTGTGCGAACGCGAGCCCAGGGGCCATGATCACAAGACCGATCACGGCGACAGTCATGATTCCGCGGCGCGACACCAACTCGGGCCTCCCGGGACGGCATGACCCCTGTGGCGGTATATCCTCCGCCATGTCACCCCGGTGAGGGACAAGAGGCCGCCCGGAGCGGCCGCCGGAGCGAAGCCGCCCGGTTTATCTCCGGGACCTCCGCTCCCCCCGCATGGCCCGCGGATTCGAGCACGTCGACCATACCGCGGACCTCGCGATCCACGCCTGGGGCGCGACCCTGGGCGAGGCCTTCGAGGAGGCCGCGCGCGGCCTCTTCGCCTACATGACCGAGATGGAGACGGCGCGGCCCGTCGGCGCCTTCCGCTTCGTTCTCGCCGAAACGACGCCCGAGCGGCTCCTCCACGCCTGGCTCGAGACGCTCCTCTTCCACCATCAGCGGGACCTCCTCGTCTTCTCGCGGTTCCGCTGCGACGTCGCGCCCGACGGGTTGAGCCTCGAGGGCGTCGCCGAGGGCGAGGCCTACGCGGCCGAACGGCATGGCCCCATCCACGAGGTGAAGGCGGTGACCTACCACGACATGCGCATCGTCGCGTCGCCGCCGCGCGTGGAAGTCGTCGTGGACATCTAGCGGAGCCAGCGGCCGCGGCCGCGCGGGCTCATCTCGAAGCCGCCCGCGACCGGGTTCAGGTCGCCCTCGTCCTCGAGGTGCGACTGGACCCACTTTGTGGCCTCGCGGACCTTCGTCGCGCTGACGCCGCCGCCCCCGCGCTCGACCGCCGTGAGGGCGGCGCGCTCCATCTCCTTGAGCGTGACGGGACGGCTGGACTTGAGGAGCTCCTCGACGATGGCGTCCCGGATATCGTGCAGGAGCCCCTCGTCGATGCCCGTGGGTTTCGGGGGCATGGAAAAAGTGCCGTGGCGGGCAGACGTTTGCCCCTATATGGCCCCACCGGTGCTGCGACGCGGTCGATTTTTACGCGGTCCCGCCAATACGGATATGATTTCGCGAGGCCCATGCCGCGCGCGGGCCGGTCGCTTCGACCTCCGTTCCGCGATCGTCCCCGGGGCCCTCGCTGCGCTTCTTGCGGGGGACCCTCCCTTTCCCATGGGCGCTCGACCCCGCCGGATCGCCGAGCGCTAAGCTTTTCATGGTCCTTCGTCCATGGTGGACCGAGGAGGAAGACCGTGGGAACGCTCTTCGATCATCTGTCGGCCCTCTTCGCGGCGCCCCAGCCCGTGCCCGTCGAGGACCTGCGGACGTCCCTCACGAGAAGCCTCCCCCGCCGCGCCATCCTCGAGGTCGTGGAGCGCTCGCCGGGGATCCCGCTCGGCGTGCTCATCACGCGGCTCCCGTATGGTTCGGGAACCGTCTATCATCATCTTCAGGTCCTTGAGCGCGCGGGCCTCGTCACGACGATGGCGTCCGGCCGTCGGCGCCTCATCTATCCTACGGCTCCCTCCGCGACGGCCCCGCCGGACACGCGGCATCTCGTCCTGCTCAGCACGCCCACGGCGAGGAGGATCGCCCGCGTGATCGTCGACCGCCCCGGCTGCTCGATCGGGGAGATCTTCCTGAGGACGGGCGCGTCCCCGCGGATGGTGTACTACAACCTGAAGCAGCTCACCGCCGCGGGCCTCGTCTCCTCGGCGTCGGCGACGCGCTACAAGCAGCTTACGGCGTCCCCGGCCCTCCCCATCATCCTGGCCCGCGCCGAACGGATGGTCGCGGAAGCGGACCGGGGCGCGCGGACCTGAGCCCAAATCCTTAATCCCGAAGCCCCCGTCTCGGCCTCGATGCCCTGGACCGGCAAGCTCGAGCGGATCGACCCCTGGCGCCTGCGGATCCCCGTGGGCGAGAAGCCCGGCATGCGCGTCCCGGGCAAGATCTTCGCGAGCGAAGCCATGATTTCGGACCTTGCGTCCGACAACGCCGTCGAGCAGGTCGCGAACGTCGCGACGCTTCCCGGCATCGTCGGCGAAAGCCTCGCGATGCCCGACATCCACTGGGGCTACGGCTTTCCGATCGGCGGCGTCGCGGCGTTCGACGCCGAGGAGGGCGTGCTCTCCCCGGGCGGCGTCGGCTTCGACATCAACTGCGGCGTCCGCCTCATCCGCACCGACCTCACGGAGCGCGAGGTCCGCCCGCGCCTCCGCGAGCTCGTCGACACGCTCTTCCGCCTCGTGCCATCGGGCGTGGGCTCCAAGGCGCGCGTGCGCCTCTCGAAAGGCGACACGCGCGACGTCTTCATGGAAGGCGCCGCGTGGGCGATCGGCCAGGGCTACGGCTGGAAGGACGACCTCGAGCACATCGAGCACCGCGGCACAATGCCCGGCGCGAACCCCGACAAGGTCTCCGACAAGGCCGTCGAGCGCGGCGCGCCGCAGGTGGGAAGCCTCGGCGGCGGGAACCATTTCCTCGAGATCCAGCGCGTCGACCAGATCTTCGACGAGGCGACCGCGCGCGCGTACGGCCTCACCGAGCCCGGCCAGGTGTGCGTCATGATCCACTGCGGCTCGCGCGGCGCGGGCCACCAGATCTGCACCGACTACCTCGACAGGATGGAGCGCGCCGCCGAGCGCTACCGCATCGCGCTCGTCGATCGCCAGCTCGCGGCGACGCCCGCGAACTCGCGTGAAGGCGAGGACTACTACGCGGCCATGTGCGCGGGCGCGAACTTCGCGTGGACGAACCGCCAGCTCATCACGCACTGGGTGCGCGAGGGCTTCCACGCGGTTTTCCAGCGCGACCCCGAGGCGATGGGCATGCGCCTCGTGTACGACGTCTCGCACAACATCGCGAAGCTCGAGGAGCACGAGGTCGACGGGCGCCGCCGCAAGGTGTACGTGCACCGCAAGGGCGCGACGCGCGCGTTCGCGCCGGGCCATCCCGACGTTCCCCCGCTCTACCGCGCGGTCGGGCAGCCGGTGCTCGTCCCCGGCGACATGGGCACGTCGAGCTACGTGCTCGCGGGAACGGACCAGGCGATGCGGGAAAGCTTCGGAAGCGCCTGCCACGGCGCGGGCCGCGTGAAGTCGCGCACGGCCGCCGCGAAGGCGTGGCGCGGGGAGGACGTGATCCGGGGGCTCGAGGCGCGCGGCATCATCGTGAAAGCGGCGAGCGCGCGCGTCGCGGCCGAGGAGGCACCGGACGCCTACAAGAACGTGAGCGACGTCGTCGACGTCTGCCACGGCGCGGGCATCGGGCGCAAGGTCGCGCGCATGGCGCCGATCGGCTGCGTCAAGGGATGAGATGACGGCCCGCCGATCCGCCGGAGAGACGCGGATCGGCGGGGCCGTGGGGTGACCGGACCCGCCGGTGTGTCGCGGGCGACGGGTCGTGTTCAGGCTCAGGGGCGGCGCGAGACGAGGATCGCGACAAGGCCGATGGCCGCCGCGACCGCCGCGAGGGCGACGCCGGGGACCGCGAGGTCCTGGCTGCGGACGTCCTTCTTGGCCGACGTCGTGTCGACCTCCTGATCGTTCTTCGGGCCCGAGCCGTCGAGGTACTGCACGTCGCCGCGGCAGGCGTACTCCGCGCTTCCGTCCATGCACGAGCCCTCGCCGCGGGTGAGGTTGTCGCCCGAGGAGGAGTCGTCGACGGGCTTGCTGCATTCGATGCACTCTTCGTCGCCGTACGGCTGCGGCTCCTCGGAACCGGCGGAGGTCGTACAGAACCGGTCGGGCGGACAGTCGGGCTTGCCTTCGTAATACTCCGCCGCCGCGAGGGGGGCCATCGTCAGCAGGCTCACGAGCGCGAGGATGAGGGTGCGCATGGTCTTCGACCCAAGGAGGTCGGCCCAGGACTTCTGGCCTCGGAATTGGGCGGGGCGCGGCCCAACGGGCCGTTCCCTGACCGACACGACACCTGAACGTGTTTATGCCGGCAGGATGCTGGGGCCGGCCATGCGCGCCGTCCTCGCCGCCGCCGTCCTTCTCGTCGCGATGATCCCCGCCGCGGGCGCGACCGCCGAGCCGAAGCTGCCCGATCTCACGATCTCCGACATCGCCTACCGCTGGATCCTCACGAAGCGCGAGCCCTACGAGCCCGACCCGCTGAACCAGGCCACGCTCGCCCCCGCGACGAACCGCGTCGAGGTGAACCTCACCGTGACGAACCTCGGCAACGCGAATGCGACCGACGTGCGCGTCCTCATCGTCTTCGGCGTGGGCGTGACGCTCAGCGCCAATCCGAACATCGGCACCGTCCTTGCGGGGCAAAGCGTCCAGGCGACCGTCGTGGTGAGCGTCCCCGCGCCGCAATACTGCTTCAAGGTGGACGGCCACAACACGATCGCGGAATCGAACGAGGCGAACAACGACGGCGGCTGCCACCTCATCGAGGGCGCCGACCTCGTCGGGTTCGCGTGACGGCGGTCAAAGAACCGCTCAAACGACGTTATACCCCACCCGGGGACTGTCCGTCCCGGGTGCCGGAATGCTCCGGGAGGCTTTCGATCACGCATGGGCCGTGTGTGCCACGACACGCGTGACGCGGGACCCCCCGGCGGTCCTTCCTGCGATCGGTCCACGATCAACCGCTCACAACCAAGCCTCCGCGTCCGTTCGCGCGCCGCCTCCCTCCGTTTCCGCGGCGCTCGCCGGAAAGGGCCCTTCCGCCTTCCGGAGCGCCGGCGCCCACTCCCTCCGACCGCAAACCCCGCGTCCCCGTGCCGTACCGGACGCGGGGGCGGCCGCGCCGCGCGCGCGACCGCTTCCTCTCCTCGACGGGAGCGCCCGGGGACCCGCCGCGCGCGGGTCGCGGGCCTTTTCCGTTTTCGTAGCCCCCCGCGGCGACACCCGAACCGTCAACCCGCGCCCCGCGAACGGCCGCGCGCTTGCGACGCGGGAGGCTTGACGTGGCGCGCCGACCGATGCTCGAGGCCGCCCTCGTCCTCGCGCTTCTCGCCTCCACCGCCTCCGCGCAGGTGGTGGGCGGCTCGTTCGGCGCGGAGGCCGACCCGGCCGAGCGCGTGGGCGACGAGGGGCGATTCCTCGTGGTCGTCCGCAACCACCACCGCCTCGACGCCGACCTCCGTCTCGACGTCCTCCGCAACGCGGGCAACCTGACGGTCTCGATCGACCCGCCCACGCTGCGCGTCCCCGCCGGCGGGTCCGACGCCTTCGCTGTCCGCCTCGCGCTCCCCGACGGCGCGGCGCCCGGCGCGCGGCACGTCGCGACGCTCCGCGCGCGCGACCCCTCGCTCGGCAGCGCGCCGCCGGTCGACCTCGCGCTCGTCGCCCCGATGTCGCCCTCCCAACCCGCGCCCGCGCCGCGGCCCGACCTCGCGATCGAGGCCGTCGAGCGCGCGCTCGACGCGGCCTCCGGGGAGACCGTGGTCGCCGCCTTCGTGGTGCGCAACACGGGCGGAACCCCGCTCCACGTCCTTCTCGACGCCGTCGCGCCCGACGGCTGGCGGCCCGCGCTCGACGCGGCCGCCCTCGCCCTCGACCCGGGCGTCGCCGCGACCGTCCAGGCGCTCGCGACCGTTCCCGCGGGCGCGGGCGGCACGACGGCGCGTCTCGCCGTCGTCGCGACCGCGGGCGACCTTGCCCGCGAGGCCGCGACGCTCGTCCACGTCGCGCCCGACGCGCCGTCCGAGGCGACCCCGCGGCCGACGCCCGCGCCGGAGGAAACGGCGCCCCGCGACCCGGTCGAGGAGCGGCCGCCCGCCGAGGGCGCGCGCCCGCGACCCGCCGAGCCGCCCGCGCCGAAACCCGAGCCGAAGCGGCTCATGCTCATCGTCTCCGATCGCCTCGTCGGTCCCGCGGGCGGGGTCGCGGTCGGCACCGTCACGCTCCTCGGGGGCGACACCGCCGAGCGCGTCTCCCTCGCCCCCAGCCTCGACGCCGGATGGGCCGCGGACCTGCAGCGCCGCCTCGTGGACGTGCCGCCGCACGGCCGCGTCGACCTCTGGCTCGTCGTCCGCGTTCCGGTCGACGCCGCGCCGAAAGCGACGTCCCCCGGCGTCGTCGTGGCCACGGGCGCAGGCCCGTCGCTCTCGGGCGCGTTCATCGTCGAGGCCGCCGAGCCCGAGGGGGTCTTCGAGGCCGGCGCGACGACCTCGCTCACCCCCCACACGGGCGGCGGCGAGCCCGTGGGCGCCGCAAGCCTCGTCGTGCGCGACGTGGGCCGGGGCTTCGAGCGCGCCTTCGACGACCTCGCCCCCATCCTCCTTGCCGGAGGCACCGGTCTCGTCGCGGGCCTCGGCCTCGTCGCCCTCGCCGCCCGCCGCGAGGCGTGGCGCATCGCGGCCGCGTCGCTCCTCGCGCCGCTCTACACGCGGCTCGAGCGTCCGGGCGTCCTGGGCCATCCCGATCGCGCCCGCATCCTCGAGCGCGTCGCGGCCGATCCGGGCCTCCACTTCCGCGGCCTCCAGCGCGCCCTCGGCCTCCACACGGGCGCGCTCGTGTACCACCTGCGCGTGCTCGAGCGGCACCGGCTCCTGGTGTCGCGCCCCGACGGCCACCTCGTGCGATACTTCCCGGCGACGGGCCCGCGCGTCGTCGCGCCCATGCTCCGCGGGCTTCGCGCCGAGGTCATGCACGCCGTCGTGCTGACGCCGGGCCTCACGCAGCGCGAGGTCGCCGATCGCGTGAACGCATCGAAGCAGGCCGTGCACTACCACGTGAAGGCCCTCATCGCCCAGGGACACCTGCGCATGGACGTGGACGGCGGCCTCGCCCCCGTCCGCTCCGAATCACAGCCTTCTTGAACCGACCCGCCGCTCGCGGACGTCGTTGACCGAGACCCTCGAGCGAGCCGAGCTCCGCAAGACGCGCCGCAACTTCGTCCTCGCCCTCCTCGGCGCCCTCGGCGTCATCTCGTTCCTCATGTTCCGGCCCTTCCTCACGTACGTCATCCTCGGCGGCGTGTTCGTCTATGTGCTCTGGCCGGCGCAGCTCGCGCTCACGCGCGTCGTGCGACGACCCGGCGCCGCGGCCGGCATCCTCCTCGTCATCGTCTTCACCATCGTGCTCGCCCCCCTCGCGTTCATCTCCTTCGAGCTGGCGCGCACGGTGAGCAGCGTCCTCTCGGAGGAGTCGCCTGAGGGCGTGCTCGCGACCATCGACGAGTCCATCGCCCGCCTCGCGACCGCCTTCGGCCTCGACCCGCCGCCGAACGGCACCTCCGCGACGGCGCTTGCGGGCGCGCTCGCGCAGACGCAGGCGTGGCTTTCGGGCCATCTTCCCGACCTCCTCACCGTCGCGGCGCTCATCCTGCTCGGCTTCCTCGTGATGGCCTTCGTGATCTTCTACGGCCTCATCGAGGGCGAGAGCATCGTCCAGTACGTCAAGTCCGTCATGCCGCTCACCGAGAAGCAGTCGAAGGACCTCTTCGAGGAGCTTCGGCGCACGCTCGACGCGGTCCTCTACGGCCAGCTCGTGCTCTCGTTCGCGGCGGGCGCGCTCGGCGCCGTGGGCTACGCGCTCTTCGGCATCCCGCAGCCCATCTTCTGGGGCTTCGTCACGTTCGTGTTCGCGCTCCTCCCCGTCGTCGGCGCCCCCGTCGTGTACGTGCCGGCCGCGCTCTGGCTCGTGAGCGAGGGCAGAAGCACGGAGGGCATCGCGCTCCTCGTGTACGGCTTCGTGTTCCTCAACATGATCGAGCACATCCTCCGCCCGCGCCTCGTCGGCGAGAAGGCCCAGATGCACCCGTTCCTCGTGCTCGTCGGCGCGATCGGGGGCCTCGAGGTCTTCGGGTTCGTCGGCTTCATCGTGGGCCCGATCGTGCTGAGCCTGCTCGTCGCCGTCCTGAACTTCTGGAGAAAAGACTACTTGCCGAGCTACGAAGCCGGCAAGGCGTGAACGAAAAGGGATGAGGCGGGCGACCGAAGGCCGCCCGTGATTTCGCGCTCAGTACCGGCCGCCGCGGCCGCCCGAGTCGCGGTCCCGGTAACCGCCGCCACCGCCGCGCCGGTCGCCGCCGCCGTAGCCGCCGCCGCGGCCGCCGCCACCGCCGTAGCCGCCGCCGCGACCACCGCCGTAACCGCCACCGCCGCCGCCGTAGCCGCCGCCACGGCCTCCGCCGTAGCCGCCGCCGCCGCCGCCGCGTCCGCCGCCGTATCCGCCGCCGCCGAAGCTCCGGCGCTCCTGCGCGTGCTCCTGGTCGGAGACGTTCTTGTTCGCGGGGTCGGCCGCGACCTCCTCGTCGATGCGCTGCATCTTGCCGAACTTTCCGACGTTCAGCCGGATGTGCCCGCGCACGAGGGTCACGTAGCCGTTCTCGATGAGGACGCTCTCGCCCTCGTTGATCTGGCCGATCTGCTCGTTCCAGAGCGAGAAGACCACGTTGCCCGTGTCGTCCCCGATGGTCGCTTCGGCGACGCGCTTGTTGTCGCCGAATTTGCCCGGGACCTCCTTCACGGGGGCGATGCTCAGAACCTTGGCCTTGACGTTGAAGTCCTTGGACCTCGGGGTCAGATCGCCGATCTTGACCGCCTGGGTCGGGGCCCTCTGCGTGTCCATGTCGTCACGTCTCTCGTGTCTGTCGGCAAGCCCCTTGAGGTCCTGCGGCAGCCTCACGTCCTACGGCTGCTCCGTATTTAACGCCATCGCGTCGGGGGCTTCATGGACGCGCGACGCGCCGCTGAGCGGCCGCGAGCGCGGCCCCCACGACGGCCTCCGCGCTGGGCGCGAGGGTCTTCGAGGACCAGTAGCGCAGGTAGCCCGCGCCCTTCACGGGGACGGGCAGGCCGCTCGCGTTCGGGTGCCCGCCGCCCCCGAACGGCTGCGCGATCTCGTGGCAGACCTCCATGCCTTTGCGGCTCCGGAGGCTCGCGAAACCGTCGGGCTTGAAGAGGATCGCGACGTCCGCGCCCCGCTCGATGAGCGCGTGGAGCGTCTCGTTCGTGGGCACCTCGCCGTAGGTGGCCGCGACGGCGGCCCCGTTCTGCCGGCGCCACGTCGCGCGCGCGACGCCGCGCTCGATGAGCGCCTCCTTGCGGTCGGCCTCGCGCGCGGCGGCGGCGCGAAGCGTCGCGTCGTCCACCTTGCGCGCGGCGACGAGGTGCTCGACGAAACGCTCCGACCCGAGATCCGCGACCGCGTCGTGGAGGCCCTGGCTCCACGGGTCCTTCCGTAGCCACAGGTCGTGGTCGCGCACGACCTCCGCGAGGCGGGAGGCGAACGGGTCGCCCGGGTGGTCCGCGGCGGCGACGAGCGACGCGCCGCAATGCGTGCCGCTCGCGTCGACCGTAATCTCCGCGAACTCCTTCATCTCGTCGACGGGCGCGCCCTCCCACTGGCGCGCGTGGTGGTCCATCCATCGGACGCGCCAGCCGTCGTCCGCGATTTCGCGCAGGAGCTCGAGGACGCGACGCCCTTCGCCGCGCTGGAAGGACAGGTCCGTGACGACGAGATGACGGGCCCGCGAGGGGACGTTGCGCAGGAGCGAGAGCACCGACACCATGGCGCCGGGATCCACGAACACGGTATCGACGCCGGTCCGCGAGTAGCGCAGGCGGACGAGCGCGTCGCACGCGGCGCCGTCGAGACATCGCGCGTGGGTGACGTGCAGCGCGACGGGCGCATGGTACGCGGCGCGGTAGAACGCGCGCTCGAACCGCCACGTCTTCACGAAGGCGGGAAGGAAGAAGCCGGCGTCCGGAAGCGCGCCCACGCCGGGGCCAAGGCGCGACCGGCGCTTGAGCGTTTCTTCACGAAACGCGCGCCGCGTGCGCGCAGGCGGGGCAGACGGCGTCGAAGGGCCGGCGACCTTCCGCGTCGAAGACGGAGGCGCAGGCGGGACACTTGAGGGTCAGGGATTCGAGGGGGCTTCCGGCCTCGATGGCGGCGACGAGGCCGCAGGCGGGGCACGAGGCGTCGAAGGGGCGCCGCCCCTCGGCTTCGAAGTCGTGCGCGCACGACTTCGAAGC
>Ga0247717_1000543_pt1 | contig 11181 bp, 8 predicted proteins | sample 24E_NmetaG_FD_189047 | JGI IMG/M metagenome (GOLD analysis project Ga0247717, IMG submission 189047) | Soil microbial communities from hillslope of Landscape Evolution Observatory, University of Arizona, Oracle, AZ, United States - 2-4-E_N | ecosystem: Engineered > Artificial ecosystem > Mesocosm... | reverse complement strand
TGCGCGAGCGCGACCACGCCCTCGGCGGCGCTGCCGTTGCGAAGCACGAGCGCGAGCAGCTCGTGGTCGGCGAGCACGCTCGCGCCGTGCGCCGCCAGCCGCTCACGCGGGCGGTCGGCCGGCGGCCGGTCTCGGACGGATACGCTTCGCACGGGCATGGTCGCAATCCTGAGGCGTCCCGGGCGCGAAATGAAGCGATCCCGCCCGGATCGCTCCGAACGGGATCAACAAGAGCCTTCGCGTCAGGTCAATTCCGGGAAGAACAGCCCGAGCTCGCGCTTCGCCGACTCGGCCGAGTCGCTGCCGTGCACGATGTTCTCGGTGATCGCCAGGCCGAGGTCGCCCCGGATCGTTCCCGGCGCGGCCTTCTTGGGGTCGGTCGCGCCCATCAGGGTGCGGCAGACGCTGACCGCCTCTTCGCCCTCGACGCACATCGCCACGACCGGGCCCGAGGTGATGAACGAGACCAGATCGCCGAAGAACGGCTTCTCCTTGTGCTCGCCGTAATGCGTCTCGGCGAGCTCTGCGTCGATCGTGAACAGCTTCATCCCGATGATCTTGAGCGTCTTGCGCTCGAGCCGCCAGACGACCTCGCCGACGAGGCCGCGGCGGACGCCGTCGGGCTTGACCATGACAAACGTGCGTTCGGACATGCTCGTGAGTTCCTCCAGGAGATGGGAATTGCCGCCCGTCTTTGTAGCATCCTCCGGCCGCCGCCGCGATCCGGCGGCCGGAGGATCCGCGGGGCCGTTCCTCCCGCTCATCCCGCGACCGGCGACACCGCTCCACCGCGATGCGTGCGTTGCCGGCATCGGCGACGGAGAGGTTGCCGTCGCCGCCCGATCGCCGGCCCGGACGGGTCGTCGAGCTCGGAGATGCCGAATTGGTTCAAGGAGACGCCACCGAGGCTGAAGACCTGGATGCGCGCGGCAGGTCAAGCGCGGCCGCGCACGGCGGCCACGAGATAGAGCGAGCCGGCCACGAGCACCGCGTCCCGGTCGCCGGCGCCCTCGACCGCGGCGGTGAACGCGGCCCGGGGGTCCTCGATGACGCGGACCGGCGTGCCGAAGGCTTCGACGGCGGCGGCGACCACCTCGGCGGGCACGGCGCGTCCGCTCGGCGGCACGGTCGCGATCACCTCGGTTGCCAGCGCCGCGAGCGGCGACATCGTGCCTTCGACGTCCTTGCCGGCGAGCATGCCGGCGACCAGCGTCAGCCGATCGAACTGGAACGACTCGGCCATGGTCTCGGCCAGGGCGCGGGCGGCGTCGGGATTGTGCGCGCCGTCCAGAACGATCAGCGGCCGCCGCTGCACGACCTCGACACGCCCCGGGTCGGTGACGGCGGCGAAGGCGTTCGCCACGACGCCGTCGTGCAGGTCCCGGTCGCCGAGGAAGGCCACGACGCCCGCCAGCGCGACCGCGGCGTCGTGTGCCAGGTGAGCGCCGAAGAGCGGAAGGAACACGTCCCGGTAAACGCGCTCCCCGACCCGCAGGGTCATCGCGGTGCCGCCCATCGCCAAGGCTCGCTTCTCGATCGCGAACTCGGCGTCGATCCGGCGAAGCGTGGCTCCGACCTCGCCGCAGCGCCGGCGGATGACCTCGAGCACGGCGGGATCCCGCTCGCCGGTGACGCACACGGCTCCGCGCTTGATGATGCCGGCCTTCTCGCGGGCGATCTCCACCGGGGTCGCGCCCAGCTCAGGATGGTCGACCGCGACCTCGGTGATGAGAGCGACGCGGCCGTTGACGAGGTTGGTGGCGTCCCAGGATCCGCCCATGCCGACCTCGACGACGGCCGCCTCGACGGCTCGTTCCGCGAACCACACGTTCGCCATCGCAGTGACCGCCTCGAACCACGTCACCGGCCCGTGGCGCTCGTCGACGGTTCGAAGGTACGGCTCGAGATAGGCGAACGTGTCGGCGAACTCGGCCTCGGAGATCGGCTCGCGGTCGTAGACCATGCGCTCGCGAGGCGAATGCAGATGCGGCGAGGTGTAGGTGCCGACGCCGAGCCCGATCTCCCGCAGCACCGATGCGGCGACGCGCGCTGCCGTCGTCTTGCCGTTGGTGCCGGTGATCTGGATCGACGGGAACGAGGCCTGCGGTCCGTTGAGCAGGTCCATCAGCGCCTGCATCCGCTCCAGACCGGGCGCGACGAGCGCGCCCGTCGCCTCGTAGTTCGATCGTTCGTCGAGCGCGGCGAGCGCCTGCTCGTACCGCATCAAGCCGTCAGCTCCGCGAGCGCCTCGGCGAGCCCGCCGATCGCGGCGCGGGCCTCCGCCACGCGTTCCCGCTGCTTCTCCACGACCTCTTCGGGCGCCTTGGCGACGAAGGACTCGTTGGCGAGCTTGGCCTCGATCTTTGACGCCTCGGCTTCGAGATCCCCGATCTCGCGCCGCAGGCGCGCCACCTCGGCGTCGATGTCGAGCACGCCGGCGAGCGGCACGTGGATGGTCGCAGCCGCCAGCACGATCCGCGCCTCACCAGTCGCGTCGGGCGCCGCGGCGGCGAGGGCGATCTCGCCCCACGACCCGAGCACGCGCACGCGCTCGAGCTCGGACTGGAGCAGCGCGCGCATCGTCTCGTCGCGGACCACGACCGTCGCGGCGGGCTTGATCTGCGGCGGGACCTTGTGGTCGGCGCGGAAGCGCCGCAGCACCGCCACGATCTGCTTGAGGAACTCGAATCGCTCGACCGCGCCGGCCTCGGCGGCCAAGGCTGCGGGCCATGGGCCGCGAAGGATCGTGGCGGTGCCGGACAGCGCGCCGTGCAGCTCCTCGGTCACGAACGGCATGATCGGATGCAGCAGCCGCAGCGTCGCGGACAGCACGTGGGTCAGGATCGCGAGCGTGTCCTGCTTCTGGTCCTCGCTGCCGCCCTGCAGCCGTCCTTTGGACCACTCGACGTACCAGTCGGCGAAGTCGTTCCACGCGAAGTTGCGCAGCGTCACGGCGGCCGTGGCGAAGTCGTAGCCTTCCATCGCCGCGTCGGCCTCGGCCGTCACGGCCGCCAGACGCGCCAGGATCCAGCGGTCGGCCACGGTCTGCCGATCGGCCGGCGGCAACGGCCGCTCCTGCGGCTCCCCGGCGTACATCAGCACGAAACGCGTCAAGTTCCACAGCTTGTTGGCGAAGTTGCGATCACCCTCGACCCACTGCTCGCTGACCGGAACATCGCCGCCGAGCACCGCGGATCGGAACAAGGTCATGCGCGTCGCGTCGGCGCCGTAGCGCTCGATCAGGTCCAGCGGGTCCATCACGTTGCCGAACGACTTCGACATCTTCTTGCCGCGGAAGTCGCGCACCATGCCGTGGATGTGCACGTCACGGAACGGCACGTCGCCCATCATGTCGATGCCGTCCATCATCATGCGCGACACCCAGAACGTGATGATGTCGTAGCCGGTCACGAGCACGTCGTTGGGATAGAAGGTTCGCAGCTCCTCGGTGTCGTCGGGCCAGCCCAGCGTCGAGAACGGCCACAGCGCGCTCGAGAACCATGTGTCGAGCACGTCCTCGTCCTGGCGGATCGAGGCGCTCGCGCATTCGGCGCACGCATCGGGGTCGGTTCGCGACGCGAACTGGTGGCCGTTCTCGCAGTACCACACCGGGATCCGGTGGCCCCACCACAGCTGGCGCGAGATGCACCAGTCGCGCAGGTTCTCCATCCAGTCCAGGTAGTTGCGCGCGTATCGCTCGGGGACGTACCGGGTCCGGCCGTCCTTGACCGCCGCGATCGCGGGCGTGGCCAGCGGCTCGATCTTGACGAACCACTGCTCCGACAGCCACGGCTCCACCTCGGTGCCGCAGCGGTAGCAGTGCCCCACCGCGTGCGTGAAAGGCCGCTCCTCGTGGCCGACCGCGCCGGCCGAGCGCAGCGCCTCCAGGACGTTCTTGCGCGCCTCGAACCGGTCCTGCCCCGCGAAATCCGCGCCGAGCTCGTTGACGGTGCCGTCGTCGGACAGGACGTTGATCGCGTCGAGGCCGTGCCGCCGCCCGATCTCGAAGTCCACCGGGTCGTGCGCGGGCGTGACCTTGAGCGCGCCGGTTCCGAACTCCATCTCGATGGCTTCGTCGGCGATGATCGGAATCTCGCGGCCGACCAGCGGCAGCGTCACGGTCTTGCCGATCAGATCCTTGTAGCGCTCGTCGTCGGGATGCACGGCAACGGCGGTGTCTCCGAGCATCGTCTCGACCCGGGTCGTGGCGATGGTCATGTGGCCGGAGCCGTCGCTAAGCGGATAGCGAAGCTGCACGAGCTCGCCGTCCACGTCGCGGTGCTCCACTTCGATGTCGGAGAGCGCGGTATGGCAGCGCGGGCACCAGTTGGTGATGCGGTTGCCGCGATAGATCAGGCCACGCTCGTACCAGCGCACGAAGATCTCGCGCACCGCGCGCGACAGGCCCTCGTCCATGGTGAAGCGCTCGTAGGACCATGCGCACGAGTCGCCGAGGCGCCGCATCTGATGCGTGATGCGCGAGCCCGACTTCTCCTTCCACGCCCACACGCGCTCGAGGAACGCGTCACGGCCCAGATCGTGCCGGGACAGCCCTTCGCCCGCGAGCTCGCGCTCGACCACGTTCTGGGTGGCGATGCCGGCGTGATCGGTCCCGGGCAGCCACAGCACGCGAAAGCCCTGCATGCGCTTGCGCCGCACGATCGCATCCTGAAGCGAGTGATCGAGCGCATGGCCCATGTGCAGCGAGCCGGTGACATTCGGTGGCGGCAAGACGATGCAGAACGGCTGCCCGTCGCCGTGGGGCTCGAACAGACCCGCGGCTTCCCACGTGTCGTAGAGCCGGCTCTCCACGGTCGCCGGATCGTATGCCTTCGGCAGCTCGGTTCCCATCGTCATCTCCTCGTGAGGACTCGAAAGGATAAACAAAAAAAGGACCCCCGCAGGGGTCCGGAGGTTGCGTGAGGTCACGCCCGGCCGGGCCCCGCCTCCGATACGACGATCGCGCTCATGCGTCAATGCTAGCGAGCGAGGCGGCTGGGGGCGAACGGCTTTTCGATCAGCGGCAAGAGGTGACGGCGGTTCCGGTCGGATCCGCTCCGGCGCAGAACGCGTCGGCGACGATGCCGATCGGACCAAAAACGAGCCCCATCGCGAGGCGATATGCGAAGAGCGTGCTCTCGCGCGTCTTGCGGCAGCCGTGGGTCGCGGCGCCACCCAGATCGCCGCAGGCGTGCGGAGCGAGTGCACCGGTTGCGGCGTTCCTGACACGGTCCGCGCGTTCGTGGCAGTCCCCGCGCCGAAGCGCCGGACAGTCGATCCCGGTCACCTTCAGCGTCAGCACGTTCGCCGTGTCGACGAGATCTTGGCAATCCACCGCCACGTCGGCCTCGTCCGTGCTCACGCCCCAGTGGCGGCATTCCTCGTTGAGATGCGACTCTCCGGGAAGCGCCAGACCCGCAGACGGCAGGAAGGCAAGGCCGGAAAGCGCGACGGCGAGCATGCGAATCCGCAGCCCGGCCTTCGTGCTCCCGGCCGGATGAGTCGTCATGCCCGCTATGCGCACGAGGTCTCGACCGTCCCGGTCGGGTCCACGCCGGCGCAGAAGCGCTCGTGGAACTTGCGGGCGGGGGCGAACGCGGCACCCATCGCCAGCCGCCAGGCGCCGACGAGATCGCTGCGCGTCTCGTCGCATCGGACGGTGAAGCCGGGATGGTCGCCGCAGATGTGGGGCGCCAGCGCGGCGAACGCCTCGCGACGGGCCTGTTCCGCGTCCTCGTCGCATTGGCCGCGCGAGAGCACCGGGCAATCAACGCCCGTGAGGTCCTTCACGAGAATGTCGGCGGCCCTCGCGGCCGCTCGGCAGCTCGCGCTCACGTGCAGGTCGTCCCGGTCGGCCCGGTACTCACGGCACGAGTCGGATATCTGGCTCGCCGCGGGCGCAGCGGCCCCCGTCGCCGGAGCCACGGCCAGCGCGGCAAGCAGCGCGGCGATCAGCTTCAGATGCATGGGCGCCTCCCCCCATTCCTCACTATTCGGGCATTTCGACGCCGCCGCGCCGGGTTCCTTCCCCGAACGCGAGACGACCCCGCCGAAGCGGGGCCGTTCGAAGTTCGGTGGCTAGGCCGAGCGTTCCCGGCGGATCTTGGCCGGAGGCTCGGCAGCCCCGTCCTTGGGCTCCAGACGCGGGGGCAGGTGCTCGACCACCGATTCACGGCTGATCACGCACTTGCCGACGTCCTCGCGGCTCGGCAGGTCGTACATGACGCCCAGCAGGACCTCTTCCATGATCGCCCGCAGGCCGCGCGCGCCGGTGCCACGCTTCATGGCCTCGTCGGCGACGGCGTCCAGGGCGTCTTCGTCGAAGCTCAGGTCGACGCCGTCGAACTCGAAGAACTTGCGGTACTGCTTCACCAGCGCGTTCTTCGGCTCGGTCAGGATCTTGACGAGCGCCTCGCGGTCGAGGTTGTTGACCGCCGTGATCACCGGCAGACGGCCGATGAACTCGGGGATCAGGCCGTAACGCAACAGGTCCTCCGGCATGACCTTGCCCAGGATGTTGCCCACGTTCTTCTCGTCCGCACGACGGATGTCGGCGCCGAAGCCCACGCCCTTGCGCCCGGTGCGGCTTTCGATGACCTTCTCGAGCCCGGCGAAAGCGCCACCGCAGATGAACAGGATGTTCGTGGTGTCGATCTGGATGAACTCCTGGTGGGGGTGCTTGCGGCCGCCCTGCGGCGGAACCGACGCGGTCGTGCCTTCGAGGATCTTCAGCAGCGCCTGCTGCACGCCTTCGCCCGACACGTCGCGAGTGATGGACGGGTTCTCGCTCTTGCGAGCGATCTTGTCCACCTCGTCGATATAGATGATGCCGGTCTCGGCCTTCTTGACGTCGTAGTCGGCGGCCTGGATCAGCTTCAGCAAGATGTTCTCGACGTCCTCGCCGACATAACCGGCTTCGGTCAGCGCTGTCGCGTCCGCGATCGCGAAGGGAACGTTGAGCATCTTCGCGAGCGTCTGCGCCAGCAACGTCTTGCCGCAGCCGGTCGGACCGAGCAGCAAGATGTTCGACTTCTGGAGCTCGACCTCGCCGTCGTGGTACGCCCCGACCTGGATGCGCTTGTAGTGGTTGTAGACCGCGACCGAAAGGACCTTCTTGGCTTCGTCCTGACCGATGACGTAGTCGTTGAGGAATTCGTAGATCTCTTTCGGCTTGGGGAGCTCCTCGAGCTTGAGCTCGGTGGACTCGTTGAGCTCTTCTTCGATGATCTCGTTGCACAGGTCGATGCACTCGTCGCAGATGTACACGCCTGGCCCTGCGATGAGCTTCTTAACCTGCTTTTGCGACTTGCCGCAGAAAGAGCACTTCAGCAGATCGCCGCCGTCACCGAATTTCGCCACCCGGACTCCCCTCTCGGCGCTTAGCTCGCGGCCGCGGTCTTTTCCAGCTTGTCCTGCGCGTGACGGCTGGAAATAACCTCGTCGATTATACCGTAGGCCTTGGCCTCTTCCGCGGTCATGATGAAGTCGCGGTCGGTGTCTTTGGAGATCTTCTCGAGATCCTGGCCGGTGTGCTCGGCGAGGATCTGGTCGAGGAGCCGGCGATAGCGCAGAATCTCCTTCGCCTGGATCTCGATGTCCACTGCCTGACCCTGCGCCCCACCGTGCGGCTGGTGAATCAGGATGCGTGCGTGGGGCAACGCGTAGCGCTTGCCCGACGCGCCCGACGCGAGCAGCACGGCCGCGGCCGATGCCGCCTGGCCCATGCAGATCGTCGAGGTGTGCGGCTTGATGTACTTCATGGTGTCGTAGATCGCGAACAGCGCAGTGATCGAGCCGCCCGGCGAGTTGATGTAGAGGTGGATGTCCTTGTCGGGATCCTCCGACTCGAGGTGGAGCATCTGCGCCATGATCAGGTTCGCGACCGCGTCGTCGACCTCGGTGCCGAGAAAGACGATGCGCTCCTTGAGCAGGCGGCTGTAGATGTCGAACGCGCGCTCGCCGCGGTTCGTCGACTCGATGACGGTGGGAACCAGATAGTTCTGCATCCGAAAGTCTCCTTCGCCGATCCGGCGCGCCGCCCCTGGCGGCCTGCCCCGGACCTTCGTCCTTATGAACGACGCGGACCCGCCTCGGCTACTCGGCGTCCGCGTTCTCTTCTTTGATGTCGGCTTTCTCCACGACCAAGTCGAGAGCCTTTCTCCTGAGAATATCACCGGCCACCACCCCGACCCGGCCGGCCTGTTCGAGACGTTTGCGCAGTTCAGGACCATTTTCGCCCGACGCCTCGGCGAGACGGCCGATCTCCTCGTCGAGCTCGGCCTCTTCGACCGTGAGCTCCTCCCGGCGTGCGATCTCTTCCAGGATCAACTGAGCCGACACCGAGCGCTCCGCTTGCTTGCGGATATCGGCCTCGATCTCCTGCTCGGTCGCCTCGGCCGACGTCAGATAGTCGTCGAGCGAGACACCCGCACCGCGAAGCTGATCGGAGAGTCGGTGAAGCCGGTAGGCCACCTCCTCGTCGACCATGGCGTCGGGCGCGGCGACCGGCACCGCGTTGACCAGCACGTCGAGCATCCTGGACCTGACCTCGGCATCGGCGCCGGAGCGCTTGATCCGGGTGATCTTGTCGGCCAGGTCGGCCTTGAGCTCGCCGAGCGTCTCGAACTCCGAGGCCGTCTTGGCGAACTCGTCGTCGAGCGCCGGAGTGTTCTTCTGCCGCACCTCTTTGACCAGCACCTGGAAGGTGACCTCGCGTCCGCCCCAGGTGGAGCCGAACGTGGGCGGAAGCTCTGCGTTGAACTTGAGGATGTCGCCGGCTTTCTTGCCCAGCACCTCCGCGTCGAGCTCGGGAACGATCCGGCCGCTGCCCGCCTCGTAGAGCATGTCGTTGGCGGTGGCGTTGTCGATCTCCTCGTCGTTCCAGTAGCCCTTGATGTCGATCAGGACGAAGTCGCCCTCGGTCGCGGGCCGCTCGACGGTCTCGAGCGAGGCGAACCGGTCGGCGAGGCGCTCGAGCTGGTTCTGCACGTCTTCGTCGGTCGCGGCGAACGGCGGCCGCGTGACCTTCAGGCCGTTGATGTCGGGCAGATCGATCTCCGGCCGGACCTCGACGATGGCCTCGAAAATCAGCGGCTCGTCCACCTCGAAGGAGGTCACCTCTATCTGAGGAGGGGCGACCGGGTCGATGTCCTCGCCGACCACGGCCTGCGCGTAGAACTGCGGCACGGCCTCGCGGACGATCATCTCCTTGACTTCGTCCTTGCCGAGGCGGGCCTCGAGCAAGGAGCGCGGCGCCTTGCCGGGGCGGAAGCCGGGAATCTTGACTTGCTTGGCGAGCTGCTTGAACGCTCGGTCGGCGGCAGGCTTGATCTCGTCCGGGGCGACCTCGACGGTCATCCGGATACGAGTGGGGCCCTCGCGGGAAACGGTGGTCTGCATGGGAGGCGCATCATACGCCGGGGGGCCGGGGCCGTGCGGAAGAATGCGGCGAGTCGTCCGCGTCCCGCGGCCCGACTCGTCGGGGAGAGAGGATTCGAACCTCCGGCCTCCGCGTCCCAAACGCGGCGCTCTGGACCTGGCTGAGCTACTCCCCGAGTGCGCCGTGCAGTGTAGCCGCCCGGCAACGCTACAATGGCGCCGCCGTCCGCGGGTGTAGCTCAATGGTAGAGCTCCAGCCTTCCAAGCTGGCTATGAGGGTTCGATTCCCTTCACCCGCTCAGAGACACACACACCGATTCGCCCCGGGATTCGTTCGCTCCTACTGGTAGAATCGGTGGTCGCGCGACCGCACGACAGACCCGCGCCCGTAGCTCAGGTGGATAGAGCGGCTGCCTTCTAAGCAGCGGGTCGGGGGTTCGAGTCCTCCCGGGCGCACGACGAGCACTACGAACATGGTGGCCGTAGCTCAGCTGGTTAGAGCGCCGGGTTGTGGTCCCGGAGGTCGGGGGTTCAAGTCCCCTCGGTCACCCCAGCGCCGGTCCGCAGCGCCGGTCCGCTTCACCGCCGCGTCGAATGATCGGTGGAAAAGAGGTATTGTTTCGCCCCGCGTGCCGTGGATCCACCCTCGGTCGCGAATACGGGCCGCTAGCTCAACTGGCTAGAGCATCTGACTCTTAATCAGAGGGTTCGGGGTTCGAGTCCCTGGCGGCCCACTCCAAGGGGATGCGTTCTCGCATCCCCTTTCTTTTCCCCTGATCCCGGTTCCGTCCGCTCGCTTGCTGCTGCAAGCGCCTGACGGTGCATCCGTGTCCGCCGTTACAGATGCGGAACACCCACGAACCGTAGGGTCTCTGATGAACCGGAAGAACCGACGAAATTCTGTTTCTTCCAAGTCTTCCCTCGGGCAAGGTCGTTGATGAGGGAGGTGCCCAGGAAGGGCGCTATCCGGCAGAAGCGGATGGCGCATTCCGAAAGCGGCCGCTACTGTGACAGGGGCGGCAAGGGGGACATGGGGAAATGTTGAAGGCCGGGAAAACCACGAGCAAGACGAAGTATGTCGTCATGGCCGGGATCGTGGCCGCTGCGGGAGCGTTTTCGATCCTGATGGCGGTCCGGCCGGCCAACGCCCAGCAGCTGGCCACGTTGAAGGTCCTGAGCGGGTCCGTGTCCGTCTCCGTTCAAGGAGCCGCCGTTGCCGCCGCGACCGACGGGATGTCCGTGAAGGCCGGCGACGTCGTCGAGACCGGTGACCCCGGCCGCGCCGTCGTGCGCTACTTCGACGGGAGCGAGACGCGCCTGGACTCGAACACCCGCTTCGAGGTCCGCGAGTTGCACACGCTGCCCAACAAAGCCCAAAGCAAGGTCATCCGAGGAAAGCAGACGAAGGGTGCAACCTTCAACCGCATCGTGAAGCTGACCGACAGCCAGAGCCGGGTCCAGACCGAAGCGCCGACATCGACGGCTTCCGTTCGCGGAACGGCCTACTCCGGGACCTCGAACGCCGACGGAACCTTCACGTGGCGAGTCTTCGAAGGCGCGATCAAGGTCACCGACTCGTTCGGCAAGTCCGTGATCGTCAAGGCCGGCCAGGGCGTCATCGTCGATGAGGACGGCAGGCTGCTCGAGGTCTACGACCTCAGCGACGAAGAGCTTCAGGCCGAGTGGGTCACGTTCAACAACTGCAAGCTTGACGGTATGGGCTGCCCGCAGGTCCTCGACGACAAGCAGACGGGCGGCCCCGGCACGCCCACCGACGAGCCGCAGGGTCCGCAGGGTCCGCAG
>Ga0247717_1000541_pt1 | contig 11209 bp, 11 predicted proteins | sample 24E_NmetaG_FD_189047 | JGI IMG/M metagenome (GOLD analysis project Ga0247717, IMG submission 189047) | Soil microbial communities from hillslope of Landscape Evolution Observatory, University of Arizona, Oracle, AZ, United States - 2-4-E_N | ecosystem: Engineered > Artificial ecosystem >... | reverse complement strand
GCATGGTACGGGCCGGACCGAGCCTTCCCGATTCCCGGCAAGATGGCTCCCGTGCCCGAGTTCAGCTCGTTCGACCAGCGGCACTACCTCACTGTCCCGGCGCGGGAGGGGTACGGGGCCTGGGAGCCGACCTACGAGGAGACCGTCGAGGACCAAACGCCGGTGAGGGAAGGTGTGCGCGAATCAACGACTCGGGTCACTGGCCGGCGGTCACCTTGCGGGCGAAGTCGACGGCGCGGGCCTCGATCTCGGCCTTGTCGTAGTCGAGGGTGGCGACGTGGTAGCTGCGCTCGAGGCTGACCCGCTCGACCGGCCCGGTCACGCGGTCGGCGAGGAAGTCGCTGTTGGTGGGCGGGACGACGTGATCCTGCGGGCTCGTGAGCAGCAGCACCGGGCAGCGGATCTCGCCCAGGCGGGGCACCAGGTCGTTGATCGCCTCGAACATCGACAACCCGGCGGCCAGCGGCGTCTGCTCGTAGGCCAACTCCCTGACCGACGGGTCGGCCACGTCGTTGCCGATGCCGGGGATCGTCTCCAGCCCTTGGTCGAGTGAGCCCTTGAACAGCTCGAGGAACGAGTCGGCCGGCGGCTCGACGGCGGGATTGACGGCGACGACGCCGGCGATCTCGGGGTGGTGGGCGGCCAGCCAGCACGAGAGCGTGCCGCCCATCGACAGCCCGGCCACCACGACGCGGTCGCACCGGCTGGCCAGCTCCTGGTAGGCGACCTCGGCGGCGCCCGACCAGTCGTCCCACCGGGTGGGGATCATGTCCTCGACCTTGGTGCCGTGGCCCGGCAGCAGCGGTAGCTCGACGGTGAACCCGGTGGCAGCGAAGGCCTCGGCCAGGCCGCGCATCGACTGCGGGTTGCCCGTGAAGCCGTGCAGTACCAGCACACCGGCGGGACCGCCGGCGGCCGAGAACGGCTCGGCGCCGGGGATCAGGTCGTCACGTGTAGGGGTCATCGAGCTGGGGCTCCTCCCACCAGTCGTCGGGGGCCGCGGACCAGTCGGGGTCCTCGTAGATGCAGTCGACCGGGCACGGGTCGAGGCACTTGCCGCAGCCCGAGCACAGCTCCGGGATGATGATCACGTCGATGCCGTGGTTGAAGATGGCGCCGAACTGGGGCGGGCAGTGCCGGATGCAGGTGTCGCAGTTGATGCATTCGGCCATCTCGATGCGCAGCGGGACGTTCTTCCACTTGGGGTTGCGCTCGCGGCTTTCCAGCCGCTCCGAACGCGTGGCCGCGGGCATCACCGCTACGTTACCGGCGTGCCGCCGGGCGACCACGACGACGACTTCCTCGACGACGCGGTCACCGAGCTGAGCGACGACGTGGGGACCACGGTCTCGCCTGGCGAGCCCACCTTCGGCGAGACGCCGGTGGCCAGCGTGCACGCCCCCGACAGCCAGCGGACGCCGGAGTACCTGCGGGTGCTGCTCTTCCTACTGGTCTCGGCGACCTTCTTCGAGGGCTACGACAACGCCATCCTGGCCCTCCTCCTGCGTGACGTGCAGAACACGTTCGCGGTGAGCGAGGCGACCCTGGGGCTGTCGCGAGGGCTGGTCGAGGTGGGGCACTTCCTCGCCTTCTTCTTCACCCGGCTGGGCGACCGGTGGGGCCGGCGGCCCCTGCTGCTGTGGTCGATCGTGGGCTACACGCTGTGCACGGCCCTGACCGCGGTCTCGTGGGACATCTGGTCGTTCACCCTCTTCCAGCTGCTGGCCCGCATCTTCCTCGGCGCCGAGTACGCCACCGCCATCACCATGATCGTGGAGGAGTTCCCGGCGCCCAAGCGCGGGAAGGCACTGGGGACCCTGCTGGCCTGCGCCGCCCTCGGCGTGATCGTCATCGGCATCCTGCTCCAGTTCGGCGTGCAGGACGGACCGCTCGAGTGGCGCACGCTCTACCTCATCGGCCTGGCGCCCCTCGCCGCCCTGTCGGTCTTCCGGCGCCGGGTGCGCGAGACCAGGCGGTTCGAGGAGGAGCGGGTGCGGGGCCGCTCCGCCCTCAGCAAGCTCTCGTTCTGGGAACCCTGGCGGCCCCAGTACCGGCGCATGCTCCTCACCGTCGGGATCATCCACCTGGGCCGGTCGTTCCCGCTCCAGGCGTCGACGGCATGGTGGGCGTTCTACGCCGAGACGGAGCGGGGCTTCACCAGCGCCGAGGTCGGCTTCTACATCATCTTCGCCTACGGGCTCGGCGTGGTCGGCTACGTGGTCTGCGGCCGGATGATGGAACGCATCGGGCGCCGGCCCACGGCGATGCTCTACTTCTTCATGGGGGTGTTCTGGGCGATCGTGCTGTTCCAGGTGGACAGCAAGGCCGTCGCCTTCCCGGCCCTGATCCTGGCCGTGTTCTTCGGGTTGGGCGTCGCCCCCGTGATGGGAGCCTTTGCCACCGAGCTGTTCCCGACCCACGTCCGCTCGCAGTCGGCAGCGTGGGTGCGCAACGTGTTCGAGATCGCCGGGTACATCGGCGGCCCCGCCCTCGTGGGACTGCTGGGCGACCACGCCACCGGCGCCATCGGCTCGATCGGCGACACCGTCTCGCTGATCATGCTGCTGTGGCTCCCCGGCATCTACATCGTGTGGCGGTTCATCCCCGAGACCAAGGGGATGGAGCTGGAGGACATCCACGGGAGCCACGGGTGAGGCGCGTGCTGGTGGCGGTCGTCCTGATGGGGGCTGCCGCGCTGCTCACTGGGTGCGCACGGGACGAGGCCCGGGCCGCCGGCGCCGCCGAGCGGTGGCTGGCCGCCGTCAACGACCAGGGCCGCGACAACCTCCGCGACGACTCGATCGAACGGGCGATCGAGTACGGCGAGCAGTCGCTGGTGGAGCGGGTCGTCCTCGCCAACGCCGAGGACGACGAGCGCCACTTCACCGACTACGAGGTCGGCAAGGCGCTCGAGACGGGCGACACGGCGCGAGTCCCGTTCCGCCTCACGGCCCGGATCGAAGGCGACACCGAGGAGCGCGAGGGCACGTTCGTCATGACCCACACCGCCGAGGGCTGGCGGGTCACCGGCGTCGAGCCCCGCGGGGCGGGCGAGCGGGTGCCCTCCGAGGGCGGGGCGCGACCGGCGTCGGCGAGCCTCGCCCACTGGCTGGGTGCCGCCGTCCTCGGCGTGGCCGTCACCGTGGCGTCGGCCCTCGTCATCCGCCGCCAGCCCGAGTCGACGGCGGGCGCCAGGCGGGAATAGCGTCCGCGCCTGACATCAGAAGCACACCGTGCGAGCGCAGGAGGCCGGGGCAGCAGGACCGGCCGACGAGCACGCACTGCGAGGTGGCGATCCTGCCGGGTCGCCGCCGAGCCAGACGACAAGGAGCCTGTCCGTGGCGAAGTACCCCTTCCTGAGCGACGAGTGGATGACCGAGGCCAAGAAGATCCGCGAGGAGTACCGCGGGAAGGGCGCGCCGCCGGCCCACACGGTGAAGATGAACCAGATCATCACCGACGTCCCCTTCGGCGGCGGGACCATCGAGGCCCACATGGACACCAGCTCGGGTGAGCTGGAGATGGACACCGGCCACATCGACGCCCCAGACGTCACCGTCACGCTCGACTACGAGACGGCCAAGGCGATCTTCGTCGAGGGCAACCCGCAGGCGGGCATGCAGGCGTTCATGGCCGGCAAGATCAAGGTGCAGGGCGACATGACCAAGCTCATGGCCATGCAGTCGGGCGCCCCCGATCCCACCGCTCAGGAAGTGGCCAAGAAGATCGCCGACATCACCGAATAGGCGCGGGAGCAGGGGCGCGCTCGGCCGAGCGCACGAACAGCGCGCACAGGACACCGAGCAGCCCCACGCCCGCCCCTACCAGGTAGGCGTCGGAGAACGACCCGACCAGGCCGGCGGCGCCGGCCCGGCTGGCCTGCACGGTGACCATGAGCTGGATGCCGGCGACGATGCCGACCTGGGTCATGATCTGCGACGCGGCGCTGGCGATGCCGAGGTCGTCGTCGGCCACGGCGTTCCCCACACTGGCCGCGACCGACGGTGACGACACGCCGAGGCCCACGCCGCTCAGGGCCAGGGCGACGACGATCAGTCCGTCGCCCGAGTCGGCGTCGAGACCGGCGAACAGCAGCATGGAGGCGACCACGGCCAACGTCCCGACGACCGCCGCCTGCCGCTCGCCCCACCGCACGGCCAGGTACCCGGCGATGGGCGCGGTGATCGAGAACGTGATGGGGCGGGCGATCACCAGTTGGGAGATGCGGCCCTCGTCGTAGCCGTACACCTTCGAGAGGAGCAGCGGCGCCAGCACGAAGCCGCCCAGGTAGGCGAAGTTGGAGAACGCCTGGGCCCCGATGGCGAAGGTGAAGTTGCGCCGGCGCAGGTAGTCGAGGGGCAGCAGGGGCTCGACGGCTCGCCGCTCGGCGGCGACGAAGGCAACCGCGCTGATGGGCGCCAGGGCGAAAGCGATGACGACGGTGGGGTCCGTCCACCCCCATTCCGTGCCGCGGTTGAGGGCGAACAGCACGCTTCCCGACGCCGCCGTGAGCGTCAGCGCGCCGGGCCAGTCGAGGCGGCCCCGCTGCACTCGTTCGGTGTCGGGCAGCACGACCACCGCCATGGCCAGGGCGGCGAGGATGAGCGGCACCTGGGCGGCGAAGATCCAGCGCCAGCCGATGTGCTCGATCACGAAGCCGCCGATCACCACGCCGAGCACCGGACCGCCGGCGCCGACGAGCGACCAGTAGCCCATGGCCTTGACGCGGTCGTCGGGCGGGAACGCCTTGAAGATCATGGCCATCGACGCCGCGCCGGTCGCCGCCCCCTCGACCCCGCCGAGGACGCGGGCGAAGATCAGCGTCCCCGTGCTCCACGCCACCGCGGTGAGGGCGGCCGCCGCCAGGGCGCCGACCATGCCGACGAGGTACACCCGCTTGTGGCCGCGCACGTCGCCCGTCCGTCCGAGCACGGGCGCCGCCACGCCGAAGGCGAGCAGGGGCCCGGTGATGGCCCACGTCATGGTGTTGACGGTCGAGTCGAACTCGTCGGCCAGCCGGGGCAGGGTGATGGCGAACACGGTGAAGTTGACGTTGACGGCGAACAGCCCGGCCAGCACCGTCCACAGCACCCACCAGCGCTGCCGCTCGCTCCTGGCGATGCGGTGCTCGACCTTGCGCCGGAACAGCACCGGCCACGGGACCAGCGCGACCTCGTCGCCACCCGCAGCGGTCATCCCCGAGCGCTCGGGGTCACGGTCCGGCGGCATCAGGCCAACCTACTCACCGCCCCTCTCCCGACTTTTCTGCACTTTCCTGCGTATACCGCAGTCGATTGCAGAAAAGTCAGGCGGGTCGGGGGCGGGATGAGGTGGCGGGCGCGCGACAGGGCCCAAAGGGGCGGCGGCACCGACAGTGGCTGGGGAACACTGCCTCGGCACGCCACCCCTCTGGACCCTGCCAACGCCACTGTACGCGGTCGTCCCGAATAGGCAGTAGGACCATTCCGCGGATGACGCGGAGGAACTACACCACCCGCGGCAGGTGTCTAGCCAGCGAAGACCTTCATCTCGGCCTCCAGCTCGGCCACCGTCCAGCGGTCGGGCTTCTCGATGGCATCGCCCATGGCCCACGGGTTCATGAGCTGCACCTTGCCGCCCTGGGCGAAGAACACCTTGCCGGTGATCGTGCAGCCCTCGGTGCCGAGGTAGGCGACCAGTGGGGAGATGTTGGCCGGGTCCCACACGTCGAAGGCACCGGGGTCGTCGGGGGCCTTGACCACGTCGCCCAGACCGGGCGTGGCCTCGGTGAGCCGGGTGCGGGCCGCGGGCGCAAGGCCGTTGACCCGCACGCCGTAGCGCTCCAGTTCCATGGCGGCGATCACCGTGAAGGCGGCGATGCCGGCCTTGGCCGCGCCGTAGTTGGTCTGCCCGGGGTTGCCCAGGAGGCCCGACGTCGACGACGTGTTGATCACCGACGCCTTGACCTCGTTGCCCGCCTTCTTCTGCTCCCGCCAGTAGGCGGCGGCCCACCGCGTGGGGGCGAAGTGGCCCTTGAGGTGGACGTGGATGACGGCGTCCCACTCCTCCTCGGTCATGTTGACCAGCACGCGGTCGCGCAGGATGCCGGCGTTGTTCACCAGCACGTGCAGGTCGCCGAACGCCTCGACCGCCGAGTTGACCAGGCGCTGGGCGCCCTCCCAGTCGGCCACGTTGTCGGCGTTGGCCACCGCCTCGCCGCCGGCGTTCTTGATCTCGTCGACCACCTGCTCGGCCGGCGTCCGGTCGTCGCCCGTGCCGTCCATGGCGCCGCCCAGGTCGTTGACGACGACCTTGGCGCCCTCCGCCGCGAACAGCAGGGCGTGCTCACGCCCGATGCCGCGGCCCGCCCCGGTGATGATCGCTACACGTCCGTCGAGTGCTCCCATGGAGCGGGAGGCTACCGGCCGGGACTACCGGGTGTAGAGGCCCACGTGGGCGCCCCGCTTCACGGGGGTGCCCGGGGCCGGTGAGGTGTTGGTGACGGGCCGGTTGGGGTTGCCCTCCACGCCGTCGACGACGAACCCGGCCCGCTCGAGGATCGCCGTGGCGTCGGCCACGCTCTTGCCCCGCACGTCGGGCAGCGGGATCAGCTCGGGTCCCTTGGAGACGTTGACGGTGACCCGTCCGCCGACGTCCACCCGCGTGCCGGTGCCGGGGGTGGTGCCGACGACCTGACCCACCGGGACGGTCTCGTGGAACACCTCGGCGCGCGCCGGGGCGAACCCGGCGTTCTTGAGGATCGTCGCCGCCTCGTCGTAGGTCTTGCCCGCCACCGCCGGCACCGGCCGCGGCGCCGGCCCCTGCGAGAGCGTGACGGTGACCGTCGTTCCCTTCTCCTGGCGACCGGTCGGGGCCCACTCCAGGACACGACCCCTCTCGACCTGCTCGTCGTAGCGCTCCGTGAACTCAGCGGCGAAGCCCTCGTTCTTGAGCAGCGCCTCGGCGGCCTCACGCGACAGCCCCGCCAGGTCGGGGACGTCCCGTGGCGGGGGCCCGTCGGAAACGACCACCGCGATGTTGCCGCCTTGGCGCAGGCGTGTTCCGGCCGCCGGGTCTTGCGTCATGATGCGGCCTTTCTCGACCGTCTCACTGTGCCTGGTCGTGACCTCGAGGTCGAACTCCTCGTCGGCCACCGCGCTCCGGGCCTGGGCAACCGTCAGCGTTGTGAGCTTGGGGACGTCGTACTCCGGCCGGACGGCCTCGTAGGTCGCGTAGGCGCCGCCCGCCAGCACGAGCAGGCCGATGACGATGGCCAGCGGGACGATCCACCGCCGCTTGCGCCGCGCCTTCCGCGACGGCTCGAAGACGATGGGCTCGATCTCGTCGCCGGTGTCGACGTCGGGATCGGCGACCTTCTCGCGGTCGAACAACCGAGGCCGCGTGGGGGGCAGCGCCGTCGGGTCGCGGTCGACCGCACGGCTGGCGTCGAGGGGCGATGCGCCGGCCAGCGGCAGCGGTCCGGGGGCCGGAAGGTCGACGACGGCGCGGTCGAGGGCGGCGACGAGGGCAGCGCTGTCGGCCCGCTCCTCGGGTGTGACGGTGCCGGCGCCCGTGATCACCTCGCCGAGCGCGCCCAGCTCCTCGGGCGCCGGGAGCGGCCGCTCGGTGCGGGCCATCAGCGTCGCGACGGTGGTGTCGGCCGCGAACGGGACCTGTCCGGTGACCGCCTCGACCAGCACGACGGCGAGGGCGTACACGTCGGCCTTGCCGTCGACCGACGCGCCGCTGGCCTGCTCGGGCGAGGCGTAGCGCGCCGTGCCGAGGATGGCCCCCGTGGGCTCGGTCCACGCCGCCTCGGCCAGCGCACGCGCCAACCCGAAGTCGGCGATGCACAACCGCCCCTCGTCGTCGAACAGCAGGTTGGCGGGCTTGATGTCGCGGTGGACGAGCCCACGGCGGTGGGCGTAGTCGAGAGCCCGGGCCGCCTCGAGGCCGACGATGGCGGCCTGCGACGGCGTGAGCCGGCGGCCGCGGTCGAGCAGGTCGCGCAGGCTCCCCCCACCCAGGTACTCGAGCACGAGGTAGGGCCCGTCGTCGTCCTCGCCCCAGTCGAACACCCGCATGATGTTCGGGTGGTTGAGGGCGGCGGCAGCCTGGGCCTCGGCTCGGAACCGGCGCAGGAACGCCTCGTCGTCGGCCAGGGCGGCGTGCAGGATCTTGACCGCCACCCGCCGCCGCAGGGTGACGTCGTCGGCCAGGAACACGTGCGCCGACGCACCGGTGCCGATGGGGGCGAGAAGCCGGTAGCGGCCGCCGAGGACGCGGCCGACGTGGTCGGCGATGCGTGCGGGGGGCACGGCATCGAGGGTAGTGGCTGGCTGGATGGGGTCCGGGGAACCCAGAATGGCCGCGTGCGGCAGGAACTGGTCGACGACCTCGAGGAGTTCGTACGCGCCGGCAGCCTCTGGGACGAGCACGACCTCGGGAAGCTCATCCGCCGGCTGGAGGACGAGTCCGAGGTCACGGGTGACCCACTGCCCCAGATGCTCTCCCGGCCCCTCAGTTCACTGCTGTGGCGGATGAAGATGGGTGGCGTCGACCAGCGCTTCGCCAACGACGTGGAGGGCATCGTCTACCCCCGGCTCTGGAAGGTCATGGAGGCGGTGTGGGACGGGCTGCCCGACGGCGAGCTGCGCACCCGCATCGAGGTCCTCAACCGCCGCCTGGCCCGCCGGTTCGCCGAGGAGCAGCCCGGATGACCGCCGCGGCCGGCGCCGAGCGGCTGGCGTGGGTGCTGTCGGCGGGCGTGGCCCTGGCCGCCGGCGAGACCTTCGGACTGATGGTGATCCTCGGCTGCAGCGGGGCGCCGCTGGCGCCATTCGTGATCGGCGCCCTCGTGCTCAAGCTCCCGTTCTGCTGGCTGGCCCGGCAGCGCCGTCCCGGGGCGCTGATGGGCCTGTTCCTGTGGGAGATCGGCGGGGCGCTGGCCGCCCTGCGGGCCGAGGCCTCGGCTGCGCTCCGCCTGGGCGAGCTGGCCGTCGCCATCGCCGTGATGGCGCTCCTGCTGGCGTCGGTGCCACTCTTCCCCTCCGTCCGACTCCCGGAGGTCGACCCGTGACGCGCCGACAGCGGATTGTGATCTCGCTCCTGCTCGCCTTCGCTGCCGTCGTCCTCGTGTTCGCGTTCCAATGGAGCGTGGACGAGGAGGACACCGTGGTCGCCCGCGATCCACTGGTGACCAGCGTGTCGCCCGCCCCCGGCGACCAGGCCCTGCGCCAGGACACGATCTCCGCCGAGATCCAGCTCCCCTACACGGGGGTGCTCAAGATCGACGGCATCGAGGTGAGCGAGCCGCACCTCCAGCGACTGCAGGTCGGCACCACGACCCGCTTGTCCTACACACCCGGCCCTGGCACCGTCACCGGCATCCTCTCGTCGGGGATCCACCGAGCGACGGTCGTGTACTGGCGCCCCGACGCCGGCCGCGACAACGCCCGCGAGTACATCTGGTCGTTCAACGTCACGTAGTTGCCGAGGCAATAAGTCGCGGAAACCGCGACTTATTGCCTCGGCATGTCAGGTCGGCAGCTCGCCGGTCTCGAGCAGGTGGGCGAACCCGGCCTCGTCGAGGACAGGGACGCCCAGCTCCTGGGCCTTGGTCAGCTTGGCGGCCCCCGGCGCCTCGCCCACCACGACCGCCGTGGTCTTCTTGGAGACGCTGCCCGGCGCCTTCCCGCCCCGGGCCTTGATGGCGTCCTCGGCGGCGTCACGCGACCAGCCCTCCAAGGTGCCGGTGACGACCACCGACATGCCGGCGAGCGTCTGCGGGACGTCGGGGGCGCCGGGCCCCTCGAGGTTGACGCCGGCCCGGCGCAGCTTGTCGAGCACCCGCTGGTTGCGCTCGGACGCGAAGAACTCGCACACGCTCCTGGCGATGGTGGGGCCGATGCCGTCGATGGCGGCGATCTCCTCCTCCGTGGCGGCCTGGATGCGGTCGAGGTGGCCCAGCTCCCGCGCCAGCAGTTGCGACCCGGTGTAGCCGAGGTGCTTGATGCCCAGGCCGAACAGCAGGTTGGCGAGGGGGCGCTCCCTGGAGGCCTCGATGGCGCGCTGGAGGTTGGCCACCGACGTCTCGCCGAAACCCTCGAACTCACGCACGCGGTCGAAGTCGACCGAGTAGACGTCACCGATGTCCTCCAGCAGCCCTTCACGGATGAACAGCTGGACGGTCCGCTCGCCGAAGTGCTCGATGTCCATGGCGCCGCGCGACGTGAAGTGGGCGATGCGGGCCCAGCGCTGGTCGGGGCAGTCGATGTTCACGCAGAACGTGGCGCTCTCGCCCTCCAGGCGCACCAGCGGCCCGCCGCACCCGGGGCACGTGGTCGGGAACTGCCACGGCTTCGAGCCCTTGGGCCGCAGCGCTTCGACGGGCCCGACGACCTCGGGGATGACGTCGCCCGCCTTGCGCACGATCACCGTGTCCCCGGGCCGGACGTCCTTGAGCCGGACCTGGTCCTCGTTGTGCAGGGTGGCCAGGCCGACCGTCGAGCCACCGACGAACACCGGCTCGAGCACGGCGAACGGTGTGGCCTGCCCGGTCCGGCCGATCGAGACCATGATGTCCCTCAGCTCGGTGGTGCGCTCCTCGGGCGGGAACTTGTAGGCGATGGCCCAGCGCGGCGCCTTGCTGGTGGCCCCCAGCTCGAGCCGTTGGTTGAGGTCGTCGACCTTGACCACCACGCCGTCGATCTCGTAGTCGAGGTCGTGACGGTGCTGCTGCCAGTAGCGGCAGTGCTCGAAGACCGCTTCCAGCTCGTCGAAGGTGCGCACCTCGGGGTTGATCGGGAGACCGGTGCCCCGCAGGTAGTCGAGCGCCTGCGAGTGCTTCGACAGCGGAGGGCCGCCCTCGTAGGCACCGACCTGGTAGCAGAAGAAGCGGAGGTCGCGGGACGCGGTGATCTTCGGGTCCTTCTGCCGCAGCGAGCCGGCGCCCGAGTTGCGAGGATTGGCGAAGAGCCGCAGTCCGGCCTCGGCCTGTCTGCGGTTCAGCTCCTCGAACGACGACACCGGCATGTAGACCTCGCCCCGGACCTCGATGACCTTGGGTGGGTCGTCGATGCTCAGGCGCTCGGGCACGTCGGCGACCGTCGCCACGTTGTCGGTGACGTCCTCGCCGACGGTGCCGTCGCCCCGGGTGGCGGCGCGCACGTAGCGACCGTCCTCGTAGAGGAGTGAGATGGCCACACCGTCGATCTTCAACTCGCACACG
>Ga0247717_1000538_pt1 | contig 11262 bp, 7 predicted proteins | sample 24E_NmetaG_FD_189047 | JGI IMG/M metagenome (GOLD analysis project Ga0247717, IMG submission 189047) | Soil microbial communities from hillslope of Landscape Evolution Observatory, University of Arizona, Oracle, AZ, United States - 2-4-E_N | ecosystem: Engineered > Artificial ecosystem > Mesocosm... | reverse complement strand
GTGGCTCGTGCTGCCCGTCGTGGGCATCCGGCTGCCGATCTTCTGGGCCGGCGCCGTGGCGCTCCTTGCCAACACCGCCGCGTACCAGGCCGAGGCCATTCGCGCAGGCATCCAGGGCGTGCAGACCGGGCAGATGGAGGCGGCCCTCTCGTTGGGCTTCACGCACCCGCAGGCGATGCGGCACGTCGTCCTGCCTCAGGCCTTCCGCACCTCGCTTCCGGCGCTGGGAAACGAGATCGTGATCCTCCTCAAGGACACCTCGCTCGTGAGCGTGATCGGGGTGGTCGAGCTCACGCAGGTCGGCCGCATCTTCTCCGCGCGCACGTTCCTCGTGCTCGAAACCTGGCTTGGCGTCGCGGCGATCTACCTCGTCCTCACCTACACGCTTGCCCTCGTCCTTCGCAGGCTCGAGGTGCGCGTGGCGATCCCGGGCCTTGGCGTGGGGGGTTCGCGCGCGTGAACGTCGAGCCGCTGATCCACGTGCGGGGCCTCGTCAAGCGATTCGGCCCGACGCGCGTGCTCCAAGGCGTCGACCTCGACGTGCGCGAGGGCGAGGTCCTCGCGATCGTCGGGCCCTCCGGATGCGGGAAGAGCACGCTCCTCCGCTGCCTCACGCGCCTTGTGGAGCCCGACGAGGGCACGGTGCGACTCGACGGCGTCGACGTGCGGTCCAAAGCGGCCGACCTGCGTCTCGTGCGCGAGCGCTTCGTCATCGTGTTCCAGGCGTTCAACCTCTTCCCCCACCTGCGCGCCCGGGAGAACGTCACGCTTCCCCTCCTGCGGGTGCTCGGGCTCCCGCGCGACAAGGCCAAGGCGCGCGCGACCGAGACGCTCTCGAAGGTCGGGCTCTCCGACAAGGCCGGCGCCTACCCGGGCGAGCTCTCCGGCGGCCAGCAGCAGCGCGTCGCCATCGCCCGGGCGCTTGCGATGCGGCCGAAGGCCATCTTCTTCGACGAGCCCACGAGCGCGCTTGACCCCGAGCTCACGGGGGAGGTCCTGCGCGTCCTGCTCACCCTCGCCGACGAAGGCATGACCATGATCATCGTCACGCACGAAATGGCCTTTGCCAAGGAGGTGGCCAACCGCGCGGCCTTCATGGACGCGGGTCGCATCGTGGAGGAGGGCCCGGCGCGCGAGGTGCTCGAGAATCCGCAGCACGAGCGCACGCGCGCGTTCCTGGCGCGGTCGCTTTCGCGCGAGCGCGGAGGCGGGCCGACGCCCCCGTCATAGCCCCTTGCGGAGCCGGCGCGAGATCGCCTCGGGCAGCCCGGCCGCGCGGTTGGCGGCCTCGGTCGCGTCGACGTCGTAGGGCACGCGGACGATCGTGAACTCGGCCGTCTCGCCGTCCAGAAGGCCAAAGCTCGCCCGCGGGTCCCCGTCGCGCGGCTGCCCCACGCTTCCGGGATTGAGGAACCACGTGTCGTCCGCCTTGCGGCGCATCGGGATGTGCGTGTGGCCAAGCGCGACGAACGTGGGCTCGCCTGCGGACTTCGCAAGCGCGGAGAACTCGTCGATGCCCGCATCGGGGAACACGTACTCCATGAGCGGATCGCGCGGCGATCCGTGGTAGACGGCAAGCTCGCCCAATCCGACCTGGAAGCGGAGCGTCGCCGGAAACTCGGCGATCCGTTTGCGGTTCTCGGGCGTGAGAAGCTTTCGCGTGTGGTCCACGCCGGCGACGGCGCTCTGGTTAAACCCTTTTGGGGTCCCGCCCGTGGCGGCCCAGTCGTGGTTGCCAAGGATGCATCGGACGCCGCGTGAGAAGAGAAGAGCGAGACATTCGTTGGGCTGCGCGTTGTAACCCACGGTGTCGCCAAGCGAGAGTACGACATCTGGGCGCAAGCGATCACGGTCGATCGCCGCGAGGACGGCTTGCAAAGCTGCGAGATTCGAATGGATGTCGGAGAGAAGCGCAACCCGCATGACCGGCTAGGGACCCCCCTTGGCTTCGAGTGGAAGGACGGATCGATCGGTGACGTGTGAAAACGTGAAATCGATCGAGAGCCCGTGCGTTTAGCGACTTCACGTACATCAAACTTTCATAATCGCGTCCACATAATCGAACTCCCAAACGCGTCGGCGTGAACAGATAGTCTTCAAACTGCAGTACGATGATCATTCATCGCAACGTGGACACAACGGGCGGCCCAAGATCGCTCTCCACTCCCTTCAGCCGAAGCGGAGGGGTGGGCGGAAAGTATCGGAAACTTCCAGCCGCTTCTTACGCAGCCGCGCCTATAAGCTCGTCCAGGCCGTCGCGCGTCCGAGCCGAAACAAGGTGAACGCCGAGGAGCTCGCGCGCGTCCAACCGCGAGGCGACGGCGTCGACGAGCGGTTGGATCTCCCGACTTTGGATTGGCGATAGAAGGTCGGCCTTCGTCAAGACGACGCGGATGGGCGCGCGCTCCTTGGACCGGCGAAGAATCGCGAGGCTCGTCCGCATCTTCCGCTCGATCTCGGCGGGAGGGTCCGACGCGTCGAGGACGAGCCAGGTCTCGTCGGCAAGCGCGATCTCCTCGAGCGTTGCGTGGAAGGCCTCCACGAGAAACGGCGGCAAATCCTCGATGAAACCCACCGTGTCCGTCAATAAGACGCGGGGCTCCTCGTCGCGCTTGCTTCCGCGCACGCGCGCCGTTCGCGTCTCAAGCGTGGAGAAGAGCCGGTTCTCGACGAGCACCTCGCGGCTCGTGAGGGCGGAGAGCAGCGAGCTCTTGCCCGCGTTCGTGTAGCCTGCCAGGGCGACGAGCCGGAAGCCCCCCTTGCGCCGCGCCCGGCGTCGGCCCTCGCGCTCGCCGGCCAGCCGGACGAGCTCGCGCTCGATCCTCGTCTTGCGACGGCGGATCTGGTCGTAGTACTGGTCCACACCGTATTCGCCACCGCCCAGGAAGCCGGGGTGCTCGCCTTTCTTGGACCGCGCGATGTACTCGCGGACAAGCGGCATCTCGTACCGCAGCCGGGCGAGCTCGACCTGGAGCCGCCCCTCTTGGGTCGTGGCGCGCCGGGCGAAGATCTCGAGGATGAGGCGGACGCGGTCGAAGACGCGCACGGGCGGGGCCTCCTGCCGCGCGGCGCGGCGGCGGGCCGCCCCGCGGAGAGGTGCCGCGGCTCCGGAGCCGGTCGCAGTGCGCCGTGCTGCGGCCCCGGAGTCCGCCGCGGTGCGCGGTGCTGCCGCTCGGGAGTCTTCGGGGTGCGGTGCTGCGCCTCGGGCGTCGGCTGCGCTGCGCGGCGTTCGGTCGCCGCCGCGGCCCCCGTCGGGCTCGTCCCGTCGCCGCTCGCCGGCGACGGACACGGCTCCGAGCGCCCGCTCGATCGTGGCGACTTGCCCGGCGCGGAGGTCCGCGTCGAACACGACGAGATCGGATTCCGCCTCGCGCGCGACCCCGGCGACTTCGTCGAGCTTTCCGGAGCCAATGTACGTCGCAGGGTCGGGACGGTCGCGCCGTTGCCGGACGATCGACGCCACGTCGTAGCCCAGCGAGGCGACGAGCGCTTCGATTTCGTCCGTTTGCGAACGCATGGTGACGAGAACAGCGCGAGGGCGCACGCGCGGACATTCCTCGCAGCTTATATATCATCGTGCCCGTAGCCGCCCTGATGGTGGGCGCCGGCGTGAAGGACGTGGCCATCGCCGTCGCCGTCGTGGGCGGGGTTCTGCTGATCCTGTTCGCCTACACCGGCGTCTGGCCCCCCATGGTCGTCGTCGAGTCGGGCAGCATGATGCACCCGCCTTGCGGGGAGACGCGCGGCTCCGCGTGCGCGGGGTTCGGCAAGTTCGGGACGATCGATCCGGGCGACATGGTTTTCGTCAAGCGGGTGTCCTCGAATTCCGAGGTGGAAACGCTGGCGGACGGTCGGGACGTCCGCTACGGGCTGGCCGGCGACGTGCTCATCTATTACAGGGACAACGCGCGAAGCGGCCGGTTCGCCACGCCGATCATCCACCGGGCCGTCGCGTACATCGAGGTCACGGGGGCCGACGTGCCGGACGACGTCGCCGACAATCCACCGGTCGGTTTCAGCTGCCGCGACTCGCACGTGGCCAACGCGCGCTATGCGTGGAAGTGGCGTGGACAGCAGTTCAGCACGACGGGCCTGCAGGGCGTCGTCATCCCGGAGATCGGCCTTGGCAGCCCGTCGGCCCCCTACAAGCCGTGCTGGTCCGGCTACATCACCAAGGGCGACAATCCGGTGACAAACCGGCCTCCGGACCAGATGCCATCGTGCATCACGCCCTCCTGCCAACCGATCCGGCTCGCGTGGATCGAGGGCAAGGCCGTGGGCGAGGTTCCGTGGTTTGGACTCATCAAGCTTGCGCTCAGCGGGTCGCCCAACTACCGCTGCCCCGGGCAGCTTGGCGATCCGGCGTGCGTGAACGCGGTCGCGGTGGGCAACGCGTACGCGCCGGGCGACCTGTGGGTCATGCTGGGCGTCTCGTTGGGTCTTCTCGTCGCCGTGCCCGTGGGCTTTGACATGGCCATGAACCGCATCCGGCAGCGGCGCGAGGGAGAGCGACCCGCGGCAAAGGACGGCGACGAGGCGCTCGAACGCACGCACGTGGACCACGGCCCGGGGATCGGCAGTCCTCCGTCCGAGGCCGGCGAACCGCCCGAGCCGTTCTGGCGGCGATTCTGGCCCCGCGAACCTCGCGAGCCGCCGCCCGAGTTCGACTCGGAAGACCGTCCACCGGGCCGTTGACGATCCGGGTTGCAGCCGGCCGGCCTCGCGCGCGCAAAAGCGCCGTCGTCGTCTGCGGTCAGAGGACCGCGGAAAGCTTCTGCTGCGGCAGCCGCGCGTTGCAAGCAAGCTCAAGCTGCGGCTCCTCGCAGAGGACCGCGCGCGTCTCGCCCGCGGGAACGGAGAGCTGGATCTCCTTCGTCCGCCCGTAGCGACCCTTCGAGATCACGCGCGCAGTGAGGATCCCCATGATGTCAAGCTCGGAGAGGAGGTCCGTCACGCGCCGTTGGGTGAGCACGTCGGAACCCGTCGCCTTGCAAAGCTCGCGGTAGGTGTCGTACGACTCGCCGGTCGTAAGCCCCTTGCGCTGCGTGTGCTCCTCGCCCAGGATGACGGACAGGAGCACGAGCTTGCTTTGCATGGGAAGGGTGCGCACGACCTCGGTCACGCGGTCGATCTCGATCTTGTTCTGCGCGCGGCGGACGTGCTGCTCGCTCACGCGGCGCGCGCTCTCGCGCTCGGCGATCTCGCCCGAGACGCGCAGGAGATCGAGCGCCCGCCTGGCGTCGCCGTGCTCCTGCGCCGCAAGCGCCGCGCACAGCGGGATCACGGCGTTCTCGAGCATGCCCTCCTTGAAGGCGACGCCCGCGCGCTGCTTGAGGATGTCCTGGAGCTGGGCCGCGTCGTACGGGGGGAAGATGATCTCCTCCTCGCCCAGCGACGACGTCACGCGCGCGTCCAGGAACTCCGTGAACTTGAGGTCGTTCGAGATGCCGATGAGGCTCACGCGCGCCTTGGACAGATCGGCGTTGATGCGGGTGAGGTTGTAGAGGACGTCGTCGCCGGCCTTGAAGACGAGCTTGTCGATCTCGTCGAGGATGATGATCGTGGCTCCGCCCGAGGCGTCGATCTTCTCGCGGAGCTTGGCGTAGACCTCGTCCGTGGGCCAGCCGGTGAACGGGATGCGCTCGTTCCAGTTGTCCGTGAGGGCGTTTGCGATCTGCGTGAGAACGCGGTACTGGGTGTCGACGACCTCGCAGTTGATGTAGATGAAGTTCACGCGGGCGCCGTTTGCCTTGCCGGCCTCGATGAGCTCCTTGCCGACGTACTTTGCGACGGCCGTCTTGCCCGTGCCCGTCTTGCCGTAGATGAACACGTTGCTTGGGGTCTCGCCGCGCAGCGCCGGGACAAGCGTCGAGGCGAGCTGGTTGATCTGGTCGGACCGGTGCGGCAGGTCCTCGGGCGTGTAGGTCGGCCGAAGGACCTCCTTGTTCCGGAAGATGGGCTCGGTACGTAGCAAGGCCTCGAAAAGGCCGTGACGAAGCATCCTGGACTCCTCCCCTGCTGCCTTTGGTTCGACTGCGATCTGGTGGACACTACGCCATGGGCGATGGTCCTCGACCCGACCGATCCCTTCCGGACCTTCCCTGGCGAGAAACCACGGAGCGTTCGCTAGCAAGGCAACGAAGTTGCCGCCCGCCTCCACCCCAGGTTCCCACCGTGCGAGGATGAGCGCGCGAAGCGCTCATCGATACATGGGAAACAGCGGAAACATTGGAGAGCGGGCAAATCGATAAAGGTTCCGTATGGGCGTTTTCATAAAAAGAAACAAAATATTTTGGCGAGAATTCCAATCGCAGCGCAAGTTCCACTGGAAATTGCTGAAACAGCCTTCGCTTTTGAAACGTTCATGCCGCGTCCGCGCCATCGCGACGGCCACTGGGGACGGATGCGGTGAACGAGGGGGCAAGCGCGGGAGCCGTCGCAAGCGCCGATGCTCCCGTCGGGACGGCGCCGCGGGCGATTCCTGCCTCGGTGTATGCCCTCCTCGAAGAGCGCGGCGCGCTGCTCCATCCTGAAGCGGCGCGATACCTTGCCGCGTCCGCGCGACCGCTTGAGCTCCTGCGTGGGGCGCTCTCGCAAAACGGCCACTTTCTCGTGACGCTCGACGTCCTGGAACGGGCGACCGAAAGCGTCGCGGGCGGTCGGGGTGCCGTCCCGAGCCCCGGCGTGATCGCCGGCACGGCCGTCGGCCCGAGCCACGGGCCCGGCGGCGGCGCGGGAGCCGGCCCGACCGCGGGACCGACGTCCGACGTCCCCCGGAGCCCGTCGTCTCCCGTGCCCAAGGCCGAGCCTACTACGTCGTCGCTTCTCCTCACGATTCCGCGCTATCCCGCGCCGCTTTCCGTCGACCGCGTGCAGCCCCGAAGCGCCGCGGGGCGCGCCGACGCTAACGCCGGGACCCCCGCGGCGCGCGGCGCGGATCTCCTGGCGCGCCCGCTTCTGGATCCCTCGCTTGCCCAGGGGCCCAGCCGCCTGGTCGCGGCCACGGCGCTCTCGCTCGGCGCGGTCCCCGCTCCCTCCGTGTCCCCGATCGCGGCGCCCTCGCCCGTGGCGGGGCCCGGCATCCCCTTGCCGCCTGCGTCCATTCCCGTCGACCACCGCTTCGAGATCCTTCGGGACGTGACGGGCGCGAGCACGTGCACGGGCGAGATCAGCGACTTCACGAAGCTCTTCAACGACCGGTACAAGACGCTTCGTCGCATCCTCCGCCAGCGGCGCGAGATGGTGGGCGCCATGCCCATCGACCGCGTCCCGCGGGGCGGCGGCGACTCGGTCCGCGTGATCGGCATCGTGAACGAGGTCCGCACGAGCAAGAACGGTCACCGCATCCTCGAGGTCGAGGACGACACGGGCGTCGTGTTCGTGCTCGCCCCCGCGAGCGACCCCGATCTCCTGGAACTGGCCGAGACCGTGGCCCAGGACGAGGTGATCGGCGTCGTGGCCAAGACGGCCAAGCCCTCGAACGATCCCCGCAGCAAGGGCGACCTCCTCATCCTGCAGGACCTCGTCCGCCCGGACGTTCCCGTCACGCACGAGTCGCCGCGCGCGCAGCGCCCGGCTTCGGTCGCCTTCGTCGGCGATTTTCATTTCGGGAGCCGCGCCTTCCTCGCGGACCGCTGGGATCGCTTCGTGGCGTGGATGAACGGGACGCTCGGCGACGCGCAGCAGCAGGCGCTTGCGGCCCGCGTCCGGTACCTCGTCGTGAACGGCGACGTCTGCGACGGGATCGGCATCTACCCTGGTCAGGAGGGTGACCTTGCGATCCCCGACGTCTTCGAGCAGTACCGATTCGCCGGCGAGCAGCTCGCGCGTCTGCCCTCGCGCGTGAAGATCTTCGTCCTCCCGGGCGCGCACGACGCGGTGCGTCCGGCCGAGCCGCAGCCCGCCTTGGGCGAGACGCTTCGCAAGACGTTCCCCTCGAACGTCGTCTTCGTCGGCAACCCGTCGTTCCTGTCGATCGAGGGCGTCTCCATCCTCGCGTACAACGGAAAGGGAATCGACGACTACGTGACGACGGTGAAGGGCTTGTCGGCAAGCCAGCCGTTGACGGTCATGGCGGAGATGCTCCGGCGACGCCACCTTTGCCCCATGTATGCGCACGACACGCCCATCGCGCCCGAGCACCGGGACCATCTCGTGATCGATCCCATCCCGGACATCTTCGTGACCGGCCACGTCCATCGAGCGGGCATCGGATCGTATCGCGGCATCACGCTCGTCTCGTCGAGCTGCTGGCAGGGCCAGACGAACCGGCAGAAGATGCTGGGCCTCCAGCCCGAGCCCGCGCGCGTGCCGGTCGTCGACCTGCAGACGGGCAAGGCGCAGCTGCTGAACTTCGATCAGTAGAAGCCGGTCACGGCCACGATCATGATGCCAAAGGCCGTCAGCAGCAGGATCATTCCGAGCATGCTGATGGGTGGAAGCGACGCCATGATCCTTTGGAACTCCGGCGGCGGGGGGCCCGGCGCGGTTTGCGCCTCGAGGAGCGCCCGGGCCCGCTTCATCTTCGGGAAGAAGACCACGAGGCCCAGGAGCCAGACCACAAGCGCAAGGACGAGCGCGGCGACGAAGAGGTACGAGTGCGTCGAGCCGCGCACCCAGGCTCCGATCCCGAACATGTAGCTGTACAGCAGCACGCCAAAGACGATCGTGCCCGCGGCCGCCATCTCGCCGTACTTGTAGATCGGCAGGGTGTAGGTCAGGAAAAAGTCGCGGCGGGACGGCGGCTGCATCTTCTCCAGACGGGGGAACAGCACGAAATTGGCAAACAGGATGGCGCCCAGCCACATCACGCCCAGAAGAATGTGCGCGAAGCGGAGCACCACGGCGACGGCGTCGGTCACGGTCGTCCTCCGCGCGCAAGATTTCGAGGATGCGATTTCAACCTTGCGGAGTGGAAGCCGTTCCGAAACCGCTTTGGGTCCCCGCGGGCATCGGGTCCGGCACAGGGGTCTTTTCGGGATGGGAGCGCGCGTCGAGGACCCCGCCGAGGACATCGCCGAGCGCGACGAGGCGGAGGTCGAGAAGGACTTCGAGGTCCCCGAGGTCGCCCTCGCGTCCGCTTCGAGCGTCGCGATGTCCGCGGCCATGCGGGCCTACTTCGACGCCCTCAAGCGCGAGCTCGACCGCTCGTACGACGTGGCCCGCAAGGCGCGGGCCAGGGGCCTCGACCCCGCGCTGGAGCCTGAGATCCCCATGGCAGAGGACCTGGCCCAGCGCGTCGAGGAGCTCGTGGGCCCGCCCGGCGTGGCAGCCCAGGTCCGAGAGCTTGCCGCCGCCGGCAAGAACCGCGAGGAGCTCTCCCTCATCGTCGCAAAGGACGTGGCCGCCTCGACCTTCGCCGCGACGCAGAACAAGGAGAAGGCGGTCGACCAGGCGGTCCGAACCGGCCTTGCGATCCTCACCGAGGGCGTCCTCGTCGCGCCGCTTGAGGGCGTGGCGGGAGTGCGCATCCTCCGAAACGACGACGGCACCGATTGCGTGGCCGTCTCCTACGCGGGGCCCATCCGCGCGGCCGGCGGCACGGCGCAGGCGCTCTCGCTTCTCATCGCCGACGTCGTCCGCCGCGAGCTCGGCCTTGGCCGCTACGTCCCCACGGCGCAGGAGATCGAGCGCTACAAGGAGGAGGTGGCGGCGTACAAGACGGTCATGCACCTGCAGAGCAATCCCACGCCGCAGCAGGTCGAGCTGATCGTCAAGGGCTGCCCGGTGTGCATCGACGGCGAAGGAACGGAGGAGGAAGAGGTCTCCGGCTACCGCAACCTGCCGCGCTTCCAGACGAACAAGATCCGCGGCGGCATGGCGCTTGTCCTCTCCGACGGCATGATCCTCAAGGCGAGCAAGATCCAAAAGCACGTCAAGAACCTGCGGATGGACGGCTGGGAATTCATCGACTCGTTTGCCAACAAGGACAAGGGCGCCGACGCCCAAGGCCAGATGACCGACGCGCAGGGCCGCACGATCATCCAGGCGGACTGGAAGTTCGTGTCGGAGATCACGGCGGGTCGACCCATCCTCGCGCACCCGTCGCGCAAGGGAGGCTTCCGCCTCCGGTACGGCCGGGCGCGCACGGGTGGCATCGCCTCCACGGCGATCCACCCAGCGACCATGGTGCTCTGCGACGATTTCCTCGCGCTTGGCACGCAGATGAAGATCGAGCGCCCCGGCAAGGCGACCGTCGTCACGCCGTGCGACGGCATCCAAGGCCCGACCGTCGTGCTCGACAATGGCGACCTTGCCTACGTTTCCAACACGGCGGATGCGCGGCGGCTTCGCGCGCGCGTTCGCCGTATCGTCGATCTTGGCGACATCCTCGTCCCCTACGGCGAGTTCGCCGAGAACAACAAGCCCATGCCGCAGAGCCCGTACGTGCACGAATGGTGGGCGTTGGAGGCGGCCAAAGCCTCGGAGCGCGGGCAGCCGGGCGCGCCCGCCCGACCCGCGTCCATCGAAGAGGCCCTCCGCCTCGCGGGAGAGCTTGGACTTCCTCTGCATCCCGACTGGCTCCTGTGCTGGCACGACGTTCGCGCCGACGACGTGCGGAAGCTCTCCGCGTGGGTGGAGGCGGACGGCCGATGGGTCTCGCACGAGGACGTCGTCACGCTTTCGCTTCCCGCCGATCCCACCATGAAGGAGCTCCTCGTGGAGCTTCTGGCGCTCCACCACCAGCGCGGGGATCGTCTGCTCCTCGACCCGGACCGGACCGCGCCTGCGCTCCTGCTCGGGCTTGGCCTCGATCCGGTCGCGCCCATGGCCGCGGCGCCGGATACCCCCATCCCGAGGCGCCGCTCGTGGGACGGCTACCTTGGACCCAACCATGCGCTCGCGCTCGCGTCGCACCTCGCCGGGGTCGAGGTTCGCGCCCGCTCGCCGTTTCGCGTGGGCGCGCGCATGGGTCGCCCGGAGAAGGCCGCCGAGCGCAAGATGAGCCCGCCTGTGCACTCGCTGTTCCCCATCGGCAACGAAGGCGGGCTCCAGCGGCTCGTGCGCGACGCGGCGAAGGCCCACCAGAAGAGCCGCGACGGCACCGAGCGCGCGGGCTTCGAGGTCGAGATCGGAATGCGCCGGTGCCCCTCCTGCGGGAAGCGAGACTTCACGAACCTTTGCGAATGCGGCGGGCACACGCAGCCCGAGCGGGGGCGTCCGGAGAAGGCCTGGGTGAACCTCGCAGCCCGCATCGAAGCGGCCCAGCGTCGACTCGACCTCGCCCGGCTCCCGGAGACGATCAAGGGCGTGGTGGGGCTC
>Ga0247717_1000537_pt1 | contig 11263 bp, 7 predicted proteins | sample 24E_NmetaG_FD_189047 | JGI IMG/M metagenome (GOLD analysis project Ga0247717, IMG submission 189047) | Soil microbial communities from hillslope of Landscape Evolution Observatory, University of Arizona, Oracle, AZ, United States - 2-4-E_N | ecosystem: Engineered > Artificial ecosystem > Mesocosm... | reverse complement strand
ATCTCCTCGGAGAGCTGCGCCCGCCGCGCCATCTCGCCGCGCAGGCGGATGGCCGTCTCGTGAAGCGCTTCGAGCTGGACGAGCGAGCCCTTCATTCGAGTGAAGGTGGACTCGTCGAAGGGGTCGCGCGTGGCCTCGGCGATGGCCTTCTCGTAGTGGCCGATGCGCTCCTGCACCTCGTCCTGCCGCTTGAGGTAGTGCTCGACCTCGGTCTCCAGCCGGCCCAGGGCCTCGACCTCGGCCGCAAGCTCTCCCAGTCGCCCGTCGATCTGGCGAAGCTCCGCTTCGACTTCGGCAAGCTGCCGCTCGCCCGTGCGCTTCCGCTCCCAGGCGCGCGCGATGCGGTCCTCGAGGTCGAGAACCTCGGCGTCGTACTTGGCCAGAAGCGCCGGCTGGCAGTCGCCAAGCTCGCGCTCGCAGGTGGGGCAGGGCGACTCGGGCCCGAAGGAGGCCAGGTGCTCGCGCCGCGCCTGCACGTCGGTGAGGCGAGCGTTGCCCTGCTCGACCTCGATGCCTGCGCCGTGCAGGTCGCGCGTCATCTCGCGCACGCGGGAGAGAAGCTCGACCCGCCGCCCCGACAGGTGCGCCATCTCCTCGCGCACGTGCGCGCGCCGGGCCAGCGTCTGCCGCTTCTCGTCGGCGGTGGCCCGCAGGCGCTGGGCCTCGGCGGCCAGGTGCTCGACCTCGCGCCGGCGCAGGTTCGCGTCGCGGTGGCGGTCGCGCACGCGCTCGAGCGCCTCGACGTCCTTGCGCGTCCGGTGGTACTCCTCCTCGCTCGTGGAAAGCTCCCGGAGGCGCTCCTCGGCGCTGCCGAGCTCGGACAGCTCGTGGTGGCGTTTTTCGAGCTCCTTGTCCATGAGCGCGACGCGCTCGCGCCGCCGCTCGAGACGCGAGCTGTGGAGCTCGAACTCCTCCCGCCGGCGGCCGAGGTCGTCGCGCCGGGCCTTCGCCTCCTGCAGGGAGGCGGCGATTGCGGAGACCTCTTGCTCCAGCGCCCGCGCGTCCGAGCTTACGGCCTCCTCGTCCGAGCGGGCTTGCGCGAGCGAGAGCCGCAGCGCGGCGACGTCGCGCGCGCCGGCCGAGAGGGCGTCCAGGCGAGCGCGCTCCTCGCGCTTGCGGTCGCGCACGATCCGGATCGCATCGTCGATGGCGTCCACGCCGAGCATCCGCATGACGACCTCCTTGCGCCGGCCGGGCGTGAGGTCCGTGAGCGCGGCGAGATCCTTCTGCCGCGCGACGAGCGAGGTGAAGAAGGCCTCCTCGTCCATGTGCAGCACGCGCGCGAGATGATCGGTCGCCTCCTGGGCGCTGTTGGCGCCCGGGCTCACGACGAGGCTTCCGGCGACCGTCACGGAGGCCGAGGGCGAAAGCGACTTGCCCTGAAGCTCGCGGACGACCACGTACTCCTGGCCGGAGAGCTCGAAGGTGAGCGTGACGCGGCACGGCTCGCCCTCGCTGCCCCGCCGGGGAAGGAGGTCCTTCGTCGTGCGGCTGGCGCCGTTGCCAAAGAGCGCCCAGCCCACGGCCTCGAGGATCGAGGACTTGCCCGCCCCGTTGGGACCCACGAGGCCGACGAGACCGTCGGGGAACTCGATGTGGGCGTCCTTGAAGCGGCGGAAGTTCTCGAGGCGCAGCGCGACGAGCCTCACGGGCTCACCCCCGCAAGCGCGGCCTTCGCGCGCGCGAGGATGCGCTCGCGCTCCAGGCCCGCGAGGGGGACCGCGGCGACGAAGCGGTCGAACTCCTCGGCAAGCGGACCGATCGGAGCCGCTTGCGGATCGCCGCCGGCGGCCTCGTGGGTCCTCTCGTAGTGCGCCTGGAAGTGGAGCGCGGAGGCCGCCGCGCGGCGGATGCGCGCGAAGTCGAGCGCCGCGTGCACGTGCGAGGGCAGGTTGCGGACGCGGAGTCGGACGATCTTGCCCGCCGGGTCGCAGCCCTCGACCGCCTCCACGATGCGCGACTGGACCTCCGCGTCGCCCAGGCCCGCGCAGTCGATCGGCGCAAGATCGACCATGGGGCGAGCGGGGATCTTGTGGAACGCGACCGTCTCGGATTCGAAGTCGACGAGGTTGTAGCCCTTCTCCTGGCCCGCCTCGGCAAAGCTCGTGCGCTCGGTCGAACCCGCGTACCAGGCGTTGTCGGCGACCTGCGCGTTTCCGTGGTAGTGCCCGAGGGCGACGTAGTCGAAGGCGGGCGAGAGGGCGCTTGCGGGAAGGATCTGCTCGTTGAACTCGCCCATCTTGAAGGCTTCCACGCCAAGGACGCCCGCGTGCGCGGCGAGCACGTTCGTGCGCCGCCCGTCGGGCTTGGCGAAGGAAAGCTCCGCGAGAAGCTCGTCCTGGTTGGCGCAATGCGGCACGCAGTGGATCGCAAGGTCGCCCACGTCCAAGCGCTCGTAGGCGCCCTTGTAGACGGGGTGCACGTTCGGGAAGAACTCGAGGAATCGGAACACCGAGCCCGTCTCCCGGAGCTTCGGCGTCTCGTGGTTGCCCGAGATGACGACAAACGGGATCCCTTTCTGCGAGAGCCGCAGGATCTGCTCCACGGCGAAGGTGACCGCGCGGTTGGTGGGGCGCACCGAGTCGAACAGGTCGCCCGAGTGCAAGACCACGTCGGGCGAAAGCTCGAGCGCCGCGTCGACCACGCGCGCAAAGGCGCGAAAGACATCCTCCTCGCGCTGGTTGAGCCCTCGCTCGTTGACGCGGCCGTACGCCGCGTAGCCGAGGTGGGTGTCCGAGACGTGAAGCAGCCTCACGCCAGACCCCCCCGTTCCGTCGTCGCGCCGTTCCGTCCCGCGTGCGTCCCGTTGCGTGGCATCCCCATCCTCCGGATCGTCAATAGAAGTCCTTCCCCGCCGGCGCGGCCGCCGGAACGGGCGCGGGCGCAAGGCGCGCCGCGCGCGCGAGGTGTTCCTCGTACAGGTGGACCGTGAGGGGAACGGCAAAGGGCGCGTAGGGGCTCGTCACGAGCGCCTCGCCGGGCATGAGCGTCTGGATCTCGTTCTCGAGCCTCGAGACGTCTTGCTTGGCCGACTCGCGCAGGATCTCGCGGTCGCGCGCGTCGGCAAGGCCGAGGATGAAGAGCGTATTGAACTGCGAGGCGACCTCGGTGTCCAGAAGCTTGGGCTGCTGGGTGATGGCGCACAGGCCCGTCTTGAACTTGCGGCCTTCGCGCGCGATCTGCGCGAAGACGTTGGCGCTGGCCGTCGCCCCCTTTCCGAGCACGCGCTGCGCCTCCTCGAGCGTCACGAGGACGGGCGCGAAGGACTCGAACTCGGGCGTTCCGAAGGCGTCCTTGTTGCGCTCGAAGACGGCGCGCGCGAGCACGGTGGCGACGAGCAGCTCCTCGGTCTCGAACAGGCCGCCCGTGTCCACGAGGACGGTCTTGCCGTCCCGCAGCTGCTCGACGATGGCGCCCGTCACCGTCACCGTGCCGTCGCCGTGCACGAGCTGGTTGCGGAAGATGCGCTCGATGCGGCGCTTGATGACCTGCACCGTCCCCTCGTGGAACTGGCCGCCGAAGTCGGCGCGCATCTCCTCCGCGCTCTTGTCGCGGATCGCAAGGAGCCAGTCCCTGCCGTAGCGGTGGCGCGCGGCGGAGAGGAGCTCCCGCTGCGGGCCCGAGAACTCGTAGATGTTCATGACGTCGGGCGCGTCGATCTCCTGCGCCGCCAGACGAATGAAATGGTGCGGGCCCGCGAGCGGGCGATGCGAGTAGACGACGAGGTTGCGCTTGGCCATCGGGTGGTGGACGAGGCCCTTGCGCCGCGGGCTTGCGCCGTCATAGTACTCGCCGTGCGGATCGAGGATGAGGAGACCGTAGCGTCCGCGGGCAAGCGCGCTTGCGGCCAGGACCTTCATGAGGTTGCTCTTGCCCATGCCCGTCGTCGCAAAGACGCCCACGTGGTAGGGGAACGACTTCTGGCCGTCGATGCCCACCGGAATGGGCACGACGTCCTCGCCGCTTCGGAGGAAGCCCACCTCGAGGTCGCCTGCGTACTCGCGCAGGAAGTCGTAGTCCCGCGCGTCGGCACGGCGCACGCGCGCGAAGTGGCCGGGAATCGTCTTCGCCTTGAGGAACGTGCCGTCGCGAAGGTAGCCGAGGATGGCGCACACGCCCGTCTTGTAGAGGCGCCACTCGCGGTCGCCAAGCGGCGCGGGGCCGTCGCCCGTCTCGAGGCGCAGCATCGTGCCGGCCGTGCGCTCCATCCAGTCCTCGGCCGTGGCCTCGCATCCGAACCGGACGTCGAGCACGCGAAGAAGATATTGGTGGCCGCTCTCCTCGTCCTCGGCCACAAGGATGTCGCCGACGTACAGGTCGACGCCGTAGCGGGCGCGGAAACGCAGCGAGAGGACGCTGTCGCCCACGATGCGGCCGAGAAACTCGGGCGTGACGCGGTCCCCGCCGTTTGCGCCTGGGACGCGCTGGCTGCCGTTGGTCGTTTCCTCCATCCCTACCCAGAGCTGCCCGAAAAGGCAAGCGTCGAGCGCCGGCCGGTTCTAAAAGGCTTATGAAACGAGCGCCGAAAGTTTCGATTTTGGAGCTCCTGGGCGCGCGGCGCATACGTGAACTCCATAAAGCTCATGCTTTTGGATCGGGTGCCGCGTCCCATGCGGCCATCCTCCGCCGCCTTGGCCGTGGCCGCGGTCGTTTCCGTCGTCTTCGCCGGGTGCCTTGCCCCAAACGAGCCGGTCCAGATCTCGCGCACGATCGACCCCTCGGGAACGACCCGGATCGTCGACGCGTTCGATGAGCCCCTCGCCTTTGCGGCGGTGGCGGCCTTCGGCGCGTCGGACGCGCTCCTTGCCATCCTGTCGGCCGACGCGGACGGCGTCCTGCACCACGCGACGCTTCCTCCCCTTGCCCGATGGATCGCCGTGTCGGCGGCCGGGCACGAAACGTGGCGATCCGAAGCGGCCGACCTTCCCGCCGTGGCGAAGCTCGCCCCCCGCCCGCCCGGATCCCTTGGCGCCGAAGTCGCCGGCCTCTCCTTCCATGCGCCGGTTCTCTTGGGGAAGGCGTTCCTTGCGCACCAGCCCATGACCTGCGCCGCCTACAACTGCGGCGCCTCCGAGCCCGTCGTCGAGATCGCCGCCGACGGCGCCATCTACGCGTCGGGAACCTGCTGCATCGCCCAGTCGCCGCCCGTCTGGGTCTCGCGCGACGGCGGAAAGACCTTCGCGCCGCTGCGGGGCGACGTCCTGCGGGAATCGTTTGGCATCGAAGGCGACTTCGCGATCGACGACGCCGGCAACGTCTACCTCTTCGACATCTCCCTTGCGACGGCGTACGTCGCATCGTGGGACAAGGACGGCAACCACCGCTGGACCGTTGCCCTGCCCGGCATGCCCGTCGTCGACCGGCCGTGGATCCGCGCGGCCGAGGAGAACCGCGTCTTCTTCCTCTACAACGGCGGCACACAAACGTACTTCTACGACAGCACCGACGGCGGACGCACCTGGGAGCACCGCTACTCCTTCCCCGCGCCGCTTGGCATGATCGGGCAGGGGCCCGAGCGCGACCACCTCTGGGTGCAGGCCGGCATGCGGCTGTACGAAAGCGCCGACGGCGGCCGGACCTGGGGACTTGGCGAGCCCATCCCCAAACCCTCGAACTCGGGCCACCGCTTCGGCGACGTCCACCAAGGCATCAGCGGCACGCCCGTCGTCGACGAAGCCGGGCGCGTGTGGGTCGTCTACGACTGGCGGCAGTCGAGCTCCTCGACGGACGCGGAGCCCTACCACGTGTACGCCGCGCGCCGCGACCCCGACGGCGCATGGCACGGGCCCTACCGCGTGAGCCCCCCCACGGGGACGCACCATCTCCCCTGGCCCGCCGCAGGCCGCGACGGAACGCTTGCCATGGCCTGGTACGGCACGCTCGACGACGCGCGAGGGCCCAACTCCGTCTCCGCCGACGCCGCCTGGCACGTGTTCGCCGCCGCCACCGTGAACGGCGCCGATGGCGTACCCGCCTTCCAGATCGCCTTGGCCGACCCGCTGCCGGTGCACTACGGTCCCATGAACCGCGCGCTTCTCGACTTCCTGCAGGCCGACCTTGGCCCCGACGGAACCCTCCACGTCGCCTACGCGGAGAACCGCGACCGCGCCAAGGACGAGGCCACGTGGTACGTCCGGACGCCCGCGCTTTCGTTCCTTGCGCCCGAACGGTACCCCAACGGCCCACGGCAGCCTTGAAGCGCCCTTCCGCCGTTGCGGGCTCGTGGCCGCCCCCGATCCGCCCACGCGAGCCCAGCGCGAGACGGCCGAGCGCATGAAGCGCGAGCACGGGATTCCGCCCGTGCCCCGCGGCGCGCCCGCCGAGCACGAGGAGCATTCCCTCTTCCGCAACTACATCCGCGATCTCGTGCTCGGCTTCAACGACGGCGTCGTATCCGTCTTTGCCGTCGTGGCCGGCCTCGTGGGATCCGGACTTTTCCTTGCCGACCAGATCGCCGTCGCGGGCCTGGCCGCGCTCACCGCCGGCGCGCTCTCGATGGGCATCGGCGAGTACATCAGCACGAAGGCCCAGGCCGAGTACTACGAGGCCGAGCGCGCGCGCGAACGACGCCACATCGAGCAGTACCCCGAGATCGAGGCGCGCGAGCTCCGCGAGTACATGGCCGGGCGCGGCTTCGAAGGCGACCTCCTGGACCGCGTCGTGGAGACGCTCACGGTCGACAAGGAGCGGTTCCTCGAAGCGATGATGCGCGAGGAGTTCGGCATGGGGGAAGAGATCCAGCGCAGCCCCATCCGGTCGATGCTCTTTGTCATGGCGGCCTTCGTCGCCGGCGCCGCGCTTGCCGTGGCGCCCTTCCTCGTCGTCGCGCCCCAGGCGGCCGTCGCGGGGCTTGCCGTGGCCGCCGTCCTTTCGATCGGAGGCCTTGCCACGGCCGGCGTAGCGCGCGCCGTCGTAAGCGGCATCTCGGTCCCGCGCAGCGCCTTCGAGATGACGCTCCTTGGCGCGGCCGCCGCGCTTGTCACGTACGGGATCGGAAGTGTCGTGGGGGTGGCGATCTAGGCGTGTATACAAATGTATACCCTTGTATACACGCTTGGAAGTGCTGCGATTCGAGTCTTCCGCGAGCGGGGCCAGCGTACATCTCAGCGTCTTAGAAAGCGCTCCAATTGGCGCGAATGCGCCCGGCGCTCCTTCAACCGTAATGTAAGAACAGACCCAATTTGAGTTGCCGCGAAAATTCCGATCCCCGCGAGATAAAACTGTTGCACTGTTTCGCGGTCCGCAACGGATTCAACCTTCCCTACGATCCATTCGACTTTCACGATCTCTGAGATGACTGGCGTGAACGAAGAAGCATCCAGCGCTTGATCGAAATAATCGTTCCCATCCCCTTTCGTCAGGAAGCCACTGTGCTTGCCTACAGGATAGAGAATGGCACCACTCTCATCCATATCGACAAGGAATACCAGAGACGTACCGCGTTGATAACCCCCAGAGGTCAAATTGTAGGAACCAACTCCGGTGAATGGAATGACAACGACGTCGGATAGCCCTAGTTCGGGAACGTCAAACGTTTCCGTTTGAGGATTGTAATCTACCCACACCATTGCCCGATGTGCCACAAGCGAATTGCGCGGCTCAGTTTCTCCAACTCTCTCGTCTGGATCATGATACATTCGGACACGGTCAAGAGACGGTACGTCTTGACCGTCGGGCTTGAAGACGATAACATCTCCAAAATCGCCCGCCACTTCATGCGAACGTGATCGACCTACCACAAATGTCGTCACGTCTTCACGGCGATCCACAGGAACCAATCGAGTTTCGTCGCCATCGTCCATAATGCCAAGCTGACGATCACCGTGCCGCATACTGAGGCCATGGCCCGGTATTGTCTGGCCAAATAGGATACCGTGTGAGACTATAATGGCCAAAACGACGACGATTCCGACAACTACATGGGGAACAATCGAAACCATCCAGTCATCACTATCGCGCGCCAATATGGCGCGGAAACCAGTTTTGTGATAAGAATGTTACTTCGAAAGCCCGGGCCGCGGCAGCGGCCGCCCGCGGAACCAGCCGTCGAGGACGCCGTGCGTGAGGAACGGCAGCCGCCGCTCGTTCTCGCGCGCGTCGAGCAGCAGGCGCACGTCGCCGGCCGGCGCCACGCCCAGGACGCCCACGCCTTGGCGCTCGAACCGCGAGCGCGCGCGAAGCGGCGCATGCGTCTTGGCGAGCGGGAGCGCGACGTAGCTTCGCTGCGCCGCGAGCTGGTAGTGCATGGCTTGCGCAAGCGCCTCCTTCCAGTCGGCAAGCTTGAGCTCGACGGCGACGAGCTGCTCGTCGCGGCCGGCCAAGAGGTCGGCGTAGCGGCCGTTCACCGGCACCTCGTGCAGGACCGCGTAGCCCATGGCGCGGAAATGGCGCGCCACGGGCTCGCGGAGGGACGATTCGAGTGCGTTCCCACCTCCAAGCGGGGAAGGAGCGGCGGGGGTCACGGCGCTTGACGCGAGGTGCCCGAAGGTTTCATCCGCCGTGCAGGATCCCCCGAAGGGTGGAATCGAGCGCGAAGAACCCGTCCTCCATGGACCGCTCGGGCAGCGGCGCGCGTCCGTGGAGGACCTCGCGCGCGGTCGCGAGGCTGTGCACGTTGATGCCGCCGTAGCCCAGGAGGAGCACGAGCGGGACGTTCGCGGGCACGGAATCGTACGGGATGGGCGTCGTCCAGCAGCCTTGGCAGAAGGGGTTGGCGCCCGGCCCGTACTCGGTGTGGTCGGGCGCGCGCGGCTCGGAGAGCCAGTGGGCAAGACCGTCGTCTTCCGTGGCGGTGGGGCGCGATTGTGCCGTGCGGAAGTACACCTGCCGGAACTCGTCGAGCGTGAAGACGCCGTCGGCAAGCGGCCCGTCGGGAACGCGTCCGGCAGGTCCGGCGGCGACGACGCCTTCGCGGACGCCCGCGCCCGTGTCGCCGAGGATGCGGCGCGCCTCGAGCACGATGGCGGCGGCGCCTCCGGCCGCGTAGGGCGAGGCGGCGCTCGTGCAGCAGGAGATCGGGTGGGACGCGTACTCGTCGAGGCTTCGCGAAAGCGCCGTCCAGCCCGCGTAGGCGTCCGCAACGACGTGCGCGGGCTGGCCGTGCCAGAGGGTCGCGCGTCCGTTGTCGTGCGCGCCCACGATGACGACGCCGGGAGGCATCGTCGCCGCAAGGTAGGTCGGCCAGGTCGCAAAGCCGTTGAAGAACGCGAGCCCGTTGCCGCTTGCCGCAAGCGTGACCATCCGGCTTGCCGCATATTCGAACGCGGAGGCGATGCCGGCTCCAAGCGCGTCGGGAACCGGGTGGGGCAGGAGCGATCCCCACGAGTTCGTCTGCACGTCGATCCAGCCTTGGTCGGCGATCCAGCGCACTGCGGCCCCGGAAAGCCCCTCGATGGAGACGAAGCGGGCCTCGGGGGCAAGCGAGTGGAGCGCCGCGGCGGAGCGGCTGGCCGTCATCGTGCCGTGGCCGTGGTCGTCCAGGATGGGCAGATCCTCGCACGTTTGCGAGAGGATGCTTGCCGGAGGGATCGGAGCGACGGCGGGGCAGTTCGTCCCGCCGGGGGACCACCGCATGGCGCCCACGATCTTCGTGCCGGGGATCCAGTGGAGCTGGCGCGGCTGCACGCTCTCCCAGACGGCGCGGTCGGAGGCGAGGGCCTCGTCGTACGAACTCGCGTTCAGCGTGAGGTTCAGCGCGGGAACGTCGCACGGGTAACCGTCGATGTACGTGCACGGGTGCTCCCGCGCCCGGGGCGAATCGTCGCGGAAGGCGGCGTGGTAGGGGTTGATGCCCGTGTCCACGTGCGCGACGACGACGACGGGCTCGCGCGGCGGCGGGGGCGGCGCGACCGGGGGAGCAGGCGGGTCCGCGGACACGGGTTCCTCGGGCTCCGGCCCCTCGACGGCGGGTTCCAGCGTCTCCTCGGGCGCCTCCTCCGGCGGCGGGGCCGCGCACCCGGAGAGGAGCAGGGCGAGGGCGACGAGAACGCAGGCGGCGGCTTTCCTCAAGCAAACCCTCGGCCGAGTCAGGCGAGGGGGTTCAAAAGCTTTCTTGTAGGAACGCTAGCGCCTGCGCCGGAAAAGCGCGACCGCGGCCGCCGCGGCAAAGACCATCGCCGCAGCCGGCGCCGGCTCGGCTGCCGTGCTTCGCATCGAAGGCCCCGTCTCGAAGCCAAACCTCGCGAGGAGCTCGCCGCCGTCGTCGACGGGAACGGCCCGCGCCTTTCCGGCGTGCGGCGGCTTGGCAAGGACCGAGGCGTTCTTGGCCGCGGACACGGCCGTCAGCACGTCGAGGAAGCCCCACCCGTACGCCGGATGCCAGGCGTCGTGCGCGGGACCGAGATTGCGGGACGATGCAAGGAGGATCCATTTCACGGCCGAGGGCGAGAGCGCGGGCTGCGCCTCGAACAGAAGCGCCGCCGCCCCGGCCACGTGGGGCGCGCTCATGCTCGTCCCCGAAAGCGCCCCGTAGGAGCCCCCGCCGGCTGCGGCCGACGGCAACGGCGCCGTGACGTCCACGCCCGGCGCCACGAGGTCGGGCTTGGCCCGGCCGTCGACGGTCGGGCCTCGGGCCGAGAAGTCGGCGATGGCAAGCGACTTGTGCACGGCGCCGACCGTGAGCGCGCGCCGCGCCACGCCGGGGACGCCGACGGTGTGCGCGTCCGGGCCGCCGTTTCCGGCCGAGGCGACCGTGAGGAGGCCACGGTCGGCCGCGGCGTCGATCGCGCGGGAGAGCGCGTCCGTTCCGTCCGTGGCGCGGCCGCCCAGGCTCATCAGCAAGATGCGGACGCCAAGCTCGGATTTTCGCGCCTCGACCCAGTCGAGGCCGCGCAGGACGTTGCCGACGGATCCCTCGTCGTTGCCGTCGAACACCTTGATGTTGACAAGCCCCGCGCCGGGCGCGACGCCCGCGTACCGACCGGCGCTTGCCGCGCCCGAGCCGGCGGCCACGCCGGCCACGTGCGTGCCGTGGCCGCGGGTGGACTCCGGCACGACGGGCACGCCCGATCCGAGAACGCCGCCCACCTCCTGCGGCAGCGTGGCGTCGAACGATGCGAGCACGCGCCCGGCGAAGTCGCGGTGCGTCTCTTCAAAGCCCGCGTCGAAGACGGCGATGGCGACGCCGCGCCCGATGATGCCGTGCACGCGCACGGCGGCGTCGGCGCGGACGGAGGGCCGGGTTTCGTCGAGCGTCGGACGGACCGGGGCGTCCTGCTCGACCAGAACGACGCCCGGCAGGCCCGAGACGGCCGCAAGGGCGGTC
>Ga0247717_1000536_pt1 | contig 11264 bp, 7 predicted proteins | sample 24E_NmetaG_FD_189047 | JGI IMG/M metagenome (GOLD analysis project Ga0247717, IMG submission 189047) | Soil microbial communities from hillslope of Landscape Evolution Observatory, University of Arizona, Oracle, AZ, United States - 2-4-E_N | ecosystem: Engineered > Artificial ecosystem > Mesocosm... | reverse complement strand
TCCTTGAACGACACGACCCACTGGATGGCGGCGAGGACCTTGCTCACATCCGCGCTGCCGTCCCGGCCGGCGATCTTGAGCGACACGATCTCGGCGCCGGGCGCCATGCCGCGATACGCGCCCGACGACAGCGAGCCGCTGCCCCCGATCAGGCCCGCGATGAACGTGCCGTGCCCGTAGGAGTCGTCGCAGGTCTGCTCGCCCGAGAAGTTCACGCACGCGACCAGGCCCTCACCGGTGGTCGGGTTGGGGACCGGCACAATGCGGCCCTGCAGGTCGGCGACCGGGCTCACGCCGGTATCGATGAGCGCGACGCGGACGCCGCGGCCGTCCACGCCCTCGGACCATAGGGAGGACGCCGCAGTGGACAGCGGAAAGGTGTGCTTGTAGGTGGATAAGTTCTTCGAAGATTCCTGGAAGAAACGGACCGGCCCGTTGTCGGTCACGGCGCGCACCTGCGGGTCCCTGCGGATCCATTCGACGGCGGCGCTCGAAGCGACGGCCGCGACACCGTCGACGATCGAGAGCGGACGCTCGACGCGGCCTCCGGCCGAGCGAACCGCGTCCGCGGCGGCCTCCGCGGACGATGCCTGGACGATGACCCGCACGGTGTGCGCCTGTGCCCGGCCTGTGGCGGGAAGGGCGGCGGCAAGCAACAAAACGGCGGCGAAGCTGGCGAATACGAGACGGCGACGGACCTTGCTCATGGCTTGGCGACCTCGGCTGTTCGATCGGACGCGAGTGAAACCCCAGGGACACCGAATTCCCCCACGGGACCCAGCAACCGTCCTACCCCGGCCAACCAGGGGCTAAACCCCAGGTGGGACGGGTCGCGGCCCTCCCCGTCGCGGTCCTCCTACGGCCGGGAGAGCACGACCTCGAACTGGGCCATCATGGCCCGGTCCTCATGCTCCAGCACGTGGCAGTGGAACACGTAGGTGCCCAGATGATCCGTAAACCGGGAGACGATCTCGACGACCTCGTTGGGCCGGACCAGGAACGACTCCTTCAAGCCTTGCTCGGCGAGCAGGGCGTCCGCGGGATACGGATCCGGGGAGGTGCGCCGGATCAGCCACCAGTCCACGTCGTGGATGTGCATGACGTGGTTGACCGGGGTGGTGTTCACGAAGATCCACCGCTCCGCGCTGCCGAGGACCGGGTTGAGCGGCGCGGTGTCGATGCGTTCCGCATCGTACTCGAGGCCGTTGATCGTCCAGACCAGATCACCCGCGAGCGACTGCGTGAGCGCCCACACCCGCGTGTTCTCGATCGAGACCTCCGGTGCCGGTTCGAGCGGACGAAGCACCTCCGGAACGCGTGAGGCGTCGGGTACATTCGGACCGACGTCGAAGCGCATCACCTGCCGCAGCAGCGGCGAGCCCTCGACGTTTTGCAACACCAGGCTCCGGCCGTTCATGCCGGTGAAGTCCACGACGACCTCGGCCCGCTCGGCCGGCGCGAGCTTGATCCGCGTTCGCGGCACCGGCGCGGGCAGCAGGCCGCCTTCCGTGGCGATCTGGAGCATCTCGGTTCCGTCGGCGAACGCGAAGGTGAACTCGGAGATGTTGGACGCGTTGAGCAGACGCAGCCGGTACTTCGCCCCCGCGACGTCGAAGCGCGGCTGCACGACTCCGTTGACGAGCATCTTGGTTCCGCGCACCCCGTTCGCGTTGAACCGGTAGGACAGCTGGTTGTTGGCGTCGAAGGAACGGTCCACGAACATCAACGGCACGTCGAACGCTCCCTCGGGCAGCGGAAGGTCCGCGTCGACCTCGTCGTCGAGGATCACCATCCCGGCGAGCCCGTTCCACACGTTCCGGCCGGTCACGTCCATCCGGTGGTCGTGGTACCACTGCATCGCCGCGCGCTCGGGCGCGTCGTTCTCGACGAAGTCGTACGTGTAGGTCCGTGATCCTCCGACGGGAATCAGGTGCGAGGCGGGCTGGCCGTCCTCGGTCGAGGCGGAGTGGTTTCCGTGATGGTGCACCGTCATCGATCCTGCCTCCTCGGGCAGGCTGTTGGTGAAGGTGACCCGCGTGGTGACGCCGCTGGGCCGCCGGATCGTGGGACCCGGGAACGTTCCGTCGTAGGTCCACATCTTGGTCGGGGCTCCGGGCAGGATCTGCACCTCTGCCTCGCGCATCTCGATCGCGATGTCGTCTCCCGTGCGCTCCTGCGGGATGACCAGCGGGTTGGAGAACGGCAACGCCGACGCGGCCGCCACCGGCATCCGCCCCGGCAGCGTCGCGGCCAGCGCGGCGAGCGCGAGCGCGATCCGGGCGCGTGGCACGCGGGCCGACGCGACACGCAGCCGCCCCGCGGCCGCGGCGAACGCGGAGCCAAAGGATGCCAGCGTTGCGGCCGCGAAGGCCGCGAAGAAAGCGGGAACCGCGTCGCGAACCCCGTGAGCGAGACTCCAGCGATGTGCCGCGGCGCCGTGCCCGTGGACCGCGACCGATGCGCCGGCGAGCGCCTCGTGCACCGCGCCCGCCGGCACGAATCCGGCGGCCAGCACGAATGCGATCGCGGCGGGACGGGACACGCCGGTCCGCCGTGACAGCCATCGCCCGCCCAACACGGCCGTCAACCCGAGCGGCAAGGCCGGGATCGCGTCCGCCATCACGTGCCCGAGGTGCGAGAACACGGACGCGGCCGGATCGCTCGCGGCGTGCAACAGCCGCCCGATGCCGGCGACGATCAGGGCGAGGGCGATCGACAGGCCGCGGACGGCGTGAGTCGAGCGAGCAGGGTCGTCGCGGTGATCGATCATCGCCGCTCAAATTCGACGCCGCGGGCGCCGGCCCCTGTCGCATGCGGGCTGAATCGGACATATCGCGCTTCGATTCCCTCCTTCGGAGGGAGCGTCGAGGGGACGGCGATGGGTAGGCTCAACGAAGACCACCCGGTTCGAGCAAGGGAGACCCATGGGATTGTTCCGGAGCCGCGCAAGCAACGACCTCGATGCGCAGGAGCTGAGCAAGATCTCCGAAAACGGCGGCGAGGTCATCGACGTTCGCACCTACCACGAATGGGAGGCCGGTCATCTGCCGTTCGCGCGGCACATCCCGATCGACGAGTTGCTCGCGCGCGCGGGCGAGCTCGACAAGGAGCGCCTGAACGTCTTCATCTGCCACGTGGGCGCGCGAAGCCAGGCGGCGAGCGACGCGCTCGGACGCAACGGGTTCAAGACGGCGACGGTTCCGGGCGGCATGGAGGCCGCCAAAGCCGTCGGTTTGCCGGTCATCCGCAGCGACGGGTCGCCGGGCCGGGTCATCAGCGCATAAGGAGCGTGCCGTGAAGGTCGAGCAGTTCGTGCTGGAAAGCTTGGGACACGCCTCGTACTTCCTTTCGAGCGAGCGGACCGGCGAGGCGATCGTGGTCGATCCGCGCCGCGACGTCGAGCCGTACCTCGAGGCCGAGCGTCGGTACGGGGCTCGCATCGTCGCCGTGCTCGACACGCATCAGCACAACGACTACGCGTCGGGCATCGTCGAGCTCGCGCGACGGACGGGCGCGCGGATGCTCGCCTCGGCGGAAGCGAACGTAAAGTACGACAGCCGTGCCGTCGCCGACGGCGAGGAGCTCACCTTCGGCGAGATGCGGCTGCGCGTGATCCACACACCCGGCCATACGCCCGAGCACGTGAGCCTGCTCGCATTCGACGGCGAGGACGAGCCCGCGATGCTCATCTCGGGCGGCGCGCTGCTCGTCGGCGACCTTGCTCGCCCCGACCTGCTGGGCGGCCCCGAGGAGAAGCGCGAGTCCGCCCGCACCTTCTGCCGCACGCTGCAGGAGAAGATCCTCACGCTGCCGGATCACGTGCTGGTGTATCCGACGCACGTGGCCGGCTCGCTGTGCGGGGGCAACATCGGGAGCCGCTACTCGACGACCGTCGGCTACGAGCGCCGAACGAACCCGGTGCTCGCGGCCGTCGCGGCACGCGACGTCTTCGTCGAGGAATGCATCCGGATGGACGACCTTCCGGCCGTTCCGCCCTACTGGCGGCGGATGCGGGGCCTGAACCAGGAGGGTCCCGAGCCGGTCGGCGCGTTCCCGCCACCGCCGGCGCTGCAGGTCGGCGATTTCGCCGAGCGCATCGAGGGCGGCGCGGTCGTGCTCGACGCACGCTCGCCGGAGGCGTTCGCCGGCACGCACATCCCCGGCTCGCTCAACGTCGGACTGTCCACGTCGTTTCCGACCTGGGCCGGCACGATCGTTCCCGAGGACCGCGACATCCTGCTGGTCCTGGACGATCCATCGGACCTGGCCGAGGTCGTATGGAGCCTGATTCGTATCGGCTACCGCGTGCCGAGCGGCTGGCTCGCGGGCGGCATCTCGTCGTGGCGGACCTCGGCGCGTGAAATCGGCTTCGTGCCGCACATCGAGGTGCGCGATCTCGCCGGCCGTCTCAATGACTTCACCGTGCTCGATGTCCGCCAGCCGGGCGAATGGGCCGGCGGCCACGTCGAGGGCGCGCTGTTCGTCACCGGCGCCGAGGTGCCCGAGCGGCTCGACGAGATCCCCGAGGGCAAGCCGGTCGCCGTCATGTGCGGGAGCGGCTACCGGTCCAGCGTGATCTCGAGCCTGCTCAAGCACCACGGACGCGCCGATGTGATGAACATCCTCGGCGGGATGAGCGCGTGGCACAGCGCGAGGCTGCCGGTGACGAAGGAGAGCTAGCCGAGCCCGCGTGCGTCCTGCTTGAGCGCGGTGTCCACGCCCGCAGCGGCCGCGAGCGCGAGCAGGCGGAGCGGTCCCGACAGGCTCGCATCGAGCTCGACCATGTAGTTGTCGGCGGTGGTGAAGATCTCCTTGCCGATGCCGCTCCACTTCTTGGTGATGCGTCCGACCTCGGTGCCCGCGGCGTCGGCGATCGAGAAGTTCCACGCCCGCCAGTTCTCCGCGTTGACCGCGCCGAGCACCTCGCCCTGCGCGCCGACGAACGCGAAGCGAATCTTTCCGATCACGTTCTGCTGCTCGATCGAGCCGACCGGCGCGCCGGCGCCGTCGGCCACGAGCACCCGCGACTTCACCAGCTTGGCAGGTCGCGTCAGCGCCAAGATCTTCGTCCCCGCCGCATCGTAGACCGACAGGTGATGCGTCAAGAACTGATCGACCGAGGTGAAGGCGCGCAGGATCTTTCGCGCCTTCGACTGTCCCTCCTGGCGGATCGCACCCACCACGCTTCCGTCCTCGTCGAGAATGGCGTACTCATTGGTGAGCTCGATGAGCTTGGCCTTCTGATTGACGAAGAACCGATTCATGGTGAGCAAGCCCGGCACCGTGGAGCCTCCCTCGAATAGAGTTCCGGCCAGGCACCATACTTCGCGACGGAGGACGACGCCATGCGGATTCTGCGCACGCCCGACGACCGCTTCGAGGACCTGCCGGGCTTTCCGTTCCTTCCGAACTATCTCGAGACCGGCGGCTTGCGAATCCACTACGTGGACGAAGGTCCCAAGGATGGGCTGCCGGTTCTGATGCTGCACGGCGAGCCGTCGTGGTCCTACCTGTACCGCAAGATGATTCCCGTGTTCACCGCGTCCGGCTTCCGCGCGGTGGCTCCCGACTTGGTGGGTTTCGGCCGCAGCGACAAGCCGGCCGGCCGGACCGACTACACCTACGAGCGGCACGTCGCCTGGATGCTCGCCGTGATCGAGCAGCTCGACCTGCGCGGCATCACCTTGGTGTGCCAGGACTGGGGAGGCCTGATCGGGCTGCGGCTCGCCGCCGAGCATCCCGACCGCTTCGCCCGCATCGTCGCGACGAACACGTTCCTGCCGACCGGGGATATGCCGGCGGGCGAGGCGTTTCTGCGCTGGCGCGAGTACTCGCAGACCGCGCCGGACTTCGACATCGGCGCGATCGTCGCCAAGGGATGCGCGACCGAGCTTCGCCCGGAGATCACCGCCGCCTACGACGCGCCGTTCCCCTCCGACGAGTACAAGGCCGGGGCTCGCCAGTTTCCCGTGCTGGTCCCGGTAACGCCCGACGATCCCGCGGCGGCCGCCAACCGAGCCGCGTGGGAGGTCCTGTCCAGGTGGGAAAAGCCGTTCCTGACCGCCTTCGGCGACCAGGAGAAGATCACCCGCGGCGCCGACCGCTTCTTTCAGTCGGCGATTCCCGGTGCGGCCGGCCGCCCCCACACGACGATCGAAGGCGCAATGCACTTCATTCAGGAGGACAAGGGCGAGGAGCTCGCCCGCGTCACGGTCGAGTTCATCGACGCCACCTGCTGACCGGATTCGGAATCGGCGCATCACGGCAGGATTCGGGCTTGATTGCGCGAAGTCTTCCCCGAGACCCGCCGGGCTCGCCGAGGGCCGGCCGGATGAGGGAGGAGCTCCGCATCATGTCGATCGTTCCGCGCCGCGGCCTGACCGGGTTCGCGCTGACATTGGCCTTGCTGGCCGGCCTGCTGGCCTTCGCGCCGGCGCAGGCCGTCCCGTTCTGCAACATCGATCTGACCACCTCGCCCAACTGCTACGTCGCGGTGGACGACGGCACCGTCATCGCGATGACGGTCCGGGTTCCGGCCGACTGCCGCAGCGGAGCGCGCGAGTGCCCGACCATCTTCGAGATGGCCGGCTACGAAAACGGCACCGCCGAAGGGCTGACCACGACCGGCGAGTTCTTCGGAACCGGCGCGCCGCTCGCCCGCGACTCACGGCAGCTCACCGAGATCTTCGACGGCGACTACGCGACCGTGCACGCGAGCGTGCGCGGCACCGGCTGCTCGCAGGGCGAGTTCGACCTGTTCAGCATCCGCAGCGCGCAGGACGGCGCATGGCTGATCGACAACTGGATCGCGAAGCAGGACTGGTCCGACGGCAAGGTCGGCCTGATGGGCCACTCCTACAGCGGCATCACCGGGACGATGATCGCGCAGCGCCAGCCCAAGAGCCTCGTCGCGATGACCGTGTCGGGGCTGATCGACGACCTGTATCGCGGCATCACCTACCTGGGTGGCGTGTTCAACGCACTGTTCCCGCCGCTATGGACGCTCGGCGTGCGTCCCGCCTACGACGTGGTCGGCGGGTTGATGCAGGGTGTGGGCCGGCCGATCTGGCGCGAGATCCCGGCGCTGAATCCCTACAACAAGACCTTCGATCGCGCGCAGGCGGTTCAGTGCGCCGGCAGTGTCGTGGCGAAGAACCGCACCACGATCAACGATCCGGTCATCCAAGGCCTGCTCTCCCCGACCGACGGCACCTGGTGGCAGATCCGCTCGCTGATCACCTTTATCGATCGCATCGACGTGCCGATCCACATCGCCGGCTCGTACCAAGACGAGCAGACGGGCGCCCGCGGGTTCACGCACCTGTGGGAGCAGGTGTCTGGCGTTCCGAAGCGGCTGATGACCTTCAACGGCGACCACGGCACCAATCAAGACACCTACGTCATGAACGACCGGCGCGCGTGGATGGACCACTGGATGCGGGGAATCGACGCGGGATACGGCACGATCGCGCAGCGCCTGACTTCCGTGGACGTGCTGCAGGAGTACAACAACGCGCCGCGCTCCACGATCAGCGACACGCGCTTCCCGCTGAGCACCACCGCGTGGACGCCGTACTACTTCCGAGCGGGCGGGGGACTGTCGGCGAGCGCGCCGTCGGCCGGCGAAGGATCGAGCGGCTATCTGTCGGGCAGCGGCCGTCAGTCGTGGTCGTATCAGGCGGGGCCGGCCGCCGGCTCGCCGTTCACCACGGCCGACGGAAGCGACGAGCTGACGTTCACCTCAGCCGAGATGACCGCGCCGCTGTCGATCGCCGGCCCGATCACGGCCGACCTGTACCTGTCGTCGTCGGCGCCCGATACGGCCCTGTTCGCCCAGCTCATCGACGTGTCGCCGGCCGGCGCCCGCACGTACCTGCAGCGCGGCATCCTGAAGGCGAGCCACCGCGCGATCGACCTGGGTAAGAGCGACTGCGTGGATACCTCGAACGTGCGCACCGCCTGCGACCGGCCGGGCGCGCACCTGTACCGGCCCTGGCGTCCCCACACCAACCCGCAGCCGGTCACGCCCGGCACCGTCGAGCGATACCTGCTCGAGATCTTCCCCGTCGGTCACGTGTTCCGGCCCGGGCACAAGATCATGGTCAAGATCATGGCCCCACCGCAGGTCGAGTCGTACTACTCGTACGTGGCCCAGGTTCCCGCGGCGATGAACACGCTCTGGCACGACGCGTCGCGTCCGTCCTCGATCACACTGCCGGTAATTCCCGGCGCGCCGGTCGCCGCAACCGGCGGCGCCTGCGGCCAGCTCGAGGCCGTGCGCTGCGTCGCGCGTCCCAACGGCTGAGCCACGAGCAACGCGACGAAGCCCACCGTCATCCGGTGGGTTTCGTCGTTTCGCGGTCTAATATTGGCTGACGCCGATGGAGTCGATCACGATGACCGGCGACACGATGCGCAGCTGCAGGGTGCCGGTCTGCAGCGAGGAGAAGCTCGCAAGCCGGACCGACACGATCGCCGGATCGTTCGTCCACAGCGACATCTGCTTGATGCGCTGCCCGTTCCAGTAGACGTCGATGTAGCGGCAGGCGCGGCACATCTGCACGCGCATGTCGATCTCGCGCGCGCGAATGTTCGACAGCGTCATCGTCGCGCCGCTCGACCGGGCGATCGACGCAGAGTTGTCGAAGAACCCGTTCTCCGTCCGGCGCTCGAAGCCGCGCGCCGGCGTCCATCGGTCGTCGAGCGGCACCGCGGTGCAGCTTTGCCCGACGTTGACGGCACGGTTACCGGCCGCGTCGAAGACCTCGATCACGAAGCAGTAGGTCCAGCCGGCTCCGCCGATGAAGGTCGCGCCGGGCGAGGACTGCTCGCGCCAGACAGACCACCAACCAAACTGCTGCGCGGTGGACGCCGATCGCACGAGCACCCGCTGGACGGGGACCTCGCTGTCGTCCTGCACGGCCCACTCGACGCGGAACGATCGCGCGCCCTGGATCGCCACGTTCGGCGCGGTGAGCGTCACCACGGGCGCGACTGTGTCGACGGTCCAGGCGTGGGAGGCGGGGCTCGGGTCGGGCTGCCCGCCCGCCGTCGCCGCAACCGTGAACGTGTGCGGACCCTCGGCCAGGCCGGTGAACGACTGCGGGGAAGAGCACGCAAACGGCGTTCCTCCATCGAGCGTGCACGTGAAGGCCGCACCCGCCACGGTCGAGGTGAACTGGAACAGCGCCGTGGTTTCCTTCGTGGGCGACGACGGCTTGACGGTGATCGAGGTGTCCGGAACGGGGCTCGAACCGCCGCCCGCCCCCACGCTCCAGGTGCGGGACGCGGGAGTCGGATCGGACACCCCGTTGGCCGTTGCGTACACCGTGAAGGTGTGCGAGCCGTCGGCGAGCCCGGAGTAGGACTTCGGGGACGTGCACGACTGTCCCGGTGCGCCGTCGAGCGAGCAGGTGAAGGTCGAGCCCGCGATCGTCGAGGTGAACGTGAACGTCGCCGACGCTGCGTTGCCGGAGCCGCTCGGGCCGCCGGTGATCGTGGTGTCGGGCGCGGAGGGCGCGGGCGCGGTCTCGAGCCACGACGAGTTGTACGTGTTCCAATGCGTAGCCAGGTACGAGCCCGCCGCGGGCGAGGGGTTGAAGTAGTCGTCGCCGTTGCAGTCGAAGCGGATGTAGGTGCCCGGGCAGGCCTCGAACGTCGGAAGGCCGGAATTGTCCACGTAGCACATGACATCGTTCTCGTCGCGGCAGTGCCACTGCCCGGTCGCGTTCGGCGCCGAATGCATCACCGACCCGAGCGTGTGCCCGATCTCGTGGAGCACCGTGGTCCATCCGCAGAAGTTCGAGCCGCCGCCCGGTGGCTTGTACACCACCGCCCAGTCGGGGCCGGTGTTGTTGTAGTTCTGCGACGGCGACGAGCGGTCATCGTCGGCGAAGGTTCCTTCGCCGCAGGCGAACGGGTGGTTCGGGCCGTCCCACCACAGCAGGTACTTGCGGTCGCTGCGGTTGTGGCCCGCGAGCGCGAGATCGTCCAAGATCTGCGGCAGCGGGTCGGCGGTGTAGAGCGCGCCCGGACGGTTGGTCTTGACCGCGGTGATCCCGCAGAAGAACCGTGGCCGCTTCGGCGCCGATGCCGACTCCGCGGCGATGCGATCCTGCGCGGCGGCGGCGTCCGCCAGGAAGACGCTCTGCAGCGACGACAGTCGCGACGTCGCGTCCGAGGGATACACGTAGAGCATCTGGTAGCCCTTGCTGTGCGTGCTCGAGCACGCCGGCGAAGTGGACGCGGCGGCACTCACCTCGCCCGGGGCCGACGCGCGAGGCGGCCGGGGAACCGCCGGCAACGCCTCGGGCGGATCGGTGTGCACGTGGCGCACCGGGTCCGGACGATCCAGCACCGCTCGAGCGGGCCCGGTCGGGAACAAGCCGAGCTGAACGAGAAGTGCGGCGAGAACCACCCCGCCCCTGGAGAATTTTCGCATCGTCGAACGAGACCTCATCCTGTAGAGAACCTGGCTTCCTGCCTGCATCGTCGGCGGTCTGCCCCCCTATCTTGAACGATACGGATCGCCCAATGTTCCCATTTCGAGCCGGAATTCGACGCGTGCTTTGACCAATGGCGATGCGATTCGCCCGATCGCTTGCATCATCGTCGCGAATCGCCCGCGGAGCGTGTACCGTTTCGGCCGTGCAACTCCTCGAAGCCGACATCGACGGCCCCGTCGCCTACGCCGACTTCGGCGGGGACGGACCCCCGGTCGTGCTGGTCCACGGTCTCGGCGGCAACCATGCGAACTGGATGGCCGCGGCGCCCCTCTTCACCCAGGTCGGGCGCGTGCTCGCTCCCGACCTGCCGGGATTCGGACGGACCCCGCCCCACGGCCGCACCAGCTCGGTGCACGACAACCGGCGGATCCTTCACCGGTTCATCACCGAGGTCGCCGGCGGTCGCGCCGTGCTGATGGGCAACTCGATGGGCGGCCTGCTCTCGCTGATGCAAGCGGCCGCCGCGCCCGAGACCGTCGCTTCGCTGGTTCTGGTCTCGCCCGCGCTGCCGCGTCCGCCGCGAACGATCGGCGATCCGCTCATCGTAGCGACGTTCGCGGCCTACTCGATGCCGTTCGCGGGTGAGCGCCTCGTCGCCGCCCGGTCGCGGCGCCTGGGTCCCGAAGGGCTGGTCCGCGAGACCTTACGCGTGTGCACCGTCGATCCCGCCCGGGTTCCCGAGACGGTCGTCGCGGAGCTGATCGAGATCGCCCGGTGGCGCTTCAACCAGCCGTGGGCGCCGACCGCGTACCTGCAGGC
>Ga0247717_1000535_pt1 | contig 11276 bp, 7 predicted proteins | sample 24E_NmetaG_FD_189047 | JGI IMG/M metagenome (GOLD analysis project Ga0247717, IMG submission 189047) | Soil microbial communities from hillslope of Landscape Evolution Observatory, University of Arizona, Oracle, AZ, United States - 2-4-E_N | ecosystem: Engineered > Artificial ecosystem > Mesocosm... | reverse complement strand
CCCCCGACGTCCGCCCCCAGCGCCGCAGCGGCCCGACGTCGCTCCGCACCGGCTGACGTCCCGCCGGTGCTCCGCACCGGCTGACGTCCTGCCGGAGCGCAGGGCCGGCACCCCCGGAGGCCGAGGGCCGACGGCCCGGAGGCCGAAGCGAACGCCCGCCCCTGGGCGCGACGAACCGAGGCAGCGGCCCGGGGCGCGGGCGTGACGCTCCGGCGGCAAGAAGGGGCGCATACCGCCCCGTCCTGCCGCCGGACCCGCGCCAGCGGCCTCTCGCCGGCGGACCGTGACCGGCCCCCCGGCCGCCGGAGGCTCACAGCCGACCGGGCCGCCTCGCGCCCGGGCGCCGCCGCCGAGGCGGCGGCGCCCCGGCGGCGGTTCCTCAGTCGGCGGCGGCGATCCCGACCACCGGCTGGTTCAGCCTGATGCTGCCCGTCGACCCGGAGAACACGGCGTCGCCGAAGGCGAAGACGCCGCCGTCGGCGGCCACCAGGTAGTACCCGCGGCCGGTGGGCGTGGTGTCCATGCCGACGACGGGCTGGTTGAGCCGGATTGCTCCGGTGGAGCCGGAGAAGACGGCGTCGCCGAAGGCGAAGACGCCGCCGTCGGAGGCGACCAGCAGGTAGCCGTTGCCCGTCGGCGTGGCCGTCGCCCCCACGACCGGCCGGTTGAGCCTCGTCCCGCCCGTCGAGCCCTGGAACCGGGCGTCGCCGAAGGCGAAGACGCCGCCGTCGGCGGCGACCAGCCAGTAGCCGAGCCCGGTGGGCGTCGGCACCAGCGAGACCACCGGCTGGTTGAGCGGCCTGCCGCCGGTCGATCCGAAGAACTGGGCGTCGCCGAAGGCGAAGACGCCGCCGTCCTTGGCGACGAGCCAGTAGCCGCCTCCGGACGGGGTCGGCGCCATGGCAACGATGGGCTGAACCAGCCGCAGCCGCGCCGTCGTCCCGTGGAACACGGCGTCGCCGAAGGCGAAGACTCCACCGTCCTCGGCCACGAGCCAGTAGCCGAGGTTGCTCGGGGTGTCGGCCACGCCGACCATCGGCCGGTTGAGCCGGATGCCGCCGGTGGAGCCGAAGAACTGCACGCCGCCGAAGGCGAAGACGCCGCCGTCCTTGGCGACGAGCCGGTACCCCGGGCCACCGAGCGAGGCGAACGAGCGGACGACGATGAGGCGGTCCACGCCGTTGCGGAGGCCGAGGCGGTTCAGGGCGGCCTCGGCCGCCACGGGGTCCGCACCCGGGGTGAGCAAAACGAGCCCGCCGGCCCGGGCCGCGGCGGCGGCGGTCAGGGCGGCGTCCACCGGCTGCTCACCGTCGGCCACGTAGACGATGTTGGTGGGCACCAGCCGCCCGGCCGACTCACCGGCGAACGCCTCGGACGCCGCGTACACGTCGCCGGCCAGGCGGCGGGCGCCGGGCAGGGACCCGAGCACGGCGTCGCTCACCGCGCCGGTCCCGCCGGCCACCAGCGTGGTGGTGATGTTGAGGGCGGCGAGCGCGTCGAGAGTGGCCTGGGGAATGCCGCCCGTCTCGACGAAGAGGATCGGCAGGCGCCGGTGGGCGGCCAGCCCGGCGGCGGCGGCCGCCTCCTTGGTGTTGGCGTTGACGACGATGGCGGCGTCGAAGGCGGGAACGCCACCGGCGCGCTGCTCGTCAGTGCGCCGGTCCATGTTCAGGGCCACCAGCCGGGCGGTGTCCGCCGGGCTGGCCCCGGCCAGCCGCGTCACCTGGTCGCCGGGGACGCCGGCCGCCACCAGGTCGCTCACCACGCCGGCCGAGAGGGAGGCCTCGGAGCCGATCACGAAGGCGCCGATCGGGTCCATGCGGTCGACCTCGGCCCGCTGTTCGGGCGAGAGCCGGCCACCGGGCGAGGCCAGCAGCGGGCCGAGGTGGGCCCGGGAGAGCACGGCGCCGGCCAGGGCGGCGGCGGGGTCGCGCTCGTTGACGATCACCGGGCGGGTCACTTCACGGTTGGAGAAGCCGACGTTCAGGACCGCCTGGGAGCCGCCCTGGTAGGCCCACTTCGACAACTCCACCGACAGTGCGGGCCGGACGGACTCCGGTATCCGTTCCACCGGGATCTCCGCCGGCGCCCGGAGGTTCATCCGGCCGAGGTAGACGTCCTGGTTCTCGTTGTCGAAGTTGCCCTCACGCGAGTCCACCCATACGAAGAGCACCTCGCCGTCGCCGATGTGGGCGAGGGCCGGTCCCCACGACCAGTAGGCCTGGCCGTAGTGGTCGTAGCCGACGTCGAGGTTCTGGGTCTTGTCGCTGATCCGGCGGTCCTGGTTGAACGACTGGCCGCCGTCGAGGGAGTAGTCGTAGTAGGTGTCGCCCATGCGCGCCTCGCCGTTGCCGAGGTGGGAGTGGGTCGGTGCCCGGTAGGCGTGGCGACGGTCCTGCCACACGACGTCGACCCGGCTGTCGGGCGACACGAGAACGCGCGGGTGGCGCTGGGCGGGGCCGACGCCAGGCGCGCCGGACCCGACGGGGTCGTCGTTCACCCGGATCGGCGTGTCCCAGGTGGCGCCCAGATCGGCGGAGCGGATCAGGAGCACGTCCACGTCGGGATGGATGAAGTGGTCCTGGCGCACCCCCGGCCCCGGGAAGGGCGGCCCCTGCATGTAGACGACGTAGAGCCGGCCGTTGTTCGGGTCGACCGCCATCCGGGGGAACGACGAGTTGGTGAACGGAGCGTTGACCTGGTCGTCGTAGGCCCGGACGGGGGCGGCCTGAACCCTCGTCCACGTCGCTCCGGCCGTGACCGACTTCGCCACGAAGATGAACGAGTTGGTGCCTTGACCCCGGTAGGCGATGAAGGCGTTGCCGTTCGGTGCCACGACCGGCACCGACGGCTCCAGCGACGCGACGTTGCCGCTGACGTCCACCGGCGGCGACCACGTCAGGCCGCCGTCGTTCGACACGACCGCCATGGCGCGGTTGCCGGCGGCGAGCGTGGCCGAGGTGGAGACGTAGAGCCGGTCGGCGCCACCGGCGCCGCCGTTGCGGTGCACCCCGATCTCGGGGAGCCGGTACGCGGTGGTGGCGACAGGCGACAGGGCGGCGACGACGGGGGTGAAGGTGCGGCCGCCGTCGGTCGACCGGACCACGATGAGCGACTGGCCGGCGTCCGTCGTCGGGCGGGAGGCGAACACGCTGTAGACGTTGCCCCCGGAGCCGAACGCGACGGCACCGTCGAATGCCCCACCGTTCGGGTCGCACATCGGGTTGGGGTAGGGGCTGTTGGCGGGCGGGAACCCCGGGGCGTTGGGGAAGGTGCCCTTGACCGGCCACGTGCGCCCGGCGTCGAAGCTCACGTTGTAGTTGCAGTTGCCGGCCAGGAGGTCGAGCTCGGTCTCCACCACGTGGCTGGCGTCGGCCGGGTTCACGGCCAGGCCGGGACGGTCGCGGCCGCGGCCGTCGGCGTCGTAATCGCCGAGGTTCTGGTTGGGCGTGGCCCGCAGCTGGCCCACACTCTGCGCCTCGGCTCCGGGAGCCGGGAGCAACAGGGTGCTCACCACCAGGAGGAGGGCGATCGTCCGCCGGCTTGTGCGTCTGCTGTGCATGCTGTGGGTGTCTCCTTGTCGGCTCATCGGGGAACGAGACGGACGGGTGCGAAGTAGACGTCCTGGCGGCCGGTGTCCTCGCTGCCGTGGCGGGTGTCGGTCCAGGTGACGAGGGCCTCGTCGGCGCGGCTCACCAGGCCGATCCGGCTGCCGGGATCGGCGTTGCCGGCGTCGGGCGACGTCGGGCCGACGCGGGAATCGAACATGCGGTCGGAGACGACGACGGTGCGCCACGACTCGCCCCGGTCGAAGCTGGTGGCCAGGGCGGCGGCGGCCAGCACGTTGTCGGCGTCGCCGCTGTGGTCGAGGAAGGCCACGTCGACGCGGCCGCCCGGTGCGACGGAGACGACGGGCAGGTACTGGTCGGCCTCGGGGGCCGAGCCGTCCTCGTTGACCTGGGTCCTGGCCGTCCACTCGCCGCCGCCGGCGGGCGCCCGCCGGACGAAGACGTCGGAGTCACCGTTGGTGCCGTCGGCCCAGGCGACGTAGACGGCGCCGTCCGACGAGTCCACCGCGATCGAGGGTGCCTTGGGCCAGTAGGGGTTGAAGCGCTCCGTCGGCACGACGGCGTCGTCGACGACGCTCGCCTCCTCGAAGCTCTCCCCGCCGTCGGTCGACCGGGCCAGCACGAGCGCGAAGTCGCCCTCGTGGACCGACCGGTTCGGTCGGCCCTCGAAGTCGTCGGCGTCGTCGCCGAAGTCCTGGTAGAGCACGTAGAGACGGCCGCCGGGGCCGACGACGGGAACCGGCGCCCCGACCCGCTCGCGCTCGTCGGCGCTGACCTGGACGGGATCGCCGAACGTGGCGCCACCGTCGCTCGACGTGGCGGCCATCACCGGGTTGGGAGGCGGCCCGAAACCGTTCCGCACCGTTGCCACCGCCTCGGACGCCTGGACGAACACCACGTGCACGTCGCCCCCCTCACCGGCGGCGACGCGGGGCTGGAACCCGAACGGGCCGGACACCCTGGTGGCCGGCTCGAACGTCGCCCCGCCGTCGTCGGAGCGGGCGAGCCAGATGGCGGTGGGGTTGTTCTCGGGATCGGAGACCGTGTGGAAGGTGGCGAAGAGCGTGCCCGCGCCGTCGAACACCAGGTCCGGGGCATGGGCGCGGACCTCGCCGGCGGGCAGGGGCAGCTCCACGGCGGACCAGGTGCGCCCGGCGTCGGCCGACCGGTAGACGGCGGCCCCGAGCTGGGGCCGGTCCACCCGGGCGGCCACGACCATCGTCTCGGGATCGGTCGGGCTGGCGACGATGGCGGGCGAGTTGAACGCGACCAGTGGGTCGGCGACGGCGCCGGTGACCGCCACGTTCGTCCCCGACGCCACCTCGGCCTGCTCGGCGTCGTCACCGTCGGCGACGACCAGGCCGATGCCGACCAGCAGCAGGCCGACGCCCGCAGCCCCGACGAGCATGGCGTTCCGGTTCTTCGACGGCGGCAACCGCCTGGCCGCCGCCCGTGCCCCGGACATCTCTGACGCTCCCACCGACGGTCCCCTCCGTTCGTCGTGCCCCGTACCCGTGCGCCCCGCCCCCCGGCCGGGTACGGAGCCGTGGATGGAGCGGGCGCTCGCTCCACGGCTTCCTCGCCGATGCCCGCCTCCGACCGGCTGTCGACCTCTGCGGGACCAACCTAGTGCCGAACTCTATTCCAGACGTGCCGAAGGGGCAGCCCGAGGGCTGCCCCTTCGATCGCGTCGAGCGACGAACTGACCGCTTACCGCCGAACCTCGACCGGAGCCTTCTCCTCACGACGGCCGGCCAGCACCATCGCCGAGGCGGCGAGGCTGAGCAGGAGGCCGATGCCCACCAGGCCGATGGCCAGCCACGGCGTGCTGCTCGATGCCGGGGCGGTCTCGACGGTGGCGGAGCGGCGGGCCGGTGCCGTCACGGGCGACGTCTCCTCGGCGGGAGCCGGAGCGGCGACGGCCGGAGCGGCCGGGGCGGCGGCGGCCGGAGCCGGGATCGCCTCGGGAGCCGGGGTGGCGATGGCCGGGGCACGGGCGGCGGCCGGAGCCGGGGCCGGAGCGGCGGCGGCGGCCGGAGCCGGGGCGACCCGGGTGCGGGTGGCCGGAGCCGGGGCCGGCGTGGCGGCCGGGGCGGGCGAAGCCGACTGGGCCGGAGCCGGGGCGGCGGCGGTCGCCGGAGCGGGCGCCGGGTCCTCGGGGATGGCGGGCGTCGCGGCGACGGGAGCGGCCACCGGGCCGGTCACCTGGAACGTCGCCCGGGCCGGCGTGCCAGCGGCGGGCGTACCATCAGCGTTGTTCTGGGTGGCGAGGATGGTGTACGAGCCGGGCGCGACGTTCGGCACGGTGAACGCGAACGAGATGTCGCCGGCGGAATCCGGACGACCTTCCCAGAGGATGGCGCCGGTACGGCTCCCGAGCCGCACGTAGACGGGCTCCGTCGACGGCGAGCTGCCGTGGGCGTTGCTGAAGCCCTTGCCGGAGCCGTGAACCGTGGTGCCGACGTCGCCCGAAGCCGGGCTGACCGACAAGCTGGCGAGCGCACCGCACGCGTAGGCGATCGAGGCGGCCAGCACCGGCACGGCGACGACGCCGGCCACTGCGACGGCCAACCGTCGTCTCTTGAGGTCCTTCATGTTGTCCCCTTTTCTCCCGGTGACCCGTCCACAGGCGGGTACCCGTCGTGTTGTCGACTGACGTCCCTGCCACCAACTGGAACTCTGCACCTACTGCCAGGTAGTCCCACGCCGCTCTAGTTGCCATGAGGAGTATTACATACTGGCGCCGGTCTTCCAATACCCTTGGCGACAGCTTTGCGGGACGGCGCCGCGCCCGTATAGTTCCGGCTTCGCCCAGTGCCCCGGGCTCGCTCCCGGGCAGGACGGGAGGGATCACCGATGGTCACATGGTCGAGGAGAGGGCACGCGCGTGCCCGGCGGTTCGGCGGGGCGGCGACGGCGGTGGCCCTGCTCACGGCACTGCTTGGGGCACCGGCGCAGGCCGGCTCACCAGGCGCCACGGTGCGGGTGAGCGTGTCGTCCACCGGCGCCCAGGGGACGGCGGGCGGCCTGCCGGCGCCGTCGATCAGCGACGACGGCCGGTACGTGACCTTCCACACCCGCTCACAGGGCCTCGTCGGCGGCGACACCAACGGTGACGACGACGTCTTCGTGCACGACCGCCAGACGGGCGCCACGACGCGGGTGAGCGTCGGCGTCGGCGGAGCGCAGGCCGACGGCCCCAGCTTCTTCCCCGACATAAGCGGCGACGGTCGCTACGTCGCGTTCGGCTCCGGTGCCTCGAACCTGGTGGCAGGCGACACCAACCACAACCCGCCGTCGCCGACGGCGTCCCCGGAGACCGTGGGCCGGGACGTGTTCGTGTACGACCGCACCACCGGGGCAACCACCCGGGAGAGCGTCTCGAGCGACGGGACACAGGCGGCGTGCTTCACTACGGGTGGCGCTCTGACCACCTGCGGCGGCGGTGGCGCCGCGCTGTCCGACCCCGACCTCAACGCCGACGGCCGCTTCGTGGCCTTCAGCGCCAATGCCAACAACCTGGTCGCGGGTGACACCAACGGGCAGGCCGACGTGTTCCTCCGGGACCGCCAGGCCGGCACCACCACGCGGGTCAACCTCACGGTCACCAACGGGCAGAGCGCGGGCGGCGCCAGCCTGGATCCCTCGATCAGCGCCGACGGGCGCTACGTGGCCTTCCGCTCCAACGCCACCAACCTGGTGCCCGGAGACACCAACGCCCAGCCGGACGTCTTCGTGCGCGACACGGTGGCGAACACCACGGTCCGGGCGAGTGTCACCAACGAGGGCGCGCAGGCGACGGGGGGCGGGAGCCTGCTCCCCTCCATCAGCGCCGACGGCCGCCACGTGGCCTTCAGCTCGGCGGCCACCAACCTGGTGCCCGGAGACACCAACGGCCGGCCCGACATCTTCGTGCGCGACCTCGTCGCCGGCACCACGACACGCGTCAGCGTCGCCACCGGCGGTGGGCAGGCGGACGACGGGTCGTTCGTGCCGTCCATCAGCGGCAACGGCCGGTACGTGGCCTTCGACTCGCCGTCCACCAACCTGGTGGCCGGCGACACCAACGGCGTGAGCGACATCTTCGTCCACGACCGGGAGACGGGGACCACCACCCGGGCCAGCGTCACCCGCCTCCTCGGCCAGGCCGACAAGGGGTCGTTCTTCCCGTCCCTCGACCTCGGCGGCCGCTTCGTGGCCTTCGGCTCGGACGCCACCAACCTGGTCGCCGGCGACACCAACGAGGGGCCCGACGCCTTCGTCCACGACCGCACGCAGCCGACGCCCTCGTCGACCGGTTACCGCCTGGTGGCCTCCGACGGCGGCATCTTCGCCTTCGGCGACGCCGGGTTCTTCGGCTCCACCGGCGCCCTGCGGCTGAACCGGCCCATCGAGGGGATGGCGTCGACACCCCGCAACCTCGGGTACTGGCTGGTGGCGTCCGACGGCGGGATCTTCGCCTTCGGCGACGCCCAGTTCTTCGGCTCCACCGGCGCCCTGACCCTCAACCAGCCGATCGTGGGCATGGCCTCCACCCCGCTCGGCCAGGGCTACTGGCTGGTGGCCGCCGACGGCGGCATCTTCGCCTTCGGCGACGCCAGGTTCCACGGCTCGACGGGCGCCCTCCGGCTCAACCAGCCCATCCGCGCCATGGCCACCACCCCCACCGGAAGGGGCTACTGGCTGGTGGCGGCCGACGGCGGCATCTTCGCCTTCGGCGACGCCGCCTTCTTCGGCTCCACCGGCGCCCTGAAGCTCAACAAGCCCATCGTCGGCATGGCGCCGACGCCCACGGGGCGGGGCTACTGGCTGGTGGCGGAGGACGGCGGGATCTTCGCCTTCGGCGACGCCACGTTCCTCGGCTCGACGGGTGCGCTCACCCTCAACCAGCCCATCCGGGGCATGGCCGCCAACCCGTCGGGCATGGGCTACTGGCTCGTGGCCGCCGACGGCGGGGTCTTCGCCTTCGGCGACTCCGCCTTCCTCGGCTCGACCGGGGCGCTGAGGCTCAACCGGCCGATCGAGGGGATGGCGGCCGCCTGACCGCCGTCGCGCGGCCCGTCGGATGACCGCCAGGCGCGTCGCCGCCGCCGTCCTCCCCGTGGTGGCGGCGGCGGCGCTCGCCTGCGCCTCGGTCGTCGGCGTCCGCGCCGCCACCCGGGACACGACCCCGACGGTCGGCAAGAACCTGCTCCTCAACCGGCCCGGGCCGATCGACGCCAACAACACGCCGACCGTGGCCCGCAACCCCCGCCGGCCCCAGAACCTGGTGGTCATGTACCGCGTCGACCGCCCGGCGTACTCGGCCAGGCTGCTCTGGAGCCTCGACGGCGGCCGGGCGTGGGGCACCACCGAGCTGCCGCTCCCCGAGGGGCTCGACCGGCCGTTCGCCGGCGACGCCGCGTTCTCGGCCGACGGCACCCTCTACGTCAGCTACGTCAACCTGGCCGGCAACGGGAACGCCCCCGACAACCTTTGGGTGACCCGCTCCACCGACGGTGGTCGCTCCCTCGAGGCGCCCACCCGTGTGGCCGGGGAGCTGTCCTTCCAGGCCCGCATCGTGGCCGGCGAGGGCGACACGGTGTTCGTGACCTGGCTCAAGGCCGCCGAGGTCGGCCTCGGCCTGCTCGGCCGGGGGCCCCATCCCATCGTGGTGGCGCGCTCCGACGACGGCGGGCGCACCTTCGCCGATCCGGTCGAGGTCAGCGACCCGGAGCGGGAGCGGGTGGGTGCCGCCAGCCCCGTCATCGACGGGCGGGGCCGGCTGGTCGTGCTGTACCAGGACTTCAAGGACGACCGCAGGGACTTCCAGAACCTGGACGGACCGCCGTGGGAGGGCGAGTTCGCCCTCGTCCTGGCGGCCTCCGAGGACGGCGGGCGGACCTTCGGCCCGGGCGTCGAGCTCGAGAGCGGCGTGGTCCCCACCCGGCGCTTCATCGTGTTCCTGCCCGAGTTCCCGTCGCTGGCGGCGGGTCGGTCGGGCCGGCTCTACGTGACGTGGACGGACGGCCGCCACGGGGACGAGGACGTCCTCCTCCGCCGCTCGGACGACGGCGGCCGCACCTGGGACGAGGCCGTCCGGGTGAACGACAACCCGGTCGGCGACGGCACCACGCAGTACCTGCCCAAGGTGGCGGTGGCGCCCGGCGGCCGGGTCGACGTGCTGTTCTTCGACCGCCGCCGGGACGCCGTGGACGTGATGAACGACGTCACCCTGGCATCGTCGTCCGACGGCGGGCGCTCCTTCGCCAACCTCCGACTGTCGTCCCACTCCTTCGACTCCCGCATCGGCCCGTCCACACCCCCCCACGTGGGCGTCGACTTCGGCTCCCGGCTCGGGCTGGTCGCCGCCGATGGCCCGTCGTTCGCGGCGTGGACCGACAGCCGCATGGGCGACCTCGACACGGGCCGCCAGGACATTGTCGGAGTCACCTACGAGATCCCCGCGCCGGTGGACCGGGGGGCGACCGCCGCCACCATGGCGGTGCTGGTCGCCGTGGCCGCCGTCTCCGTCGAGGGCTGGCGGCGGTCCCGCCGCTACCGTTCAGATCGCGATTGCGCGCCGGCAGGTGGCGCGTGATCGCGAGACGAACTCTCAGGCGTCGCTCCAGTGTGCCGTCACCCACACGACCCCGACGACGACGACGAGCAGGCCGGGGACGGTGTGGTAGGCGGCGATCCCGGCGTCGACCTCGTCACGTGACGCCTGGGCCACCAGCGGAAGATGGGTGGCCGTCATCCACAGGCCGGCCAGGAGCACGCCGAGACCGGCGGCCAGCGGGAACATCCCCGGCGCCGGCTGGCGGCGGCGGGCCAGCGCCACCAGCGACAGGACGACCATGAGCACGGCGGGGACCACGTGGTCAGCCACCTCCACCCGCGTGGACGTGCCGATGTCGGAGGCCGTGTAGGGCGGGAGGACCGCCACCGCCGCGGCCACCAGCCCGACCACCGGGAGGGCCCGTCGCAACGACTCGTTGCGACGCGGCCCGCCCGTCGAGGCGTCGTGGGCACCGCCCTCGGCGCCCTCGGCGACCGCACCGGTGTTCAGCTCGCTCTCGGGTGCCACGGCCCGCCTCCCCGGTGCTCGTCGATGCGGCCGACCCTATCTACATCGCCATGGCCTTGTGCCGCGGCGCGTCGTGCGGCGGGCAGTAGGGGATGCTGTGGTGCGCCTGGTGGTTGTCGTGCGGGACGGTGGCGTGCGCCGTCGTCGTACGTGCATGCTCGCAGCCGGTGTGCGTCGCTCCGGCGCCCGACGCCGGGACGACGGCGCCCACGATGCCGACCGCCAATATCGCGAGAACCCTTCGCATGTTGTGTCTCCCCTCGACTTCGCCGGACGGCGAACGGGCGTCGTACCTACCCCGCCCTCGTCCGGCGCGACACCTCCGCCGGTGAGCGGTCGACGGGACCCGCGACCGCCGCCCCGATCGAAGACGGCCCCATCCTGTGAAGCCGTGCCCGGGCCGGCGTCAGCGTTGCCCGGGCGGACCGGTGTGGTCGTGGTTGTCGTCGCCGTGCCCGTGGCCGGGCCGCGTCGTGCCGAAGGGCGGCGAGCAGTCCCCGACCGGCGGGGACGCATGGCCGACGGGGCGGGAGGCGTGGCCGACGGGCGGCGAGCACGTGCCGACGGGCGGTGAGTGGCCGGCCAGGGCCGGCAGGTTGGGGACGACGACGGCCAGGAGCCCTCCGGCGGCGACGGCC
>Ga0247717_1000534_pt1 | contig 11283 bp, 8 predicted proteins | sample 24E_NmetaG_FD_189047 | JGI IMG/M metagenome (GOLD analysis project Ga0247717, IMG submission 189047) | Soil microbial communities from hillslope of Landscape Evolution Observatory, University of Arizona, Oracle, AZ, United States - 2-4-E_N | ecosystem: Engineered > Artificial ecosystem > Mesocosm... | reverse complement strand
ACCTCGCCCAGCGGCGTGCCCATGGGGAGCTCCACCACCCCGGCGCGCCGGGTTCGCCCGCTCACCGTGCACACGATCGTGCCGGGCGACTGCTCGGTGCCGACCGAGCGGAACCAGTCGGGGCCCTCGGCCAGGATGGCGGCCACGTTGGCCATCGTCTCGACGTTGTTGACCAGCGTGGGCGCCGCCTCCGTGGTCCCCGGGCCGGCCAGGTCCACGCCCGCCGCCGAGCGGGTCCCGCCGCCCTCGCCGCCCTCGTCCAGGCCGCGCCGGAACGGCGGCGAGATGCGGGGGAAGGGGTGGCGCCCGGCCAGCACCTCCAGCAGCGCCGTCTCCTCGCCGTAGAGGTACTCGCTCGGGCCCTCCACGACCGACACCTCGACGCCCTTGGTCCAGCCCCGCTCGTCGGCCTCGGCGATCGCCGCCCGTACGCGCGCCAGCTCGGTGGTGAAGGTGCCCTTCATGGCGACGGTGACCCGGGGCGACCCGGCGGCGACGGCGGCGATCAGGGCCCCCTCCAGGACGCGGTACGGGTTGCGGCGCAGGATCAGGCGGTCCTTGAACGACCCCGGCTCGCCCTCGGCGGCGTTGACGACGACCGTGGCCGGCGTGCCCGGGGGCAGGTTGTCCCGGACGCTCCGCCACTTCGTCCCCGTCGGGAACCCGGCGCCGCCCCGGCCCCGCAGTCCGGACGCCTCGACGTCGTCGACGACGGCCGTCGGGCCCAGCCGGGTGGCCGCTTCCAACCCGCGTCCCCCGCCCGCCTCCACGTACCGATCGAGGGACGGGACGGGTTCGAGGTCGAGGGTGCGCGGCTCCATGCCCGGTGAAGTTAGCGGGGACGGCCCGGGCGCCCGACCGACCGCGTCACACGATCTCGAGGAGGCCGCGCTCCTCCACGAGATGGAGCGACAGCGTCCGGTAGCCCTTGTCCTCGAACACCACCACCACGGTGTCGTCGTCGGCCCGGACGACCTCGCCCTCGCCCCACTCGACGTGGCGGACCCGCTGGGCGGCGCCGAAGCGGGTCGAGGCGCGGGCGGACGCCACCGCCTCCGCCCGACCGGCGTCGCAGTTGTCGCAGGCGTCGCACGGCCCCTCGAAGGGCTCGCCGAAGTAGGCGAGCAGCACCGACCGCCGGCACCTGCGGGTCTCGGCGAACGACCGCATCATCTCCAGTCGGCTGCGCTCCAGCTCCGCCTCCGCCTCGCTGGCCCGGGCCGCCTCCTCCAGGTAGCGACCGGCGTCGGTCGCCCGGCCGACGGCCCGCACGCCGTCGTCGGCCGTGAGCCGGACGGCGCCGGCGTCCTCCAGTCGGGCCAGCGCCGACCGCAGCCGCCCGTCCGCCAGCCCGAGCGCGGCGCCCAGCTCGGCGACGGGGTGGACGGCGTCGTCCCCGGCCACCTGCTGGAGGACGTCGGCGTAGTCCCGGCGCCTCGGCCGGCGGCCGGCGGCGAAGAACCTGCGGACGCCCAGGTTCTCGTGGCGGTAGAGGAGCACGGCCCGCGCCGGCCGGCCGTCGCGCCCGGCCCGTCCGATCTCCTGGTAGTACGAGTCGAGCGAGTCGGGGATGTCGTGGTGGACGACGAAGCGGGCGTCCGCCTTGTCGACGCCCATGCCGAAGGCGTTGGTGGCCACCACCACCTCCACGTCGCCCGCCATGAAGATGTCCTGCACGCTCTCCCGGGACCGGGCGGGCAGGCCGGCGTGGTAGGGGACGGCGAGCACGCCCTCGTCGCCCAGGGTGGCAGCCACCTCCTCTGCCCTCCGGCGGGTGGCGACGTACACGATCCCCGGCGTGCCGGCGGCGGCGATGACCTCCCGGACGGCCGGGACCTTCTCGGGCTCCTCGCGGACGGGCCGCACCGCCAGGTGGATGTTGGGCCGGTCGAAGCCCCGCACCACGACCGCCGGGTCGCGCAGGCCGAGCCGCTCGATGATGGTGGCGCGCACCGGCGGTGCGGCGGTGGCCGTGAGGGCGAGCACGCTCGGGCGCCCCACCCGCACGACGATCTCCCGCAGGCGCAGGTAGTCGGGCCGGAAGTCGTGGCCCCAGGCGCTCACGCAGTGGGCCTCGTCGACCACGAACAGGCTGGGCCCTGCCGCCTCCAGCTGTTCGAGGACGTCCTCCCGCACCAGCGACTCGGGGGCCACCAGCAGGAACTCGAGGTCGCCGCCGGCCAGCTGCTCCAGGGCGGCCCGCTTGTCGGCCCGGCGCACGGTGGAGTTCCACTCCACCGCCCCGCCCACGTCCCGCCCGCCCAGGGCCTCCACCTGGTCGCGCTGGAGGGCGAGGAGGGGGGAGACGACCACCGTCGGCCCCGGGCGCAGGACGGCGGCCAGCTGGTAGATCGCCGACTTGCCGGCGCCGGTGGGCAGCACGGCGAGGGTGTCGCGCCCGTCGCTCACCGCCTGGACGGCCTCGGCCTGGCCGGGGCGGAGCTCGGCGTAGCCGAACAGGCGCGCGGCCAGCCGGCGGATCTCGGGGACGGTGGCCACGGTGCCGGCGAGGTACCCCGCCCCGGACGGGGCGAAACGGGCGCGACTGCCGGTCGCCGGGCGGCCGAGCCGTCGCCGTCAGCGGTGTCGCGCTGGTGTCGGAACCGGCCTCGGCCGGACGGCGACGGGGCGGCCGACAGACCGCTGGTGGGGGCCCCCGAACCGCCGTCAGCTGTCGTCGCGCTCCTCGGGGCCCTCCTCGGGGGGCGCCTCGTCGTCGCCGTCGGGCACGACGCCGAGGGGCTCGTCGCTCGCGACCTGCTCGCCGGGCACCGGGTTGTTGGTGGACATGGTTGCCCCCTACCCGCCGGGGCGGGCGGGCTATCGCGTGGCGCGGGCGGCCGACGCCCCGAGGGCCAGGTAGACGGCGCCCGTCCACCGCAGCTTCGTGCGCAGGGCGGGTCGCAACCGTGTGGCCACCGAGGCGGCCACCAGGGCGTAGGCGCCGTCGGTGGCGCCTGCGTACTTCAGCACCTGGAAGGCCACGGCGGAGCGCACCAGGATGGCCGACAGCCCGGCCGCCGCGGCCACCACGTGCACCATCGAGCCGGCGTGGACCCCCGCCACCGACGCCAGCCCGGCCCGTCGCCCGTGCTCGGCGCTGGAGGCGACGATGTAGAGGACCGAGGGGCCGGGCACGACCAGCAGGGCGAGGGCGGCGGCCGCGAACACCGCCAGGGTCGACAGCTCGGGCACGGGCCCGACCATACCGATCCGGCCGTTCGTGCCCTGCCCATTTCCGGGCCGGCCCGCGACCCCCAGGGCCGGACGCGGCCCGGCCCGATTGCAAGCGGCGGGCGCCCGGCCCCTACCGTCACTCCCATGAACGCCGGCACCATCGCGGCGGCGGTGACGGCCGCGGTGGCCGTCGGAGCCGTGGCCCTCGTCGCCGACGGGCGGCCCCCGTCGCCCACCGGCGGCGGCTGCCCGGCGGCGGGCCACGTCGACCCCCAGGTGTCGGGCGTCGAGGGCGGCGACATCCCGACCCTGCCGCCCGCCTACTCGTTCTCCGCCGTCGCGTCGGACGGGTGCACGCCGGTGCGGTGGAACCCGTGCGCGCCCGTGCGCTTCGTGGTCAACCCGGCGGGCGCCCCGCCCGGCGGGCCGGAGGACGTGCGGGAGGCGTTCCGGAGGCTGGGCGAGGCGACGGGGATCACGTACGTGGACGGCGGGCTGACCGACGAGCGGTCCGCCGGTGAGCGGGCCGCCTACCAGCCCGAGCGCTACGGCCGGCGGTGGGCCCCGGTGCTGGTCGAGTGGCGGACGGAGGCGGGCGGCACGGACGAGGTCCAGCTGGTGGGCGTCGGGCTCCCCGTCCGGTCGGGCGACGTGTACGTGTCGGGCCGCCTGAGCCTCAACCCGGCGGCGGTCACCTCGGCCAGCGCCCGGACGCCGCTGGCACCGGGCTTCGGCTCGCCGGGCGGGACGGGGCCGATCGGCCCTTCCGGCGTGACCTGGGGCCGCGTCGTGCTCCACGAGCTGGCCCACGTGGCCGGCCTCGGCCACACGCGCGACCGGGCCCAGCTCATGTACCCCGAGACCACCGAGCAGACGACCCGTCCCGCCCGGTTCGCGGCCGGGGACCGGGCCGGCCTGCGGCACCTGGGCCGGGACGCCGGGTGCCTGCGCACGCCGCCGCCCGGCAGCCCGACGACGGGCCCGGGAGGCGCCTCGCCGGGGCGGGCCTGAAGGCGCGGCCCGGGGAGGTTCAGGCGCCGGCGGTCGTCGCCCGGCGGGGCGGGCCGAGCGTGACGGGCGTCCCGCCCAGGGTCCCGCCGACCGCCGGGCCGCCGCCCGAGGTGGCGTCGGCGAAGGCCACGTCCAGCGCCTCCTGGGCCGGTGCCGCGCTGGCCTTGGCCAGGCGGGCGATGTCCTCGGGGGCCGCCTCGTAGGCGTCGCCCGGGTAGAGCCGGAGGCGCCGGTAGTGGTGGGCGTAGTTGGCGCCCGCCGCCCCCAGGGCCAGGTTGAAGCGGGGATCGCGCCGGCCCGTCTCCCGCAGGAACCGGCGGGCCCGGCGGTTGCCCCGGTAGTACCACCGGTAGGCGGCGTGCAGGCCGTCCTCCAGCTCGGCGGCCGACATCCGGGCCGGCTCGAACACGGCGTTGTAGAGGTTGTACCGGCGCCAGTCGAACGACGTGATGCGGTCGTCGGCCAGCATCCGGGAGTACGTGTGCGTCCCCGGGTACGGCGTGAGGATCGAGAAGTGGGCGAGGTCGACGCCGATGCGGTCCACGAACTCGACGGTGTGCCGGAACACGTCGGGCTGGTCGGTGTCGAAGCCGAAGATGAACCCGCCCTCCACGCCGATGCCCCGCCGGTGCAGCCGGTCCACCAGCTCGCCGTACTGGCCGGGGCGGTTCTTCTTGTTGCACTCGATGAGGGCGTCGCGCGAGACGCTCTCGAAGCCGGTGAACAGGACCCGGCAGCCGCTGCGGTGGGCCAGGTCGAGCAGCTCCTGGTCGCGGGCCAGGCCGATGGACGCCTGGGCGCCCCACGTCACGTGGACCTTCGAGCGCACCAGCGTCTCGCACAGCTCGCGGGTGTAGTCGAGGTCGGCGGCCAGGTCGTCGTCGAGGAAGAAGACGTAGGCGAAGCGGCCGATGTGCTGCCCCGCCTTCTTTATGACCCGCAGCTCCTCCACGACCTGCTCGGGGTCACGGTGGCGCGAGCCGCGCCCGTTGATGCGGATGACCGAGCAGAAGTCGCAGTTGAACCGGCAGCCGCGCGTCGTCTGGAGGGTGTTGAGCGGGGCGTAGCGGGTGAGCGGGAACCGCTTCAGGTCGACCCGCCACTCGTCGGCCGTCGGCACCGCGTGCATGCCCTGCCACTCGCCCTGGTACAGCGGCGACAGGGTGCCGGCGAGCGCGTCGGCGAGCACGGTGGCGAACACGCCCTCGGCCTCGCCCGACACCACGGCGTCGGCGTGGCGCAGGGCCTCGGTCGGCAGCAGCGACGGGTGGACGCCGCCCAGGACGACCGGTACGCCGCGCGCCCGGTAGCCGTCGGCCACGGCGTAGGCCCGGGACGCCACGGGGGTCCACACGGTCAGGGCCACCAGGTCGGGCGTCTCGGCCGGCAGGGGGTCGAAGTTCTCGTCGACGACGCGGGCGTCCCAGCCGCTGCGGCGGGCCAGGGCGGCGAGGACCAGCAGCGCCATGGGCGGCATCCGGTGGCCGAAGGTCAGCTGGAGCCCGGTGCCCTGCCACCTGGGGAACACCAGGTGGAGCAGCGGCCGGTCGCCGGTGCGGTCGGTCCGTCGTCGGCGTGCCATCCTGCGCCGAGTCTGCCACGGCCGGCAGCGGGGGGACGCCCGCCGGGCGTGCGACGATGGCGCGGTGCCGCCGTTGGTGCCGCAGGGCGGTCGGCCGTGCCAGGAGCGGGTCACCCGGCGACCGTCGGCGGCGGACGGCTGCTCGTGCTGACGACCTCCTGACGGGGGCCGGTAGGCTCGGGCCCGTGCATCGCGGCTCCGTGCGCCGACCGCGGCGGTAGGTCGTCCGGGGCGCAGCGGTGGACGTCAACCCGTACCAGGCGCTCGGCGTCGAGCCGACCGCCACCAAGCCCGAGCTCGTGGCGGCCTACCGCGTCATGGCCCAGATCTTCCATCCCGACCGCTACGCCGAGGCACCCGAGGCGGTGCGGGCGGAGGCGGAGCGGCGCATGAAGGAGCTCAACAAGGCGTACGACTTCGCCCGCAAGGCCTCCCCGCTCGACATCAAGCGGGCGCAGGACTTCCAGCGGCGGTCCACCCGCGACACGAAGAAGAAGGCGAGCCCCCCGCCGCCGCCCAACTTCGGCGTCCCCTGGGAGGTGGCCCAGCGGGAGCGGGCCCAGCAGTCGGCCAAGGCGCACGCCCAGCGGATGGCCCGGGAGCAGGCGTCCCACAACGGCCGGGCCGTGGCGCGGCCCAAGCCCCGCATGCAGCACCCCACCACCCTCTACGGCATGGGCGAGGCGCTCCATACCAACAAGGTCCAGTGCCGGCGCTGCGAGAGCATCGAGTGGCTCCCGGCCGGCTGGTCCGAGCGCCTCGACGACCTCGACTTCTTCTGCTCGGTCTGCGACCGGCTGCTCATCTCCCGGCGAGGGTGACCACCGGCGCCCGTCAGCCGGCGGTGGCGGCGGCGACGGCCGCCTGCCCCAGGCTGATGCCGCCGTCGTTGGGCGGGATGCGCCGGTGCACCAGCACCTCCAGCCCCGACCCGGCCAGGTGGGCGGCGACGACCCCGGTGAGCCGGGCGTTCTGGAAGACGCCCCCGGAGAGGGCGACGGTCGACAGGCCGGCATCCCCGGCGAGGGCGGCGGCTGTCTCCGCCACCGCCCGTCCCAGGGCGGCGTGGAAGCCGGCGGCCACCTCGGCGACCGGCGTCCCCCGGCCCCGCTCGGCCACCACCCGGGCGACGAGCGGCGCCGGGTCGAGCACCACCGGCCCCTCTCCCGAGGTGGGGGCGCCGGCCGGCGCCAGCGGGTAGTCGGGCGCGTCCTCGACCGCCACGGCGGCGGCCACCGCCTCCAGCTCGATGGCGGCCTGCGCCTCGTAGGACACCTTGCCCCGGATCCCCAGGAGCGCGGCCACGGCGTCGAAGAGGCGCCCCGCACTGGTGGTCCGCACCGTCTCCGGGCGGCCGGCCAGGGCGAGCACCGCCGGCCAGCGGTCGTCCGCCGAGGCGCCGTACCGCTCGGCGCCCTCCCCGCCCAGGGCCGCCTCCGCCCAGACGAGGCCCATGCGCCACGGCTCGCGGATCGCCATCGGCCCCCCGGGCAGGGGCACGGGGCGGAGGTGGCCGACCCGCCGCCACGAGCGCAGCCCCGCCACCAGGAACTCGCCGCCCCACAGGGAGCCGTCGCAGCCGAGCCCGGTGCCGTCGAACGCCACGCCCAGGACCTCCTCGTCGCGGCCGTTGTCGACCAGGCAGGAGGCGATGTGGGCGTGGTGGTGCTGCACGCCGACCAGGGGCAGGTCGAGCTCGAGGGCGAACTTGGTGGACAGGTACTCGGGGTGGAGGTCGTGGACGACGACCTCGGGGGTCACCCCCGCCAGGTGGCACAGGTGGTCCACGGCCTGGAGGAAGGACCGGTAGGCGGGAAGGTGCTCGAGGTCGCCGATGTGGTGGCTGGCCACGACCGACGACCCCTTGGCCACCGCGACGGTGCTCTTCAGCTCCGCCCCCACGGCCAGGAGCTGCCGGGCGGCGGGGACGGGGAGGGCGATGGGCTCGGGGGCGAAGCCCCGGGAGCGCCGCACCATCTGGACGCCCACCGACGGGACGTCGCGCACCACCGAGTCGTCGCAGCGGATGTGGATGGGCCGGTCGGAGGTGAGCAGGGCGTCGGTCATCGGCCCCAGCCGGGCCACGGCGTCGCCGTCCTCGTGGGCGATGGGCTCGTCGCTCAGGTTCCCGCTGGTCATCACCAGCGACCGGGCGACCCGCGCCATCAGCAGGTCGTGCAGGGGCGTGTACGGGAGCATCACGCCGAGCTCGGGCAGCCCCGGGGCGACGCCCGGCGCGACCGGTGCGCCCGGGCGCCGGCGGGCGAGGACGATGGGCCGGCGGGGGGACGTGAGGGCGGCGACGGCGTCGTGCGACAGGTCGCACAGGTCGGCGGCGGCGGCGAGGTCGGGGACCATCACCGCGAACGGCTTGTCGTCCCGGGCCTTGCGCCGCCGCAGCTCGGCCACCGCCTCGACGTCGGCGGCGTCGACGGCCAGGTGGTAGCCGCCCAGCCCCTTGACGCCCACGATCCGCCCCGCCACCAGGTCCCCGGCCGCCCGCTCCAGGGCGTCGTCGCGCTCGGCCACCAAGGCGCCCCCGGGGTCGAGGAGGCGCAGGTGGGGGCCGCACGCCGGGCACGCGTTGGGCTCGGCGTGGAAACGCCGGTCGCCGGGGTCCTCGTACTCGGCCCGGCAGGCGGCGCACATCACGAAGGCGGCCATGGTCGTGGCCGCCCGGTCGTAGGGGATCGAGCGGATGATCGTGTAGCGGGGCCCGCAGTTGGTGCAGTTGACGAAGGGGTAGCGGTGGCGCCGGTCGGCCGGGTCGTGGAGCTCGGCCAGGCAGGCGGCGCAGGTGGCCGCGTCCACGCTGACCGCCGCCGCCGGCGCCGCGTCGGCCCGGCTCTCGACGATGGAGAACCGGCCGCCGCCGTCCCCGTCGGGCGGGAGGGCGGTGACCTCCACGGCCGCCACCGACGCCAGCGGCGGGGCGTCGTCCACCAGCCGCCGGGCCAGGTCGTCGAGCCGGTCGGCCGGCCCGGTGGCGTCCACCACGACGCCCTCGCTGTCGTTCCAGACCCGCCCACCCAGGCCGAGGTCCACGGCCGTCCGGTACACGAAGGGCCGGTACCCCACGCCCTGGACGGTGCCCCGCACCCGCAGGCGGCGGCGCTCCCTCACCGGGGCGGTTTCAGCAGATCCGGGGGAGCGGGTCGCCGACCAGCATGTCGACGATGCGCGTGCCGCCGAAGATCGTGTTGATGATCACCACGCCGGGCGGGTCGTCCTGGATCTCGCCGATCACGGCGGCGTGCTCGCCCAGCGGGTGCGCCCTGAGGGCCGCCATCGCCGCGTCGCACTCGTCGGCGGGGACGACGGCCACCAGCTTCCCCTCGTTGGCGACGTAGAGGGCGTCGATGCCGAGGATCTCGCACGCCCCGTTCACCGCGTTGCGCACCGGCACGGCCGCCTCGTCGAGCGACACGTGCACCTCGGCGGCCCGGGCCAGCTCGTTGCACACGGTGGCGACGCCTCCCCGGGTCGGGTCGCGCAGCCACCGGGTGTTCGGCGCGGCGGCCAGCAGCCGTTGCACCAGCTCGCCGAGGGGCGCCGTGTCCGACTCGACGTCGGCGAAGATCCCGAGCTCGCCCCGGGCCAGCATGACCGCCACCCCGTGGTCGCCCACGTACCCCGACACGACGACCTTGTCGCCGGGGCGGACCTTCGACGCGCTCAGGTGGACGTCGGCCGGGATGAGCCCGACGCCGGCGGTGGTGATGTAGGCGCCGTCGGCCGCGCCCCGGTTCACGACCTTGGTGTCGCCGGTGACGATCTGGACGCCGGCCGCCGCCGCCGCCTCGGCCATGTCGGCCACGATGTCCTTCAGCTCGGCGATCTCCAGGCCCTCCTCGAGCACGAAGGCGGCCGAGATCCACTGCGGGACGGCGCCGGCCATGGCCAGGTCGTTCACCGTGCCGTGGACGGCCAGGTGGCCGACGGAACCGCCCGGGAAGCGCCGCGGCTTCACCACGTACGAGTCGGTGGAGAAGGCCAGGCGCTCGCCCGAGGGGAGGGGGAGGACGGCCGAGTCGCCCAGCGACTCGAGCGTCTCGTTGCGGAACGCCTCCAGGAACACGGCGTCCATGAGGGCGGCCGACGCCTTGCCGCCCGCCCCGTGGGCGGTGTTGACGGCGGTGTCCAGCAGGCGGGGGCGGCGGCGGCGGAACGCCTCGATGCGGTCGAGGACGATCTCCTCGTGCGTGGGCCCCGAGACCGAGGGCTGGGCCGAGAAGGCGTCGTCCTGCGGCTTCTCCTCGTCACCGTCGGACGGCTGGTTGCCGTCGCCGCCGCCGACGTCGCTCACTGACCCGCCCTCCCTACGGGACGGCGGGCCAGCGAGTGCTCGATGGGCCGTCCTCCCGGGCCGGTCATGCCGAGCGGACCGGGATCCGCGCCGCCTTGGTGAACCGGCCGTAGTTGTAGTAGGCGGCGCAGGCGCCCTCGGACGACACCATGCAGGTGCCGATGGGCGTCTCCGGGGTGCAGGCGGTACCGAAGACCTTGCAGTCCCACGGCTTGATGACGCCCTTGAGCACCTCGCCGCACTGGCACGCCTTGGGGTCGGCGACCCGCACGCCGGGAACGGAGAAGCGCAGCTCGGCGTCCCACGGCGCGAATGCGTCGCTCAGCTTGAGGGCGCTCTGGGAGATGAAGCCCAGCCCCCGCCACTCGAAGTGTGGGCGGACCTTGAACACCTCGCTCATGATCTGGAGCGCCTTGAGGTTGCCCTCGTCGCGCACGGCCCGGGTGTACTGGTTCTCCACCTCGCAGCGGCCGTCCCTCAGCTGGCGGAGCAGCATCACGATGGACTGGAGGAGGTCCAGCGGTTCGAAGCCGGCGGTGACCAGCGGCAGGTTGTAGTCGGCCGGCACGAACCGGTACGGCCGGTTGCCGATCACCGTGCTCACGTGGCCGGGGCCGATGAAGCCGTCGAGGCGCAGGTCGGGCGAGTCGAGGATGGCGCGCACCGGCGGCACGATCAGCACGTGGTTGCAGAACACGCTGAAGTTGGTGATGCCGGCCGCCCGCGCCTTCAGCAGGGTGATGGCGGTCGACGGCGCCGTCGTCTCGAACCCGATGGCGAAGAACACGACCTCTCGGTCGGGGTTGTCGCGCGCGATGCGGAGGGCGTCGAGGGGGGAGTACACCATGCGCACGTCGGCGCCCCGGGCCTTGGCGTCCAGGAGGTTCCCGTCGCTGCCCGGCACCCGCATCATGTCGCCGAAGGACGTGAAGGTGATCCCCGGCGTCTTGGCGATGGCGATGGCGTCGTCCACCCGGCCCATGGGGATGACGCACACCGGGCAGCCCGGCCCGTGCACCAGTTCCACGTTGTCGGGGAGGATGTTCTCGATCCCGTGCTTGTAGATCGTGTGGGTGTGGCCACCGCACACCTCCATGAACTTGAGGTGGCGCTCGGTGCCGGCGAGATGGTTGATCTCGTCCAGCGCCACCCGTGCCGCGGCCGGGTCCCGGTACTCGTCGACGAACTTCACGCTGCTGCCCCCTTC
>Ga0247717_1000533_pt1 | contig 11343 bp, 10 predicted proteins | sample 24E_NmetaG_FD_189047 | JGI IMG/M metagenome (GOLD analysis project Ga0247717, IMG submission 189047) | Soil microbial communities from hillslope of Landscape Evolution Observatory, University of Arizona, Oracle, AZ, United States - 2-4-E_N | ecosystem: Engineered > Artificial ecosystem >... | reverse complement strand
GTCGCGGGTCGAACGACATCGCCCCGAGGCTACCGATCTCTCTGTCTCCGCTCTGCGCCTCTTCACGGTCTCCGCTCTGCGCCTGGGCTCGCTGGCGCTCGCTGCGGGCTTGCCGCTCCGACTGCGCCCTGCTCGGGCGCCCTGCACCTGCGCGCGTCCGCGGCGCCGGTTCCAGCGCCTCCGGCGCATCCTGCCCGGCTTGCTCACGGCCCAGCTCGCCCCGCGGCTGGGCTTGCGAGCGCAGCGAGCCGCGAGCGGAGCGAGCTCGCGCGGCCGCAGGCCGCCGCGCGCGCCGTCCAGGCGCACGCGTGGGGGATGGCAGAAGGGGGGCGCAGCTTCCCCCTTCTGGAGATAGTTGCTTTCGATATATCGAGCCGATATAACTGTCCAGGTGATCGAGCTGGCCATCCTCGGGGTCCTCCAGGAGTCCGACCTCCATGGCTATGAGCTGAAGAAGCGCCTGCGGGAGGTCCTCGGACCGCTGTCGTCGGTGTCCTTCGGCTCGCTCTATCCCGCCCTGGCCCGCCTGGAGGCGGCGGGCGCGGTCAAGGCCGTCGAGGCGGCCGAGCCCGTCCCCACGATCCCCATGACCGGCTCCTTCACCGGGGAGGCGGCCGCCTTCCGCTCGACCCGGGCGATGGCGCCCGCTCAAGGGGCCGCTCGGACCCTGCGTCGCAAGGCCGAGCGGGGCCCCCGGGGCAAGAAGGTCTACGGCATCACCGAGGAGGGCGCCGCCCGCCTCTGCGAGCTCATCGCCGACCCCACCGACGACGACCGCACGTTCAACGTGAAGGTCGCCTTCTGCCGGTTCTGCGACCCCGCCACCCGGCTGGGCCTGCTGCGCCGGCGGCGCGAGGCGCTGGCGGCGCGGCTCGCCGAGCGCCGGAACCGGCCGGCCAAGGCGGCCGACCGCTATCGCAAGGCCCTGCTGGAGCACGACACCGAAACCGTCGAGCGCGACATCGCGTGGCTCGACGGCCTCATCGCAAGCGAGGAGAACTCATGACCACCAAGACCCTTCGGCTCGCGATCGCGGGCGTCGGCAACTGCGCCAGCTCGCTGGTCCAGGGCATCCACTTCTACCGGGATGCCGACCCCGCCGAGCGGGTGCCGGGCCTGATGCACGTCGTGCTCGGCGGCTACCACATCAACCAGATCGAGCTCGTCGCCGCCTTCGACGTCGACGCCGAGAAGGTCGGGCTCGACCTGAGCAAGGCCATCGACGCCGGCCAGAACAACACCATCAAGTTCGCCGACGTGCCCGAGCTCGGCGTGACGGTGCTGCGGGGACCGACCCTCGACGGCTTCGGCGAGTTCTACCGCCAGGTGTCCGAGGAGAGCCCCTTCGAGCCCGTCGACGTGGCGCAGGCGCTGCGTGACGCCAAGGCCGACGTCCTCGTGTCGTATCTCCCGGTCGGGTCCGAGGAGGCGCAGAAGCACTACGCCCAGGCGTGCCTCGACGCCGGCGTGGCGTTCGTCAACGCCATCCCGGTGTTCATCGCGTCCGATCCGGTGTGGGCCCAGAAGTTCACCGACGCCGGCATCCCGATCGTCGGCGACGACATCAAGAGCCAGGTCGGCGCCACCATCGTGCACCGCACGCTGGCCCGCCTGTTCGAGGACCGCGGCACCACGATCGACCACACCTACCAGCTGAACTTCGGCGGGAACATGGACTTCATGAACATGCTCGAGCGGAAGCGGCTGAAGTCCAAGAAGGTCAGCAAGACCCAGTCGGTGACCAGCCAGATCGACCAGGGCATCTCCGACCGCGACGTGCACATCGGCCCGTCGGATCACGTCCCGTGGCTCGACGATCGCAAGTGGGCGCTGATCCGGCTCGAGGGTCGCAACTTCGGCGATGTGCCCCTCACCGTCGAGCTCAAGCTCGAGGTGCACGACTCGCCGAACTCCGCCGGCGTGATCATCGATGCCGTGCGGTGCGCCAAGATCGCCATGGACCGCGGCCTCGGCGGCCCGGTGGAGAGCGCGTCGGCCTACTTCATGAAGAGCCCGCCGAAGCAGTTCCACGACAACGACGCCCACGACATGGTCGAGGCCTTCGCCCGAGGCGACGCCACCTAGCCGCTCGCCGGCGCCTACTTGGTCCTGAGGGTGGCCCGGTACACCGTGCCGCCCGCGCTCAGGAACGCGTGGACGGTGGCGGTGTACACGCCCGAGATCGCGCCGGTGACGACGATCTGCTCGTCGCAGCCGGCGGCGGCCGAGGTCCCCGGCGCCGTGCCCTCGCCCACCGGCGCGCCGTCGGGCCCGGTCAGGTAGATGTCGAAGTCGTCGAGACCGTCGCAGGTCAGCGCGAACGTGATCGTGCCCCGCGGGCCCACGTCGATCTGCACGCGCCGGGTGTCGTGGCTCCAGCCGGCGAACACGCCGAGTCCGAGCCCGACCGGATCGGTCGCCGAGACCGTCGGTTCTCCCGTCCACCGGAACGGCGCGCCGGGCGCGGCGCGGCCGTCCGGCGGCGCGGGAGCGCCGCCGACGTCCACCGTGCGGGCGCACGACCCGGTGAAGCTGTCGGCCACCGGGGCCAGCGGCGTCGGCGCGTACATGCGGCGGGTGTAGCCGCCGGTGAGGGCCTTGACCACGACGGGACCCGACACGTCGTCGAGGAGGGCGCGGGGCAGCGCGACCCGCACCTGATCGGCCACAGCGTCGAACCGTCCCGAGGTCGGCACGCCGCCGACGGTGAAGGCCATGCCCGACGCCGTGCGGGTGGCCCGCACCGGCACGTCGGCGGCCGCCACGCTGAGCGTCCCCTCGAAGGAGATGCCGGTGGTGCCGTCGGGGTTGGAGTCGGCCAGGTCGAGCACCTGGAAGGTGAGGACCATCCGCTCCCGCTCCGGCTCGCCGCGCACGTCGACGGCGACCACGTCGAGCGATGCTTCGTTGGCGCCGGTGTCGACCACGGCGTAGGCGGTCGCGTCCTCCGCGGGGTCGGTGACCAGCGGCGCGTCGGGAGGGCAGGCGGCTGATGCCGAGACCGGCGCCGGGCTCGCCCCCGCCACCGCTCGCACCGCGTTGAGCAGGTCGAGCAGGCCATGGCCCTTGTCGAAGGAGGTGAGCCGGCCGGGCTTCGCCGGATCCTCCACGTAGTCGGCGCCGAAGTCGAAGCGGTGCGCCGTCGCCTGCAGGAGGTCCTCGACCTCGGCGGGGGCGAGGAACGCGCCCCGCGCCGCCCGGGCCGCCTCCTGCACGACCGCCACCGCGCCGGCCACGTGCGGTGCCGCCATCGACGTCCCGGTGATCGTGCCGTAGTTCGGGTCGGCGCTGAACGCCCCGTCGCAGATCGTCAGGTGCACCCGGCACGCGGAGGTGATGTTCGTCCCCGGCGCCGAGAGGTCTGGCCAGGTCGTGGGATCGCTCCTGTCGCCGCGCGAGCTCGTGGGGTGCAGGGTGCCGTCGGCCGTCCCGGTCTCGCCGTCGTCGTAGTTCGCGACCGCGATGACGCCGGGCGTGGGGTTGGCGGCGTCGCGGCCCGAGCGGTTCACGCTGCCGTCGCCGCCGTCGCCCTGGAGGTCGCCGTTGCCGTTGGCCCACACCATGGTCACGCCCTCGGCGAGCAGCTTGGCCGAGATCTTGCTCGTGGCCGACTCCGGATCCCAGGGCCCGCCACCGCCGTAGGAGTTGTTCACGACGGTGATCGGCGGGCACGAGCCGTCGCCGCAGGGATCGGTGTGGTTGCGGGCGATCCAGTCGAGGGCGGCGTTGGCCGCGTAGATGGTGACCGACGCGCCCACGGCGATGGCGACGACCTTGGCGCCCGGCGCCACCCCGCTGAGCCGGCGCCCGTCGGCGGTCGTGACGGCGTTGCCGGCGGCGATGCCTGCCACGTGGGTGCCGTGGCCGCCGAGCGTGGCGCTGTCGCTGTCGTTGCCGTCCGTGACATCGACGAGGAAGGGGTCGTTGGTGCCGCCCTCGTCGGGGTAGCCGGTGTACGCCGACGGGCACGTCGCGGGATCGGCCCCGAAGGCCGCCCGGAATGTGAGGCCCGGGAGGTTGTCGAGGCAGGCCACCCGCAGGTTGCGCACCACCTTCGACTGACCGGTCTCGGGATCGGCGAACATCGGGTGGGTGCCGTCGACGCCGCCGTCGACGATGGCGATGCTCTGCCCGGCGCCGGTGAAGGGTCCGAGGTCGCCGACGGTCTCGGCGATGGCCGCGTCGGCCCGGGTGGCGGTCCGGGCCGTGTCGAGCAGCAGGTCGAGCGCCTCGTTGTGCTCGACGAAGGTCACGCCCGGCTCGGCGGCCACGGCCCGGATCTGGGCGGGCGTGCCGACGGCGACCGGCACGCCGATGCTGCGGAGCTCGCCGACGGCGAGCAGACCAGCCCGCTCGACGGCCGCCGCCGCCAGCTCGCGGCGCTCGCCGTGCACGAACACGAGCAGCGGTGTCTCCGGTGCAGCCGCCGCCAGCTGCTCGGACAGCCCGGCCGCCAGGCGGGCCGGCGGACCGGCACGACCGGCGACGAGTGCGCCGGCCACCGGCGCGACACCGACCACGAGGACTGCGGCGAACAACGCCAGCGCGCGGCGCATACGGATGGTCACGGCGAACCTCTCTCGGAGACCCGGCGGCACGTGCCGCCCACCGGGACGGTTTCGCCGCCGACGGTCTCGCTGCCTGCTCGCGGCGGGGCTGGTGCTGCCACACTGGCGCACCGTGGCCCTCGACCTCAGCTACGGACCCGGGTCCCCGACCGAGGTGGAGGCCCGGCTCCTCGGCACGGTGGCGGGCAAGCGGGTCCTCGTGCTCGGCTGCGCCGATCCGCTGGTGCCGGCCGCCCTGGCCGAGCAGGAGGCCAAGGTGGTCGTCGTCGAGCCCGCGCTCGGCCGCCTCGGCGCGGCGCGGGAGCGGCTCGACGCCGCCGGCGTCCAGGCCGAGCTCCACCAGGTCGAGCTGGCCGACCTCGCCTTCGTGCGGGCCGCGACCATCGACGCCGCCCTCGCCGTCCGCTCCCTCGTCGAGGTCGACGACCTCGACCGCGTCTTCCGCCAGGTCCACCGGACGCTCCGCACCCAGGCCCCGCTCATCCTGTCGCTGCCCCACCCGGCGGCGGTCGCCGCGGCGGGCGGCTCGTGGTTCGACCGGTCGGTGGCCGACGTGTTCGCGTCGCTCGTGCGCACCAGCTTCGCGGTCGACGTGCTCCTCGAGCCGCTGCCCGCCCCCGGGGCGCGCGCGCCGGAGACGCTGATCCTGCGAGGTCGGAAGATCGGCAGTTGACCACGGGGCCCGGCCGCACCCGTCTCGTCACCCCCACCTTCGCGGTCGTCACCGCCAGCGCGCTCGCGTACTTCGTCGGGATCGGGATGCTGATCCCGACGATCCCCCGCTTCGTGGTCGACGTCCACGGCGGGGGCGGCGTCGCGGTCGGGGTCGTCACCGGCGCGTTCGCGTTCACCGCCGCGGTGCTGCGACCGTGGGCCGGCCGCATCGGCGACCGCTCGGGGCGGCGCGTCCTCGTGCTCGGCGGCTCGGCCGTCCTCGCCGGCTCCTACCTGCTCTACGTGTTCGCCGACGGCCTGCTCCCCCTCGTGCTGCTGCGGGTGGTCAGCGGCGTCGGGGAGGCGGCGATGTTCGTGGGCGCCGCCACCGCGGTGCAGGATCTCGCGCCGGCGGCCCGCAGCGGCGAGGCGGCGTCGTACTTCTCGGTCGCCGTCTACGGCGGGCTCGGCGCCGGGCCCCCGATCGGCGAGGCGATCCAGCGGGCCCACGGCTACGACACGGTGTGGGTCGTCGCCGCCGCCGTCACCTTCGTCGCCACCGTGCTCGGCTGGTGGACCCCGGTCGGGACGGTGAGCCGCGCCACCGAGCGGCGGCGCCTGCTGAACCCGGCCGGCCTCGGACCGGGGGCGGTCCTGGCCCTCTCGCTGTCGGGGCTGGCGGCGTTCACCGGCTTCATCGCCCTCTACGTCGACCGCGAGGGCCTCGGTGACGCCGGCCCGGTGTTCATCGTGTACGGCACGCTCATCCTCGCCATCCGCATCGCCGGCGCGCGCGTCGCCGACCGGTTCGGGGCGCACCGGGCCGCCACCTTCGCCATCGGCTGCATCGCCGGCGGCATGGTCCTGATGGCGGCATGGCCGTCGCGCCCCGGCCTCTATCTCGCGACCGTGGTGTTCGCGCTCGGCATGGCACTGCAGTACCCGTCGCTCATCCGCATCGTGATCGAGGACACGCCCGACGACCAGCGCAGCTCGGCCATCGCGACGTTCTCGATCTTCTTCGACCTCTCCCAGGGGATCGGCCTGTTCGTGCTCGGCGGGATCGTCGCGCTCGGGGGCGAGCGGGCCGCCTTCCTGGCCGCCGGGGCCCTGGCGGGCACCGCACTGCTCGTGCTGGCCCGGCTGACCGCCTCGCGTCAGTCCGCCGGTGCGCGGGCCGCCCACCAGGCGTCGAGCCGCCGGTAGGCCTCCTCCTCCTCGAGGGGGCCCTCCTCCAGCCGGAGCTCCAACAGCATGGCGAGCGCCTCCCCCACCGCCCGCCCCGGGCGCAGCCCGAGGTGGCGCATGACCTGGTTCCCGTCGAGGTCGGGCCGGATCCGGTCGAGCTCCTCCTTGGCGCGGAGCTCGGCGATCCGCGCTTCGAGCGCGTCCATCCGACGATCGAGCGCCTGGGCCTTGCGCTCGTTGCGGGTCGTGCAGTCGCACCTGGTCAGCTCGTTGAGCCGATCGAGGTGCTCGCCGGCGTCGCGGACGTAACGGCGCACGGCGGCGTCGGTCCAGCCCATCTTGTAGGTGTGGAACCGGAGGTGGAGCTCGACCAGCCGGGACACTGCCTCCACCTCGTCGTGGGGGTAGCGCAACGCGGTCAGCCGGTCGCGCGCCATGCGGGCACCGACCACCTCGTGGTGGTGGAAGGTGACCCGGCCACCGGGCACGAACGATCGCGTCTTGGGCTTGCCGATGTCGTGCAGCAGCGCCGCTAGCCGCAGCACCTTGTCGGCGCTCGTCTTCTCCACCACCGCGATCGTGTGGGCCAGCACGTCCTTGTGCCGATGGATCGGATCCTGCTCGAGCGCGAGCCCCGGGAGCTCGGGCAGGAACTGCGAGGCGAGGCCGGTGTCGACCAGGAACCACAGGCCGCGGCCCGGGCGCTCGACGACGAGCAGCTTGTCGAGCTCGTCGCGGATCCGCTCGGCCGACACGATCTCGAGCCGATCGTGGAGCGCCTCGACGGCATGGACGAGGTCGGCGTCGGGCTCGAGGTCGTACCCCGACAGGAAGCGGGCGGCCCGCAACATGCGCAACGGGTCGTCGGTGAAGGACTCCTCGGGCGCGAGCGGGGTCCGGAGGCGCTTGGCGACCAGGTCGGCGGCCCCGCCGAAGGGGTCGATCAGCTCCGGCTCGGGGAGTCGAAGGGCCATCGCGTTGACGGTGAAGTCGCGGCGGGACAGGTCGGGCTCGACGCGATCGGAGAACTGCACGTCGGGCTTGCGGGAGTCGGGGACGTACGCCTCGGCCCGGTGCGTCGTGATCTCGTACTCGCGGTCGCCTCGCTTGGCCCCGATCGTCCCGAACCGCTTGCCGGTGGTCCACACCGCGTCGGCCCAGCCGGTGAGCAGCCGCTCGATGTCGTCGGGGCGGGCGTCGGTGGTGAAGTCGAAGTCGCGCGTGAGCGGACGGCCCAACAGGAGGTCGCGCACCGTCCCCCCGACGAGGTACACGGCGTAGCCGGCGCTCGTGAACCGGTCGGCGAGCGGGCGCACCTCGTCCAGCACCGGCTGGACCCGCTCGGGGATGGCCACCGCTCAACGGTAGGTCGATGGGCCCCGATCTCCGAACCCCCTTCCGTCCCCTTCTAGATTTGACCGCGCGTGACTGACTGGCCGGACGACCTCCTCGCCGTCATGGCGCACTCCCTCCTCAACTCGGTCGGGGTGATCGCCGGCGCCGCCGAGACGGTGAAGGTGCACTGGGATCGGCTCGAGGATCCCGTCAAGCTCGAGCTGCTGGAGAAGATCCTGCAGCAGTCGACGTTGATGGCGGGCGTGCTGAACGATCTCGTGCGGTCGGGCCGCCCCGAGCTGGTCGAGGCCCTCGACGAGCTGCTGCCGCCCGCTACGCCGTGAGCAGGCCGGCCCGCTGCATGGCCACCCGAAGGTCGCTGGGGCTGGTCGCGGCCGCCATCGCCTCCCGCAGCCCGACGAGACCGTCGCGGTGCAGCGCCAGCAGCGACTGATCGAAGGTCTGCATGCCGTAGTACTCGCCGTCGGCCACGATCTCGTCGATCGAGTCGCCGGCGGCGTCGGGGTCGACGATCCGCTCGTAGACGCGGCCGGTGTTGACGAGCACCTCGACCGCCGGGATCCGCCCGGTGCCGTCGGCCCGCGGCACGAGCCGCTGGGACACCACGCCCCGCAGCGACGTGGCCAGCGAGAGCCTGATCTGACCGTGCTGGTGCGGCGGGAAGAAGTCGACGATGCGGTTGACGGTCTCGACCGCGTTCGAGGTGTGGAGGGTCGAGAGCACGAGGTGACCGGTCTCGGCGGCGGCCAGCGCCGCCCAGACGGTCTCGGGGTCGCGCATCTCGCCCACGAAGATCACGTCGGGGTCCTGACGCAGCACGCGCCGCATCGCCTCGGCAAAGCCCAGCGTGTCCTCGCCGATCTCGCGCTGGCTCACGATCGACCGGCGGTCGTGGTGGAGGACCTCGATCGGGTCCTCGATCGTCACGATGTTCAGTGCCCGCGTGGCGTTGATGTGGTCGATCATCGACGCGATCGTCGTGGTCTTGCCCGAGCCGGTGGGACCGGTGACGAGCACGAGCCCTCGCTGCTCGTCGGCGAGTCGCTCCACCGCTGGGGGCAGCCCCAGCGCCGAGAACGACGGCACACCGGGGACCACGCTCCGCGCCACCAGGGCGATCGTGCCGCGCTGCCGGTACACGTTCACGCGGAACCGACCGAGGCCAGGGTGGTCGACGGCGACGTCAGCTTCGTTGGTGGCGTCGAACTCGTCGGCCCTGACCCCGGTCAGCACCACGTAGGCGAGCCGCTCGGTGTCCGCCGCGGTCAGCGGCGGGAACGGCGTCGTCTCGAGGCGGCCGTCGACCCGGACTCGGGGCGGCGAGCCGACCTTGAGGTGCAGGTCGGACCCGCGCCGCTCCACCAGGTGACGCAGGTAGTCGTCGAGCACACCCGTTATTCGGCCGATTCGGCTCGGACCATGAGCGCGGCGTCGACGACCGCCCGGCCCGGGCCACCGCTCGTCGGTCGCTCCGGCCGCATCTCGACCCCGGCGAGGCCGGCGACGCAGGCCGCCGTGGAGTCGGCCAGCGCCTGCAGGTCGTAGCCACCCTCGAGGAACGCGATGCGCCGGCCGGCGGGGACCAGCCCGGCCGACCGGATGGTCAGATCGGCGAAGTCGCCGCTCGACAGACCCAGGCCGGTGAGCGGGTCGGCCCGATGGCCGTCGAAGCCGGCCGACACCAGCACCCAGGTGGGGCCGAACGCCTCGGCCGCGGGCTCGATGAGCTCGTCGAAGGCCCGGAGGTAGACGTCGCCGGTGGCGCCGTCGGGCAGCGGGACGTTGATGGTGGTGCCGGCGCCGGCGCCGGCGCCGGACTCCCGCAGCTTCCCGGTGAACGGGTAGAGGGGGTACTCGTGCAGCGACACGTACAGGACGCGAGGGTCCTCGTAGAACGCGTCCTGCGTCCCGTTGCCGTGATGGGCGTCCCAGTCGAGGATCAGCACCCGCTCCCCGCGGGCGACGAGCACGGCAGCGGTCACCGCCACGTTGTTCAGCAGGCAGAACCCCATCGCTCGCGTGGGCGTGGCGTGGTGCCCGGGCGGACGGAGGGCGAGGAAGGCGGCGTCGCCCTCGCCGCGATCCAGGCGGGCGACGGCGTCCGGTCCGGCGCCGGCCGCCAGCACGGCGGCGTCCCACGACGCCGGGACGGCCGCGGTGTCCTGGTCGATGTTGCCGCCGCCCTGCCGGCAGAACCGCTCCAGCGCGTCCAGGTACGCCGCCGGGTGCAGCGCCTCGAGCTCGTCACGGGTCGCCGGGCGGGGGTCCACCCGCACCACCTCGCCGTCGAGGCCGGCCACGTCGATGCCGGCCAGAACGGCCTCGAGCCGAGCCGGTCGCTCAGGGTGGCCCCGACCGGTGTCGTGCGCGCCGTAGCGCTCCGAGGTGGAGACGAGCACGCGCATGGTCTCAGGGTAAGGCTCGGTCTCGACGCGCGGCGCGCCGGCCCTGTCGGCGCAGCCGCGCGCGGCGGCCGTAGCCTCGGAACCGATGCGGTCGGAGGTCGTGCGTCGGGGCCACGAGCGCCTGCGAGTCGGGCCGTGGCGGGGTGATGATCGCATCGCGTACATCGCCCCCGTCGGCGACGCCATCCCGCCGACCGCCGCGATGGTGCAGCACGCCTGCGAGATCCTCCAGCACCGCGGGTTCGAGCGGGCCCTGACCGGCGCCCTCGCCGAACGCGAGCGGCTCGGCTTCGAGCGGGTCGGCTTCCAGCCGCACGAGGAGCTCCACCTGCTGGCCCACGATCTGCAGGACCTGCCGCCGCCGGGTCAGGCGCCCCACCGCCGGGCATGGCCCCCCGACCGGCCGCGCGCGCTCGCCGTCGACGCCGCCGCGTTCCCACCGTTCTGGCGCCTCGACCGTGACGGCCTCCGCGACGCGATCGGGGCAACCTCCATCGCCCGGTTCCGGGTGGCGACCGTCGGCGGCGAGGTCGTCGGCTACGCGGTGACCGGCCGGTCCGGGGAGCGGGGGTACCTCCAGCGTCTCGCCGTGCACCCCGACCATGCCGGCAACGGCATCGGCCGCACGCTCGTGATCGACGGGCTCCGCTGGCTGAAGCGGCGGCGGGCCCGTCAAGCGGTGGTCAACACCCAGCACGGCAACGAGCGCGCCCTCTCCCTCTACCAGCACCTCGGGTTCCGACTGCAGCCGTCGGGGCTGCTCGTGCTCGCCCTGCCGCTGTGAAGCGGCTCGCGGTCGCGGCCGTCGTCCTCGCGCTCCTCGCGCTCCTCGGCGCCTGGGCACCCGCCGCCGCCCAGCAGCGGGCGTCGGCCGGCCTCGCCCTCGCATCCCAGACGGCGTGGGTGGGCGAGAGCGGCGTGTTCACCATGCGCCTCGACGTGACCCGGGTGCGCCGACCCCAGCAGCTCGAGCTGGCCGTCGTCGTCCACCGCGCCGTCACGTCGCGCTCGCAGTTCGCCCGCACGATCGACGGCGCCCTCCTCCGTGGCGTCGTCGAGCGCCGGGTCCTGCCGTTCTCGACGTTGCGCTTCGACGCCGCCGGCGCCGTGCAGGTGCCCGTGGACGCCGAGGCGCTGCGACCCGGCGTGTACCCGGTGGCCGTCACGCTGAC
>Ga0247717_1000532_pt1 | contig 11346 bp, 11 predicted proteins | sample 24E_NmetaG_FD_189047 | JGI IMG/M metagenome (GOLD analysis project Ga0247717, IMG submission 189047) | Soil microbial communities from hillslope of Landscape Evolution Observatory, University of Arizona, Oracle, AZ, United States - 2-4-E_N | ecosystem: Engineered > Artificial ecosystem >... | reverse complement strand
CCTCGGCGGCGTCGTCGTGGGCTTGCCGCGCCTCGTGGGCGCCGTCGCGCGCGCGGTGGAGGAGCGGGCGCTCCCCGCCTCGCGCGAGTCGGTGCGCGTGGTCCCGGCGGAGCTTGGCGACGACGCCGGCGCGGTGGGCGCGGCGGTCCTCGCGCGGAAGTTCCGCTGAGCGGAAACTCACAGGCGCGCGCTTTCGGGCAGCGGCCGGTAGAGGTCGCCGTCGGCCACCGGAAGCTCGAGCGCCGTGCCGTCGGCGTGCAGGACGATGACGCCCGGCTCTCCCGGCTGCACCAGGAACCAATCGTCGTGGTGGGCCGCGCGCACGACAAGCCGCAGGGCGTTCCCCCGGGCGAACACGTATTCCGTCGGGAGCATCGGCAGGCTCACCTCGACGGTCTGCCCGGGCGACAGGGGCTCGTAGCGGTCGTGCCCGCGGTGATGCGCGAGGTTGAACATGCCGAAGGTGACAAGCGTGGCCCGCCCTTGGGGCTCGACCTCGTAGAGGTAGGCGGCCACGTGGGCGTTGCGCGCGCCTTCGAGCGAGACCTTCAGGCGAAGGTGCGGCGTGCCGGAGAGGGCAAGCCCGTCGACCGCCGAGCCTTCGAGCGCAAGCGAAGGCAAAGCGGGCTGCAGCGCCGGAAGCGACAGGGGCGTGGGCGTCGACAGGACGCGCGCGGACCCCGACGCGGGGCGGGGCGAGAGCGCGCCCGCCGCGAAGTCGGCGTGCAGACGATCGGTGCGCACGCCTTCGTCGCCGGGGCGGGGCGGCCACGCGTCGGCGAACCGGTGCGTGCCCGCGTTCGTGAGAAGGTCGGCGTTCGGGAGACGGTCCACCCCGACCGCTTTGCCCTTGAGATGCTGCTCCATCCACGCGAGGAAGAGGACCTCCTGGTCCGGCCGCGCGGGGTGCTGGTGGGCCCAGTGGCCAAACAGCCCGAGCTTGGGACCGGGCAGCGCGTGGAACCAGTGCACGGCCATCGTGCTCTTGACGTTCGTGTCCTCGAAGCCTTGCGTGTAGAGGACGGCCGCGCGAACGTCCTTGGCGCGAGCGGAGAAGTTCCGCTCCGCGTAGAAGGCGTCGTAGATCGCGCGCGGATCGTTGGCGCGCGCGGTGAGCGCGGGGTCGCAGAACCCGGAGACCGCGTTTGTTGCGAGGTATTGCGGCCTGGCGGGCTCGACGTTCTCGAGAAAACCGGTGCCCGACTGGTAGCCGATCGGGCTTCCGACGTTCTCGCCGTTGGGGACGCCGCCGAAGTGCCAGTCGTCGTAGGCGTTGATGACGGGCGCGACGGCGATGATCGCCTTCAGCGCGGGGGGCGCCAGGACGGCCGCCTGCGTGGGCGTGGTTCCGACGTAGGACTGGCCGTAGAAGCCGACGTTGCCGTCGCTCCAGGACTGCGCGGCGGCCCACTCGACAAGCATGGCCTGGTCCCGCTGCTCGTTGGGCCCCCATACCTCCATGCATCCAGTGGACCTGCCGGTCCCGCGCACGTCGGCCGACAGCACGGCGTAGCCGCGCTTGGCCCAATCCTTCACGAAGTACGCCCACATGCTGGGATTCCCGGCCGCGTGCTGGGGCCCGTTGTACGGGCTCGAGCTGACGATGACGGGCACGGGACCGTCGACGGCGGGCCGCGTGAGCTGCGCGTACAGCCTCGCGCCGTCGTGCGCCTCGATCCACACCTCCTCGGTCGGCAGGAGATCGTGCACGGGCTTCGCGAGGGCGTCGAGGTCGAGAAGCGCCGCAAGCCCGTCGACCGGCGCCGTGACGAGCTCGATCGTGAGCCAATGGGCGCTCGGTGCCCGCGCGCTCCAGGCCCGCAGGACCCACTCGGCGGGCAGATCGTCCACCGCCGTGAGCGCCGAGCACGAATGGACGGAGAGACGCGGGGCCCAGCCGTCCTCGACGGGGTTCGCATTGCAGCGTCGACGGTCCGTGTCCGCGTTCCGCATGTGGGTGAGGATCGGCAGTCCCTCGGGCACCGCGGCCGTCAGGCGAACGAGCGTGACGCCCTCCGGGATCGTGAAGCGCTGCTCGAAGGGAAGCGGCACGTCGCGCAGCGTGACGAGCGCGCCGCGCGCGGTCGCCTCGACGAAGGCGCCCGCCGGAAGCGTAAGGCTTGCAAGGTCGAGCGGGGTCGCACCCGGCGCCTCCGCCGGCTCGACGGGCTCGGGCCCAAGGCAGCCGGCAAGCAAGGGCGCCGCAAGAAGCGCGACGAGCACGCCGGCCGACCTTCGTCGAGAGGCCATGGTCGCCTCAATAGCCGCCCAGAAGCGGCATCGTGTAGTACCACGTGAGGTACACGCCGACGACGATGAGCACGATCGCGCTCACCTTCTTGATGAGCGGCATCGCGTTGCGCAGGCGCTTCACGAAGGCGCCCTGCGTGTAGCCGAGCGCGACCGTCACGCCCACCATGAAGACGGCCATGCCAAGCCCGTAGAGCGCAAAGGCGGTGAGCGCCGCGACGAAGCCGCCCACGAGGAGCGCCCCCAGGACGACGGCGATGAACAGCGGCGCGTGGCACCCCAGGCTCGCCGAGCCGTAGCCCACGCCGTAGGCGAACAGGCCGAGGTTGCTGCCCTCCTGGCCCTCGATCGACTTCGAGCGAACGGCGCGCGAGAGCGGTCCCAGCGCCTGGCCGATCCGGTACGTCGGAAGCGTCCAGCTCGTCAGCATCACAAAGCCAAGCACGACTAGCGAGACGGCCACGATGGGGCCAAGGTAGGCCACGTACTCCTTGACGACGTTGCCCGTGAGCGCGATCACACCGCCCACGATGAGGTACACGAGCACGATGCCCACCGCCGCAAGCGTGCCGCCCACGGCGGCCTTGCGCACGGCGCGCCTGCGGGCGTTGGCGTCGAGCGCCGCGTCGGGCCTCTGCTTTCCGAGGTAGTAGCTCATGTAGCCGGGAAGGAGCGGGAACGCGCACGGGCTGAAGAAGCCCGAGACGCCCGCGAGGAACGCAAGCACGAGGAAGCCCGAGCCGCCGCCGGCCGAGGAGACGGTGACGACGCCGGCCGCCGACGCCTTGTAGGTCGCGTCGAACTCGTTGAACGAGGGCGCGCCCGTCATCACGTGGCTCACCTCGCCCTTCTTGTTGATCCACACGACCTTGGGCATCTCCGACACGCCGTACTTGTCCGCGAGCTTGTCCGTGTCCATGGCGTAGCGCCACGTCGTGCCGTACTTCACGCGGTACTCGTTGAGCATCGCGTCGTCCTCGGTGAGGTCGATGTCGATGCCCAGGATGACGATCTCGTCGTCGCCGTACTTGGCGTCCATCTGCTTGAGCGGCGGGATGAGCTTCTTGCACGCCACGCACCACGTGGCCATGAAGTCGAGCACGACGACCTTGCCGCGAAGGTCCGAGAGCCGGATCACCTCGCCGTCGCTCGTGCGGACCGTGAAGTCGGGCGCGGGGCTCGGCTTCACGATGAGCCCGAGCGCCTCGGCGATTCCTCCGAAGACGTCGGCGAGCGCGTTGGTCTCGCGGATCTGGACGACGCCGATGGCGTGCACCCACGCGCCCGTCACGTCCTTGGCCATGAGCATGACCTGGTAGTGCCCGGGCCTCACGCCGCGGGCGTCCCACTCCCACTCGAGCGCGCGGCCGCCCTCGGCGTCGAGCAGCCGAAGCGGCGCGTCCATGCCCAGCATGGGAACGCTGCCGTCCATCTCCGCCGCGCGCGCGGACTCCTCGCTTCCGAAGGGTCCCATCGCGTGCACGACGGCGCGGTCCACCGTGGCACCGCCAAAAGGCGCGTCCACCACGCCGCGGGCGTGCACGATCCCGCCGCGCACGTCCACCCCTTCCAGGCGCGCGGACAGGAGCGAGCCGGGAAGGAGCAACCGCGTGCCTTCCTTGCCAAGCAGGATCTCGCCGCCTCCGCCCAGCGTCTTCACGCGCAGCGTGACGGAAAGCGACCCCTCGGCGGGGACGACGAAGTCCGCCGGCGCCTGGCCGAGCCACTCCATCGGGTGGTTCATGAGCGCCATGGTCTGCGTGACGACCGTCGCGAGCGTCTGGCCGCCGGAGACGAACTCGAGTTGGAATTGGGTCTCGCGCTGGATGGGGTTGCGGCTCTGCGCGACGACGGCCGCGTGCAGGGGGCCGTTCACGGAAAGGGGCGCCGCAAGGGGCGCGGTCGCAAACGTGGCGATCTCCTGCCAGGTTGCGCCGCCGCCAAGCGGCGAGAGGCCGGAGACTCCGTCGAAGGCAAGGGCGGAATCGGCAGGCGGGGCGACGGCAAGCGAGCCGCCGGAGCCGGCGTAGAGGGGGACGCCCCCGTCCATGGCAAGCGTCTCACTGTGGTGGCCGCCCGCCGGAATGGCACCGACGAGGAGAACCGAGACGAGGAGCGTGACGGCGAGGCGACTGAGCGGCATGCAAGCCTCCGGGCGGGCAGTGGAAAGGTCGCTTTAAATAGATTGTCGTGACGATCTTGCCAAGGCGTGCGATGAATGATCATCGCAGTTGCGATGAATGATCATCGCGAGGTCTTTCGCAGCCTTTTTCGAGACGCCGCGCATCCTTGGCTCATGCCAGGCGATGCGGAGTACCCGGGCGCTCCCGTTTGGGTGAAGGCGCTCGCGCTCGTCGCGCTGGCCGCCGGGCTTGTCGTCGCCGCCCTCCTTCTCACCGGCCACGGCCCCGCGATGCACGGGCCGCCGTCCGGCGGGCACTCGCCATGATCCTACCGCCGGCGCTGCGCAAGCTCCTCCTTTCCGCGCACCTGACCGTCTCGGTGGGCTGGATCGGCGCCGTGCTCGCGTACCTCGCGCTCGACGTCGCGGTGGCCACGAGCGGCGAGGAATCGACGCTTCGGGCGGCATACGCTTCCATGGAACTCGTCGCGTCGAACGTGATCCTCCCGCTTTCGCTGGCGGCGCTTGCGACCGGCGTCCTGCTTGCGCTCGGGACGCGATGGGGGCTGTTCCGTCACTACTGGGTCGTCGTCTCGCTCCTCTTGACCGTCGCGGCCGTGGCCGTGCTTTGGGTGGAGCTGGGAACCATCCGCGCGCTCGCGGCGACCGCCGCCGACCCCGCGACGACCTTCGACGAGCTTCGCGCGCTTCCCGGGACGCTGCCGCACTCGGCGGGAGGGCTTGCGATCCTCCTCCTCGTCCAGCTGCTGAACGTGTACAAGCCGGCCGGGCTCACGCGGTACGGCTGGCGCAAGCAGCGCGAGGAGACCGGCGCGGCGCGCGCGTAGGCGGCGCCACGTCAGCCGGCCATGGAGCGGCACGAGGCGGCGCACTTGCGGCACACGTCGGCGCATTCCTTGAGCACGGGGTCGTCGGCCAGCCGCTCGCAGCTCTCGGCGCAACGCTCGCACGCCTCCGCGCACGCGCCGCAGACCGCGCCGTGGAGCGGCGAGTCGCGGGCGAGGAAGCCCGCGGAGGTCTCGCAGATGCGCGCGCAGTCGATGAGCAGGGCGATGTGCTCGGGCCGGGCGTGGTCGCCGCCCTTCGAGAGGCAATAGGCGAGCGTGCGCTCGCACGTCTCGAAACAGTCGGTGCACGCGTCCAGGCAGTTCTGCATCTCGCGGTCAAGCGTCTGAGTTTGCGGGGTGGGCATGGCGATCGGGCGGGCAGCGGCGCCGCGCACGTAAGGTTCGACGGTGCGGCTCGCGCGTTGGTCGACGCCTTGCGTAGCGTGCCGGACATCCATCCGAAAGCGATGGGTCCCGTCGTCAGCGCGTCGGGCCGGATCGTTCCTTCAGCCTGGCGTTGGCCAATGGATACCTTTGCGCAAGCATGGCGTAGAACTCGTCGCCGCACATCCACGGCTGGTCGAGCCGCCCTTCGACCTTGATCGCCGCGTCGACGACAAGCGTGGGGACGACGCGGACGCCGTAGGCTTCCATGCGGGGCTTGGCGGAGGGGTCGCGCACGTCGATCACCTCGAGCTCGCACGGGCCGCACTTGCCGACCTCGACCTCGCGCTGGAACGAGACGCAAAGCGGGCAGCCGCTGCTGAAGAGCTCGAGCCGATGGGGCATCGAGGCTCCACGCGCGCGGACGGGTTTAAGCGTTCCGACGCCGGCGATTCCGCCCGCGCGCCGGATGAGGATTCTGGGCTCGTCAGGGGTCGCCCCGCCGCAGGACGTGCCAGCTCGCGCCGCCATCCGCGCTTTGCCAGATCGTCGTGATGGCGCTCGCATAGAGGCTGTCCGGATTGGACGGGTCGATCGCAAGCGCGGTGACGACGGCATCCGCCGGGAGGCCGGTTCCGGCGGGAATCCAGGTCTCTCCAGCGTCTTCGCTTCGCTGGAGTCCGCCGGCCCGCAGGAAGTAGGCGAAGAGCACGGAGGCGTCCTCCGGGTGGGCGGCAAGCGCCGTCACCGCATGCCCTTCTCCGGCGACGGTGGTCCACGTCGTGCCTCGGTCCGTGCTGCGCTGCAAGCCGTGGAGGCCGCCCGCGTACACCGTATTCTCCGCGGCGGCGGGCGTGGCAAGGACGAGCGCCGGTTCGGCGAGCCCGTTCGTGGCCACGCGTTCGAAGTCCTGCCGGTTGGCGGTCCGGTAAAAGCCGGTTCCGCTGTGCGCGCAGTAGACGATGTCCGGGTTCGCGCGCGCGACCGCCATGCCGTGGCAGTCCACCTGCCCGCCCAGCGCGACGACCCTCCAAGTCCGGCCGCCGTCGGTGGTTTGCCGCACGCCCTGGCTGCCGCCGCCGGCCGGATGCCCGCTCGACCACGCCGTTTGATTGTCGTCTGGGTGCAGCGTGAAACCCATGAAATCGGAGCGGTCCGCGCCAACGTAGGCCCACCGGTCTCCGCTGGTGCCGCGGATGAGGCCCGCGTGCGTCGCGACGAAGAGGACGGTCGGGTCGCCGGGATCGACGGCCACGCCGTGGATGTGGACGAAGCGGCTTGCGGGTTCGCCGGGGCTCGAGTCTGCGGAAGGCCCGCCCGGACGTTCCTGGTTGCCAAGGCAGCCCGCCAGAAGGACAACGAGCGAAACGCCGAGGGCCTCAAAGGCGCGCAACGCGCGAGTGGGTGGCATGGACGCTCTTGCGGGGACCGGCCCGCCGGACCTTGAATGTGGCGACGTCGGCACGGCCCCTACGCCCTTGGCGCCCGCGTCGCAAGCGTGAGCGCGCCCAGAACGGCGACCGCGAAAAGCGAAAGCTCGAATCCCGGCTGCCGCCGCTCGCCGCCCGAAGCTCCCTCGACCACGATCACGCCGTTCATGCCCACGGCGCGGTGCGGGTCGCAGTAGAAGTCGAACGCGCCGGCGACGGGCAGGCGGAACTCGACGCTTGCGGGCGGATCGCCGGGACGGGCGAGCGCGTGGTGCGCCGGCGCGCAGTGGTGGTCGAGGCCGACGTCGGCGCACCAATTGTGCACGTCCGCGTTTGCGGCGGGGTTCTCGAACACGACGCGCAGGCGGTCGCCGGCGGCGAGGCGGATCTCGGTGACGTCGAAGCAGTAGCCGGTCGCGTTCCCGCACGCCTCGCCTTCGAGCGCGCGGACGGTCCGCTCGACGGTGGCGGCCTCCGCGCTCGGCGCGAGGACGCAGGCGGCAAGGAGCACGGCGGCCGGGAGGAAGCGCACGGCGCGGCATACGGCGCGGGGAACAAAGCCCTTGGGTCGTCTCATCGCCCTGCCGCCAAGCGCCGGTAGCGGTCGCGGAAGACGCCGCGGCAGGTCGTGCAGCAGAAGTAGCCCCGCTTGCCGCCGATCCGAGCGCTGACGGGCTCCTCGGGGAGGGGGCCCCCGCAGAGGAAGCAGCGGATCTCGAGCGTCGCGCGGCCCGTCCCGAAGCCGCGCCCGGCTCGCCGGCTGCCGGAGCGCACGCGGCGTGCGTCCGCCTCGCGCACGAACGGAAGCTTCGCGATGCGGCGGCGGACCTCGGCCGCCTCCTCCTCGCTTCCGGTGAGGAGGCGCGCGAGCACCGTGCCGTCCTCGAGCTCGAGGGATTCGGCGACGGCGGGCTCCGCCCCAAGCGCGGCAAGCAGGCGCTCCGTCGCGCCGGACGAAGGGGAGAGCAGCAGCAGCGATTCGACGCCGCCGATGCGCACGAACTCGACGCGCGCTCCGTACCCCTGGATGACGCCAAGCTCCTCCAGGGCGCGGACGCGGCGCGCGACCGTGGGCGTCGTGGAGCCGGTGCGGCGGGCGATCTCCCGGTACGACGCGCGGGCGTCCTGCCGGAGGATCTCGAGGATGCGGGAGTCGAGCGCGTCGAGCTTCACGCCCGCGGAAGGCCGACGGGGGGGCTTAACGTTTGTCAAGCCGAAGGCACATAGCCCCCCGGCCCCTACCCTGTCTCCATGAAGCAGTCTCCCGACCCGGCCGCCGCAGACCCCTCGGCAGACCGCCGGTCGGACGGGGTCTCCCACGTCACCCTCTCGATCGGCGGCATGACGTGCGCAAGCTGCGTGCGCAACGTCGGCAACGCCCTCCAGAAGGTCCCCGGCGTGCGCGAGGCGCGCGTGAATTTGGCGTTGGAGCAGGCGACCGTGCTCGCCGAGCCGGACGTGCGGGTCGAGGCGCTGGCGACGGCCGTCGAGGGCGCCGGCTACACGGTCCTCGACGCGCAGGACGAGCACCAAGGCGAGCGCGAGGTGAACGCGCGATGGCGGAGGTTCGTCGTCGCGGCGGCGCTTGCGGCCCCGGTCGTCGTGCTCGCCATGGCGCACATGTTCGCGGGCCTCGATTTCCCCGGCTTCGATCTCCTGCAGCTTGCGCTCACGACGCCCGTGCAGTTTGGCGTGGGGTACGTCTTCTACGTCGGGACGTGGAAGGCCCTTCGCAACCGGCGCGCGAACATGGACACGCTCATCGCCGTCGGAACGACGGCCGCGTTCGGGTACTCGGCGACCGAGGTTCTCGCTCCCGAGGCCTTGCCGGGCCACGCGATCTACTTCGAGGTCGCAGCCGCCGTCATCGCCCTCATTCTCCTTGGCAAGTACCTCGAGGCCTTGGGCAAGAGCCGCGCGAGCGCGGCCGTGCGCCGGCTCCTGGAGCTTCGCCCGCTCACGGCGCGCGTCCTGCGCGAAGGCGCGGAAGCGCAAGTGGCCGCGGCCGAGGTCGCCGTGGGCGATCGCGTGGTCGTCCGGCCGGGCGAGAAGATCCCCGTGGACGGCGTCGTGCTCGAAGGGCGCACGAGCGTGGACGAGTCCATGGTCACCGGCGAGAGCGTGCCGATCGAGAAGGGCCCCGGTTCGGAGGTCGTCGCCGGCACCGTGAACCAGAACGGAAGCGTCGTGTTCGAGGCGCGCCGCGTGGGCGAGGACACGGTGCTTGCCGCCATCGTCCGGCTCGTGTCGGAGGCGCAGTCGCGCCGGGCGCCCATCGAGCGCTACGTGGACACCGTGAGCGCGTGGTTCGTCCCGGTCGTCATGGTCCTTGCGGCCGCGACCTTCGCGTATTGGAATGGGCCGGGTGCCGACACGGCGCTCGCAATTGGTGTCGAGCCGCTGGCCTTCGCGCTCTTGGCGTCGGTGGCGGTCCTCATCATCGCCTGCCCCTGCGCGCTTGGGCTTGCCACGCCGCTTGCGATCATGGTGGGAACCGGGCGCGCCGCGCAGTTCGGCGTCCTGTTCAAGGGCGGCGAGTCCATCGAGCGCGCCTCGCGCGTGGACACGGTCGTCTTCGACAAGACGGGCACGCTCACGCAGGGAACCCCCCGCGTGACGGACCTCGCGACGAGCCCGGGGGTCGACGAAACCGCGCTCCTTGCGGCCGCCGCGTCGGCCGAGTCGGCAAGCGAGCACCCCCTGGCCGCCGCGGTCGTGCGGGAGGCGACGCGGCGGAACCTTTCCGTCGTGCGCCCGTCCGACTTTTCGGCCGTTCCCGGACAGGGCGTGCGCGCGGTCGTCGCCGGCCGCAGCGTCGCCGTGGGAACGGCGGAGCTCGTCGGCGCGCCGCCGCCCGAGCTTGCAGCCTCGGCCGCACAACTCGAGGCGGCGGGCAAGACCGTCGTTTTCGTCGCCCTCGACGACCGCGTGGCGGGCGTCGTGGCCCTCGCGGACACGCTCCGGCCCGGCGCGCGGGAAGCCGTCGCCGCCCTTGCGCCAGCCGACCTCTGGATGATCACGGGCGACAACGAGCGCACGGCGCGGGCCATCGCGGCGCAAGCCGGCGTGCGAAACGTGCTTTGGCGCGTGCGGCCGGACGGCAAAGCGGAGGAGATCGCCAAGCTGCGGGAGAAGGGCCGCGTGGTGGCCATGGTGGGCGACGGCATCAACGACGCTCCCGCGCTCGCCCGGGCGGACGTGGGCATCGCCATGGGCGCGGGCACCGACGTGGCCAAGGAGACCGGCGAGATCATCCTCCTGCGGGACGACCCCGCCGACGTGCCCGCCTCGCTGGCGCTTGCCCGCGCGACCATGCGCAAGATTCGCCAGAACCTGCTATGGGCCTTCGGCTACAACGCGGTTCTCATCCCCGTGGCGGCGGGCCTTTTCACGGCCTGGCCCGTCTTCGGCTCGCCCGTCACGCTGCACCCGGCGTTTGCGGCCGGCGCGATGGCGCTCTCGAGCGTGAGCGTCGTGGCCAACAGCCGCCTCTTGGGCCGTTACGTTCCCCACATCCGGCGCCGCGCGGCGAGGCGCCCGCGAACGGCCGCGCCCGCAACGGCGCCGACGGAGGTCCCCCTATGAGCTGGTTCTCGTTCGGAAAGAAAGAGGAAACCGCACCCGCGGCCCCCAAGGGAAAGCTGGTGACCTTGAAGGTGGACGGCATGACGTGCGCCAACTGCGTGCGGCACGTGGGCGACGCGCTGCGGGGCGTTCCGGGCGTGCACCGAGCCGACGTGGACCTCAAGAAGGGCGAGGCGCGCGTGGACGCGGACCCCAACACGCCCGTGGATGCGCTCGTGAAAGCCGTGGCCGACACCGGGTACGAAGCCCGGCCCGCGTGACGAGATCATGGCCAACGCCGTTCTTCGGGAGACGGGAAAGGATAGCCAAGCCGAGCTCTCCCGCCGCGGCCTGCGCCTGGCCTACCTCACCGTGGGATGGAACGTCGTCGAGGGCGCCGTCGCGATCTTCGCCGCGCTTGCCGCCGGAAGCGTGGTCCTCCTCGGCTTTGGCGTGGACAGCTTCGTCGAGAGCGCCTCGGGCGCGGTGATCGTGTGGCGATTCCTCGCCCATCGGCGCGCGGCCGACCCCGAGACCGCCGAGCGCATCGAGCGGCGGGCGCAGAAGCTCGTGGCGATCTCGCTTCTGGCCCTTGCGGCCTACGTCGGGGTGGAGGCATCAACCGCGCTGTGGGAAGGCCGCGAACCGGAGCCGAGCTTCGTCGGGATCGCGCTTGCGGCCGTCTCGCTCGTCGTCATGGGCTACCTTGCCCGCGCCAAGCGCGCCCTGGGACGTTCCCTCCACAGCC
>Ga0247717_1000530_pt1 | contig 11351 bp, 12 predicted proteins | sample 24E_NmetaG_FD_189047 | JGI IMG/M metagenome (GOLD analysis project Ga0247717, IMG submission 189047) | Soil microbial communities from hillslope of Landscape Evolution Observatory, University of Arizona, Oracle, AZ, United States - 2-4-E_N | ecosystem: Engineered > Artificial ecosystem >... | reverse complement strand
CCCCATGGGCCCCCGCCGTCGCGCGCCCGGACGCTCAGCGACCGGAAGCGTCCGATCGAACGCCAGCTCCGTTCGATGCGCGAGGCGTCGACGGTGACCGACCACCGGTGGTGCGGCGAGATTCGGTCGGAGGGATCATCGACGGAACGCAGATAGGGCCGTGGCCCCGAAGCCGTCCTGCCCCCGGTGGACGAGCTGTACTCGGTCAGCGCGGGCGCGCCCTTCCACGTCAACACGATCCGCGCGGTCGAGAGCACTGCGGCGGTGGTCGCAGGACGCTCCACGGGGGACGAGGGCGCGCCCTGCGCGCGGCGTTCGGCAAGCCCGTCGTAGACCTGGCACGCCGTGGTGGCGCAGATGTGATAGCTGCGGCTCTTCCATCGCGTCATGACCGCGACGGCATAGCTTCGCGCGGCGACCGCTTGCGCGCGAAGCGCGTCGGCCGGCCACGACGACGGCATCTCGCGCGGCACGACCCCGAGCAGGTACTCCTCGAGCGGAAGGTGGTTGATCGCATCCAAGCGCCCGTCGCGGTGCCGCACCTCGACCGTCTGACGGTACGCGCTCGACGCGCCCGACGTGGCGACGATCTCGATCGGGGACGCGCCGCGCACGAACACCACCGGCATCATGCCGTGCGTGACCGCTCGCCACGGCCCCGCCGGCGTCGCGGCCTTGTCCACGCGATACCGGCCGCCGGCGTAGCGAACGCGAATGAACCGCCGCCGCGGATCGTTCAGGCCGATCAGGCGTCCGTCGCGCCACTGGATCTTGAACCGTTGCGTGCTGGTGGCGACGATCGCGGGCGCGGTCGCGACCAGCACGCGGATCCGCTCTCCGGGATGCCGACGCGCCTGCGACGCGCCCCGGTAGTAGTGCGCCAGGATCGCTTGCCAGCTCGATCCGGACGCGGCCATGCCGCGCGCACCCCATTGGCTCATGCCGCGGCCATGGCCGAACCCGCCGCCGTGGATCACGACCGAGCGGGTGGCCTCGGCGGGCGGCGGGGGAATCAGGCCGAGCGAGACCACGACACCGAAGGTCAGTGCCGCGCCACGAACGGGAAGGCGGCGCACGAAGGCGCACTATCGACCCATCAGCCTCACCAGCACCAGGAGATTCCTGGAAATTCGCTTGAGGTTTCCAAGTTTCGCTTGCACGAACTTCGCGATCCCGGCGAAGCAGGTGCTTGGATTGGCGGCGGTCGCTTGCGGGAAAAGGAAGCGCATGGCCGATCACGACGAAGATCAGCGACACGACCGAAGCCAATCTGCCTCCCGCGACGCCGAGTACGAAGCGCTGCTGCAAGAGTTGCGCGTGCTGCTGCCCGGGGTGGAGATTCTGTTCGCGTTCCTGCTCACAATCGCGTTCACCGAAAAGTTCGGAGCCATCAACGGACACCTGAAGTGGGTCTACCTCGTCGCGCTGGGATGCTCGGCATTCGCGTCGGTGCTGCTCGTCACGCCCAGCGTCTACCATCGCCTGCGTTGGCGCGAGGCCCACAAGGAAGACGTGCTTCGCCGCTCCAACGCGATCGCGCTGTCCGCGACCGGGTTCCTGGCGGTTGCGGCGACCTCGGGTCTGTACGTCGCTTCGGCCGTCGTGTTCGACGACACGGTGGCCGCCGCGCTCGCGGGCGTCATCGGCGGCGCGACCGTGCTGCTGTGGTACGGCTTGCCGATGTACGACCGGGCCCGTGGGGGGTCGCGCTCACGAAACGAAGACGCCGGCTCCCGCGAGGAGCGAAAGCCGGCGAACACGGCGTCGCCGCCGCACAAGAAGGCCTCTTAGCGGCCGACCGCCTTCTCGAGCTCCTTCTTGTTCATCTTCGAGCGTCCTTCGATGCCCTTGCGCTTTGCCTCGTTGTAGAGCTGTTCGTAGGTCCGGCCGGCCGAGCCCTTGTGCGACCGCAGCCCGCCGCGGCGCCCCGATGAGATGTCCTCGCGCGACAGCCGGCTGGACTCCTTCGCTTCGCCGCTGCGCGCGCGTTCCTTGTTCACCGTCCGCGCCGCGATCTCCTCGGCCACGTCCTTTTTTCGTCCGCGCGCGAGCAGCCCGGACTTGATGTGCTCGTACTGCCGTTCACGCTTGTTGCTCCACGACCTGGTCGGCATGCTTCCTCCTTTCGACCGTGGACGATCATTCCCCGGATGGTTGCTGGCCGAACCAAGGGGTCCGCGGAACGCGCAACGGCTGGCCAGTTCTGACTATTGCTTCGAGGACAACCCGATGGAAGCATCGTCGCGTGGGGTTGCAGGCGCCCGAGGTATCCCGTCCTCGCCGCTCTCCGGAGGAGGAGCTGGCCGCGCGTGTGCTGCAGCAGGCCGCAGTCGCGCGGCTGGGTGTGCGCGCCCTGTCGGGGCTGTCGTTCGACGCGCTGACCGCCGAGACGGTGCGTCTGGTTGCCGCGACCATGCAGGCCGACTATGTCGCACTCTTTGAGGCGCTCGACGTGGACGACGAGGTGCTGCTTCGGGCGGGCCATGGATGGCCGCCCGCGACCGTCGGAACGAAGATGCCGGCGGCCGAGGGCAGCTGGGTTCGCGCGATCCTCGATTCCTCCCAGCCGGTGATCATCGAGGATCTCGGCGGCGACGAGCGATACCACGTGCGGATCATGCGTGAGGTCTACGGCGTGCGAAGCTCGATGGGCGTCGCGATCGTGGACACCGACCGCCCCTACGGCGTCCTGAGCGCCCACTCGACTCGCACCGCCGCCGCGTTCTCGAGCGACGAGGTCGCGTTCCTGCAGGCGATTGCCAACCTCGTCGGCATCGCCAGGGCGCGGACGCGGAGCGACGAAGCGCTTCTCGCGGCGCTGGAACGCGAGAAGGACGCCGTCGAACGGCTCCAGTCGCTCAACGAGATGAAGAACTCGTTCCTCGAAGCCGTCTCGCACGAGCTGCGCACGCCGCTGGCCTCGGTCCTCGGGTTCGCGCTCACACTGCAGGAGCGGAAGGAGGGTTTGAGCGAGTCCGAAGGCGCCGTCATGCTCGAGCGGCTCGTCATCAACGCGATCAAGCTCGACCGGCTGCTGCGCGATCTGCTCGATCTTGACCGGCTCTATCGCCGCACGATTCGTCCGGCGCGGCGCCCGACCGACCTCGCCGAGCTGATTCGCGTGGCGGTCGCAGGCGTGGAGGCCGGCGGTCACCCCGTGCACGTCCCGGCCGGGACGTTCGATGCGTTCGTGGACGCGCCCAAGGTCGAGCGCATCGTGGAGAATCTCGTCGTCAATGCCACGCGGCACACGCCGGGGGGCTCGACGATCTGGGTCAGGCTCGGCCGGGGGCCGGATGGGACGGTGATCGCGGTCGAAGACGACGGACCCGGTGTGCCCGACGATCTCAAGGGGTCGATCTTCGACGTGTTCCGCCGGGGCGGAAAGAGCGTTCCGGGAACGGGCGTCGGGCTGTCGCTGGTCCGCCGCTTCGCCGAGATGCACGGGGGCGGCGCGTGGGTCGAGGACCGGCCCGGTGGCGGCGCGCGGTTCTGCGTCCTGCTGCCCGACGCGTCGCCGGCCGGCTAACCCGGCAGCGACGGCAGGCGCGAGCGCCGGGCCGCGGCGCGCGCGCGCCGGCGGCGCACGACCTGGCGGCGGCGCGCGGCGACCGTGAGCGTCGCGGCGCCCATCGCCATCGTGGCTGCGAGCAGCTTCGAGGTTCGCCCGGCCGGGACGGCCGCGGCCGCGGCGCGCACGTCGGCCGAGGCGGCGGCGGTCTTCGGCGGAAGCGGCTTGACCTCGCCGGGAACCGACCGGGGGAAGGCATCCTCCATCAGCGCCACGCTGTCGGCATACCAGCGCCGGTCGTTGAGCACGACCGTGACCACGGTCCGGCCGAACCTGGTCGCGGCCGCCGCAAGGCAGTTGCCCGCCTGTGTCGTGTAGCCGTTCTTGACGCCGATCGCACCGTCGAAGCGAACGATCCACCCGTTGAGCGTGTGCAGGGTGTACTTGCCGCCGTTCTTCCACGGGATCACGTGCGTCTTGGTGCGCACGACCTTCGACAGCCACGGATCCCGGACGACCGCGGCCGCGATGAGGGCCATGTCGTTCGCCGTCGAATACTGGCCTTCGGCGTCGAGGCCGCTGGGCTCGATGATGTGGGTGTCGTGCGCGCCGAGCGACGCGGCCTTGGCATCCATGATCTCCGAAAACGTAGTGACGGAGCCGGCAATGTGGTCGGCGAAGGCGACGGCGGCGCCGTTGGATGATTCCATCATCATCGCGTGGAGCAGCTCGTCGGCGGTGTAGACGGCGCCCGCCGGCCATCGAATGTTGTCCGGCTTGGTGTTCGCGGCGCGCAGCGAGATCGAGATCTGCTCGTCGGGCGTGAGCTGCTCGGCCACGATCAAGGCGACGAGCATCTTGGCCAGGCTCGCCGGCGCGAGGCGCACGTCGGCGTTGACGCGGCGAATGAACCGTTCGCCGACCACGTCGTAGGAAGCCGCGGCCGCAGCCGTCAGCGGAGGAAGGGTCGCCGAAGCGGCAGTCCGCGAGGATGCGGCGGCCGGGACCATGAGCGCGACGACGAGCGCCGCGGCGAGAGCGCGGGGCATCGCCCGGATGCTAGCGGCGGGTCCGGCCGATTCCTCGGAAGGTGGAAACGCGAGGACGGCTCCGGCCGCCGCGCCGGAGCCGTCCTCGATGGTGCTACAGGCCGAGCGGCGGGTCGACGATCAGCCCGCCCTGCCCGTCGGACCGAAGCTTCGATCCGTCGCAGCCCACACCTTCGAGCTCGAAGCGGTAGCTTCCTCCGTCCAGGCCGATCTCGACGATGTCGTTGATGACCCCCTCATCGCAGGAGAGGTTGGCCCAGGCGTTGGTGTGGATGGGCGCCTGCTCCCCGTCCTTGTAGACGATCAGTCGGAGAGCCTGCACGCAGCGGTGCTGGATCTCGACCTCGACCTCGCCGGTGGTCGACAGCATCACCGCGAGCGGCGTGGTGCTGCCCGGCAGCGTGTAGGCGATCCCGCCCAGATGCGTGTTGGCGGAAAGCTGCCCGCCCTCCGGCTGGGTGAACTTCGCGGCGGTTTCCCCACGTTGGCACTGGCCCTGCGCCACGGACGACGACGGAACGAGCAGACCGGTGCCGAGAGCGGCGACGGCGAACACGGTGGCAGCGATGCGGCGAAGCGACATAGTTCCTCCCCCTCTTGACTGTTGCGGTGAGGCCATCATGGCAGCGAGACAGTGCCCCGTCTGTGCCAAAGTACTCATTGGGGAGGTTTTCGGGCGAAATGTTAGACGGTCACGCGGATGCTCTCGAGGATCTCGCGGAACACGCGGGTTCCGCCGATCTCGCTCGAGCTGTCGCCGAAGCGGAAATACCAGGTGTGGGCGCCGACGGGTGCAGAGCCACCCTCCTGCCAAATGGCGAAGATGGTGCGCTCGCCGTCGCCCACCGAGCATCCGGCTTCGCCGGGGACGCAGCGCCGCTCGTTCTCGACCAGGAAGCGGTCACCGGCGACGCCGTACTCCCACACCTCGTCGGCCGAGAAGTCGCTGCCCATCGGGTCGAGGTTCACCACGAAGTAGCGGCCGACCTCGTCCTGGTAGCGGAACGAGCGCTCGGCATCGTCTTCGAAGTCCTCGACCTCGCCCCCGCTCCAGCCCAGCGGCAGCACGATCCCGAAGGGTGCGTCGTCGGCGCCGCGCCTCACCGGGATCTCCGCCGAGGGAGCGGGAGCGACCGGCGGCGGGATGCGCACCTGCCCGCCGGCCTGTGAACGGCTCGTGATCACCACGTCGATGCCCGCCGCTGCACCAGGGATCATCCGCGATCCGACTGCCTCCTCGGTGGCCAGCAACGAGGCCTTGCGCATCGCGATCGGCGCCCCTGCCGTCAGAAGCGCGGCAATGGCGACGGCGAGCACGGAAGCAACGTTCGCTCGCACTCGTAGAAAGCTCCACCCGTTCGGCCGCATACGAAGGGTAATGATGCCCCGAACACGGGTGAGCCGAACATGCCCAATCCGGCGGGGCCCTTTTGCTCGGGTTGATCCGCGTTTCGCGAACGCTCAGCGCGGCGACGCCGGGAACAAGCGCCGCGACAGGAGCGGGGCGAGCAGAGCCAGCGTGACCCCGATGCCCGTGCGCGCCGCTGCGGAGACGAGATCGGCCGTTACGTCGCGGGCCGTTCCTTCGGCGAGCGCGATGCGCGCGAGGGCGTGCACCGCGAGCGGAAGCGCCTGGGCCGCGATGTACAGACCCGCGACGGTAAAAGCGATAAGCGCGATCTCGCGAGCGCGGGCGGGCGGGTCGTCGTCGCCGAGCGGCTCGCGGGCGAGTCGCGCCGCGACGGCCGGCGCCGCGAACCACAGCACCAGCGCGAGCGTGAGCGCCACCGCGGCCGGAAGCGCCGGCTCGGCGATCGCTCCCGCCGGCTGACGCTCGATGATCGCCTTGATCAGCTCGCCGGCGAAGATGATCGAGGTGAAGGCGACGTAGATCGCCAGCACACGGGAGGCGACGACGGCGGCGGTGCGGACTCGCATGACGGGCAAGCGTACCCGGCGCGCGCCGGTGCGGGGCTAGAGCGCGACGCGTAGCTCCCTTCGGCGGATCCGCTCGATCAGGCGCGCGGCGGCGAAACCGGGCGCGGCTTCCTCGGCCAGATGCCAGAGCCGCTCCAGATCCTCGTCGCCGAATCGTGAGCGTCCAGCGATCATGATGCCGGCGCAGCGGCCGTCGACGTCGAGCGGGGCGACCATGAGCGCCTCGGTGGTGGTGCCGCCGATGCCCGAGACCAGGCCGCGCACGAGATCGACCGGGGCCACCAGCACCGCCTCCATCCGCGATGCGACGTCGGTGAACAAGGCCTGCTCGTGCGGGACGACGATCGTCTGCTCGACCGGCGACAGGCCGTGCGCGGCTACGACGCGGTAGCCGTCCGGGTCGGCCGCGTACAGCGCCGCGGTCTCCGAACCGAGCAGTTCGACGGCCTCGCGGACCAGCGCGCGCGCCATCGCGTGGGGATCCGACAGCGACGGGATCTCCTCCAGAAGCGCCTCGAGCTCGCGGGCGCCGTCGAGGGCGTTGCGGACGCGGCGCATCAGCGAGGCACGCGGCGAGCCCGACAGCGGGATCGCGCGCCGGCGGCGGCGAAGCCGGTGCAGGCCGCTGCGCTCGGCCGCCTTGTCGGCGAGCCACTGACCGCCGCGAGGAGCCGAGGCCGCGGTGCGCACGATGCGGGCGGCCGTGGCTTCCTGCTCGGGCGCCGCCGCGGCGGGAAGGGGCCGCACTCGCGGATCCCCTTCGCGCGCGCCCGGCGGCTGCGCGCCGTCGTGGATCGCGGACAACGCCCACGCGACCGGGTCCTGCGGCGGAACGGGCGGCTGCGCCGGCGCGACGGACGCGGCGGCCTCGAGCTGGCGAAGCAGATCTTCGACCGTTTCGTGGTCGGGGAATCCGAGCGGCACGGGCCGGTTCGCCTCCGCTGCGCGCCGCTCCGCCTCGGTTTGCGCGTCGACGGCTTCCTGCGCGGCTGCCGCGAGCGCGTCGGCGGCAGAGGCCGCGATCGTCTCTCCTTTGTCCTGTGCGGCCGGTTCGATCGCGAGAGCGGGGAGCGCCTCCGCCTCGGTCGCGAGCTCGGGTTCGGGCGGCGGCTCGGATTGCGGTTCCGGTTGCGGTTCGGGCTCGGGCGCGGGCGCGGGCTCGTGCGCGGCGACGGCAACCGGTGGCTGCGCGGCCAGCACCATCGCCTCGGTCAGGTCGCCGAGCGAAAACGGACGCACGAGCACGGGCGTTGGGGCCGGTGTCGGCTCGGGCGCGGGCAGCGGCACGTCGCCAACGATCAGGCACGGGATACCCACGTGCAGCCGGTGCAGCGCCTCGACGGCGCTGCGACCCCGCTCGGTCGTTCCCAGCGCGACGAGCGCGAGGTCGGATCGGCACGCTTCGGCGAGCGCGCCTTCGGGGTCGCGGGCGGTCACGATCTCGAACGAGGCATCGGTGGTGAACGCGAGGATTCTCATGGCTAGCTCAACAGGCTTCGGTAGATCTGGATGGCCGCGGGCCCCAGAATGACGACGAACAGCGACGGGAAGACGCATCCCAGCAGCGGCATCAGGATTTTCACCGGGATCTTCTGCGCGCGTTCCTCGGCGCGCTGCCGCCGCTTCAGGCGCATCTCGCGGGCCTGCACGTGCAGCACCTGGCCGATGGCGATGCCGAACGAGTCGGCCTGCACCATCGCGAGCACGAACGACTGCAGCTCGGGCACCGAGGTGCGATCGGCCAGTGACCGCAGTGCCTGGGCGCGCGGCTTGCCGATCTGCATCTCCTGCAGCACGCGGTGCAGCTCGTCGCCGAGCGGGCCGCGCGCCTGTGTCGCGACGCGCTTGACCGCCGCGTCGAATCCGAGCCCCGCCTCGACCGTGATCGACAGCAGGTCGAGCGCGTCGGGCAGCGCCCGCTGGATCGCGGCCTGCCGCGCGCCGGCCTTCGAGCGCAGTGCCCACTCGGGCGCGTAGTAGCCGAGGATCGCAAACAGCACGCCCGCGACGACGCCGCGAATCGGAGCCGCGCCGAGCAGCGGTCCGCCCAGCGACGGGACCAGGAACCCGCCGCCCGAGGCGACCAGCTTGATGGCCAGGATCCGCTCGGCGTCCCAGCCCGCCGGGCTTCCCGCGTACGTCAGGTCCTTCGAGAGCCGGTCCACCACGCCCGCGGGCGTGAATCGCTTCGCGAAGCGGCCGACCAAGCGCAGCACCGGCCACGCGACCCGCGTCGCGAACGGCTTGGCGAGCTCCTTGCGCCGCAGCTCGGTCGCCTTCACGTCGATGTTCTTCAGGCGCCGCAGGTTCCGGTTCACACGCGCCCGTTCGACCACGACGCTCTCCAGCGTCACGAACGCGAGCGCGCAGCCGGCGAAGAAGACGGCGGCGGCAACGGTCGTTCCGATGATCATCGCCTCTCCTCCCTAGACTTCGATCTTGATGATCTTGCGCATCCAGGCGGCTCCGATTCCCATCAGCACCAGGGATGCGGCGATCATGATCTGGCCGACGCGTTCGCCGGTCAGCGATTCGAGGAACTCCGGGTTCACCATCGCGACGTAGCCGGCGATGCCGAACGGCAACCCGATCAGGATGTAGGCCGACAGGCGGCCTTCCGCCGACAGCACCTTCACTTGGCGGCGCACCGCCTCGCGGTCGCGCAGCGTCGCCGCGACCGTGGTGAGCAGGTCCGCGAGGTTGCCGCCGACCTGACGCTGAATGGCGATCGCCATCACGACCCAGCGGAAGTCCTCGCTGCCGATCCGTTCGGCCATCTGCGTGAGCGACTCCTCGAGCGGCATGCCCAGGCGCGTCTCGGCCAGCACGCGCGAGAACTCGGTCGAGGTCGGGGCCGGCGTCTCCTTCACCAGCGTGTCCACCGCCTGCACGAGCCCGTAGCCGGCCTTGAGCGATCCCGCCAGAAGCTGGAGCGTGTCGGGAAGCTGCATCAGGAACGCGTTGGTGCGCTTGGCGACGGCCCGGTCCAGCGCCGCCTTCGGGATCAGGTACGCGACGCCCGCCGCGATCGGCCCGGCGATCGGGTTGCCCAGCAAAACCGCGAGCGCGAGCCCCGCCCCGGCCGCCGCTGCCAGACGGATCGCGATCATCTCGGCGGGACGCAGCGGCCATCCGGCGCGTTCGAGCTGCGCGGCGAGCGCCTTGTCCCGCTTCGGGTTTCGTGGCAGCTTGTCCACCAGATCGACGGCGCGTCGCGCGACCGGCGAATCGGCGAGCACGCCTTTGGTGCGGGTGCGCTTGCCCCGGGCGCCGATCGAGTACAGCTTGATGCGGCGCTCGATCTTCTTGACGGCCTCGCGGTCGCTGCGGCCGGTGAAGACGATGCCGAACACGATCGCCAGCGCCGCGAACGAGATCAGCGATGCGGAAAGAAGCGGCGTCATGCCCACGCCTCCTCTCGCGCGAACGGCTCGGGCTCGAACATGTCGGCAGGCAACGGCACGCCGAGGTCCTTGAGATGCTCGGCGAACTTCGGCCGGATCCCGGTCGGCTTGACGTGGCCGCGGAACTTGCCGGCGTCGTCGAGCCCCATACCGAAGTCGAACAGGAACAAGTCCTGCAGCGTGATCACGTCGCCTTCCATCCCGACCACCTCGGTAACGTGCGTGATCCGCCGGGTCCCATCCTTGAGGCGCGACTGGTGCACGATCAGCTGGACCGCCGACGCGATCTGCTCGCGGATCGCGCGAACCGGCAGGTCCATTCCGGCCATCAGGCACATCGTCTCGAGGCGCGACAGCGCGTCGCGCGGCGTGTTGGCGTGCGCGGTCGAGATCGATCCGTCGTGGCCGGTGTTCATCGCCTGCAGCATGTCCAGCGCCTCGCCGCCGCGGACCTCGCCGACCACGATCCGGTCGGGTCGCATGCGAAGGGAGTTGCGGACCAGGTCGCGGATCGAGACCTGCCCGCGGCCTTCGATGTTCGGCGGCCGCGACTCGGCGCGCACGACGTGCGGCTGGTTCAGGCGGAGCTCGGCGGAGTCTTCGATCGTGATGATGCGTTCGTCCTCGGGGATGAACGACGATACGACGTTGAGCGTGGTCGTCTTTCCGGCGCCGGTGCCGCCCGAGATGATGATGTTGATCTTGCCCTTGACGCATGCCTCCAGGAACGCGGCCAGCTTCGCGCTCATCGTTCCGAACGAGACGAGGTCGCCGGCCTTGAACGGGTCGCGGCTGAACTTTCGGATGGTCAGCACGGGACCGTCCAGCATGATCGGCGGAATGGCGGCGTTGACGCGGCTGCCGTCGGGCAGGCGGGCGTCGACGTAGGGGGAGGCTTCGTCGACGCCCGCCCGACCCGTCCGACGATCTTGTCGATCGTGTGGCGAAGGTGCGCCTCGTCGAGAAACTGCGCCGGCGTGCGCACGATCTTTCCTTCGCGCTCGATATAGACGGTGTAGGGGCCGTTGACCATGACCTCGGTGACGGACGGGTCCTGCAGGTAGGGCTCGATCGGTCCGTGCCCGAGGATGTCGTCGGCGATCTCGCGCGACAGGCGCTGCCGGTCCGCCTGGGACAGCGGCGTCTCGGTCCCGGCCAGGACGTCGCCGAGCCGCTCGCGCACGTGCGCCTCGAGCTGCTCGGCCGTCATCGTCTTGTCGTAGAGCTTGGGGCCCAGCGCGGCGACGAGCGCCTGATGGATGCCGCGCTTGAGCTCGGCGAACGGATCGGCGATGCGAAGCTCGGCGACGCTGCCGCCTCCGCCGCCCGCCGGCGCGACGTCGCGTGCCTTGGAGAGTCGCTCGTACAGGCTCATGACACCTTCCTCTTCAAGCGGAACCGGCCGCCCTTGGCATCGGGCGCGTGGACGGGTGTGCCGCGGCCGATGCC
>Ga0247717_1000529_pt1 | contig 11352 bp, 14 predicted proteins | sample 24E_NmetaG_FD_189047 | JGI IMG/M metagenome (GOLD analysis project Ga0247717, IMG submission 189047) | Soil microbial communities from hillslope of Landscape Evolution Observatory, University of Arizona, Oracle, AZ, United States - 2-4-E_N | ecosystem: Engineered > Artificial ecosystem >... | reverse complement strand
GCCTTGTACCTCGCCCCCTCCGTGAGGCAGCTGGCGAAGGGCTCGTCGAAGCTCGCAGGACGCTCGTCGGGCTTGCGGTCGGGCGCGCACTCGCCGGCGCCGTAGTCGAAGGACGCCTCGGGGTCGACCGGCTCGTCGGCGATGGGCGTGACCGCCGCCTCGTCGACCGGTGCGGTCGTGGTCGACGTCGTCGAGGTCGTCTCGCCGGGGGTGGTGGCGACGTCGTCGCCGCCGTCGCCGGGGATGGCGGTGAGGAGCACGGCGCCAACCACGACGATGGCGACGATCCCCACGACGATCCGCTGGATGCGCCGCTGGCGGCGGCGGGCCGCCTCGCGCGCGGCGGCCTGGTGGGCGCGACGGTGCGCAGCGTCCCGACCGTGCCGCCGGTCGGACCGGCTCACGAGTCGGGGTTGACGGCGAGCAGGTCGACGATGAACACGAGCGTGCCCGACGGGTCACCCTCGTCGCCATAGGCCAGGTCGGCGGGGATGACGAGGACGCGGCGACCGCCGACCTTCATGCCGGGGATGCCTTCGGTCCAGCCGCTGATGACGCCCTGCAGCGAGAACGTCGCGGTCTGGCCGCGGTCCCAGGACGAGTCGAACTCCTCGCCGTCGGACTGGCTGACCCCGACGTACTGCACCTCGACGGTGTCGGTGAGGTTCAGCACCTCGTCGCCGTCGCCGACGACGAGGTCGACGCAGGACAGCTCGGTTGCCGGCTCGTCCGGCACCGACACCGTCGGCTTCGTCGCGAGGTCGGTGTTCTCTCCCGTGGGTGGCCCGCACTCGAGCGGCGTCGCCGGGATCGGGGTGACCGTCGTCGTCGTGGTCTCGGCGGCCTCGGTGGTGGTGGTCGCCTCGGACGCGGTGTCGTCCCCGTCGTCGCCGCCGAGCCCGCCGATCAGCAGCACGAAGCCGAGAGCGACGACGGCGATGACGCCGATGCGGACGAATCGCCGCTTCCGCTGCTGGCGCCGGAGGGCGGCGACCTGGGCGGCGCGGCGGGCCTGGGCGCCTTCCTTCTGGCGCTGGCGCTTGGGGTTGCGGGTCGGCGGGCCGTCACTCATCGGGCGCAGACCCTAACCGGGGACGATCCGGGTGCCTGTCGTCACGCTACGGAGGGATCGGCAGGTCCCGTGTCGAACCCTGTCACGACCGTGCACCCCCCGGGCAGGAGCAGCGATGCCTCAGGAACGCGAAGCAACCGACGAGACCCTGCCGTTCTCCCGTGAGGTGGGCCAGCGCCTCCGGGCCGTGCGCCGCCAGCGCCGGCTCTCCCTCGACGACGTCGAGCGCCAGTCGGGCGGCCGGTGGAGCGCGTCGGCCATCGGTGCCTACGAGCGGGGCTTCCGCAACCTGTCGCTGCCCCGGCTGCGCGAGCTGGCCGAGTTCTACTCGGTCCCCATGGCGACGCTGCTCGGCGAGATCGACCTCCGGGACGAGGCGAGCGGCCGCGTCGCTGGCGGCAAGGTCGTCCTCGATCTCGCCAAGCTCGAAGCGCTCGAGGAGGCGGCCCCCCTCGTCCGCTACGCCCGCTCGATCGTCCTCGAGCGCGGCGACTGGAACGGCCGGATCCTGTCGATCCGCAAGGACGACGTGCGGGCGCTGGCGTCGATGCTCCACCTCGAGGAGCACGCGCTCCTCGACCAGCTCCAGCAGTGGGACGTCCTCGTGGCGCCCGGCACCACCATCGACCTGACCACCGAGGTCGCGGCGCTGTAGCTCGACTCGGGGAGGCGACCGCTACCGTCGCTCCCGCCATGGCCCTCGTCGTCCAGAAGTTCGGTGGTACCTCGGTCGCCGATCCCGAGCGGATCCGCAGCGTCGCCGATCACGTGGCCCGCACCCGCCGGCGGGGCGACGACGTCATCGTCGTGGTCAGCGCCATGGGCAAGGAGACCGACGAGCTGATCCGGCTCGCCGAGGAGGTCTCGACCGTCCAGCCCACGCGAGAGCTCGACATGCTGCTCACCGTCGGCGAGCGGAAGACGACGGCGCTGCTCTGCATGGCGCTGGCCGACCTGGGGGTCGAGGCCGAGAGCTTCACCGGCAGCCAGGCCGGCATCATCACCGACACGGCCCACACCCGGGCGAAGATCGTGGAGGTCCGGCCCGACCGCGTGCGCGAGTGCCTGGCCGCCGGCAAGGTGGCGGTGGTCGCCGGCTTCCAGGGCGTGTCGACCGACCGGGAGATCACGACGTTCGGGCGGGGCGGATCCGACAACACGGCGGTGGCGCTCGCCTACTCCCTCGGGGGTGACTCCTTCGAGAAGTACAGCGACGTCCCGGGGGTGTTCACCGCCGACCCGCGGGTCGTGCCCGATGCCCGCAAGCTGGCCGTCGTCAGCACCGAGGAGATGCTCGAGATCGCCGCCACCGGCAGCGGCGTGCTCATGTTCCGCGCCGTCGAGTTCGCTCGCAACCACGGCATCCGCATCCACGTCCGCTCGAGCTTCAGCTGGGAGCCGGGCACGTGGGTGGTCCCTGAGGAGGAGATGGAGGAGACGATGGAGCAGCCGATCATCTCGGCGGTCACCCACGACCTGTCCGAGGCCAAGATCACGGTGGCCCGCGTGCCCGACCGGCCTGGCATCGCCGCCCGGCTCTTCCGCACCCTCGCCGACGGCAGCGTCAACCTCGACATGATCGTGCAGAACGTCTCCCACGACGGCACCACCGACATCTCCTTCACCGTCCCGAAGACCGACCTCGACACCGCGCTCGACGCGTGCCGGTCGCACGCCGACGAGTTCGGTGCCGCCGAGATCGTGGCCGATGACGGCATCGGCAAGGTGTCGCTCGTCGGCGCCGGCATGAAGTCGCACCCCGGGGTGAGCGCGACGATGTTCCAGACGCTCGCCGACAACGGGATCAACATCGAGATGATCTCCACCTCGCCGATCCGCATCACCTGCGTCGTGCGAGCCGAGCAGGTCGAGCAGGCCGTCCAGTGCCTGCACGCGGCGTTCGACCTCGGAGCGACCTGAGCGGCGTTCACGGTGGCCGGCCCGGCGGCCGACCGGCAAACGGATCAGGTGGAGCCCGCGGTCGTCGGTAGCCTTTCGGGATGCCCAACGTCGCCATCGTCGGCGCTACCGGCCTCGTCGGTGGCGTGATGCGCACCATCCTCGAGGAGCGCGCCTTCCCCGTCGAGCAGCTGCGGCTCCTGGCGTCATCCCGGTCCGCCGGCAAGCGCCTGCCGTGGCGGGGAAGCGAGATCACCGTGGAGGACGTCGAGTCCGCCGACCTCGCTGGCATCGACATCGCCCTCTTCTCCGCCGGGGCCACCGCCAGCCGAGCCCACGCCCCGCGGTTCGTCGAGGCCGGTGCGGTCGTGGTCGACAACTCCTCGGCGTGGCGCATGGATCCCGACGTCCCGCTCGTCGTGAGCGAGGTCAACCCCGAGGACATCGCCGACCGCCCGAAGGGGATCATCGCCAACCCGAACTGCACGACCATGGCGGCGATGCCGGTCCTCAAGCCCCTGCACGACGAGGCGAACCTGCAGGTGCTCATCGCGTCGACCTACCAGGCGGTCTCCGGCGCCGGGCTCGAGGGCATCGAGGTGCTCGACGAGCAGCAGCAGAAGATCGTGAGCGAGGCGGCCAACCTCGCCTACGACGGTCGGAAGGCGCCCTTCCCCGACCCTCGCAAGTGGACGGTGCCGATCGCCAACAACGTGGTGCCGCTGAACTACGTGCTCGGTGAGGACGACTACACCGAGGAGGAGATCAAGCTCGCCAACGAGTCGCGGAAGATCCTCCACATCCCCGACCTCAAGGTGTCGGGCACCTGCGTGCGCGTGCCGGTGTTCACCGGCCACTCCATCTCGTGCAACCTCACCTTCGAGCGCCCGCTGTCGCCCGAGCGCGCCATCGAGCTGCTCGGATCGGCCCCGGGTGTCGTGGTGAGCGAGGTGCCCAACCCCCTCGAGGCCGCCGGCCGCGACGACACCTATGTCGGCCGCATCCGAGTCGACCGCACCGTCGAGGGCGGTCGTGGGCTCGCGCTGTTCCTCTCGGGCGACAACCTGCGCAAGGGCGCCGCCCTCAACGCCGTGCAGATCGTCGAGCTGCTCGGCTGAGCCGGGCGTCGCGCCGGTTCAGGCGACCTTCGGGACCTCGGCGGCGGCGACGTCGCCCGCTCGCTCGGCCCGGATGACGGCGCGGGGACCCTCGGTCCCCCACTGGCCATCCCAGGCAGCGAGGCGCGCCGCGTCGCTCACCCGCACGTCGGACGTGTTCCTGCTGCCCCTCCGCAACCGCATGCGACCAGCGTGTCCCGATCGGGCGGTGTGAACCAGAACGGACCGATGACCGATGTGTTGCAGGTTCGTCAAGGTCGGGCCGTCACCGGCACTGGCACGGGATCGACCGGCAGCGAGGGCACCCGCCGGCATAGCGGTCGGCGGCCTCGTCGAGCGACAGGCCGAGCTGCACCGCGATCGACGTGAGCCACGCGAGCACGTCAGCGAGCTCGTGGAGGCGCTGCGCGTCGTCGCCCTTGCGCACGGCCTGGGCCAGCTCGCCCACCTCCTCGGCCAGCCAGGCCACCGCCGCCGGCAGCCCGCGCTCGGCGTCCCGCTCGCCGTAGGTGCGGGCGATCACGTCCTGGAAGTCGGCGAGATCCACGGTCGCTAGAGGACCACGACGCTGCGGAGCACCTCGCCCCGCTCCATCTTGTGGAACGCGTCCTCGACGCCGTCGAGGGGGATGGTCTCGGAGACGAACCTCCCGAGGTCGAGCCGACCCTGGAGGTGGAGGTCGACGAGCATGGGGAAGTCGCGCGACGGCAGGCAGTCGCCGTACCACGACGGCTTGATGGCGCCGCCCCGGCCGAACAGCTCGATGAACGGGAGCTCGACGGTCATGTCGGGCGTGGGCACACCCACCTGCACGAGGGTGCCGGCGAGGTCGCGGGCGAAGAACGCCTGCTCGAACACCTTCGGGTGGCCGACGGCTTCGATGCACACGTCGGCGCCGTTGCCGTCGGTGAGCGCCCGGATGGCCTCGACGGGATCCTCCTTCGAGGCATCCACGGTGTGGGTGGCGCCGAAGCCGGTGGCCCACTCGAGCTTGGTGGCGTCGAGGTCGATGCCGATGATCGTGCGAGCGCCGGCGAGACGGGCGCCGGCGATGGCGGCGTCGCCCACGCCACCGCAGCCGAACACGGCGACGGTGTCGCCCCGGCCGACGTTGCCGGTGAGCATGGCCGCGCCGAGCCCGGCCATCACGCCGCAACCGAGCAGGCCGGCGACGGCCGGCTCGACCTGGTCGCTCACCGGCGTGCACTGGCCCGCGGCCACGAGCGTCTTCTCGGCGAACGCGCCGATGCCGAGAGCGGGCGAGAGCGACGTGCCGTCCGCCAGGGTCATCTTCTGCGCGGCGTTGAACGTGGAGAAGCAGTACTGCGGACGGCCCCGTAGGCACGACCGGCACGTCCCGCACACGGCCCGCCAGTTGAGGATCACGAAGTCGCCCGGTGCGATGCCGCGCACGTCGTCACCCACCGCCTCGACCACGCCGGCCGCCTCGTGCCCGAGCAGGAACGGGAACTCGTCGTTGATGCCGCCCTCCCGGTAGTGAAGGTCGGTGTGGCACACCCCGCACGCCTGCACCCGCACGAGCGCCTCCCCGGGGCCGGGGTCGAGGACGACGATCGTCTCGACCGACACCGGCGTGCCCTTGCCGCGCGCCACCACTCCCCGCACCTCGTGAGCCATGGCGCGGGACGTTAGAGGTCGAGGGGGTCGCCCGCTCGACCGGCTCGGCGCCGCGTGGCCGGCGAGGACCGACAGGATGTCGTCATGCTCCGCTCGGGTGAGGAACGCTTCACCGCCGCCGACCTCGAAGTTCTCAGCCGGCTCGTCGCCGACACCTGGACGGCGGCCGCGGACCGCGACTGGTCGGTGTCGGCGGGGACGCTCGAGTGGTCGTGCACGGCGACCGCCGATCACGCCGTCGACTGCGTGTATGCGCCGGCGTTCTTCCTGGCGTCGCGCCGTCAGGACCGGTACCCGGAGGCCGGTGGCGATCTCACAATGGGCGCCGAGGCCACGCCGGCGCGCCTGGTCGAATCCCTCCAGATCGCCACTCGGATCCTCGTGGCCGTCGTGCACGACGCCGACCCCGACGTGCGAGCGGTGATCTTCCGGCGCCCCCAGGTGCTGACCGCGGCCCCCGAGGACTTCCTGCCCCGCGGCGCGCTGGAGCTGATCCTGCACGCCCACGATGTGTGCGTCGGGCTGGATGTCGCGTTCGAGCCACCGGCGGGGCTCTGCCATCGGCTTCGGGAGCACACCCGGCCGTGGCCGATGTGGACCCAGGGCTGGAACGGCCTCGCCCGGACCGACGACCCATGGGGCGACCTCCTGACCAGCTCGGGGCGCCGCCGAACCTGATCGGTCGACTGACGGCCCGCCCGCCCGACCTCACAAGATCTCGGGCTGTTGGAAGCCCCTCGAGGGCCGTCATCGACCCGAGATGCTCGACCGGCACGGAACGCCGTTTCAGACCTCGATGGTCGGGCTGGGCGGATTTGAACCGCCGGCCTCTGCGTCCCGAACGCAGCGCTCTGCCAAACTGAGCCACAGCCCGTGGGTGGTGCATCGCTCCCGGCCGGTGGAGCAGGCCGAGGGCGGAGGTCGAGGCTACCCGACCTTCCCCGCCGCTCCCGCGTCGATCGGGGCGTGGGTCGGGTCTTCGTAGCGACCCCCGGCGAGCAGCGCCCGCACCGCCTTGCGGATGCGGATGGCGTCGAGGGGCTTGATCAGCCAGCCGTCGGCCTCGGACCGCTTGGCCAGGAACACGTCGGGCCGGCGGTCGAGCAGCATGAGCACGGGCACGTGGCCGAGGCGGCCCGAACCCTCCTCCAGGCGCAGGTTCAGGCAGGCCGCCATGCCCCCCATGTTGCCGATCTGCAGGTCGAGCACGACCAGGTCGGGGAGCCGCTCGATGACCGCCGGGAGCACGTCGACCCCGGCCGGGACGCACCGGAGCGTGGTGTCGGGACCGCCCACCGCCGCCCGGACCTCGTCGAGGATCCAGTCGGCGTCGGTCACCACCAGCACGTCGGACACGGGCGGGGAGCGTAGCCATGGCGGGCGGTAGGGTCGCGATGCCGAGGGGTACGAACCGTGCGCCTTCCCGTTGCCCCCGAGACGCCCCCATGGAGGTTGCGTTGCTCGACATCACGATCGACAACGTCGGTGATCACCTGGTCTGCCGGCCCGTCGGCGAGCTCGACGCCTTCACCGTCGGCCACTTCCGCGACTCGCTCACCGAGCTCGGGGGCGGCGAGCGCGTCCTCATCGACCTGTCCGGGGTCCCGTTCCTCGACTCCGCCGGCCTCGGCGCCCTCATCGGCGGTGTGCGCCGCGCTCGTGAAGGCGGCGGCGACGTCGCCGTCTACGGCGCCCGCCCGGCCGTCGCCCGTCTGCTGCACACGACCGGCTTCGACCGGGTGGCCACCGTGTCGGACAGCGAGCAGGACGCGATGAAGGCGCTCGCCGAGTCGAGCTAGCGGACTACTCCGCGGCGGCGAACAGGTGGCCACCGATCTCGGCCAGCGTGCCGAGGTCGTGCACGTCGTCGGCGAGGAACGGCACCCGCACGAGCGGCGCCGGCGCGACCTGCTCGGCGATGCCCGCCAGGGTCGCCTCCTCCTCGTCGGCCATCTGCCGGAAGTCGGCGAGGTTGGCGTAGAGCGAGCCGATCGCCGTCCCTGCGAGCGTCTCGGCGCGCCCCCGGTCGGCCTCGGCCCGTCCCTCGCCGAAGCGGGGGTGCATGCGGTTCACGATGAGGGCCTCGACCGGCAGCTGCGTCTGTGCCAGCTTCTTGGCGAAGTAGGCGGCTTCCTCGACGGTGTCGACCCGCGGTGACGCCACCAGCACGTACGCGGTCTCCTCCGCCGTGAGCAGCGACTGCACCGCGGCCGCGCGGTCGCGGAAGCCACCCTCCATGCCCTCGAACGCCTGGAAGAACGCGAGCGCGTCGTCGAGCACCTCGCCGCCGACGACCCTTCCCACGGTGCGGACGAACGCCTGGGCGGCCACGTTCACCGCCTTCATGTACGCCCGGGTCGGGGCCATGAGCATGCGGTAGAGCCGGTGGTCGAGGAACCTCGTGAGCCGGCGGGACGCGTCGAGGAAGTCGAGCGCGTTGCGGGTGGGCGGTGTGTCGACGACGACGAGGTCGAAGTCGGTGTTGGCGTGCAGCTCGTAGAGCTTCTCGCCGGCCATGTACTCCTGCGTGCCGCTCAGGGCGCCGGAGATGTTCCGGTAGAACGGGTTGGCGAGGATCCGCTCGGCCTGCTCGGGTGTCTCCGAGTAGGTGGTCACCAGGTTGTCGAAGGTCGACTTGGTGTCGAGCATCAGCGCCCAGAGCTCACCGGGCCACGGCTCGTCGGACGGCCCCTCGATCCGGGACGGCGCGTTGCTCAGCGACTCGATGCCCAACGTGTCGGCCAGCCGCTTGGCGGGGTCGATGGTGACCACCACCGCCCGCCGGCCTCGCCGCGCCGCCTCCATCGCCAGCACGGCGGCGGTCGTCGTCTTGCCCACGCCACCCGACCCTGCGCACACGATCGTGTCGCGGGTCGTCACCATCTCGACCAAGCGCTCGCTCACGTCGTCACCTCTTGTCGCCTGCGGCGACGGGCCGGTCGGCCCCGCTCGCTGCGCTCGCTCATGGCAGGGACTCGATGCCGGTGCGCAGCTCGGCGGCCAGGCGGGCCACGTCGTCGGCGCCGAGATCGGCCCGGAACAGGAACGGCAGCCGCAGCTGCGGCAGCGGCAGGCGGTCGGCCAGGCGCGCCAGCTGCTCGTGCTGGAGGGCGGTGCGCTGCAGCCGGAACTCGGCGGCCGCCTTGAGCGCCTCGGCCTCGCCCTCCCGCAGGGTGGTGCCGGCGTCGGACGCGGCCTGGGCGGGGTCGACCTCGAGGCCGTCGAGCGCCGGGTACAGCCCGTTGACCACCACCGGCCCGAGGCTCACCCCCACCCGGTCCTCGAGGTGGAAGGCGGTCTCGACCAGCTCGTTCACCGGCGTCTCCTCGGGAAGGGTCACGAGGAGGACCTGGCTCCGGGCCGGGTCGCTCAAGAGGTCGACGACGTCCCGGGCCTGGGCGTGGATCGGGCCCACCCGCACCGTGTCGAGCAGGGCCCGTGCCGCCAGCAGGAACGTGATGGCGTGCCCGGCCGCGGGCGCGTCGAGGATGATCAGGTCGGCCGCCCGCAGCTGCTCCAGCTGCTTGACCTTGCCGAGGATGAGGATGTCCTTGATGCCCGGCGCGGCGGTGGCGACGACGTCGAGGGCGCCGCTCGAGACCAGGCGCTTGGACACCCGACGCATACCGTGATCGTCGAGGTACTCGAGGAGGGCGTCGTCGGGCGTGAGCGTCCGACCCCGCACCTCGCCGGCCCCACCGGCCCGAGGCCAGAGGATCGACTCCTCGTAGCCGAGGGGCGGCCGGTCGAACAGCGCGGCCAGGCCGTTCTTGCCCTCGACCTCGATGATGAGGGTGTCGAGCCCCTCGGTGGCGGCCAGGCGGGCGAGCGCGGCGGTCACCGTCGTCTTGCCCACACCGCCCTTGCCCGCAACGATGACCACCCTTGTTGCGCGGAGGAAGTCGGCGGGCTGCACCCGCGTGGAGGCTAGCGGCGGTCGTTCTGGGCCTTTGCGCCCTGTTCCTGGCCGCACCGGGCGCGACGGCGCAGGAGCCGGGCGACGGCCGGTTCGTCGTCGTCGCCCAGGTGGCGGGCTGGATCGACCCCGTCCTCGTTGACTTCGTGCTCGACGCCGTCACCCGCGCGCCCGAGCCCGGGCTCGAGGTCCTCGTGCTGCAGGTCGACAGCCCCGGTGCCCTCGTCGACGACGCGACGATGGACGAGGTGGTGGCCGCCATCGAGGCGTCGCCGGTCCCGGTGGCGGTCTGGGTCGGGGAGAGCGGCGCCGACGCTCGTGGAGAGGCCGGACGGCTCGTCACCGCCGCCGACGTCGCCGGCATGGCGCCCCGGGCCCGGATCGAGGTCGGCGGCCAGACGTACGGTCCCGCCGCCGCGCTCGACGCCGGCCTCGTCGCCCTCAACCAGGAGGAGGCGGCGGTCCTCGGGACCTTCATCGCCGCCCTCGACGGGAAGGTCGTGGACGGCGTGGCGTTGGAGACGGCCGACTTCACCGAGCAGGAGGATGGCCCGCCCGTCGCCCGCCTCAACGTGCAGACCAAGCTGGCCAAGCTCGACCTCTGGCCCCGGCTCATGCACAGCTTCGCCAGCCCGCCGGTCGCCTACCTGCTGCTGGCGGCCGGGCTCGTGCTGCTCGTGTTCGAGCTGTTCACCGGCGGGGTGGGCATCGCCGGTGGCGTCGGCGCCGGCTCGCTGGTGCTCGCCGCCTACGGGCTCGCGGTGCTCCCCACCAACCCGGTGGGCCTCGGACTGATCATCCTCGGGATCTTCGGCTTCGCCGTCGACGTCCAGACCGGCGTGCCCCGGTTCTGGACCGGGGTCGGGGTGCTGTCCTTCGCCACCGGCTCGGTCCTCCTCTACACCGACGGGATCCGTCTCGGTTGGCTGCCGCTCGTGGCCGGGGTGGTCGGCGTCCTGCTGATGGTCCTCGCCGGCCTACCGGCCACGGTGCGGAGCCGGTACTCGACCCCGACGATCGGACGGGAGTCGATGGTGGGCGAGGTCGGCGAGGCGGTGGCCGACGTTCGCCCCGACGGGGTGGTGCGGGTCCGGGGGGCGCTCTGGCCCGCCCACACCAGCCGGGTCACACCCGTTCTGGCTGGTCAGACCGTACGGGTGGTGGGCATCGAGGGCCCCCGGCTCCAGGTCGAGCCGGCCGAGGAGTAGTGCGATCCCGCCCTTGTAGGCGGTGACAGTCCCTGGTTATGGTCAGGTGCACGCGCTGGGAGGGGGGTTCCACGTGAGTGCACTTCGTGACGACGTCTGGCAGGTCAAGGCGGCCTGTCGCGGCCCACAGGCGGCGGTGTTCTTCCCGCCCTCCTACTTCGAGCGCAAGGACGAGAAGCTCGAGCGCGAGACCCGGGCCAAGGCCATCTGCGAGCAGTGCTCGGTCCGCGAGCCGTGCCTCGAGTTCGCCATCGACATCCGCGAGCCGCACGGGATCTGGGGCGGTCTGAACGAGCTCGAGCGGCGGGCGCTGCTCGGCGAGTAGCCGCGGGCCGGGTCAGCGAGGAGCAGGCGGGCTGCCCGACTGAGGCGCCGTCCGCGCCAGGTCGCTGCGTCTCGTGATGGAACCTGTCGTCAGGCGACAGGTTCCACCATCAGACCGGGGGATCGGTGTCGGGGAGGCGGGGGCCGGCGATGCGCAGGTCGCCGCCTCCCCGACAC
>Ga0247717_1000528_pt1 | contig 11362 bp, 9 predicted proteins | sample 24E_NmetaG_FD_189047 | JGI IMG/M metagenome (GOLD analysis project Ga0247717, IMG submission 189047) | Soil microbial communities from hillslope of Landscape Evolution Observatory, University of Arizona, Oracle, AZ, United States - 2-4-E_N | ecosystem: Engineered > Artificial ecosystem > Mesocosm... | reverse complement strand
CCGTTGTGCGCGGCGGCCGGCACGGCGATGGCCGCGGCGACTGCCCCGACCGCGATCCCTGTGGCCACGATCTTTCTCAGGTCCATCTAGATCCTCCTCTCGAAGCGCTGCAAGCCTGAGCCTTTCGGCCCGACACGCGTTCCCCGTCCCACGTGGGAACGTAAACCGGTGCCCCTTGCAGCCACCCCCTTATCACCGCTCGCCGGACGACGGCGGCGCCTCATCCCGTGACGGCCAAACCCTTTTGCGGCCGGTCTCCTTGCTAGGTAGGTACGACGCGGACCTGCCCGGATCCTTCCGCTAGGGATCTGAAACTGTCATGAGGGAACCAAGCGGCCGGACATTCCCCCCGAATCCGGCAGATTCGTCAAGGCCCACCCGGAGCGGCAAAGCCGAAGGAACGGCATACTTGCGTTTCGTGAGCGACGACCGCGGGAAGCGCCCGAGCGACCGCCGGCCGGGATCCGGCCCCCTGCGACCTGCCCGTGCCGAGGAACGAAAGGCGGGGGACGCGCCACGATTTCCTCTCCCGCCCGGAGTGGGCGCCGAGCTGGACCACACTGCGGGACGGACGCTGGATGCGAAGTTCTATCTTTCGAAGGCGATCGAAGCCATTCTCGCGGGGGACATCTCGTCGGCCGTGACCGAGGCCGCACGGGCCAAGGAGGCCGCGCCACGCTCACCCACGGTTCGCGAGGCCTACGGCGTCTCGCTCTACGCTGCGGGACGGTTCAAGGACGCCCTCGCTGAGCTGCAGGCCTTCCGGCGGATGACCGGGTCAACGATCCACGACCCGCAGATCGCCGATTGCTACCGAGCGGTCGGCAGGCCGGTTCGGGCGATCGAGTTCCTCGAATCGGCCAGCCCGGCGACCCCGAGCGAGCGAATGAAGATCGCGCTCGTCCGGGCGGGAGCGATGGCCGACACCGGCGACCGGGCCGGAGCGCAGGCAGCGCTCAACCTCGCGGATCTCGCCGGCCAGGAGATCAGACCCCCGGGATTTCTGCCTGTGGGTTCTGTTGGAAGTACCGCAGATACCCGGCGGCGGAAGACCGGAACGCGTTCAGAGCGTCGAACCGAGCGCTGAGCTCGGGATCGGCGTAGACCTCGGCGTACTCGGACGCGGTCGCCTCGACCAGCTTTTCGCTGACGTGGTCGAGATCTTCGCTCTGCCGCATCGCCTCGCGCACGATCCGGGCATACTCGATCAGCTTGCGCCGGGCTTCGGTGATCATGTCGCGGCCGGCCGGCGCGGGGCCGAAATGGCTGAAGTAGATCGTGGCCGGATCCAGCTCGCGGTAGCGTTCCAAGGCCGACAGCGCCAGATGGAAGTCGAAGTCCGGCGGGGGAGTGGCGGGCCGCAAGATCCCCGCCTCGGGCAGGTACACGCCCATCGAGTCCCCGACGAAGATCGCGTCGGTCTGCGTGTCGTGAAGCGTGATGTGGTGCCGCGCGTGACCGGGCGTATACAGCACGCGGATCTGCCGGCCACCGCCCGCGTCGATCACGTCGCCTTCATCCAGCGCACGCAGGCGATCCTGCGGCACCGGCTTGAGCGGGCCGAACAGCGTGTCGAGCCGGTCGCCGAACACCCGGTAGGCGCTGGCCATCAGCTTGGAGGGATCGGCCATGTGCTTGACGCCCCACTCGTGCACCGCGACCGTCGCCGAGGGGTAGGCGTCCGCGACGTCGCCGCCTGCGCCGGCATGATCGAGGTGGATGTGCGTGCCGACGAACGTGGCCACGTCGGTCCGGCCGATGCCGAGCGAATCCAGGCCCGCGGTCAGGTCCGGCATGACCGTGGCCGGGCCGGTCTCGATCACGACCGGATTCGGCCCTTCGATGACGAACGCGGCGATCAGGCCGTGATGGCCGGCCATCTCGCAGTCGATCGCGATGATGCCGTCGGGATAGCGGACGATAGGTGGTGGGGTCATGACGTGGTTATAGCAGCGGTTACGGGATGCGGCGGCGAAACCTTCTGGTGCCGCGGAAATCTCGTTGCGCGTCACGAGCCTGCGGTCCGGCAGGATCGCGGTGGCGGCGATGACGGCATCGGCGAGTCCGATGCGCTGCGTTCGTCGAATCCGTCCCCCTCGCGGCTAGAGAAGGGACAGGCGCCTGCGGACCAGGGCCCACAGGCCGAGCGCCATGCCGCCGCTGAGGAATCCCTTGGCCATGTCCCTGGGCTTCCACGGCTTGATCCCCATCGACCCCCAGTCGATCCGCATCTTGAGCGGCCCGCCCTGCAGGCCGGCGATCACGGTGGTGTTGCCGCCACCCGGCGGGATGTTGAACTCGGGGATCTCGATCTCGGGGATGTCGATGACGGGCATCTCGGGGAACGGCGGGATGCCCGTGTCGTCGTCGTCGCCACCGCCGAAGTCGGCGTCGCCCGGAACGGCCTTGCTGGCGGTGCGAACCTGGCCGAAGGCGATGCGCAGGGTGCGCATGGTCTGGCCGGACTGAATCGCGCCGGTCCCGCACGCCGCGGGCACGCCGATCGCGCTGGCGGGCGGCGGGAGCGGCGGCAGGTGCTGACCCGCGGGGCCTGCGACGGCACCGCAGCCGCCGTCCACGACCTGGATCAGGCCTTGCAGCGACTGGTTGCCGGCGATCTCGTCGAGCACCTGCGAGGTGACCGCCGTCCGGAACTCCAGCACGAGGCCGCGTGCGACGGCGGCGGCCGAGTAGTCGGAGGGATCCACGTGCGCGGCGTTGTCGCGGTCGGTGCCGACGCGCAACGTCACGCCGAGGTCCTTGACGCCGAGCGCCTTCTCGAGCGAGGCGAACAGCTCGTTGAGCTTCTCCGCCTGTTCGACCTGGCGCACACCACGCGCGTTCGGATCCTGCAGCGCCTCGCGGCCCTGGTCGGCCGACGAGCCTTCGATCGCCGCCACGAAGCCGTCCGGGTTCGGGTTCAGGCACTGCACGCCCTCGTAGGCGGCGCCGGTCTGCGGGTCGTTGGTGAAGGCGACACGGCATGCGCGGTGAACCAGGATCCTCCACGAGGCGAGCGCGCCGTCCTTGGTGCCGTCCGACTCGGTGCGGGCCTCGACACGCATCGAGTCGATGGTGATGCAGTTGGTGCAGCGGCCGTCGGCGGTACGGTTGCCGATGCTGATCCCATTGAGCTCGGCGACCGCGATCGACACGACCTTGGACTCTTCCCGGAACGTTTCGGCGGTGGACGCGACGCTGCCCACCGACAGGATCGCCATCTGCGCCTTCGGGTTGGGCGTGTAGGCCTGCGGGTCGTCGGCGCCGGGGCTCGGCGGGTTCTCCTTCTCTTTGGCTTTGTCGGCTTCGGGGTCGTAGCTGCCGGGCGGAGCTTCCGGGCTGCCGGGCGCGGGAAGCAGCGCGAGGTTCGCGAGATAGGCATGGCCGAATCCGCGCGGGCGGTTGGAGCGCACCGCCTTGGCGCGCGAGACGCCGGCGCCGAACTGGAACAGCTCGTCGTTGCCGAGCGATCCGCGGTGAAGCGCGAACTCTTGCTCGGGGTCGCCGCCGGGCTGGGTGGCCGTCGTCTCGGTCGGAACCTTGTTGCCGGTGGTGGTGCCGTGCAGCCCGTCAACGGTCCCGAAGGTGGTCAGCCACGCAGTGGCCGACGCCTGCGACGGCAGCGCGACCTCGCTGGTCGAGCGCCCCACGGCCGGCTCGGCCGACACGAGATAGGTCTGGTGGTCGATGAGGCCGCGAATCGGCGAGGCATCGGCGAGCGTGTGATAGGCGGCGAGCGCGGGCTCGGTGATCTCCTCGTCGCCGGCGGCGTTGGATGCCGCGGTGTTCGGCGACGCGATGAACGACCACGTGAACAGGCCGAGCATCGCGAGCGCGACCCAGCGCCACAAGCGGCGGCGCTGCTCCGTGGTGCGCCTCGTCATCACGCCCATCCCGCGCTCCTATCCTTCCTTCGTCGTCGTCGCGGACTTCTTCGCTGCGGCGCTTCGCGTCCCTGACGCCGCCGTCTTCTTAGCGGGGGCCTTCTTTTTGGCCGGCGCCTTCTTTTTGGCGGGCGCCTTCTCGGCCGCGGCCTTCGTCTTGGCAGCGGTCTTCTTGGCCGGACTCTTCTTCCTGGGCCCGCTCGTCACCTTCGTGGCCGGTATGCGCTCGGATTCCACCGCGCGCAGGAAGCGCTGTTCGGGTTCGTCCCGATCCGTCACCACGGAAGGCGCGGGCAGGGGCTCCGCGGCGCGTGCAGGTTCCGTGGCGGACGCGGGTTCGGCGGCCGGCGCGGGCGCGTGACCGCCCAGGTACGAGGAGCGAACGATCTCGCTGTCGCGGGCGAGGTCCTCGGCGGTGCCCGACAGCGCGACCCCGCCCTTTTCGAGCACGTACGCGCGGTCGGCCACCTGCAAGGCGAGATTGACGTACTGCTCGACCAGCAGCACGGTCGTGCCGGCCTCGTTGATCTCCTTGAGCCGCTCGAACAGCATCTGCACGATCACGGGCGCCAGGCCCAGCGATAGCTCGTCGATCATCAGCAGACGCGGTCCCGGCAGCAGCGCACGAGCCAGCGCGAGCATCTGCTGCTCGCCGCCCGACATCGTCCCGGCCGCCTGCTGCATGCGCTCACCGAGGCGCGGGAACAGCTCGACCATCTGCTCAACGCCGTGGTTGAACGCCTTGCGGTCGCTGCGCTTGGTGTAGAAGCCCATCTGCAGGTTCTCGAAGACGGTCAGCGTCGGGAAGATGCCGCGGCCTTCGGGCAGGTGCGACACCCCGAGGCCGACGACCTTCTCGGGCGGCAGCGTGTCGATGCGCTGGCCGTCCAACGTGATATGACCGACAACGGGCTTGAGCAGGCCTGAGATGGCACGCAGCGTCGTGGTCTTGCCGGCGCCGTTCGCGCCGACGAGCGCGACGAGCTCGCCCGGGTAGATCTCGAGCGAGACGCCGCGGAGCGCCTGCACGTGCCCGTAGTAGACGTCAATGCCTTCGACGCGAAGAATCGGATCGGCGGCCAGGTCGCGCGCGGTGCTAGCCAACGGTGACCCCCTCTCCGCCCAGGTACGCGGCGATCACGTCCGGGTTCTGCTGAATCTCGCTCGGCACGCCTTCCGCCAGGTTCTTGCCGAACTCCAGCACGTAGACGTAGTCCGAGACGTTCATAACCAGCCGCATGTCGTGCTCGATCAACAGGATCGTGGGACCCATCTCGTCGCGGATCCGCATCAGATGCTCGCTGAACGCGTCGGTTTCGCTGACATCCAAGCCCGATGCGGGCTCATCCAGCAGCAGCAGCTGCGGCGAGGCGACCAAGGCCCGGGCCAGCTCGACCAGCCGCAGGATGCCGAACGGCATACCGGCGACCCGTTCGTCGGCCAGATGGTCGATGCCCAGCAGTGCGAGGATCTCGCGGCAGCGTTCGCTCAGCCGCGCGTCTTCGTTGCGGCTGCGCGGCAGCATGAACACGTTCGACGTGACGCCCGCGGTGTTCTGCAGATGCGTGCCGACCATGATGTTTTCGAACACGGTGAGTCGCGGGAACAGGCGCATGATCTGGAAGGTGCGCGACATGCCCATCGCGGCGCGTTCATGCGTCGGCATGTCCGTGATGTCCTTGCCGGCGAAATGGATGCGGCCTTCGTCGGGGACCAGCAGACCGTTGAGCGTGTTGAAATGCGTGGTCTTGCCGGCGCCGTTCGGCCCGATCAAACCGGTGATCTCGCCGCGGCGAACCTCCAGGCTGACCTTGTCGTTGGCCACCACGCCGCCGAAGCGGATCGTAACGTCCTCGGCGCGCAGCAACGCGGGCGAGTCCAGACGGTGCGCTCGCTCGCCACGCGCGGCGACGCGTTCGGCAAGCCGCGCGGCCGCCTCGGGATCGGCCAGCGTGATGGTGGTCGCGGACTCGTGGAGCGCCGCCGCCTGCGACGCCGCCGGCCCGGGATTCTTGCGGGCCTGGCGCATCTTCTTGCGCAGATGCCGCTTGGCTATGTCCTCTTTCATCTTCTCTTTCGTCGCGGCCAGACCACCCGGGTTCGTGATCAGCTGCACGATCAGCAGCGCGGCCGCCAGGATCGGCAGCGCGCCCTTCTGCGCCAGCGAGGGCACGATCTGCGGGAAGCCGTAGTCCTGCAGGAAGATGAAGATCGATGCGATCGCGACCGCACCGGCCAGCGAGCCGATGCCGCCCAGGACCGCCAGCGCAAGGAACGTGATCGAGAACGGGAACAGGTACTGCAGCGGCGTGGCCGAGCCGACGGTGTTGAGCTTGAGCGAGCCGGCGACGCCGATCACGAAGCCGCTGACCGCGAAGGCGAGCAGCTTGTAGCGGGTCACGTTGATGCCCATCGAGCGGGCCGCGATCTCGCTGCCCCGGATCGCAAACCATGCGCGTCCGGTCTTGGAGTCGCGCATGTTGGCGACCAGCAGCATCAGCAGCGCCGCGATGCCCCAGGCGAAGTAGTAGAAGAGCCGCTCGTTCGACAGCGAGTAGGTCGCGATCTTGGGCGTGGGGATGGTCACGCCGTTGAAACCGCCCGAGAACCAATGCATCTGCAGAAGGCTCTCTTCGAGCATCCATTGGAACGCGAGCGTCGCGATGGCCAGGTACAGGCCCTTGATCCGCAGCGCGGGAAGGCCGATCAGCACCGCGGTCCCGGCCGAGGCGAGCCCGGCGATCGGAACGTGGAACGGAAAGTCGATGCCGAGATGCATGGTGATCTGCGCTGCGCTGAACGCGCCCACGCCCATGATCGCCGCCTGGGCGAGCGAAATCTGTCCGACCCAGCCGGTCAAAACGACCAGCGACACCAGCGCGAGCGACTGGATCGCGGCCGCGACCGCCATCGACGACCACGGCTGCGCCGGCAGAACCCACGGCCAGATCACCAAGAACAGCAGGCCGACCGTGCGCAGGCGGGGCACGCGGACCAGCAGCGAGCGCTTCTCGGCGGGAGCGCGGACGGCGATCGCCATCAGATCTCCTCTTCCTTGGCGGCCGAGCCGAACAGCTGCTGCCAGCGCACGACCAGGAAGACGACCACGAGCGCGAAGATCGCGATCTGCTGCACGCCGATGACGTGATCGTGCAGCCGCCAGGCGCCGAGCTCGACACCGGGCAGCACCGACCACAGCACGCCCAGCACCATCGCGCCGCCGAAGGCGAGCTCGATCGAGACCAGGCCGCCGAAGAGTGCCGCCGCCAGCGCGGGGATCGACTGAAACACCATGCCGAGCGGCGTGAGCCCGACCTGGGGCGCGACCAGGATGCCGGCGATCGCGCCCAGCACGGAGCCGATGATCCAGGTGAGGCTGGAGACCCGGTCCACGGGCACGCCCATCAGCAGGGCGGCGCGGCGGTCGTCGCTGACCGCGCGCATCGCGACGCCCAGCGTCGTCGCGCGGAACAGGTAGATGACCACGCCGACGATTGCCATCGTGATGAAGAAGGTCAGGATCTGGTCGACACCGAGCGCGATGCCCCAGAAGCGGATGGCGCCGGTCGGCAGCAGGTTCGGCGCCGGCTGGCGGTCCACGGTCCAGACCATCGAGGCGACCTCGGTGGTCAGCGACAGGATGCCGATGGTCATGATGACCGACACCAGCGTGGGCCGGTCGCGAAGCGGCCGCAGCAGGATCCGCTCGATGATCCAGCCGATCGCGGCGGCGAACAGGATGGTCAGCACGACCGCGATGGGGAGCGGGATGCCCCATCGCTCGTCGTTGGCCATCTGGAACAGCATGTAGGCCGAGATCATGCTGATCCCGCCGACGGCCAGGTTGAGCACGCGCGAGGCCCGGTAGATCATCACGACGCTGGTCGCGAGCAACGCCCAGATCACCCCGATCGGAAGGCCCAGGATGATGTTCTGGATATAGAACTTCACAGGGGTCCTTTCCTATCGCCCGGGCGTCGGGTCTTTGTAGAACGGATCGCTCGAGCTCGCCGGGATCACGTTCCAGCACCCGATCGAGCGCGTGCAGCCCGCCGTGCCCTTGGGCACCGCCTGCACCACCAGGCCGTAGGTGTTGCCGTAGTGGCCCGGCCCCTCGCCGAGCGGCCGGAAGGTCAGCGGGTTGGTCAGACCGGCCGGCGCGTGGTTCGTCAGCGAATTCGCCGCCTGGATGACCCGCTCCCGCGTCACGCAGCTTCCGACCTTCTCCAGCACGTCGATCGCGAGCGCAGCGCCCGTGTAGCCACCCTGCAGATACGGGTTGTTGAGGTCCACGTCGGCGAAGTACTTGCGCACGACCTGCACGTACTTCTTGACCGCGGGCTGGTTGGCGAACTGGCCGACCGGCGGGAAGAACGCGGTGCCGGCGGTCATGCCGGTCTTGACCGCGTACGGCGCGTCGCGCAGCACCAGGTCCAAGAACAGGGGAGCGGCGCCGCCCCAGCCCTTCTTGGGGCGGAAGCCGAGACGCTCGGCCGCCTGCATCGCCTTGATCGCGTTCGTCGGGTCGATCGCCAGCACGATCTGGTCGGGACGCCCGTCGGCGACGCCGTTCTTGCGGGCCTGGTTCTGAACGTCGTTCCAGACGGACTCGAACGACGGCTCCGAGATGCTGATCCGGCGGTCGGCGACGATCGACTTTTCGTTGAGGCCCTGGAAGCCTCGCTTGGCGGCCTCGAAGATCGCTTCACGCGCCTCGTATCCGGCCAGCAGGTCCAGCCACACGATGGCGAAGGTCTTGGCCTGAAGCCGCTGGGTCGCGTCGATCAGGCCGATGCGCGCGGCGCTGCGGGTCGAGGTCCCGACCGGCCACTGCATGTGCGCCTTGAACTGGGTCTCGATCAGCCCGGACGTTCCCAGCACCGGGACCTTCTTCTGATCGAGGTAGCCGGTGGCCGCGTCCAGGCCGTTCGAGGACGGGACCGACACCAGCATGAAGACCTTGTCCTGCTCGACGAGCTGCTTGATCTTGGACTTGCCGCGCTGGGCGTCCCACCCGTCGTCGTAGAACTTGAACTCGACCTTGCGGCCGTGCACGCCGCCGGTGGCGTTGATCTCGTTGAGGTAGGCCTGCACGCCCTTGAGGATCGGGCCCGAGATGTTGGAGACCGGGCCGGAGATCGCGAAAGTGGATCCGAGCTTGATCGAGTTGCCGGTCACGCCGACGTCGGTGGCCTTGCCCTTGCAGGAGTCGTCGGCCACGATCGGGCCGCCTCCGCCGCCTCCGCCGCCGACGGATCCGCCGCCGACCTTGGTGCCGCCGACCACGGTGCCCTGACCGGGATCGCCGGCCCCGGTCTGGACGACGCCGGGAACACCTTCGCCGCCCCCTTGACCTTCCAGGACGATGCGCGGTCCCTGGATCGTGCACGCGGTTCCGATCAACCCCAGGACGACGCTCAGCACGATCCTGCGGTCGATGCGTCCGGCACGCCTCATCTCGTTGCCTCCCTCTCGCCACTTCCGGCCCCGCCGCGATCTTCGGGGGGATCGGCGGCGGCCGGACGAGGTTCGCTGGCGCGAATCACCCAACTCGTCGGGGTCAAATTCTATGGAAGCGGCATCGAATCCTTTAAGGGTGGCCACTCGGTGTGTTCGCTTGCCTATCGATCCTGGCATGGACTAAGCACCGCAACAAGGGAATCTTCCCGGAAAAATCGCGAACTATACGCGAAGGGACCGGATGACGATTCCGGTTCGGGGCTTGGGGATGAAGAACGTGGATTTGGGAGGCATCGAGTCCTTCGCCTCGGCGATCTCGCGGACCGCTGCTGTGGGGGTGCGGGCGAGCAGCACGGCAAAGGTGGCCTCGCCGGTCTGGACGGCCTCCTCGGCCTCCGCCGGGTGGTGCACGTATGTCGCAGCCGCGCCCCCGAGGATTTGCTCGAACACGAGCGAGTGCAGGACCGCGACGTCGAGGTCTCGCCACGCGTCGCTATGGTCGCCTTCCGTTGCCTGAGCGGCGACCTTTTCGTCACGAAGTGTCACGATCCAGGACGATTTCGGGCCAAGCAGGGCATAGGAGCGGCCCTCGGCGCGGCGTCGATTCACCAGCAGTGCGAGTTCGTCGGGATCGGCGGCCGGGACCTCCTCAACCTCGAAATGCTCGGACAGCTTGTCCAGCGCATCCTCGACGGCCAGGTCATGGACGACCCGGTGGATCGGCAGCAGCGCCGGGCCGTCCCTCTCGGCGTCCACGAGGTAGAGCAGCATCCGGTCCCACGGGCCGGGGCCGTCGTCGGCTCTGCGCTCCTCCTTATAGGCCTCGGCGGTGCGGTAGCGGTGGTGGCCGTCGGCGATCACGGTCTTGGCGCCCGCCAAAGCGGCCGCGACCGCCTTGATGCGCTCTTGGTCGCTGATCCGCCACGCTCTGTGGTCAACGCCGCCTTCGTCGGTGAACGCCGCATAGGGCTCCTCAGCCATGGTGGCTTCGATGACCCGGCGGGCAGCGTCGTCCCGGGACCAGTACAAGCAAAAGACGGGGGACAGGTTCGCCTCGGTCGTTCGGATCACGGCCAGGCGATCGTCGACCACCGGGCCCATCACCCGCTCGTGGGGCATGACTTCGTCGGAGATCTCGACCGCGGCCAGCAGGCCGACCTGGCTTCGCCGCTCGCCGTCGACCTCGAAGCGCTCCTCGTAGAGGTAGAGCGAGGGCGCGTCGTCGCGGACCAGGACTCCCTCGTCGATCCACGCATCCAGCAGCCGGCGGGCCTCGATGTACTTCCGGTCGTCCGATACGCCCAGCGGACCGAGGATCAAGCGGACGACGTTGTGCGGGCTGGCCGCCTCGAGCGCGGCCCGCTCGCGCGGGGAGATCACGTCGTAGGGTGGGGACGTGACGGCGGCCGGCTCCACGCCGGGCGCGTACCGAAAGCCTTGGAAAGCAGCGACGTCGGGCATCGCCGGGTGTATAGCATCCTGCGGGGCACCCGGGCGAACCGCCCGAACGAACGCCCGAACGAACGCCCGAACCAACGCCCGAACCAACGCCCGAACCAACGCCCGAACCAACGCCCGAACCAACGCCCGAACCAACGCCCGAACCAACGAACGAACCAACGAACGAAGGAGCGAGGACGAATGGAAGAGACCGCGTACGGGCTGTTTCAGCGCGGCGCGGCCCTCCTGTCCGAAGGAATGGTCCGCGAGGCCGCCGAATCGCTCGAACGGGCCCGCGAGATGGAGCCCGACAAGGCTTCGATCCGCGAGGCCTTGGCGCGGGCCTATTACGCGCAGGGCCGCACCACCGACGCGCGCGCCGAGTTCAGCGCCGCGGCCTGCATCGACCCGAGTAACGACTACGCCCACTTCGGCCTGGCGCTGTGCCTCGAGCGGGAGAACCGCCTCGACGAGGCGCGCGGCCACGCCAGGCTCGCGGTCGCGATGAAGCCCGAGAACGAGGACTACCGGCGCGCCTTGGACCGGATCGAGCGGAGCGGGGCGTCGTGATCCTCGCG
>Ga0247717_1000527_pt1 | contig 11362 bp, 12 predicted proteins | sample 24E_NmetaG_FD_189047 | JGI IMG/M metagenome (GOLD analysis project Ga0247717, IMG submission 189047) | Soil microbial communities from hillslope of Landscape Evolution Observatory, University of Arizona, Oracle, AZ, United States - 2-4-E_N | ecosystem: Engineered > Artificial ecosystem >... | reverse complement strand
GAAGCGATAGAGCTCGCTCCCACTGTGCGGCCTGCTCGGGCGTGAAAAGCTTCGCGAGCTTGCGCCGGGCGACGAAGTCGGCGAACGCCTCGCGGGTTGAGTACTGCGGCTCGTAGCCGAACACGTTCTTGAGCCGCGACACGTCACCCACGCGGCCGTAGAGCAATAGCCGCACCTGCTCCTGCGAGAAGTCGACGATGCCGGATCGCTTCACCGCGGCGGCCACCATGTTGATGAAGGGAAGCGGCACGGGCACGGGAACCTTTCCCCCGAGCCGGATGGCCTGGGACAGGTACAGCACCCCGTCCCCGGCCGCGTTGAAGGTTCCGGGGTGGTCCTCCACGGTCGCGCGATACAGGATCTCGATCGCGTCGTCTTCGTGGAGGAACTGCAAGCGAGGATCGAACCCCAGCGCGGTCGGCACGAGCGGAAGACCGAAGTAGCGGGTCAGCGGCGTGTCGATCTGCGGTCCGATGAAATTGGCGAAGCGAAGGATCGTGAGCGACACGTCGGTGCGGCGCCGGCCGAACGACCGGGCGTAGTTCTCGACTTCGACCGAGTCCTTCGCGTAGCCGGTCCGCGGATGCGAGCGCGGTGACATCTCCTCGCTGAACACGCCCGGGTCCGAGGGCTCGCTGCCGTAGATCGCGGTCGAGGACTTCATCACGACTTTGCGAAGCTTCTCGGCCTTTTGGCACGCGGCGAACAGCTGCATCGTGCCGATGACGTTGATCTCCTTCATGTTGGTGCGCCCGCCGACGCGGCCCGGTGTGGCGATCACGCTCGTGTGCACCACGGTGTCCACGCCGGTGGCCTGCAGCACCTTCACGATCAGGGGATTGCGGATATCGGCGCGCACGTACTCGGTCCGGGTCAGGTCCACGTGCGGCTCGTCGATGTCGACCCCGATGATCTCTTCGATGTTCGGGTCTTGCTCGAGGCGCTGCGCGAGCCGGCCCCCCAAGAAGCGGGAGACGCCGGTGACGAGAACGCGCTGCTTCACGGCAGGAGACTAACCGCGCGGGCTGCGAGGCGCCAGCGAGCGCACCTGCGGCCCGAGGCGCCGGCGAGCGCGCCTACGGCCGCGAAGCGGCCTTCGGGTGGCGGGCCAGGATCACCGGGTCGCCGCGACGCGCCTCGAGGAATCGTGCGGCATGCCCCTTGTTCACGATGATCGTGATGTGACGGTAGGAGTCCTCGAGCAGCGCCAGCTTTCCTTGCGGCACCTCGGCGAACGCCTGGCGGTACGGGATGGTGTAGGCGCGGCCGCCGACGCGGAGCTCCAAGTCGTCGCCGAGCATGATGCCGGCGCCTTCGAGGTCTTGCCGGTGAACGTTCAGCTGCAAGTTTCCGAAGTGGTCGGCCTGCACCACCAGCCCGTGCACATGGTCGTCGTCGACCTTGCTCTGGGGAATCTCGAGCTTAACGACCTGCTCGAGGTCGAGCCTCGGCCCGACCTCCTCCGGCGGCATCCCAAGCGCTAGACGCGCCGCGACCGGCGAGAAGACGTCCCGGCCGTGAAAGGTGTTCGACGGCGTGCGCAGGAACAGCTCGGCGTTGGTGATCTCGTGGGCCTGCGTGGCGCCGCCGAGCCGCTGCGCCGCGATCCAAAGCAGCCCGTTGTCGGGACCGACCAGGGGCGGACCATCCTTGGTCCCGATCACCACGCAGCGGCGGTGCGTTCCCACGCCCGGATCCACGACGGCCAGATGGACCGCCGGCGGCATGTACGGCACCGCCTGGCCGAGCACGTTCGCGCCGGCGGTGACGTCCTGCGGCGGGATGCCGTGCGAGATGTCGATGATCTCGACGTCGGGCGCGAACCGTTTGATGACACCGTGACAGACACCGACGAACTCGTCCTCGAGCCCGTAGTCGGTCAGGAACGTGATGAACCGAAACGCGAGCGCCACGGTCCGCAAGGATACCGCCGCCTCCGCCGCGGGTGAAGAGGCGGCAAAGGCAAACGAAAAGGGGACTCCGCAGAGTCCCCTTTTCGTTTCGGCGCGGCCGGTCAGCTCTTCTGACGGCGCTGCCAGCGCGTTTTCTTCAGAAGCTTCTTGTGCTTGTGCTTGCGCATCTTCTTGCGGCGCTTCTTGATGATCGAACCCATGCTGTTCCCTTCGGTAGCCGGGGCCAGGGACTCCCGGCCGTCCGTTTCACGAGCGCACGGAATTGTACAGGCCCGTTGCGGGACGCTCAATCCTCGGCTCAGACCGTTCGATATCGCGCCTCAATGAACCGGAAGGCCGCGTACGCGACGAGGCCCAAGGCGACGACCGCCAGCAGAACGCGGCCGTAGGCCTCTCCGGCCAGCGCTTGAAGGGCTCCGTCGAGGCCGACGGCCTTGTCGGGATTGTGCTCGACGGCGGCCCGCAGCAGGAACCATCCGATGATGCCGAACACGGTCATGCGGGCGAACAAGCCGAATGCGGTGACTGCCGTGACTACCCGCTCCTTGTCGTCGGGCATCTCGAACGTCTTGAGGTCGTCCTTGTACGATCGCGATACGGCCCGGTAGGCGTTGAAGATCGCCCCCGCGACGAACGCGAGCCCGATCCCGGCAATGATCCACCGGCCGCCCGGCCACCCGAGCACGGTCGATGCCTGTTGCTTCTCCTCGCCTGATCCCCCTCCGGTGGAGCCTCCCGATCCACCGAAGGCCATCTCGAGGGTGACGAACGTCAAGACCGCGTACAACAATCCTCGGGCCGCGTACCCGACCCGCTTCAGGGGATGCTTGTCGTCGTCGTTCTCGACGTTCTCGCCGGTGATCGCCAGCACGAGCCGCCACGCGGCATAGCCGGCGAACCCGATTGCGATCACGATCAGCGCGGGCACGCCCCATCCGGTCTGCGCGATGCGCGCCAGCGCCCCTTCGCGGTCGGACGCCTGGCCGCTGCCCGAGATCGCGAGCTTGAGCGAGATGCCGGCCACGAGCAGATACGAGACCCCGATCGCGGCAAGACCCCAGCGAGCCAGGATCTCGACGGCGCGACGCCCCCGGTCGGAGGCGCTCCCGCGAGTCAGGATGTCGGGCAGCTCGATGCTCATCGCATCGTGATTACCCTGCTGTGCGGGAATGCGAACCATCGGGGAGGGGCGGCACACGCCACTTTGCGCGGAGCCTCCCGATGTCGTGCGCGACGCGGCGACACGCTCGGACCGCACGGGCCGGGGCCGGGGCAGCGCCGGGCCGTCCGGCGTTCGCCGGGCCTCGCAAGACGCTCAGTCCGAGACGAACAGGTCGCGGAGGTCGACGCGGCTCGTCATGTATTCCGGCGACACGCGCGTCGAGCCGATTCGAAGAGCTTTGGCCCCCTCGTCCGCGGTGGAGCGGAGCAGCAGCGATCCGTCGCGATGCTCGAGGATCCCGAGCCCCATGCACTGACCGGTGCCGTCCTCGAGTCCCACGAGCATCCCGTCGAGCAGCGCCGGGTCGAGATCGGGCGGCACGTTCGGGATGAAGATTCCCATTCTGACCTTCCAGTGATGCACGCCGGGCTCGAAGGCGGCGCGAAGGCGCTCCTGGCGGTGCGTGATGCGATCGTCGGCGTTGGTCGGCTTCACCTCATCCGGCACCGGGAGCGTCTCGACGGTGAGCGGAAATGCGCGCCGGATCGCGCCCAGGATCGGCTCGAGTTCTTCACCGCGCTGGAATCCGACGACGATGTCGGGACGGAGCACCTCGATCTTGTGGTACTTCAGGATCTGCCCGAGGGTGCCACCGATCAGGCCGGTGGTGTCCACCAAGATGATGTCCGCGCCATGGGCCCGCGCCTGCTCGGCCATCTTCGATGCCCCCACCACGATGGGCAGCAGATGCCCCTGCGGGGTCACGGAGCCGACGAAATACATCGCATCCGGGTGGGCCAGCGCTTCCGGCTTCAGATCGTCCTCGTGCTCGAGGTACTTCATACCGATGGTGGCCGGCGGGCCGATGGTGGTTTGGCCGACGTCGGTGTCCAGGTACGCGACTTTGCGGCCGACGCGCACGGCGACCTCGGCCGCCATTTTGCAGAAGGTGGTCTTGCCGGAATCCATTCCGCCGAGCGCCACGGCCATGCCGCCGGCGCCCACGATCCGGGCGATGACGCTTTCGTATGCGTCCAGGACGATCTCCCCGCCGATCTCGGACTACGCGCTGCTTCGTATACCTGCTCGGGGGAAGGAAGGCACGCGGCAGCGCAGGCAGGATTCCGTGAGGTGGTCCACGAGATCAGACGGCTCGCACGTAGCTCGAGTCGAGATACTTGTCGACGTCCTCTTCCCGGACACGGAACGATTTCCCCACCCGGACGGCGGGAAGCTTGCCGCTCCGGATGAGCCGGTACACGGTCATCTTCGAAACACGCATGCGCTCAGCGACCTCCAACGCAGTCAGGAAACGGGGGCCGCTGGGCGAGACTGGACTCGCCAACCGTTCTCCTTCCGCTGAGTAGACCCATTATAGACCGGCTTGGTTCAGGGAAGGAACCGGCTACGGCGCTATTGTCCGTGATCCGGGCACCCTCGCGCCAATGCACCTTCCGTCCCGCCCGCCGGTTTCCCGTTTCGGAAGCCCGCGTTCCGGCCGTTTTCCCGTTTATCGGCAGTTCCGGGCCCGGGTTGATAGCGAGCGTCATGCGCCGGCGCCGGCCGCCAGGAACGCGGTCATGGCCGCGTAGCGCTCGGGATCGCGGTTGTCGTCGAGCGGGACGACGACCTCGGTCATCCCGCGACGCTTCGCCACCGACAGCGCCGGGTCGTTGACGTCGGCGAAGGCCAGTGTCTCGACGCCGCGCACGATCGCAGCCCCGGCCAGCCCGTGATCGGCGATCACCAGGTCCGGTGGGTCGATGCCGTCCAGGAGCATCTCCATCGGCCAGGATTCGTGGGTGTGATACAGGTGCGCGCCGTCCGACAGCGCGCCGACCCCGTCGAGGTAGCGCACGCGGTTGCCGCGACGGCGGGCCATCTCCCAGGCGCTGGAGACCGAGCCGTGGAAGGCCTGCCGCAGCTTCTCGCCCGATCTCGGCGTGACCAGCTTGCAGCCGTTCGCCGCGAGCGTGCGGGCGATCTCCATGTAGACGGGCATGAGCCCGGTCGGATGACCGGTAGCGAACATCACGCGCTCGCCGCGGCTGCGTGCGGCCCGGAGACGGTCGGCGACCGCGTGAAGCGCATCCAAGGTTCGCTCGACGTCGATGACCCCGGGGCCCGTCCGCTCGCTCAGATCGTTCGAGCATCCGCACACGGCCGCGACATCGTCGATCACCGATTGCGCGTCCAGCACGCCGAAGTCGAACCCGAAGAACTTGTCCCGGTCGCCGGCGGCGAGCTTCTCGGCGTTGCCGACGACCGACTCGCGGGGCGTGAGCGTATCGCCGGCGATCATCTCCGCCAGCAAGCTCTCGCGCAGCGCTTTCCGCTCCGATGGGGTCACGTTCAGGGAGTCTACCCGCGATTTTCCCGGGCCGAACGCCCCCTTCGCTGGCAAGATGGCCCCCGTGCGAGACCGGGAATCGCTCGTCGGCGGGGGCTTGATCGCGCTGGCGTCGCTGCAGTTTGGCATCGTGGTCGTCGTCGGGACCCAGCTGCTCCGCGGCGGGCTGAGCGTCACGGCGATGCTGGCGATCCGATTCGCCGTCGCCGGAGCCGTGCTGCTCATGATCCAAGCCGGGCGGCGGAAGCCGCTGTTGCCGGCCGCGGGCGAGCGGCTTTGGCTCGCGCTGCTCGGGCTCGCGGGCTACGCGGTCGAGGCCGCGCTGTTCTTCGCCGCGATCCGCTACGGGACCGCGACCGCGGTCACGCTTCTGTTCTTCACCTATCCCGTCCTCGTGGCGCTCATATCGATGGCGATCGGGAGGGGAACGCCGGGGCGGCTCGTGGCCGGCGCGATGGCCGCGGCGATCGCGGGCGCCGCGATCGTGGTGGCGGCGGGCGGCGCGGTTGCCATCCGCCCGGCGGGGATCGCGCTCGCGCTGGCCAGCGCGGTGATGTTCGCCGCCTACCTGACCGGCGTGGATCACGTGATGCGTCGCACCCCGCCGCTGACGGCCTCCGCCTGGGTCGCCATCTGGGCCTCGATCGGGCTGTTCGCATCGCTGACGATCGGGTCGGGCCGGCACGCCCCCGGCCCCGCTGAGGAATGGATCCGGGTCGCGATCATGGGCCTTGCGACGGGAGGAGCGTTCGTCTGCCTCATGGCCGGCCTGCGGATGCTGGGGCCCGTCCGGACGTCGGTCGTGGCGGCACTGGAACCGTTGTCGTCGGCGATCCTGGCGACGATCGTGCTCGACGAGCCGCTTTCCGCGGCCACGGCAGCGGGCGGGCTTCTGATCCTGGGCGGGGCGACGACCGCGAGCCTGGCCAGGCGCGAGCCGGTCGAGGTAACGGAGTCCGAGATCCCCTAGAAGCGGCACTCACCGGTATCGGACGCGGTGCGCGCACCCGGCGTGAAGCGAAGCGCCCGTGGTGTTGCGGCATGATTCCCGCGGGCCTGGGGCTCGAAACGCGCCAGTCAGGTAAGGCCGTAATGACCGAACACCGCGCGCTTCGTGGCGGCAACGGCCGTGCGCGCTCCCTCCCGCGCCTCATCCAGCCGGCCGGAGAAGACGGTCACCTCAGGGTCGTCGAGCACCGCCGGGGGGGACTGCGCGCCGAGCGATCGTGCGGTGTCGATCCACGACAGCGGGATCGACGGATCAAGCTCGACCTCGGCGAGCTCGGCGGCGTAGAGAGTCCATGCGCGCGGCACCACCGTGTAGATCTGGTAGCCGCCGCCGCCCACCGCGAGCCAGCGGCCGTCGCAGACGCGATGCGCCAGATCGTGGAACGAGGATGCGAGATGACGATAGGAGCGCGTGGTGAGCGCCAGATGCGCGAGCGGATCGGTGGCATGCGTGTCGCAGCCGAGCTGTGTGACCAGGATCGAGGGCCGGAACGCCTCCACGAGCGGGGGAACGATGTCGTCGAAGGCCTCGCGGTAGGCGTCGTCGCCGGTCATCGGCGGGAGCGCGACGTTGACGCTGGTGCACTCGGCACCGGTCTCGCCTGGGAAGCCCGTTCCCGGGAACAGATACTCGCCCGACTCGTGGAGCGAGATCGTCATGACGCGGGGGTCGTCGTAGAAGGCGGCCTGGACGCCGTCCCCGTGATGCACGTCCACGTCCACGTAGACGATGCGCTCATGCCCGCCGCGAAGAAGCCACGCGATCGCGATCGCGGGATCGTCGTAGATGCAGAATCCGCTGGCCCGGTCACGCATCGCATGATGAAGGCCGCCCGCGGGATTGAACGCGTGCTCGACGTTGCCATCGTGCACGAGCCGGGCCGCGAGGAGCGATCCTCCCGCGACGAGCGCGCTGGCGTCGTGCATGCCTCGAAACGCCGGGTTGTCGCCGATGCCGATGCCCCAGCCGTAATTGCCGAACGCGCGATCGGCCACGAGGCTGATCTGCTCGACCGCGTCGATGTATTCGGGCGCGTGAACCAGCTCGAGCTCGTCGCGCGTCGCGTGCACGGGCCGGTGAAGGGCCACGTTGGGCGCATCCAGAATCCCGTACGCACGCGACAGCTCGACGGTCAGCTTGACCCGGACTGGCTTGAGCGGATGCTGAGGGCCGAAGTCATAGGCGATGACCTCGTCGTCCCATACGACGGCGCAGCGCTCGCTCACGGCGCTAGTCGATCCCCTGGGACTTCTGCAGCTTGCCGCTGTAATCCACGCTGACGGACTTCCACTCGGTGAACTCGTCGAGAGCGACCGGGCCCGCTTCGCGATGGCCGTTGCCGGTGGACTTCATGCCGCCGAACGGCAGCTGCACCTCGGCGCCGATGGTGGGCGCGTTGATGTAGACGACACCGAACTCCAGCTGGTCGATGGCCTCGAACGTGTTGGTGATGTCGCGCGTGTAGATCGAGCACGACAGCCCGTACTCGGTCGAGTTCGCGACCTCGATCGCCTCGTCGAGCGATCCGATCTCGACCAGGCCGGTCACCGGACCGAAGATCTCTTCCTGCGCGATGCGCATGTCCCACGTCATCTCGCGGAAGATGGTCGGAGCGACGAAGTTACCCTTGCCGTACGCGCCCTCTTCGAGCGCCTGGCCGCCCGCGACGAGCTTGGCGCCCTCGCTCTGGCCGACGCCGATGTATTCCAGGATCCGGTCGCGCTGTTTCCGGTTGATGACCGCGGCAAGATCGGTGGATGGGTCGGTGCCCGGGCCCACCTTGTACTCGGAAACGCGCGCGACGAGTTGGTCGGCGAACCGGTCCAGCACGTCGCCGTGCACGGCCATGCGGCTGGTCGCGGTGCACCGCTGGCCGCTGGTGGCGAACGCACCCCACGCGCCGGCCTCAACGGCGAGATCGATGTCGGCGTCCGGCATGACAATCAGACAGTTCTTCGATCCGAGCTCCAGCGAGCAGCGCTTCATCAGCTCGCCGCAGCGCGCGTTGATCATTCGGCCGACCTCGAGCGAGCCGGTGAAGGAGATGCAGCGCACGTCCGGATGCTCGACGAGCGCAGCGCCGGCCGTCTCGCCCATGCCGGTGACCAGATTCAGCACGCCCTTGGGCAGACCCGCCTGCTCGAACATCTTGACGAGCTCGAGCGCCGATGCGGGCGTGTCCTCTGCCGGCTTGAACACGACCGTGTTGCCGGCGATGAGCGCGGGAAAGATCTTCCACGTCGGGATCGCGATCGGAAAGTTCCACGGCGTGATCAGTCCCGCCACGCCGATCGGATGCCGCACCGTCATCGAAAACTTGTTGGGCAGCTCGCTTCGTGTCGTCACCCCGAACAGGCGGCGGCCTTCGCCGACCATGTAATACGCGAAGTCGATGGCTTCCTGGACGTCAGCGCGCGACTCGCGAAGCGTCTTGCCCATCTCGCGCGACATCAGGACGGCGAGCTCTTCCTTGCGCTCCTCGAGCATCAAGCCGACGCGCAGGACGTAGTCGGCGCGCGCGGGCGCCGGCGTCTTCATCCACGCCGGGTACGCCGCCTTGGCCGCGGCCGCGGCTGCGTCGATGTCGGCGGCGCCGCCGGCCGCATAGATTCCGATCAGGTCATCGGAATCCGCGGGGTTTCGATTCTCGAACGTGTCGCCGCTGCTTGCGGGAACCCATTCGCCGTCGATGAACAGACGATTCGTGTCGCCGCTCATGCTTCAGGTCACCTCTTTCGTGGTCACGGGAACTGGCCTGATCCTACTTCCCCGGACGGGCGCCACGGATGCGCGGGCCGGACGCGGCACGCCCTAGGCCGGACGCGGCACGCCCTAGGCCGGACGCGGCACGACCCAGGTCGCGCGCGCCGCGCCGTGCAAGACACCGTTCTCACCGTAGAGCGCCGTGCCGGCGATCCAACGACGCTCCGAAGGCTCGTCGATCAGCCACGCCATCGCCACGCACCGGTCGCCGGGAGCGGGAGCGCTCCGCACCACGGCTTCGAGCCGCCCCAGCAGGGCCCGGTCGCGGCCGCGTACCCAGCCGCCGGGGCAATCGAGCGACGCCCACACCACCGGACGGGCGATCGCGCCGTTGTCGGCCAGATCCGGGTCCGGGATCCACGGCCCGGCGTGCATCTTCCGGCCGGGGACTCGCCCGACGAAGATCCGCAAGCCGGATTCGTGGTCGGGGCCGCACACGAAGCAGCCAGGGAAGGGATGCTCGGCGGGCAGGATCTGCGCGCGCGACGCCTCCGCGAACGAAACGGCCTCCGGCACGGTGAGGTCGAGCTCGGACCGATGCGCTTCGGCCACCAGGGTCGAGCCCGACACAACGCGTATTCCGTCGCCGTCGGGCTCCACGCGCATCGGCGTGTCCAGCGGCGGCGGCGAGCGAAGGGTGACGGTGGCGGCCTCGCCGTCGCCGAGCCCGAGCGCTCCGGCAACGGCCCCACAGCAATATCCTCCGTTCGCGGAGCCGGGCGGGCCGTTGAAGCGGCCGGGGATGATCAAGGACGTCATCGAAGGAACTTTGACATCCGAAGCACGTTCACGGTCACGTCGGGAAACGCCACCGCTTGCCGCTCGACCCCTTCGACCTCGTAGCCGAGCGACTCGTAGAGCGCGCGCGCGTTCGTGTTGTTCTCGAAGACTCCGAGCACGAGACGCCACACGCCGCGGGCGCGCGCCCAGTCCTCGAGCGCTTCGAGCATCGCCCGGCCGACGCCGGCGCCGCGATACTCCTCGGCCACGGTGATGCCGAACTCTGCGCCGTGCGCGGTTACCGGCCGGTCGCCGCGAACGGCACCCAGCAGCCCGGCCACCCTTCCATCGACCTCGGCGACGAGCGTGATCCCCCGGTCCTGTTGGCCGAGCATCCGTCGCCGCCACTCCCGCACGCTCCACACCTCGTCGGTCATGGTCATGATGGTGCGCGGCTGCATCCTGGTTGCCTCGTCGACGATCGCCACGCAGGCGGCCGCATCGCTGCGGCGCGCGGGCCGGACGAGACCGCCGCGGCCGTCGCGCGTGGTGAAGGCACGTCGCGGCGCCTTGCTACTCGTGTCCGCTCGCAAGCTCGGTCGCTCTCCGGCAGGCCGCGTGGATGGCATTGAGGAACGCGGCACGCACCCCCGCGTTCTCGAGCTCGCGGACCGCGCTGATCGTCGTTCCCCCCGGGCTGGTCACGAGCTCTCGCAGCTCGACCGGGTGCATCTTGCCCTCGCGAAGCATCTTGGCGCTGCCGAGCATCGTCTGCACGATCAAGTCGGTCGCCACGTCGCGCGACAAGCCCAGCAAAATGCACGCGTCGATCATCGCCTCGGCGAGCAGCGCGAAGTAGGCGGGACCGGAGCCGGACGTGGCGGTCACGGCGTCGAGATGCTTCTCGGCGAGGCGCACGACCCGGCCGACGTGCGACCAGATCTCCTCGGCGACCGCGAGATGCTTTTCGCTCGCGTGCGCTCCGGCGGAGACGGCCGTCATCGCCTCGTCGACGACGGCGGGCACGTTGGACATCGTGCGCACCACCGGAACCCCGTCGGGCAGCCGCCGCTCGATGAACGCCGTGGTGATACCGGCCGCGACGCTGATGAGGAGATGATCCGGGGTCGATGCGGGACGGATCTGCTCGAGCAAGACCTCCATGTCCTGAGGCTTGACGGCGATCAGCGCGATCTCGGCATCGCGAACCGCCTGCGCGTTGTCGAAGGTGGCCACGATGCCGTAGATCCGCTGCATCTCGTCGGCGCGCTCTTGCCGGCGCACCGTCACGATGACCTCTTGCGGCGTGCGCCAGCCTGAGCGCAGCAGGCCGGACAAGAGAGCTTCGGCCATCTTGCCGCCACCGAGAATCGCCAGCGTTCCGTCCACGCGTCCCCTTTCCTGTTCCTTGATTCTAGGACCGGATCCCGGTCGCGGCGCGAATT
>Ga0247717_1000526_pt1 | contig 11368 bp, 9 predicted proteins | sample 24E_NmetaG_FD_189047 | JGI IMG/M metagenome (GOLD analysis project Ga0247717, IMG submission 189047) | Soil microbial communities from hillslope of Landscape Evolution Observatory, University of Arizona, Oracle, AZ, United States - 2-4-E_N | ecosystem: Engineered > Artificial ecosystem > Mesocosm... | reverse complement strand
ACGAGCCGGCCGGGCGCTGCCAGGTCGACCACGTGGAGCCGTGGTCGGCCGGCGGGCGCACGGTGGCCGCCAACGGCCGCCCGGCCTGCGGGTTCCACAACCGGGCCCGCCACCGGGGACCACCGCCTCGGATGTGACCGGGGCGGGGCGGCACCAACCCTCTGCGCTTCGCCGACGACGACTGCTCGACGACTCCCGCCACCGGGACCTTGCGCGACCGGTGGTAGGGCGGCAGGCGCCTACCGCTGGTGCACGTAGGTACCGGGTGCCGGGCCGAGCGGCGGGTGCGCAGCGCTGCCCATCGGCGGCGGCGGGCGGCGGGGCCCGGACCGCTCGGCGATCCAGGCGGCCCAGTCCTCCCACCACGTCCCCTGGTGCTCGGTGGCGCCGGCGAGCCACTGGTCGGGGTCGGCGGGCAGCTCGTCGTTCGTCCAGTGGACGCGCCGGCCGCCCGGCGGGTTGACGATGCCGGCCACGTGGCCCGACGACGTGAGCACGAAGCGGGCGGCCCCGCCCAGCAGCTGCGTCGTCGCGTACGACGAGCGCCACGGGGCGATGTGGTCCTCGCGGGCGGACAGGACGTAGACGTCCTCGTCGATGGCGCCGAGGTCGAGCCGGGTGCCGGCAAGGGTCATCTCGCCGCGGGCCAGCTGGTTCTCGACGTAGCAGCACCGCAGGTAGAACGAGTGCATGTCGGCCGGCATGCGGGTCCCGTCGGCGTTCCAGGCGAGGATGTCGAACGCCGGAGGCTTCTCGCCCATCAGCCACCCCGTGACCACGTAGTTCCAGACCAGGTCCTGGGCGCGCAGCAGGTCGAACATCGTCGACATCTCGGTGGACTCCAGGTAACCCCGTTCCACCATGCGCCGGTTCAGGCGCTCCACGGCGGCGCGGTCGAGGAAGATCCCCATGGGCCCCGGCTCGCGGAAGTCGACCATGGTGTTGAGCAGGGTCGCCGAGCGGACCCGGTCGTGGTCGTTGGCGGCGAGGTGGGCCAGCAGCATCACGGTGAGCGTGCCGCCGAGGCACAGGCCCACCACGTTCACCTCCTTCGAGCCGGTGATCTCCTCGATGATGCGCAGCGCGTCGTACGGGCCGCTCAGGAGGTAGTCGTCGAGGGCGACGTCGCGGTGCTCCTCGTCCGGGTTGCGGTAGCTGATGGCGAAGACGGTGTGCCCGTGCCGGACCGCCCACTCGACGAAGCTGCGGCCCGGCGCCAGGTCCATGATGTAGTACTTGTTGATCCACGGCGGGCTGAGCAGGAGCGGCACCTCGTGGACCGTCTCGGTCTGCGGCCGGTACTGGATCAGCTCCATCAGATCGTTGCGGAACACCACCTCGCCCGGTGAGGCGGCGAGGTTCTCGCCCAACCGGAACGGCGTCTCGTCGACCTGCCGGGGCTTGCCGTTGTTCGTGGCGACGTCGGCGAGGAAGTTGCGCATGCCGGCCAGCACCGACACGCCCCGTGACTCCACGGCGCGTTGGAGCGCGGCGGGGTTCCCCCACAGCACGTTGGTCGGAGCGACGGCGTCGGTGAACAGCCCGGTGGCGAAGCGCGCCTTGGCGGCGGTGACCGGGTCGACGTCGGCGGCGTCCACCAGGTCGTGGAGGTGACGGGCCCACGCCAGGTACCACTCCCGCATCCCGAAGTACCAGGGGCTGGCGTCCCAGGCGGGATGGGCGAAGCGTCGGTCGGTGCCGTCGAGGGCACTCGACACCGGGACGCCCCACATCCGGGCGGCGGTGGCGAGGCCACCGGTCGCCAGCGCGCCCGCCAGGCCGACGGTCGGCGCCACGAGGGACGCGGGCCGCCGCGCCAGCGCGTTGACGACGTCGCCCAGGCTGCGGGCGAAGCCGAGGCCGTCGGCCAAGGGACCGGCGTCGACCCCGGCCAACAGCTTCGACTCGGGCCCGAGGCGCTCGGTGGCGATGCGGCCGGCGTCGACGGCATCGGTGACCGCGCCCGCGGTGTCAGTCGCCTCCGGCTCTCCGGTTGTCGGCGAGGTAGCTCCGGTAGACAGAAAGCAGCGCTCCCTTCTGGTCCTCGGTGAGCTCGGGGTCGGCCCGGATGGCGGCCTCCGTGGTAGCGAGGCTGCTGGCGTCGTCGCCCGCCGGCGGATCGGCCAGGAGGCCGGCGTGGGCGAGCATGGCGTCGGCCGACAGGTCGAGGGCCCGGGCGATCGACTGCAGAACGCGCATCGAGGGCACGTGCAGGCCGCGTTCGATCTGGCTCAGGTAGGCGTTCGAGACCTTCGTCCGCTCCGCCATCTGGCGCAGCGAGAGGTTGGCCAGGCGGCGCTGCGACCGCAGGAAGGCGCCGAGGGCCTCGACCTGTGGCTCCCAGGGATCGTCGCTCATCCGCCGTCTCGTACGGTCACGCGGGCCATCTTGCCGCACGCCCGGGGGCTCGGGAGCCCCCGGGCGCGGCGGCGACTACTTGGCTGGGCCGGGCTTGCTCGGCTGGGCGCCGGGCCCGGTGGGGGAGCCGCCGGCGGGCTGCTGCCTGGCCGTGTTCTGGGTGGCCGTGTTCTGGGTGGCCGCCTGCGGCGCGCGGGTGGCCGGCAGCGCCGCTTCGAGGAGCTGCGAGGTGAAGTCACGCTGGGCGGACACGAGGCGCTCGGTGAACCCGATGCCGGCCTCGAACACCTGGCTCGGCTTCATCGGCTCCGAGAACGCCAGCTCGGGCAGGCGGGAGGCGATGAGCTCGACGGTCTCCGACCACTGCCGTACGCTCTCGACGACGGCGCGCTGGCCGGTCTGGATGCTCTGGAACAGCTGGTCCTGGATGGTGGTGGTGGTCTCCACTGCGGTGGGCATGGGACGCCCCCCTTTCCGATCTGGGTCAGCGTTAACTATACCACGCACCTGCGTACCGAAAACCCGGCAAACCGGGTTTCGTGAGGCGGTCACGGGGTAGGGACGTCAGACGGACCTGTGAGCAGGAGTCACGGGGTGGCCGAGGCGGGACGAACCGCCACCAAAGCGTCAGAAGCCGGTCACCTGCGCTTCGCCACCGGATCATCGGAACGCAACACCAAGAGGGGACGATTCCCACCGGGCGCCGCTCGCCCGGACCGCCCTCCGGGGCGCACGACCCGGGTCCCCGTCCAGTTGGAGGACGTTGCCATGCACCTGCTCCCGTTGCGGCCGGCCGACCACCGATGACCTCGCCCGCCGTCGCTCCCACCGTCGTGCAGATGTCGGACCTCGCCGAGCGGGCCGGAAGCATCCTGGGCCACAGCTCGTGGCGCACCATCACCCAGGACGACGTGACGGCCTTCGCCCGGCTCACCGGCGACGAGCAGTGGATCCACGTCGACCCCGAGCGTGCGGCCGCCGGCCCGTTCGGGACCACCATCGCCCACGGGTACTTCACCCTGGCCCTGTCGACGGAGTTCCTCTACGAGGTGGTGCGGGTCGAGGGGGCGGGGATGATCCTCAACTACGGGTCCGACCGCGTCCGCTACCCCTCGCCCGTACCGGTCGGGTCCAGGATCCGGGCCCGGATCGAGCTTCCCGCCGTGATGCCGGTCCCCGGTGGCGTGCAGGTGACGTTCCGCCTCACCTACGAGGTCGAGGGGCAACGCAAGCCCGGCTGCGTCGCCGACATCCTCTTCCGCTACTACGAGCACGCCCCCGGTGGAGGCGCGCCGTGAGCGCGACGACCTCCGAGAAGGCGGTGGCGCCGGCCGAGCCGGCCCCGTTCAGCCCGCTCGTCGACCCTGCCGCCCTCGCGCCGGCGCTGGGGCGGCTGGCGTCGGGGCTCGTCCGCCACCCGGCTCGGGCCCTCGGGGCCGGTGTCCGCCTGGGAGGCAACCTCGCCGTGGCGGGGGCCGAGATCGCGGCGCGGGCGTTCGGCTGGGACGGTGAGCCGAGCCTCGCGCCGGCCGGCGGCGACCGCCGGTTCTCCGACCCCCTGTGGGAGGAGAGCCCGTGGTTCCTCGCCCAGCGCCAGGCCTACCTGGCGTGGGCCCGGTGGCTGCGCGACCTGGCCGACGCCGCCGAGCTGGACGAGGCGGGCTCCTTGAAGGCGGATGCCGCGCTGGGCCTGGTCGCCGATGCCCTCGCCCCCACCAACTTCCTGGGCGGCAACCCGGCGGCCCTGCGCCGGGCGGTGGAGACGCGCGGGGGAAGCGTGCTCGAGGGCCTCGCCAACCTCCTGGAGGACCTGGCGGAGAACGGGGGCCGCCCCCGCCAGGTCGACGGCTCGGCGTTCGAGGTGGGCCGCAACCTCGGCTGCACGCCGGGCAGCGTCGTCCTCCGGACGGACCTGTTCGAGCTGCTCCAGTACCACCCGCAGACGGAGACGGTCCACGAGACGCCCCTGCTGCTGAGCCCCCCGTGGATCAACCGGTACTACATCATGGACCTGGCCCCGGGGAAGAGCTTCGCCGAGTGGGCGGTGTCGCACGGGCACACGACCTTCGCCCTGAGCTACCGCAACCCCGACGAGTCAATGCGCGGCGTGCGCCTCGACGACTACCTGCGCGGCCTGGACACCGCCCTCGACGCGGTGTGCGAGATCACCGGCTCGACCCGGGCCAACGTGGTGGGCCTGTGCGTGGGCGGGACGCTCGCCGTCATGCTCGCCGCCTGGCGGGCGGCCGGCTCGGGCGGGAGCGACCAGCGCCTCCGCTCGATCACCCTCCTCAACACCCTGGTCGACTTCTCGGAGCCCGGTCCCCTGGCCGCCTACACCGACGCCGAGGCCGTCGCGCGGGTGGAGGAGCGCATGGCCGCCGCCGGCTACCTCGAGGCGCGGGACATGGCTCGCACGTTCGACGCCCTGCGCTCGAACGACCTGGTGTGGAACTACGTCGGCGCCAACTGGCTGCGGGGCGAGACCCCGCCGGCGTTCGACATCCTCGCCTGGAACGCCGACGCCACCCGCGTCCCCGAGGCGACCCACTCGCAGTACCTGCGCAGCTTCTACCTGGAGAACCGCCTGGCCCGGGGCAGGCTGGAGCTGGCGGGCCGGCCGCTGCGCACCGAAGCCGTGAAGGCCCCCGCCTACGTCCTCGCCGCCGAGAACGACCACATCACGCCGTGGCGCTCGTCGTACGCCACCACCCGGCTGCTGGGCGGCGACGTGCGCTTCGTCCTCAGCTCGGCCGGCCACATCGCCGGCATCGTCAACCCGCCCGGCCCGAAGCGCAGGCACTGGACCAACGAGGCGGAGCCGCTGCCCGCCGGCCCGGAGGAATGGCGGGAACGGGCCGAGGAGCACCCGGGCTCGTGGTGGGAGCACTGGGCGGACTGGATCGAGGCCCGCTCCGGCCCGCGGCGGCCGCCGCCCTCCGGAGCGGGCAGCAGGAAGCACCCCGTGCTGGGCGAGGCGCCTGGCACCTACGTCCACGGATGACCCTCTCTCGCACAAGGAGACTCGCATGAGCGCCACAGCCATCAAGACGGTCGGGATCGCGGGGTCGGGGCTCATGGCCTCCGGCATCGCCGAGGTGGTCGCGCTCTCCGGGCGCGAGGTGATCTTGCGCAGCCGGTCGAAGGCGAACGCCCAGAAGGCCATGAAGAAGCTCGACAAGTCGCTGTCGGGCCAGGTGGACAAGGGCCGGCTCTCGGCCGAGGACCGCGACGGGGCGCTGGCCCGGGTCACCACCACGTCCGACCTCCAGGAGCTCGACCGCTGCCAAATCGTCGTGGAGTCGGTGGTCGAGGACCTCGACGTGAAGAAGGACCTGTTCGAGAAGCTCGACCGCATCTGCGGCGACGACACCATCCTCGCCACCAACACGTCCACCCTGCCCGTGGTGGACGTCGCCATGGTGACCGGGCGCCCCGACCGCGTCGTCGGCCTCCACTTCTTCAACCCGGCGCCCAAGATGCCGCTCGTCGAGGTCGTCCCTGCCCTGACGACGTCCGAGGCGACGGTGGAGACGGCTCGCAGCTTCGCCGAGGACATCGGCAAGCAGCCGGTGACCGTCAAGGACAGCGCCGGGTTCGTGGTCAACGCCCTCCTCTTCCCGTACCTCAATTCGGCGGTGCGGATGCTGGAGGCGGGGACCGCCTCCAAGGAGGACATCGACGCCGCCATGTGCGGCGGCTGCGGGTTCCCCATGGGCCCGCTCGCCCTGCTCGACCTGATCGGCCTGGACACCAGCGTCTCGATCCTCAACGCCCTGGACGCCGAGCGCACCGACGGCTGCTCGGCTCCCGCCCCGCTGCTCAAGCGGATGGTCTCGGCCGGCCGGCTCGGCCGCAAGACCGGCCAGGGCTTCTATCCCTACCCGTCCCGCTGAGTCAGGAGGACTCCAAGATGCCCGGATCCGTACTCGTCGCGTCCGCTCGCACGCCCATCGGCAAGCTGAGCGGCTGCTTCTCCCGCCTGCCCGCCACCGACCTCGGGGGCAGGGCGATCGCCGCCGCCCTCGAACGGGCCGGCATCGCCGCCGACCAGGTCGACGCCGTGGTGATGGGACAGGTCCTCCAGGCCGGTGCGGGCCAGAACCCCGCCCGCCAGGCCGCCATCGCCGGGGGGCTCCCCATGGAGGTCCCCGCGGTCACGGTGAACAACGTGTGCCTCTCCGGCCTCCACGCCATCGCCGAGGCCGACCGGCTCATCCGGTCCGGCGAGGCCGCGGTCGTCATCGCCGGCGGCATGGAGTCGATGACCAGGGCGCCCCACCTGCTTCCCGACGCGCGGGCCGGCTTCCGCCTCGGCGACGCCACCGCGGTGGACTCCCTCGTCCACGACGGGCTGTGGTGCGCGTTCGACGACGTCCACATGGGCGCCGGCACGGAGGCGTACGCCAAGGGTGCGTCCATCTCCCGGCAGGCCCAGGACGAGCTCGCCGCCGCGAGCCACCACCGGGCCGCGGTGGCCGCCAAGGAGGGCCGCTTCTCCGACGAGATCGTGCCCGTCGCCGTCCCCCAGCGCGGCGAGCCCCTGGTGGTCGACGCCGACGAGGGCATCCGGCCGGACACCAGCGTCGAGTCCCTGGCGAAGCTGAAGCCGGCGTTCGCGGCCGAGGGCACCATCACCGCCGGCAACGCGTCGCAGATCTCCGACGGCGCGGCGGCGGTCGTGGTGACGAGCCGGGCCAAGGCGGAGGAGCTGGGGCTGACGCCCCACGCCGAGCTGGTGGCGTCGGCCCTGGTCGCCGGCCCCGATCCGTCGCTGCTCACGCAGCCGTCCCGCGCCATCACGCGCGCCCTCGAGCGCGCCGGCCGGAGCGTGGCCGACATCGACCTGTTCGAGATCAACGAGGCGTTCGCCGCCGTGTGCATCGCCACCGTCGAGGACCTGGGCATCGACACCGGCCAGGTGAACGTCAACGGCGGTGCCATCGCCCTCGGTCACCCGATCGGGATGTCGGGGGCCCGGCTGGTGGTCACCCTGGTCGACGAGCTGCGCCGCCGCGGCGGCGGGCTCGGCGCCGCCGCCCTGTGCGGCGGAGGCGGCCAGGGAGCGGCCGCACTGTTCGAGGTGTCCACTTGAGCCCGGCACGGTTCGCCGCCCAGCTGCCCGACCGCGACGCGACGCTCACCGAGGAGTGGGTCGACTCCCTCGACGCGGTCATCGAGGCCCAGGGCCGCGGCGCCGCCCGGCTCCTGCTCGCCCGGCTGATGCACTCGGCAGCGCAGCGCGACGTCGGCCTCCCGGCTCCCGTCTGCACGCCGTACCTCAACACCATCCCGCCCGCCGAAGAGCCGGAGTGCCCGTCCGACATCGCCCTGGAGCGCCGCATCGAGGCGCTGGTGCGCTGGAACGCGGCGATCATGGTGACCCGGGCCAACGCCCGCTCGGACGGCATCGGGGGCCACCTGTCGACGCCCGCCTCGGCCACCTGCCTGTACGAGATGGGGTTCAACCACTTCTTCCGGGGCAAGGACGGCAGTGCCGGCGACCAGGTCTACTTCCAGGGGCACGCCACACCCGCCATCTACGCGCGGGCGTTCCTCGAGGGCCGCCTCGAGGAGGAACAGGTCGACGGCTTCCGGCGCGAGCTGGGCGGCCGCGGCCTGTCGAGCTACCCCCACCCCCGGCTCATGCCCGAGTTCTGGGAGTTCCCGACGGTGTCGATGGGCCTCGGTCCGATCAACGCCATCTACCAGGCGCGGTTCAACCGCTACCTGGCCCAGCGCGGCATCGTCGACACCGCCGGTTCCCACGTGTGGTGCTTCATCGGTGACGGCGAGTGCGACGAGCCGGAGACACTGGGTGCGCTGTCGATCGCCGCTCGCGAGCGCCTCGACAACCTCATCTTCGTGGTGAACTGCAACCTCCAGCGACTGGACGGCCCGGTGCGCGGCAACGCCAAGATCGTCCAGGAGCTGGAGTCGGTGTTCCGGGGCGCCGGGTGGAACGTCCTCAAGGTGGTCTGGTCTTCGCGCTGGGACGAGCTGCTCAGGAACGATGTCGACGGCGTCCTTGTCGACAAGCTCAACGCCACCCTCGACGGCGAGTTCCAGAAGTACGCCGTCGAAGGCCCGTCCTACGTGCGCGAGCACTTCTTCGGGTCCGACCCGAGGCTCGCCCGGCTGGTCGAGGGCGTCGCCGACGACGACCCCATCTTCACCCTCCCCCGCGGCGGTCACGACCGGCGCAAGCTGCACGCCGCCTACTCGGCGGCCGTGGCGCACGAGGGTTCGCCCACGGTGGTGCTGGCGAAGACGCTCAAGGGCATGCGGCTGGGTGCCAAGATCGAGTCGCGCAACGCCGCGCACCAGATCAAGAAGCTCCCGAAGGACGAGCTGGCCGAGTTGCGAGACCGCCTGAACCTCCGCGACCTCATCCCCGACGAGGCGCTGGAAGGCGGCACGCCCCCGTACGTCCGCCTGCCCGCCGGCTCGCCCGAGGAGTGCTACCTGCACGAGCGGCGGCAGGCGCTCGGCGGCCACGTTCCCCGGCGGGTCGTCCGCTCCGGCCCGCTGGACCAGCCCGAGGCCAAGGTGTTCGAGGACCTGTTCGCCGGCTCCGCCGGGCGGTCGGTGTCGACCACCATGGCGTTCGCGACGCTGCTGCGGTCGCTCCTGCGCGACCGGACCATCGGGAAGCGGGTCGTCCCCATCGTCCCCGACGAGGCCCGCACCTTCGGCCTCGACCCCCTGTTCGGCGAGGTGAAGATCTACGCCCACGCCGGCCAGCGCTACGACCCGGTCGACTCGGCCATGCAGCTGTCGTACCGCGAGGCCACCGACGGCCAGATCCTCGAGGAGGGGATCACCGAGGCCGGCGCCATGGCGTCGTTCGCCGCTGCCGGCAGCAGCTACGCCACGTGGGGCGAACCCATGGTGCCCTTCTACATCTTCTATTCGATGTTCGGCTTCCAGCGGGTGGGCGACATGATCTGGTCGTTCGGTGACCTGCGCGGCCGCGGCTTCCTGCTGGGCGCCACGGCGGGCCGCACCACGCTCAGCGGTGAGGGCCTCCAGCACCAGGACGGCCACAGCCTCGTCCTGGCGTCCACCGTCCCCAACGTCGTCGCCTACGACCCCGCCTTCGCCTACGAGGTGGCGGCCATCGTGCGCAGCGGCATGGCCCGCATGTACGGCGAGAACCCGGAGGACGTCTTCTACTACCTCACCCTCTACAACGAGAACTACGAGATGCCGGCCATGCCGGAGGGCGTCGAGGACGGGATCGTGCGCGGCCTGTACCGCTTCGCTCCCGCCCCCGAGGGCCCCGACCGGCGGGCCACGATCCTCTTCAGCGGGACCGCCTCCGTCGCCGCCCGCGAGGCCCAGCGCCTGCTGGCCGAGGACCACGGTGTGGGGGCCGAGCTGTGGAGCGTCACGTCGTACAAGGAGCTCCGGGAGGACGCCCTGTCGGCCGTCCGCTGGAACCGCCTGCACCCGGGCGAGGTCGAGCGCGTGCCGTACGTCACGGCCGCCCTGATGGACAGCGAGGGGCCGTGCGTGGCCGTGACCGATTTCATGCACGCCGTTCCCGACCAGATCGCCCGGTGGGTGCCGGGCAGCTTCACGTCCCTCGGCACCGACGGCTACGGGCGCTCGGACTCGCGTGATGCCCTGCGCCGCCACTTCGAGACCGACGCCGCCCACATCGTCACCACCGTGCTCGCCGAGCTGGCCCACATCCGGGAAGGCAAGCCGGAGGAGGTCGCCGACGCCATCGCCGGATACGGGCTCGACCCGAACGCCGTCGAGCCCCTGCGCGCATGAGCGACGCCGCTCCGGGACCGGCCTTGGAGCGCGTCGGCGTCGTCGGGTGCGGCCTCATGGGCTCGGGCATCGCCGAGGTGTGCGCCAAGGCCGGTGTGGACGTCGTCGTGCGCGAGATCGACGACGAGTCGGTCGCGGCGGGCCGCGTCCGCATCGAGGGCTCCCTGGAGAAGGCCCGGCGGCACGGGAAGCTGTCCGACGCCGACGCCGAGTCGGCGATGTCCCGCCTGCGGTTCACCACCGACCTCGGTGACATGGCCGATCGGGACCTCGTCGTCGAGGCCGTCCCCGAGTCGGAGGCGCTGAAGCTCGAGGTCTTCGCAGCCCTCGACAAGGTGATGGCCGACGGGGCGATCCTGGCCTCGAACACGTCGTCCATCCCCATCATGAAGCTGGCCACGGCGACCGACCGCCCCGAGTCGGTGATCGGTCTGCACTTCTTCAGCCCCGTCCCGGTGCTCAAGCTGGTGGAGCTGGTGTCGTCGCTCCTCTCCGATCCGGCCGTGGCGGACCGGGCGGAGGCGTTTGCCGAGCAGGTGCTGGACAAGCGGGTGATCCGGTGCAAGGACCGGTCGGGCTTCATCGTCAACGCCCTGCTGATCCCCTACATCGTCTCGGCCATCCGCATGCTCGAGTCGGGGTTCGCCACCGCCGAGGACATCGACGCGGGCATGGTCCTCGGCTGCAACCACCCGATGGGACCGCTGGCGCTGGCCGACTTCATCGGTCTCGACACGACCATGGCCGCCGCCCAGTCGCTCTACGACGAGTTCAAGGAGCCGCTGTACGCACCCCCGCCGCTGCTGGCCAGGATGGTCGTCGGAGGCCTCCTCGGTCGCAAGAGCGGCCGCGGCTTCTACGCCTACGACACGTAGCAGCCGGCGCCGCTCGGCTCGGCTGGGCCCGCCGATGCGCGATCGCGCGCCAGGGGGTGGCGCGCGATCGCGAAGTGAACAGCGGGCGGGCGCGCCCGCCCTCATCGCAGAAGACGCAGGTTGCGCTCCATACCCCTGATGGGTATGATGCAGATACCCCACCCGGGTAGATGCACGAAAGGAACGGTCCTCCATGAGCACGACCAGCACCTACACCGTCACCGGCATGACCTGCGGGCACTGCGTGCGCTCCGTGACCGAGGAGGTCGGCAGGATCGAGGGCGTGACGAGGGTCGACGTCGACCCTCGTCACGCCCTCGATCCTGCCGACCTCCTCGGTCACGGAGCGCACG